>Ga0308411_10003239_pt1 | contig 10878 bp, 9 predicted proteins | sample HotsprottomLayer_2_FD_203530 | JGI IMG/M metagenome (GOLD analysis project Ga0308411, IMG submission 203530) | Hot spring phototrophic mat microbial communities from Octopus Spring, Yellowstone National Park, Wyoming, United States -... | ecosystem: Environmental > Aquatic > Thermal springs >... | reverse complement strand
GGCCCGACGTTCCCTGTGACACGATATTGCAAATGGGGACGATATTCGGAGCCGAAGCTCTCGGATGGGCTGCCGACGTTGGCACCTTGGAGGCGGGCAAAGCGGCGGACTTCATCGTTGTGGCGCTACCGAATGAAAACGGCGACCCTTTGGAGCTGCTGCTTGAGTCCTATGAAGAGGTGAAGGAAACTTGGATTGCCGGCCAATGTGTCTTCCGCCTCGACGCGGATCACAAAGATTCCGCCACGGCACAGCAGCACTCCCATGAACCCGAGAGCTTTTGAGCCAAAGGTGTTATTGGTGACGAGCGCGGCCGGCCCACAAAAGCCCGTTCCGGAACGGGACGATTCTTACGAATTTTCTTTCTTCTTCTGATCGGCCGCTGCGGGTTGCCCAGCCGGATCGGTCGACTTGATACTGGGCGGCATCGGAATTGAAGGGCTTTGGGACGAAGTCGGAAACGGCTTCTTTTCGTTCCCCCCATTACAACCAAAAGCGACGAGAGCACAAAGACTGACGGCTCCGATTCCTTTCCACATGGTTACTTCCCCAATGACGCGCGTGACCCGACCCACTCGTTCGCCGATTCGTCAATCAAGGACAGCAGGGACCAAGAAAAATCCTCCGCCACTCCGAGCGTCAACCAGTTTCTTCGGCGCGTTCTGGAGCGACTCGGCCAAAGGAAGAGAACTGCTCAACTCGTCGTCCCGCCAGGCATTAGTCGATCCCAACGGATGTGCCAAAGGTTCAACGCCTTCCACATCGACTTGTTGGATGTGATCGGCGTAACTCAGGATGCTGCTCAGCTCGCCGGTGATCCGCAGCAACTCTTCAGCCGACAATTCCAGGCGCGCCAAGTATGCGAGTGCCTTTATCTCTTCCAAAGTCATGGCACAGTGAACGTCAAAGGGAAGGCATTTGGAATGGTTGACGACGCACGGGCCGCTGCACACGACCTGCCCGGATGCACGCCACACACACCCGAATCGTCGTGACCCCGCCACCTTCACGTTGAACTTGGATTCGTTGGAGATTGGGCCGAAATGTCCGCCGTGAGATACCTGTCACCTTCCGACCGACACCCCCTAAATACTTCGCTTTACCGCGGCGGGAAATTTGATTTCCCAACACCGGTGTTTTGCCGCAGACAGCGCATTGCATGCCCATGATGACTTCGGTCTCCCCGAGAAAATCTCCGAAAGGAACAGGATACATAGTTCTGTTCTGATCGGCAATGTCGCTAGCCCGCCCCCAGGCGAAGCCCTATGGAACCAGCGTTCTATTTGTATACTACGTTTGCCCTGTAGGGTTGAGTGCCTGTGGGCGAACATGAACAGCTAGGATCGGATCCGTTTGAGACCATGTGCCAGACGACAGATAGCGCACAAACGGTTACCAATTATTGACATCGCACGAGAACCTGTGTCACAATCCGAGACAAGCATCGTCGGTCGGATACCTGGGGAAGTTCGCTGGGCGATCCTCAGCGGTTTCGGTGTCTGCATCTGGGCCTATTGGCCGACGCTGAGTGAAGCAGCTCGGTATTGGCTCACGGACCCGCAGTACTCCCATGGTTACCTTGTGCCGGCGTTTGCTGGGGTACTATTCTGGTTGCGGCGCGAGCATTTCCGGAATCTTGCGTGGGGCTTCCACCTCGAAGGAATGTTCTTCCTCGCAACGGGCACTTTGATGCGGTTGGGGAATCTGATAACCTACTCGAGTGCGTGGATCGACGGCTTGGCTTTTGTGGTGAGCCTTGCGGGTGTGTTGGTGCTCGCCGGCGGCGGGAATATCCTGCGAGGAGCATGGCCGGCAATCGGTTTTCTCATGTTTATGTTTCCTCTACCGTACCGAATTGAACGAATTCTCGGAGGTGAACTTCAGGCCCTTGCGACTCAAGTGAGTACCGGCCTTCTCCAAGTGATCGGGTTACCGGCTGTTGCCGAAGGCAACACGATTTTGATCGACGAAATTCGGCTGGGAGTCGCCGAGGCATGCAGTGGGTTAGGAATGCTGCTGATCTTCGTTGCACTCGGGTTTGCCTTCGCCGCCGTTGTCGATCGCCCCTTGCTCGACCGTGCGATTCTTGTTGCAAGCACCGTTCCCATTGCTGTGATTGCCAACGTTTGCCGGATCACTGTCACGGGGCTTTTACATGTGTGGGTCGGCAGTCGACTAGCCGATCTGGTGTTTCACGATCTGGCCGGTTGGCTCATGATGCCCTTCGCACTCGGCCTACTCTGGGCCGAAATGAAGTTTTTGACCTATGTTTTGGTGGAAGAACAAGTTCCAGAGGCCATCGAAATTGCGTTTGGGGTGCAACCTGAAAAAAGTTGACGCGATTCCGATTTTGGGGCTTCTAACGTCACGAGTTCAACAAAAGAATGTCCACGAATACGCCCGTTCCTTTGGATCCCCAGGCAGCCGTCGCGTTTCCCGCCGCCAATGCGCCATGGCTTTCCCCAGCGTGGGGTCCCCATCTTGCTCCCGGTGTGGCCCCACCGCCACCCATCGTCAATGCGCCCCCCAATGGTCTTGCTTTGCTCAAAGCGTTGAAACGGCGTTGGCGATTGGCGGCGTTTCTCGCACCACTTGCAGGAGCGCTCGTCGCTGTATTGATTTACCTGCTCAGCCCCGCCGGCAATTACACCGCCCGCGCCGTTCTCGAATTAAATCCACGGTCGCCGTCTCTGGGCTTTCGACCCTCGGCCGACGAAGTTTCGCTCGACAATTTCCGTCAAACCCAGATTGCACTCATCAAAAATCAAAAAGTCATCAACGCGGCCCTGCGTGATCCCAAATTGAGTCAACTTGAAACCCTACGGCAAAAGGGTGATCCCCTATCGTGGCTTGAACAATCGCTCACATTCAACGCACCGGGTAACGCTCAAGTTTTAGAGGTCAAACTTCAAGGGCAGCACCCTGAAGATATTCGATTGCTCCTCAATGCGATCGTGAAAAACTACATCTCGGAGTTTATTAGTGCCGAACAAGTGGTGCGGAACGCTCGTCTGGAGGCACTCCGACGTTTTGAAGCCGAGCTCGACTCCGAATTGAAACGGGATGAAGCAGCCCGACGGCAGTTTTTTCGGCAGAGTGCCGGTGGTGCCAGCACCGCGACCGTTCAATTGGCCTTCCTCCGCTCGGATATGGAGCGACTCAAAAGCCGCATGCGAGAATTAGAGGACGACATTTCGGAACTGGAGACCCGCGAAAAAGTTCTTCAAAACAAAGACCCCGGTCGTTTGCCCTTGGACGACAAGATTTTTCAAGAGTTCTTTGCTCAAGACGGGGTGCTGCGACAACTCACCGAAGAACTGCAGACGGAAACTTCCAAAGTCATCAACGCGAAAGCCCTTGGCTACCGCGAGGATGTCGTCGCTCGCTTGGAGCAGAACAAACGACGACTCGAAGAGCAGATACAATCGCGGAAGCAAGAACTCCGGCCACAAGCCGAAACTTATTGGCGCCAGCGGGCAGCAACCGATTTTGTGAAAGAATCCACATCGTTGTCCGAGACCTTGGAGATCAAACGCAATCTCCTGGAGAGACTCCGCAAGGAACTGGATCGCCAGAAGCAGATGTTCGATGATGTTGCAAAGAACCAAGTTCGTTTGGATGAGAGCGCCTTAAATTCCGAAGCCACGGCGGAAATGCTGAAATTCGTCCGAACCGAGCGGCGCCGGCTGGAACAAGAAGCCAACAATCTGCCTCGAGTACGCGAACTCGAAGAAGCCCGTGTCCTCCCGAGCGACCCGAAAGAACGGAAGGTCAAAATGTCGATTCTCGGCGGCGGGTTGGCTTTCTTCCTGGTGTTAGCGGGACTATCGCTTTGGGAATTTCATAGCCGGCGTGTTGAGAGTGTTGATCAGATTGTTTATGGCTTAGGTTTGCCCCTGGTAGGGACCGTACCCGCCATGCCCAAGCAGAGCCTTCTCGGACTGGCAGGCTTAACCAATGATGAGCAAATTCAACAATGGCGTTTTGCCTTGCACGAGGCCGTCGCCACCGCTCGGACCGTTCTATTGAATGCGTCGCGGACCTCGAATCTCCGCATGGTCATGATCACCAGCGCCATGGCCGGCGAGGGCAAAACGTCGCTCTCCACGCAATTGGCGGTCAGCCTTGCCATGGCGGGGAAACGCACACTGCTCTTAGATTTTGATCTGCGCAATCCGTCAGCACACCGTCTACTGAATCTGCCGCACACGCCGGGATGGTCGGAGATTCTTCGGGGCGAGCTGAATGTCGCTGACGCCATCCTCCCCGCCCAGTTGGAGAACTTGTTCTTTATCCCTGCAGGGGATTGCGATACGATCGCTTTGAAGTCTCTTGTTCAAGAAGAATTGGGCCAGGTGCTGAATTGGCTTCGTGCCCAGTTCGATTTCGTTATCGTGGATACTTGCCCCGTCCTTCCCGTTGTCGATGCCCTGCTTTTGGGACGGCACATGGATGGCGTGATCTTTTCCGTGCTCAATGAAATCAGCCAGATCCCCAAAATTTACATTGCGACCCAACGAGTCGCTCAACTGGGCATTCGAACCTTGGGAGCCGTCGTCAATGGGATCCGTGACGATAAATACGGTTACGGCGGCTATGGCTACGGGCGGCGGTCGAAGCACAAAAAGTCACAGCAGCCGACTTCGGGTAGCCAATCGTCATCGGTGATCTCGCCAAACGGCGTCACTTCCAACGTGCCGAATTCGCTGACGGAGGGACCCAAGGTCGAATGATCCGGACGCTTCCTTGGTTGGCAGCGATGTCCCTTGTGTTGGTTGGCGGTGTTGTCCATGGGATACGGACGGACCGCTGGTCCATCCATGAGGTCCGTCGTCGGATGGCCGAACGGACCAGTCAGTTGCCCCATCATCTGGGCGAGTGGATCGGAGAAGATTTGCCAGTCGTCGACCGCCATCAACGAGTTGCCGATGCCGACATCATTGTCGCACGAAGTTATCATAAGCCGCTTCCAAACGGGGAACGATTCCACGTCGTGCTGGTCTTATTCTCAGGGCGACCGCAACCCATGTCGGTGCATACACCGGATTTTTGCTTCCCCGGCTCTGGTTATCGGATGGACGGACCAGCCCAAGTTTACATTCCAGAGATCGAAGGTCGGCGACAGTATAGCTTCTGGTTTGCGCGCTTTTTTGAGCGAGACGGGACGGCTCGCCGGGTTTATTGGACTTGGGGTGACGGCAAATCCTGGCGTGCCTCCGACGATCCTCGCGGAGAGTTCGCTCATCATCGGGCACTCTACAAACTTTACCTCGTCGGCGCGATGCCACGGATTATTCAAGGTGAAGAAATCGATGAGGTTCGTGTGTTTTTGAACGACGTGTTTCCGGTGATGCACCGTAGGCTTGCGATTCCATGAAATTCTTAGCGGCTTCAACCCAAAACAGGTGCGCACAGATATTATCGTCATCAGGTGGTAGCCCATACTCGTCAAACAGCACTCCCCCTTCGCATTGTTTATCTGCCACGGGGGAGCCTCTTCCGTTAAGGTCTCACCGCAGCGTTTCCCTCACACCATCGCAACATGAGCCATTCCATCAACCAAATGAGCAGACCGAGGCTCTGATCGTTGCGGTCCCGAGCAGGACTGAATTCACTGATTGACACGCCGACAACCCGATCGCTCCAAACCTGTTGCACAATTTGCAGGAGGCTGTGAGGTGTCAAACCAAATGGTAATGGTCCTTCCACAGCAGGGAAAAAAGCGGGGTCGAGCACGTCACAATCTACGTCGATCCACAATCGCTCACTCTTCCGTACGACTTCCGTCACCGTTTGCAGTGCCTCGGCTGGGTGCCTTGCCCAATCAACCGCCGAAACAGTGTGACGAAAATGGCGTGCAATCTCTCGGTTGGGCAGAAACAAGTCCCTATGCCCGATATGAACAATCGGCGGTAAAGGACTTTGCGCGTGCCGCAGGAAGTTCCCGTGCGACCTTTCGCGGGTACATCCTGTAAGGTGGTAAATATCGAGGTGGGCATCCATTTGGAGACAGATCGAACCAGGAACTCGTCCTAATTCCTCTAAAACCGGCAGGACGGTTAAATGGTTGCCGCCGATCCACAATAAAAACTGATTTTGTTGCAACGCCCGCCGAGCCAGCGCTCGTGCTTTGTCCTCCCATCGGTTCAGGTCGGCCAGAGTTTCAAATGTGAATTCCTGCCAGCGCAGCCGATGTTGGTAGACCCGAGCGCGAGTTGCCCGTTTCTCTCGTTGATTGTCATCCTGCATTTCGCGTAGAGCATCTGCGAGGAGTTGCGCTCCGGATGCGGTTCCACTACTGCCAAACAAATCGAACGGAATGAAGACAGCTAAAATCGACATGGTACCTTGGTTGTAATTGGCGGAATTTCGGTCTAGCCTTTATCGGAGAACGGGCAGTTTATGACCACTCCGAGTTTCCCCATGATGTATCAAACAGGCGAAGTGTATGTCGCGAGCAATGCGGTGGTGTACGGTGATGTCATTTTGGCACCGGGTGTTAATATCTGGTTTGGCTCCATCATTCGTGGCGACGTGGGCACGATTCAGTTGGGGCCTGGTGTCAATGTGCAAGACGGCTGCATTTTACATACGGATCATGATGAATCGCTCTGCATTGAAGACGAGGTTGTCATCGGTCACGCCGCCGTTGTTCACGGTCGTCGGATTGGTGCCCGGTCACTGATCGGTATGCGGGCCAGTGTCCTTTCTCGCAGTGAAATCGGACCGGAATGCATAATCGCTGCCGGGGCTTTGATCCCCGAGGGTATGATCGTTCCACCCCGCTCGGTCGTGATGGGGATACCCGGAAAGATCATCCGGACGGTCCGAGACGAAGAAGTCGTTCACACTAGGCAAACGTGCCAACGATACCGGGACTTGGCGGCCAGGTACGCGCGGCAGGAAATCCAAGCGCTTACGATAAAACCGAAGGGTGAATGAAGCACGATGTCAGCGAGTGACCCACGAATTCGGGCGGAAGTCGAGTCGCGGCATCGTTTTGCCGCCGAGTTGTTAAAGCACCTCGATCGTGAAGCCCTCCTCCTCGTCGATCCTGCGAATGTCGCGTGGGTCACAGTGGGCGCAGTGTCGACCAATGCGAACGATGAGGTCGACCCGCCTGCCATCTATCTGATGCCATCCCATCGATGGGTCGTTTGCTCGAACTTGGACACACAATGGTTATTCGACACCGACCTCAATGGCCTCGGATTCAATGTGAAAGAGTGGTCGTGGTCGTTCGGAAGGGCTGCCCTGATTTCCGAAATGGTGACCGGCAGACGCGTCGCGTCCGACCGTCCGTTCAATGGGAGTCAACTGGTCGGGGCGGAGTGGGCGTCGGAACGGCAAAAGTTGACCGAATTGGAGTTGGAAAGGCTCCGCTCGCTCGGCGAAGATTTGGCACATTGTATAGAGGCAACGGGCCGTAATTTCGCTCGGGGTGATACCGAAGCCGAAGTGGCTGGGCAACTGCTGCATCGCCTGGTGCATCGCGGTCTGACACCAGTGAGCATCGTTGTTTCGGCCGATGGTCGATTGCGGAAATATCGTCGTCATGCTCCGACCATGACTCGGGTCGAGCAGACATGCGTCATCCAGGCGACGGCCAAACGTCACGGTCTCCACGCGACATCAAGTCGAGCGGTCTCGTTTGGGCCGCCGCCGGATCCTTTGCGTCGGGAAATGGAGTGCGCCTGCCGATGGACCGCCGTTTTGATGGCGGCGTGCGTCACGGGTGCCCAACTCGCCGACGTTTGGGACAAAGGGATGAAATACCTGCAAACCACGGCCTTTGAGCATGAATGGAGATACATGCCTGTCGGCTGGCTCACAGGCTACCGCTCCGTGGAACAATGGTTGGTCCCTCCCAATGCGTCACGAGCGCTAGCCAACAACACTCCAATCGTCTGGCAGGGAAACATCGGTGCCGTGACCTGTGCCGATACCATGCTTGCGACTCCCGATGGTCCCCGCATTATGACAGGCCTCGAGTTTTGGCCCATGAAACGCATCAAGGTCGCGGGGATCACGGTCGATCGTCCCGACATCCTGATCCGCGAGTCGTAAGCCGGTCTGGCGTGTCTCGGTTGTTCGCTGCCGGCACGTTCGTTTGGTTACCGTCGCACGTGTACCCGAAGCGATGAGTCATGATACACGCGGTGGTTTGCCTTACGAAAATCCTCAGGTTTTGCCTCGAAGATATTGGCCACAAACGTTTGCGGGTTACGATCCACGAGGGGAAACCAGGTACTTTGCACTTGCACCATGAGACGGTGCCCTGTTCGGAACGTGTGGCAGATATCGGGAAGGGTGAATTTCACGTCCGTAGGCTGATGGGGAATAAACGGCTCCGGCTTTGCAAAGCTGTTGCGAAACCTTCCCCGCATGACGTCCCCGCGAATCAACTGTTGATAGCCTCCCATGCGGACTCCAGTTGGGTTCGGGTCGGGGTCGGGTGCGTCATCAGGATGCACATCAATGACTTTGACCACGAAATCGGCATCCGTGCCCGTGGTGGATACCCGCAGTCGGACCTCGATGGGGCCAACAAGTGTCAGATCGGTCGGCAGGATATCGGTTTGATAGACTAACACGTCCGGGCGACGCGCCGCGTGACGATTGTCTCCCACCATATACTCCGGGGCCATGCCGATGTGCGTTCGATCATAAAACGGAACTGGTTTCATCGGATCACTAACATACTCCTCGAACCCCGACGGATCAGCGGGGGCCGTTTCAGTGAGTTGGCCGTCGCGATTGAGATACAGGACCTTCGGCTGGGCATCGGTCGGAGGCCAAGTGTTCAATCGCTGCCATTGGTTACGTCCCGTTTCAAACACCCAGGCTTTGGGGAGTTTCGCTTCGCCTTTGCCTTTCAGGTGGAACTCGAAGAACGGCAACTCCGCTTGTTCCCGATATTCGACGGCGGTTTTGACATGGAACCGAATGTCGCCCAAGGAGTCGCCATTTCCGCGTGCCCAGCCCCCGTGGTTCCACGGTCCCATCACAAGATGATTCGCCGACGGCGGCTCATGAAGTTCGACATTTTTGAACGTCTCCAGCGCGCCAAAGAGATTCTCGGCATCGAACCAACCACCCACTGTCAATACCGCCGGTCGAATGCGTTTGAGATGAGGTCTCAGATTCCGTTCTTGCCAGAAATCGTCGTAGTTTGGGTGAGCCGCGACGTCACGCCAGAAAGCGATTTCCCCTTTGAAATAGCGAGCATCGGCATTCGCTAACGGCCCCAGACGCAAGAAAAAGTCGTATCCATCAGGCGTGCCATGATCAAACGGCAAGTAAGGGTACTTCTTGATCGGTTCAGGCCTGGGCTTGCCGAAATTCGCCATGAAATTGAAACAATGCGGCAGGAATAATGCGCCGTTGTGATGAAAATCATCGCCGATGAACCAATCATTGATTGGAGCTTGAGGCGAGGCGGCCTTGAGGGATGGGTGGGCATCGATCATCCCGGCTGCGACATAAAACCCCGGGTAGGAAATACCCCAAGTGCCGACTTTCCCATTGTTATTCGGAATGTTCTTAACGAGCCAATCGATGGTGTCGTAAGTGTCCGTCGATTCGTCAATTTGTTGTCCCGATTTGTCCGGTCGGTGGGGCCGCATGTTGACGAATTCCCCCTCCGACATCCATCGACCACGGACATCTTGATAGGCAAATATGTACCCCTCTCGTGCGAAAAGCATCGACGGACCGAGTTCCGCGGGATAATTGCCAATCCCATAGGGAGCAACGCTATACGGCGTGCGTTTGAGCAAGATCGGCCATGGCCCGTCCGCTTTTTTGGGAACATAGACCGCCGTAAACAATCGCTTGCCGTCTCGCATGGGAATGCGAAACTCGTATTTTGTGTAAAGTTCTTTGATAACGACGGGTTGATCCGCGCGGACAAGCGGCCCTTGAGCCATGGTGAACTGAGGACCAATAATCAAGGCGACAAGTATGCAGGCACGCATGGAATGTCTCTCCTCGCTAAACACAATGGGGTTCATCATCGGCCTGATGACTCGAGATTGCAAGGGGAAAGGACTTGCGAGAGGACCATCCCCGACGTAACGATGTCGATAGGCACACAAAGCGCTAACTGGGGAGTCCGTGATGCAAAAACTGGCAAGTTACATCGTCGTTGCCGCTTTGGCCGCTGGATTTACTTGGTGGGCAGCCTCATCACGACCAGACATTTTGCCCGCTGCACCACCGCCACAACCCGGCGAACCAATCGAGCTGACTCCTGAAGAACGTATTTCGGTTGACGTCTATCAAAACGTCAATCGAAGTGTCGTGAATATCATGACACGCAGCATTGTTGTCGACGAATTCTTCGGTCTCGACGACCGGGCGGGTGCTGGGTCTGGTAGTGTTCTCGATCGCTCCGGACATATCTTGACGAACTTCCACGTCATTGAAGGAGCGCGGCAAGTCAATGTGACGCTTTTCGACGGCAGCGTGTATGAAGCGCGGCTGGTCGGCATCGATCCGAACAACGATCTGGCTGTCATTCAAATCGATGCGCCGAAGGAGAAACTTTACCCGATCACTTGGGGAGATAGCAATCGGATGCTCGTCGGCATGAAAGTCTATGTCATCGGGAATCCGTTTGGCTTGGACCGTACTTTAACAACGGGTATCGTCAGCAGTTTGAATCGGACACTTCGGACGGAGAATAATCGTTTAGTCCGGGGCGTCATTCAAACGGATGCCGCCATTAACCCGGGAAATTCAGGCGGTCCGTTGTTGAATCGTCATGGACATATGATCGGCATCACGACAGCGATCATCAGCCGTGCCGGTCAACATTCGGGCATCGGTATGGCGATCCCCTCGAACACCGCACGCAGGGTGGTGGAAGACTTGATT
>Ga0308411_10003235_pt1 | contig 10887 bp, 7 predicted proteins | sample HotsprottomLayer_2_FD_203530 | JGI IMG/M metagenome (GOLD analysis project Ga0308411, IMG submission 203530) | Hot spring phototrophic mat microbial communities from Octopus Spring, Yellowstone National Park, Wyoming, United States -... | ecosystem: Environmental > Aquatic > Thermal springs >... | reverse complement strand
GGCACGGGGCGGCACAAACCCCCATACTTCGGTCGGTGTCGTCACAACCAAATAGCCGTCAGACATTGCCAGGTGCCCCCACGGCTCGGCGCTGGACCGGGCATCGGCAGGTTCACCATCGTCTTGGTGCAAGACCCTCAACCCGAGTCGAGTCGGCCAAAACACGAACTGCTCGCTCAGCAAGCCGCGTCCGAATGTGGCTCGATCACCGTCATCGGGTTTCGTCCAGAGTACGGTACCTCGTGCCGCATCGTAGGCGCGGAGTCCCTGCGGAAAGCCGCCCAGCGTGACGAACAACCGCCCCCGGCACACGCCAAGCAACTGGATGGCATACGTCGGACCGCTATCCCAAAGCCACTCACCCGTTCGGGCATCCAAGCAATAAAGACGATCGGAATCTGCCGGTGCCGCATAGATTCGCCCCTCGGCGTACAGGCAAGGTGCCAGGTCGCGCGGGAGCAGCCCATCCATCGAACGCGGTGGAGCGACCTTATAGCGGAAAGCCCAGGCTCTCTGTCCTGTCCGGGCATCCAAAGCGACGATCGCTCCACTGTGCGTGCAGTAAACCACAGCGCCTCCAGCGAGCGTGAGCAAATCGTGCCGACGTCTCGGCGGATCGTGACCGCGATCCACCGACCATATTTCCTGCCGCCACCGACGGACTGGTGGTTCTCGCGGGTCGATCGAGTCGGCATCATAGCATTCGATGGTCGTAACCATTTGCCGACCTTCAAAGCGGGTTCGCGCAACATAGAGCCGGCCCTCGTGCACGAGCGGCGCTCCCTCAAACAAAGCCGGCGGGTCGGTGTCCAACAGTCGAGCACGCAGTTGCCAGCGGGGAACGAGTCGGACCTTTTTGTCGCCGAGGCGGCGGAGTTCGAGACAGGCGATCACGGATTCCGATTCCCCGGGCCGATCCACAGACTCCGGCGGAACCATCGCCTGACTGCCAAAGCGTGCATAAATACGATCGCCGTCGGCTGTCAGTGTGTACACGACATCCGTGCGACTCGGAATGCGGAGGTCCAACGAAGTGGGCAGCCCTGCATGAATACGATGGTCGTACAGGTCGGCGAGACGCCCATCGTCGAGGTGGTACACAAAGACCCTCGCAGCGTCCGCCACCAAGACGAAACCGGGAATGATGACTGGATGGAAAGCCAAACTACGAGCCGCCGCTCCGGTTCCCAATGGTGGGTCGGATTCCTGGTGCGCACGGGGAAGTTGTTCACTCGGCAACGAGGCACGCCAGGTCGGCACGTCGGGCCAGTAAGGGACAACCGAGCGTGTGATCACCCGCCCCCGTGTCGGGTTACCGCCGAAGGTGAGCCAGCCTGAGACTGTCGAGGCGTGTCGGCTGAACTGCGAGTCGCCATCCAGCAGTGATTGAACAATGTCCGCCAACCGTCCCGTTCGCCCCGCCAGATAGCCCTGTGCTTCCGGGTGTTTCCGGCGGAATGCCTCAAGTTGCTTCTTGGCGGCCGTGCCTTCCCCTCGAAAAATCAGAGAAAGTATGAGTTTCGCTTGAATGAGCGCCTCGGGAATCTGGGGATCGGGAAAGCGCAATCGATGCTGCTCCGATGCGGCCCCTGCCTCCGTGCGGGGCGCGGGGTAATCCGAAAGCATGAGCCAATAATGCTCGGCCAATTCGAAGTCGGCTCGCTCCAGTGCCAGATCGCCCAGGCGATCCAACGCCGCTTCGGCCGACGCGCTGCAAAACGCCTCAGCGACAACCTGCTCGAATAAGCGAACATCTCGTTGTGCTTGACCTTGTTCCAACCATTGTTTAGCTCGCGGTTCGACAAGTTGCCGGTACATGCGGCGAGCGTCCGGTGAGAGAGCGGCGATCCGGCGATGGATGAGCCAGCGAGCTGGCACGAAATGCCGAGGATCCGAGGTGCCGACGTTGATAAGTACATCACCGGATTCTGCGAGAAGTTGCTGGTAACGGCGGAGTGCTTCTTCAATTCGTCCCTCATCCGCCAGGCGACCTGCGACCTCAATTTCATCTCGGACGCGCTTTTCTGCCCCGAGGAGCACCCCCGCTTTGGGGGCATCCTGCGCGACAACGCCGGATCCCACCACAAGCAAAGCCCAAAAGACGCCGGACCATCTCATGTGAACCATCATAGAGCGCTGAATTTCTTAGTGAAAGACGGTCACCTAGCTTGCCCAGCTTGCTTTTCATTCCTGCATCGTGGCCAGGCGTGGACAGAAATTTCATGACCTGTGCCCCAAACGTCTTGCCATTTGTCGTCGTTTACCGAATCTAGAACCCAACGTTGGGGTTATAATCCGTAACCTGATTGAACTTGGTCCGGTGGAGCGGTAACTATGGTGCGTTCTCTTTCCGTTCTCTTGTTGGGGTTTGTTGGTTTGCCGATTCTCCGAGCGGAGGATGCACCGAAAAACCGGTCGACGGCCGAAAAATCGTCAACCCTGAGTCGAATCCAACGCAAATCGTATCGCTTTGAGGAAGCCGGCAAAGACATGGAATATGCCCAATTCGTTCCGTCTTCGTACGACCGATCGAAAAAGGCACCTCTCGTGATCGCTTTACACGGCTTGGGTAGCAACCCCCAACAAATCATTCGATACCCCGGATTGACCGACCTGGCCGAAAAACACGGCTACATTGTAGTGGCGCCCATGGGATATAACTCCCGCGGCTGGTACGGACAACGGATCCGAATTGGTGTCCTGCCCAATGACCCTGAAAACTTGCATGAACTGAGTGAGAAAGACGTTATGAACGTCCTCGATCTGGCTCGGAAAGAATTTGAAATTGATCCCCATCGGATTTACTTGATGGGACACTCCATGGGCGGGGGTGGCACGTTTCACCTCGCCATGCAGAATCCGAACCTCTTCGCTGCCCTTGGCCCAATTGCCCCGGCTATCTTCCGACCCGTCACCGACTTGGAGAAGATCAAACACGTTCCCGTCATCCTCGTGCAAGGCGATCGAGACAATTTGGTACCCGTGAAACGAGTTCGCACTTGGGCCGAAAAGATGAAAGAACTCAACATGACCTACGAATACGTCGAAGTGCCCGGTGGCGATCACATTTCACCGGCCATCAAAGAGCTACCGAAAATCTTCGAGTTTTTCAGCAAGCATAAGAAGTCAGCAGTTCCGGCTCCATGATGGATGGATCGGGTCTCATCCGTCCGATGCTGGATACAACTCAGCGAACTCGCCAGGCATAAAGCCGCTGCTTATCCTTGACGATGAGAATGTCCCCGGCAAGGGCGGGGTGAGACCAGACGGCGTCGTCACAAATCCGGTACTGCCGAATCGGGTCCCAGCGCGATGAATCAGCGTTGAGGACGTATAAGGTGCCGTCCGTTGTTTGCACCAAGACGTTTGGCCCCGCCACGACGAAAGCGGCATACTCGCCCATCTCGGACTTCTTCCATTGCACTCGTCCGGATTGAAGCTCCACGACCACGATGCTTCCGCCATCCGCCATCGACAACCCGAACAGCCGTTTCCCGGCAACCACTGGAGAACTCAGATACAAGGGATGGTTTCTCAGCTCCCATTGGTCGGTTAATTGGAAGCGGCCTCCGGCCCGTGCCACGCGGATCGCCTTCAAAGGTTTTTGATAACCGGAGTGGATGACCCAATCATTTACCACGACAGGCGTGATACTGTTCTGGTCGTAGCCGGTGGTGAAGCGCTGCTTCCAAAGTTCCTTGCCCGAATTTGGATCTACCGCAATGAGGAACTGCTGGGACTGAACGACAAGTTGGCGTGTGCCTGCGAGTTCGGCGACAACCGGTGAACTGTAACCAGGCCCATCGGCGGCCAACACCCACAGTTCCTTACCACTGGCCTTGTCGAAAGCGAGCAAAGCACCCTGATTGTGGCCGCCGGCCCAAACGATAACTTTCCCCTCGTACACGAGGGGTGAGGTGGCAACGCCATAGAGTGGCCAGGTCTTTGCGAATCGTCGTTCAAACGTCTGCCGCCAGATCAATTTGCCATCGATCACATCCCAGCACGAGAGGATCCCGCTGATTCCGAAGGTGTAGACGCGGCCCTCGCTCACACAGGGCGTGGATTTGGGGGACAGCCCGTGCCAACCGACCGCACTGTCGAGTTCCGCGAAAGCCGGATACTTCTGGTTCCAAATCTCCGTGCCATTCGTCAAGTCGATTGCACGGACGACCTCTTCGTTGCCGACACGAGTCAGAGTGAAGACCCGATTTCGCGAAATAACTGGACTGGAGTGACCTTCGCCCACTTCGACGACCCAGAGTTTTTTCAGTTCGGTTGGCCAACTGAGCGGCGGATTCGGGGTGACGCCATCGCGATGAGGACCGCGCCATTGCGACCAATCCGCCCAAGCCACCGACGGAACCCAAAAGACAACGAACGCGAGTTGTCGCATGGTCGCTCTCCGCGGTTTACTCATTCTTTCCCAACTTTGGGTGCGCCTAACTCTTTTTCAAGGCTTTTTTCAGACCGGGGATTGCCCCCCAATCGACGATTTCGGTGTCAGCCTTGCCGACTTCCTCGCACAAGCGACGGACATCTCGAAGGAGATGCACCGTCTGTTTCTCGAGGTTTTTCTTGCTTGCCGTTTCCACATTCAGGCGCAGCAGCGGTTCATTGTTACTCCGCCGAAGTGAGAACCACCAATCGGGTTTGTACCCGTCGCGGACCCGCCGATAAAGTCGGCCACTGTCGTCACCCGGAGCCAGGAGGAACAGGTCATTCTCCGTCGGCATTTCTGGCACCCGCGGACTGTAGACACTGACGCCGTCGATATCGAGAACGTAGGTCTGGCCCTCATCGCGGTACGACTGGGTCAAGCGCGCGACAACCTCTTTGCTCACGTTGACCCAATCCTCGCTGAGAATGCGGATATTGATCTCGCCGGAATGATACCAACGAGGTAATTCACTGACGATTTGTGAGACGCTCTGCCCGCGACGATGTAACGCCTGCCAAAACGCCATCAAGGCAATCAAGCCGCTGTCTTGGTAGTAACTTTGCGGAAAGTTGAAGTGTGCGGAGGACTCACCCCCAAAAACGGCACCCACGTTTTGCATCGCGCGCTTGAGGGTATCCTGTCCCACTTTCGACAGATACGGTACTCCTCCGTACTGCTGCACTGTCTCGACCACGGACCAAGAACATGTTCCCGTGAAGGCGACCGGTTTTTCGGCCTGGTTCAGGTCCGGCAAGGTCGTCGCGATAATGGCAGCCAACAGTTGATCACCGGTGACCACTGTCCCTTCTTCGTCAACCATGAAAAGGCGGTCGGCGTCACCATCAAATGCTGCCCCGAAAAGAGCCTCTCGATCGCGCACGGCTTCGGCCAAGGCATCCATTGCTCCGGGGAGTCCCGGATTGGAGGGACGGCTAGGAAATCGGCCATCGATGGTGGCAGCGATGGCCTCGATTTTTGCTCCAGGCACTTCCTCCCGGAGCGGCGGCAAGAAAACACTGCCGACGCCATTGCCCGGGTCAATCACCAAGGTGCCGCGAAATTCCTTGCGATCCGGCGCCCAACGACAAGCGTGGCTCACGAAATCCCGCAGCAATCGGCTTGGTGTCCGCGGAAAAGGCAAAGTCGGCGATTCCACAGCGAGCGGCTGCGGTGCATTCTGGTCGGATTCGAGATACTTTTTCAGGTAAATCGGCCGAATCGTATCCAAGCCGGGTAAGGCCCCCGTGTGGATCGGGCGAACCATCTTGATGCCGTTGTATTCCGGAGGGTTGTGTGACGCAGTGATCATGACCCCTGCGGAGGCTCCATGCAACTGCGAGCCTGCGGCCCAACAGACGGCGTCAGTGGGAGCCAGGCCGGCTGGCAACGGCTCCCCACCTTCTGCCGCAACCCCTTGAATCAACGCTGCGTAGACCGCCGGTGACGACAAACGACCATCGCGACCCACCACGATACGTGGCAACGGGATACCCTGATCACGCAAGTACCGGACGAGATAGCGTCCCACAAAATACGCTAGCTCCTCGTTGACTTGTCTTGGGTAGTCGCCCCGAAAATCGCTGCCACGATCAAACTGTGCCACATCCAACATGCCAAGTTTCTCCGAACATCCCGATTTGTGCAGCCCACGCGTTGCCGGGTTATCCTCTGAGGTGTGCGAGTGCCCCCATGGTCAAGCGTGTTCGGTTTCAGTCGATCAATATTCCTTGGCCGTTTGCCGTTCGGCCAGACGTTGATTGATGGGGACAACATCCCATGCCAGGCCGATTTTGTTGAGTAGCCAGATCGTGATCCAAGTGACGTCAAGCTCCCACCACTTGTGACCATGCGCCGCTGCTCTGGGCTGGGCGTGGTGATTATTGTGCCAACCTTCACCGTTACTGATGATGCCCACGAAGATGTTGTTCCGACTGTTTTCGTCCGTTTCGTAGTTGCGGTAGCCCCATAGATGAGCAACGGAATTGACCGACCAGGTAATGTGCCAAACGAGAACCGTACGGACGAAGACACCCCAAACCAGCATGCTGAAGCCCAGCCGCAGACCTTCTCGCCAAGTGCCAGTGAGAACCAAGCCAAGCCCCGCACCCACCATGAAAAAAATCACCCATTGGGCGAGATTGATCCACACCCACATCAGGTTCCGCTCCAGTTTCAGGTAGAACGGATCGCGGAGAAGATCTTTGACGTAGCGTTCGTACAGTTCGAGGCGGTTCAACTCCTCATTGTGCCGTGTCAGCCAATCCATGTGCCCCCAAAAAAAACTGACCAAAGGGCTATGAGGATCGGGCTGTTCATCGGAATGTTGGTGATGGCGTCGATGGACTGCCACCCAACGAGCCGGAGTGTCTTGCAGGCAGCACACGCCCAAAATCGCGAAGAAATGCTCCAGCCACTTGGGCGTCTTCAAACTGGAATGTGTCAGCTGACGGTGAAAACAGAGATTGATCCCCAGCGTTCCGAAGATGTACAGCCCAGCGAAACAGACAGCAACACTTGCCCAATGAAACAACCACGGGATCAGAGCGAGTAACGCCAGGCTGTGGTACAACACGAAAGCGATCACGTACGGCCAGACGAACCGACGACGATTCACCCCCACCGGATAGGGGAGTCGCTGCGGTACATACCGTTTCTCCGGGTTCGCCACTGTGGCCATACCGTTGCAACTCCCCAAGTGCGGTCGGTCAAACGCACTCGACAAGGGGCCTCCGCGATCGTGCCGGTATCGCTGGTCTGCAGATTAAAGCAAATCTGCCGCTTCGCAACCCCTCTCCCCTCCTAGATTCGGACAATTTCGTCCAAACGTCAATACAGGCAGGCCGCCAACCCTTGTTGGTAACTCGGGTACAATAGTTCGATTTGCAACTCTTCCCGCATCTTCCGGTTACTCACACGCCGGCTGCCGCGTTCCCCCGCAGCGGGGGTCACAAATGTTGGCGGAGGTGCATGGAGTAGCTCGGCTAAACGTCGATAGAAATCGCCCCGCCGAACGGGCTGCCCATCGGAGATGTTGTAGATGGCCCCCCCACATCCCTTCTGCTCGGCAGCCAGCACCGCTGCGACACCATCGACAACATGAATCAAGTTGAGCCATCCATTCGGGTCGGTGGGGAGTGGTTGACCGGTCAGAACGGCTTTCTCCCGAGGCAATCGACCAGGACCGTAGATGCCAGCAAAGCGGAGAATGATCGCCTCAGGTCGGGTTGCCAGCAAGAGTTGCTCGGCTTCGACGATAGCTTGTCCCGTTTCATCCTCAGGTGCGACGGGGGTGGCTTCGTCGATGTCGCTCGTGGAAGGACCGTAGACGCCCGTGCTGCTGATGTAAATGACTCGTCCAACAGCAGGTAATCGCGACAAAATGTTCTCCAACCCGCGCAGGTAGACGTCCCGCGGGGAGGTTTGTGTCGTGCGGTCGATCCCCACGGCGATCAGGGTGGTTGACGCCGCGGGTAAGCCGGGCACGAGGTCGCGGCAAGTGACATCGGCGAAAATGGGAATCAGGCCCAGTTCCCGAAGCTCCTGGAAGCGACTGCGTGTCGTGGCCAATGTGGTGTAGCCCTGGGCACGCCATGCTTGCGCGACCCGGTGTCCCAAGTAGCCACAGCCAATCACCAACCGGTTAGTTAGGAACTCACTCTTGCCAGATCGAGCTTGATTAGCCATGATGGCGCTCCATTAGGAGAGTCGGTGTCGCAACTCCCATACGATGGTAGTCGGCCGGCCTCGTCTCGTCATGCTTCCGGAGCCTCTCCCTATGTTGATGCCAAATAATGTGGCGAACTCGGCCCAATCGCCATTTGATTCGCCAGTCTATCGCATGGCGATCGACCAGTTATGCGATGTCGCCCGTCACACGGAGATCGACCCAGGTGTCCTGGCCCGACTCTGTGAGCCCAAGCGCTCCATGGTTGTCAGTGTGCCGATCCGCCGCGATAACGGGGAAACACAAACATTCCTCGGGTTTCGTGTGCAGCATTCGTTGACCAGCGGTCCATCCAAAGGCGGGTTGCGTTACCATCCGAGTGTCGACCTGGGTGAAGTTGTGGCTCTGGCGATGTGGATGTCGTGGAAATGCGGCATCATGAACCTGCCCTTTGGTGGTGCCAAAGGTGGGATCGCGGTCGATCCGCATACCCTTTCGCCCGCGGAACTCGAGCGCTTGACCCGCCGCTTCACGGAAGAGATTTTGCCCATCATAGGCCCCCGCGTGGACGTGATGGCGCCGGACTTGGGCACGAATGAACAAACCATGGCCTGGATCTATGACACGTATTCGATGCAAGTCGGCTATGCCTGCCCCGAAGTAGTGACGGGAAAACCGGTCGAACTCGGTGGCTGCTTGGGTCGGCGTGAAGCCACGGGACGCGGCGTCGTTTTTTGTATTGAGGAAGCTCTCGCGGAGTTGAATCTCCGTCCGGAGCAATGTACCGCAGTGGTGCAAGGCTTTGGGAATGTGGGGGGCGTGGCGTGTACCGAACTCTACGAACGTGGCATCCAAGTCATCGCGGTCGGTGACGTAACGGGGGCGATCTATAACAAGAAGGGGATTGATATCCCCGCTTTGCATCGTCATGTCGCGGCGGGCCAACCCTTGGGCCGTTTCCCGGAAGCGGAGCCTATTGACCCCGAAGATCTGCTCACAACGGCCTGCACCATTGCCGTGCCTGCCGCGATGGAGCGAATGATCCACGAACGCAATGCCCCACGTCTGAAGTGCCGCATCCTCGCCGAGGGTGCGAACGGCCCCACGACCCCGGAAGCGGACAAAATCCTCCTCAACAGCGACATTTTCGTCATTCCCGATGTGCTCTGCAATGCCGGCGGTGTCACGGTGAGTTACTTCGAATGGGTTCAAGATATCCAGCAACTCCTCTGGGAGATCGAAGACGTCAACCGGCGGCTCAAAGAGATGATGAAGAAAGCCTTCCATCGGGTGCGACAACGTGCCCGAGACCGCAACTTGCCCATGCGCGTGGCCGCTCTGAGCATCGGCGTCGAAAAGGTCGCCAAAGAGAAGCTCCGCCGCGGTTTGTTCCCGTGATCGGAGGTGCGTTCCGGCGGTCAATAATGACGGTAGGACACGTCGGTCCGTGGGCCGAGGCCACCTGCCATGGTGAAGAAATGGGTCGAAGTGAATGACCTGATGCAACAGGGGTATGTGTACGCTCTGACCGAACCGATGGGACAAAACTTTCATCCCGAGTTCCGACCGGAATTGGCACCGTATGAAATGTTGGAGATGGGGATTTTCGGCGGAAAATACATGACCGACTGCGGCGAGGAATTCCCACGGTCGTGGTTCGAGTCCGCGAAGCTGTGTCGAGAGCGACACGATCCCGATTTGAATTTCTTCGGAGTCAATGCGTCGCAGCCTCTGTCGGTTTGGCGTGCCAAAGGGTGGATTTACTTTGAGGACCCTCGGGGCTGGTTCCAATGGTATTGCCGCTACTACATGGGCCGGCGCTGCCCCGATGACGAAAGGCAGATTCGTCGCTGGAAGGCCATTCGCCGGCATATCGCCCAAGTCGAAAAGAATTGCCCTAAACACGATTGGACCTGCCGCCGAAGGCAGCGCCAAGCCATCCTGCATTGGGCTTACGACGCGCGCCGCATCTAAGGAGTACAAGGTGTGCGGAAGACGGCTTGCCAATGGAGCGTCAAAACGGATAGAAAACTCCCGACAAGCTCAAATGCCGAACCCATTATGGAGTAGGGAGTCATGCCGGAGTTATTGCCGTTTCGAGGGCGCATTTACAACAGTATCACCGAGTGCATCGGCAATACACCGTTGGTGCGGCTCCGACGGGTGGTCGGCGATGCCCAAGCGACGGTGGTCGCCAAATTGGAAAACTTCAATCCTCTTTGGTCCGTCAAGGATCGCATCGGTGTGGCGATGATCGAAGCCGCCGAGCGAGAGGGAAAGATCAACAAAGACACGGTGATCATCGAGCCGACCAGCGGGAACACGGGCATCGGTCTGGCGTTCACGTGCGCGGCCAAAGGGTATCGTCTGGTCGTCACAATGCCGGAATCAATGAGTCTGGAACGCCGGCGCCTCCTGAAGGCGTTTGGTGCCGAGATCCACCTGACACCACGGGAACTCGGCATGCGCGGAGCGGTGGCCAAGGCCGAGGAACTCGCCCGCGAAACTCCCAATTCCTTCATGCCTCAGCAGTTCAAGAATCCAGCCAATCCGGAGATTCACCGTCGGACCACCGCCGAGGAAATCTGGAACGACACGCAAGGCCAGGTGGACATTCTCGTTTCCGGCGTGGGCACCGGAGGGACCATCACTGGAGTCGGCGAGGTCATCAAAAAACGGAAACCGAGTTTTCGGTGCATCGCCGTGGAGCCTGCTGCCAGCCCGGTGATTTCGCAGCGGCGTGCTGGTCAGCCATTGCAACCCGGGCCGCACCGAATTCAAG
>Ga0308411_10003231_pt1 | contig 10901 bp, 5 predicted proteins | sample HotsprottomLayer_2_FD_203530 | JGI IMG/M metagenome (GOLD analysis project Ga0308411, IMG submission 203530) | Hot spring phototrophic mat microbial communities from Octopus Spring, Yellowstone National Park, Wyoming, United States -... | ecosystem: Environmental > Aquatic > Thermal springs >... | reverse complement strand
GCCGATGTAAAGCAGGCCCTTGCTCTCGACGTATTGCGTGCGGCGGATGGTGTCTTCGAAGAGCGAGTTGCCGCCGTCAATGATGATGTCGCCCGGCTCGAGCACGCCGAGGAGTTGTTCAATGAACTCGTCCACGGCCCGGCCGGCCTTGACCATGAGCATGACGCGGCGCGGCTTTTTGAGCAGGGCCGCCATTTCCTGGAGCGAATGCGCGCCGAGCACGCGGGTGCCGCGCGCTTCATGGGCGAGGAACTCGTCCACCTTCGAGACCGTGCGGTTGAAGGCCACGACGGTGAAGCCGTGGTCGTTCATGTTCAGGATCAAATTCTGGCCCATGACGGCCAGGCCGATGACGGCGATGTCAGCTTGGGGTTCCATGGTGTCGCTTTCGATTCAAGGCTTCGCAGTTTCGCCGGCGCCAGGCACGGGTACCGGCCGGGGAGGCAGCTTAAACTGGTCGGGCGCGGGGAAAAACAGATTTCCGTCGCCACCCTCGGCGAGAACGGGGCGTGCGGGCAGCGGCCCGGCGGGCTTACTGCAAGCTCAGCGGCAGGTTCTGCAAGCGGCGGGCCACCTCGGCGCCAATCTGGCTGGTGCGCTGCTGGGCGATTTCCTTGCCCAGGCGCACCAGTCGGGCGGGCGGCAGGCTCTGGACCAGCGCGCAGTACTGGCTGTTGACCATGATGCCGAGCAGTTCGCCCTGTTTGCTGAAGGCCAGGTCGCCGCGCGAGGGCGAGAACTTGCCGAAGATTTTGCCCAGCGGCCGGCGCTGCATCTTCAAGTAACGCGGCAGCCCGGGCACGAGCTTGAACTCGACCTCGCCGTAGTACCCTTCCTTGGCGCCCACCACCACCGCGTCCTGGAACTTGGCCGGGTCTTCGGACACCTGAAACGGCTCGACGCCCAGCGCGCGCACCGCCGCTTCGTCCAGGGGCGCGACCAGCACACGCGGGTCGGAAGCCACAAACGAAAGGGCGGACAGCGGCACGGTGGTGCTCCCGCGGGCGAGCGTGCAGGTCATTTCCTCCCAATCCGGCCCGCCCGGCAGCGTCGGCAAGGGCGTGTGATGGATGTGAAACAGGGCGAAGACGCGTCCCGCGTCCTGGAACAAGACCACGTGCTCGGTGCGGACATCGCCCGAGCGCAGGCCCAACAGCCCGGCCCGGGTCGCGCGGAAGCTGCTGTCGAGGCGGTTTTCCAGGTAGCGCTTGTAAATCGTGTTGGGCGCCAGCTCGCGGTCTTGGCGGATTTCCTCGGCCAGCAATTGCGAGCCGGCGGCCAGGGTATCGAGCCCCTTGGCCAGGGTGGAGGCGTGTTCGTGGAGGCGCTCTCGGTCCTGCTCGAGGGTGGTTAAAAACTGGCGGTTTTCCGCCAGCCGCTCCCGGTATTGGGCGGCCTCGGTGGCCACCTGGGCCAGGTTGGATGCCAGGCGCGCCTTCTCGGCCTGGGCGGTCAGTGCGACGTTTTGGAGGGCAGCCATCTGCTCTTGCAGGCGCTGGACCTCAGCGCGGCGGGCGGCCAATTCCGCCTGCAACGCCTCGGTGGTCGAACGCGTGGCGGTGGCCTCGGTGGACACCTTGGTCAGGTCCTCCTGCAGGCGCTGGATGCGCACCTGGGCTTCGCTGCGCTGGGCTTCGAGCTGGGCCAGTTGCTGCTGGGCCTGAAGCTGGGCCTGTTGCAGGCGGTCGCGTTCGGCGGCCAGTTGCTGCGCGGTTTGCTCGGCCGCGCGCAAGTTGGCCTCGGTGGCCTGGAGTTGCTGTTCGCGCTGGGACAGCTCCTGCTGGCGCGCCTCGGCCAGTTGGCGGGTGCGGTCCAATTGCTGCCGCAGCTCGCCCTGGGCGGACTTTTCCTGGAGCAGGGCCTGCTGGAGCACCTCGAGCATGTCCTGGACGGCCTTGACCTCGACGCCGATTTCGGCGCCGGCGCCCGACTGCTGGCCCATCTCGAGCGTGCGTTGCGAGCTGAACAGCGTGACCAGGCTGATCAGCAGGAAGTCCACCAGGACGACGAGGACGGCGCGGTTCATGGCGTGGCCGGCTCGGCGGCGGCCTCCTGCGCGGCCTGGAGGATCAGGGCACGGCGGTAGGAGCGCACGTGGATGATTTTGAGCAAGGAGGCGAAGAGCACACCAAACCCGGTCGAGGCGTAGGCGATCATCGGACTGGCGGTGAAGAGGTTCAACGCCAGCAGCACCAGGGCAAAGCCGGTGCCGCCCAGGCCGATGTACAGCCCGGTGTCGAAGAGGTTCTCCTCGTTGTCGAGCAACGTGATCTTGAGCCGGCTGGGCAGGGGTTGACGTTTGATCTCGCGCAGCTTGATCAGGCCAATGAAGTACACGGTTATCTGCACCGCGAAGAACACGGCCAGGGCGAGCCAGTTGGCAGGGTTGCTACTCATAGCTTGGGGTACGGAAGGCGCGGTCTGTGCGACCATCGCAGGTTTCTGTTTGGAAAAAAGCCACAGGGTCGGCTCGGGCGCGGGTGTCTGGGCGCGGGCCAGGCCAGGTTCGCCGAGGATCAACGCCAGCATCACGACCATCCCTGCCACGGTCTGTTGGCGCAAGGTGCGGATGCCGCGCACTTCCAGCGGACGCTCGAGCGGATTCGGCGGCGGGGCGAAATGCGGAATGGCGCGCGCGATGAAAAACGCGCCGTCCAGCCAGAGCAGGTACTTGAGCAAGAGCGCCAGCAGGGTGCTCTGCGCCGCCAGGGCGACGATCCAGCCGTACGCGACGTCGGCACCCGGCACGGCCAGGACCCAGTCGCGCCAACCGGCGTAATACACCGGTTGCCCGCGGTCCAGCAGTAGGTTCAAGCCGACCCGGCCGGCCGCCAGCCCGTGGCGCAGGTCGCGCACGCCGGTTTGGGGCAGGCGGCGCAGGTAATCGCTCACCGCGTCGGGCCGGGCGGCCAGTTGCAGCGCGGCGAAGACCACCGGCAGGTCGGCGGGTTTGGCGGTGACGACCCGGGCCAGGGTGCGGGCGGCCTCGAGATCGCGCACCCCGGCCATGAAGGCCAGCAACTGGTCCCAGCTCATCCGCTTGGCCAGCGAGGTCAAATTCAGGCACCACAACTCGAAGCGCGCCGTGTCGCCGGTGCGGTTGGCGGTGGCGGCCAGTTCTTCGATCTGCTGGCGCAGGGTGGGATGAAACGCCTCGGCCTGCAACAGCAGTCCGGTCAGCAACACCGCCGCCTCGAAGGCCTGGCCGGACGCCGAGCCCACCGGCGGGTACAAGGCGGTCTCCCGCCAGGCGCGCGCCTTCAGGACTTCCTGCACATCCGCCCGCCGCGAATTGCCCAGGGCCCGCGCCGCGGCCGCGCGCGCGCGTTCGGGTAGGAGCACCTCCATCACCGAGTCGCCCACCGGCGGCACTTCCCCGGGCGGGCAACAAACCTGGCGCAACAGGGAATTGGGGCCGCCCCAGACCGCGGGCACGGGCTGTTCGCCGCGCAACCGCTGCACGGCGTAAAGCGTGGCCGTGGCCTCGGGCACCTCCGCCGTCATGGCGGCCTGGGCCAGCAACACGGCCGTGCCCAGCTTGTCCAGCCGGGCCGCCTGCTGGGCCTCGGCCACGAGACCGGGACCTCGGGACCCGGCATGCGTCACCACGGCCGCATCCACCGAGCGCAGGTACGCGGGCACAAGCAGGGCGGCGAGCACGGCCAGCAGGCCAAGCCCCGCGTAAATGCTGCCCAAAACCCGGTTCACGTGGTAAGCCATTGTGCCGCCCGTCGGCGGCGGGTCGCGCATCCGACGGCGACGCCCCGGCGGCCATTCAGCCGCGCCGTCGCTCCAAGTGCGCGAGTCAAGGAGCCGCGCGCGGGTCCGATTGCGCACGCCGCTCGCGCGCCCAAGGTATCGCCGACGCCCGAAGTTTGAACCGGCCTGCGCGGCAGCGTCAAACGGCATCTGAACCGGGCCTCGCGAATCCGAGCTTTGGAAAGTGGGGTGACACGCCAAGGAAGCCTACGGTGACAAGGCGCGTGACGAATTTTATCCCGGGCTGTTTAATAGATTGTACGGTGATGGCGATGAGACCGTTATTTAGGTTGCGGAACCTGCGGCTGGTGGTCGGGCTGGCCGGTTTGCTGGCAGGCTGCGGCACCCGGGAGCCGACCTACGGCGGCAAAAGCCTGTCGCAGTGGTTTGCCGAAGCGCAAAATTACGGACCACTCGACCGAGAGGTGTGGGGGGCGTTTGTCGCAATCGAGGGTGAAGCGGTGCCGTACTTGATCCGTGAAATACAGACCGTTCAACGCCTGCGGGCGAAGCGGGGCATTAACACGCCCAATCCCTGGCTGAGGAGTCCTGTGAATCAAGCAATCCGCCGACTCGGGTTCAGAACTGACATTCCAGACTTTCCAGACACCTTGGGAACGCGGTTGGATCGGGCATATGAGTTGCTTGCTGTGATCGCTACGCGACAACGCCTCTTGGCCGAACGCGGCACGCCCAGCACGAAACCCTCCGTCACCAACGCTTTTCCGATCCTCTACGCAGCGCTAACCAACGCTGCGATCTTGACCAACCCCGCCACCTGGGACCCCGCCATTCAGGGTCCCTTGCGTGTGATCAGTTCCGTCGGCCCCGGAGCCGCCGAGTTTGTCCCAGTCTTGATCAGCCTGTTGACCAACTCTGCGGCCAGTGAATTCGTCGGGAATTGCGTGTTTGCCTTGGGCGAAATCGGGAAGGCGGCCCTCCCGGCCGCACCCTTGATTGAGCAAGTGGCGGCCGACACCACCCGTCCGATATACGTGCGCTACATAGCTGCCCGAGTTCTCGGAGAGTGGGTCCCCGGTAACAGCACAGCGGTGGACACGATGACCGATTTACTCATCGAGGTCGCGAAGCGTCCCGACCTGAAACAGAATCGGGCGCAGCTCATCACCCCGGCGCTGGCCTCTCTGGGCCGGACGCCGGAGCGGGCCGTGCCAGTGCTCGAACAACTAACCCACGATACCAACCAGACGACGCGCGTCGCCGCTTTGATCGCGTTGTGGAATCACCGTCCCGAAGATGAGAAGTTGCGGGCTGAAATTGCGACCAACCTCACCGCCGACCCCCTGCCGGCGCTAATCATTTTGACCCGCCTGGGTCCCCAAGCCGCTGTTTTTGCCCCTCAGGTGCAAGGGTTGACCAATCATCCGCAGGCGCACACGCGCGACGCAGCGCTCAAGTGCCTCCGCAGCCTCGTTGAAACCGGCCCTTGAGGTGCTGGCCAGAACTGGGAACGCCCGCCGCCGCAGGTGGCAGGCGTTGCTTCCGCTGCACCGTTGACGCAAGCCGTCATTGCCTCCCCTGCCCTGCCGGGGTTGACTGGGCGGGTGAAAACGCCGCTTTCCCGGAGTCTGCTCACGGGTCTCGCCGCCAGCCTGACCTGGTTTGCCACGCGGGCCGCCGACCTGCCCTTGTTTGACTTCACCGACCCCGCGCAGAGCGCCCAGTGGGGCGATCCCCATCACCTGGCCTCGCGAGTCACCACCGCCGAAGGCTTGGTGCTCACCATCAACGGCCCGGACCCCTGGCTGATCAGCCCGCCCCGGGATTACCCCGCCGGCCAGCCGTTATGGCTGCATCTGCGCCTGCGCTCCGACCAGGGCGGCATGACGCAGGTGTTTTACTTCCCGGCCGGCGGCGCGCCGTCGGAGCCGAACTCGGTGCGTTTCCACGTGCCGCCCGGCGCGTGGACCGAGGTCAAGGTGCGCCTGCCCGCGCTGGGTCCGGCCCACCGGCTGCGGTTGGACCCGCCCGGCAGCGGCGGCCAATGCGTGCTGGGCCGGCTGTGGGTGACCGAGCGGTTGTCATTCGCCGCGCCCGACTGGCCCCGGCCTACGCCGCCCGAGCCGGGCGTGGACGCGGCGGTGCTGGAAAGCGGCGAGCTCAAGTTGGTCCACGCCCGCGCGGCCTGGGGCGGCTTCTGGGTGGAAGTGGCGGGCGAGCGCATGGCCGCGGGGCACAACGCGCCGCTCGTCGGGTACGTCCGCGACGGCCAGCCCCGCTGGTTTCCCGTCAACGCTTCCAACGCCGTCGTTGTGGTTCAGCAGGCCGCGCGCACGCAACTGGCCGATGCCGCGGTGGGCGGCACGTTGACGGCGCGGGTGACCGTGAGCGACCCCGACGGCGGCCGGTGGCAGCTCGAGCACACGTTCAAACTCCATACTGCCGGCGCGCTGTTGATCGAGGCGACCGCGCGCTGTGACCAGGACCGCGACGTGCTTTACCTGCCGCTGTTCACCCTTCTGCCCGGCCTGGGCCATTACGGCACCAACAAGACCCAGGCCCTGCTGGCAGGCGTCGAGTACCTCGAAAACGAACCCAGCAGCTCGACCGCCGACCTGAACCCGCCGGACTCGAATCGCCAGGTGACCGACACGGCCAAGCTCACGTTCCCGCTCATGGCCGTGGCCGCGCGCGAGCGGTACGTGGCCCTGGCCTGGACCCAGCCGCCCGGCGCGCCCACCTGTGCGGTGTTCGACACGCCCGACCGCCTGCTCCACTCCGGCGCCCAGCTCATGGGCCTGCTGTTCCCGGGCTCGGACGGGACGTTGCGCGACGAAAGCAGCCTGGTGCCGTACGACACGGTGCGGTTGGCGGCCAACAAACCCGCGCGCGTGGCGGGGCTGTTGCTGGGCGGCCGCGGCCGGAGCGTGGTGCCGGCGGTGCAGGAATACGTGCGCCATTTCGGGCTGCCGCCGTTGCCGGAAATCCCCGGCGGGCCGGCCGCCTATTGGGAATTGGCGGCGCGCGGCTGGCTGGATTCGCAAATCCGCGACGGCAGTCTCTACCGGCACGCCACGCCCGGCTTCAACAGCGGGCCCGCCGCCGATGCCGCGTTGTACGAGGACTGGCTGGCCGGGCGCGTGGGCGACGCCGCGCTGGCCGAGCGGCTGCGTACCGCCGCCCGGGAAGCCCTGGCGCGCGTCACGCCGGCCAATTACAACTACGCCCGGGTGGGGCACGTGCGCGACCCCTCCCCCGCGTTGGTCTATGGCGCCGTGGCAGCGAACCTCGAACAGGCCGAGGCCCACGCCCGCGGGCTGCTCGGCCGCTTCGAGGCCGACGGCTTCATCCGCTACCAGCCCGGCGGCGGAATCGGCGGCTTGGACTACGGCCGCACGCACTGGGCACCGGACGCCAACGGTCTCACCGCCGGCGTGCTGGCGGCGGTGCTACAGGAGGCGGCGTTCACCGGCCATCGGGACCTGATCGCTGCCGGGCTCCGGCACTTGCGCGCGTTCACGGAGCGTTACCGCGAAAGCGTACCCCGCGGGGCGCAGACCTGGGAAATTCCGCTGCACACGCCGGACATCCTGGCCTCGGCATACCTGGTCCAGTGCTACGTGCTCGGCTACGAGTTGAGCGGTGACGCCGCTTTCCTGGACCAGGCCCGATACTGGGCCTGGACGGGCGTGCCGTTTGTGTACCTGAACGCCCCGACCGACCAGCCCGTGTGGGCCTACGCCACCATCCCGGTGCTGGGCGCCACGCAGTGGATCGCGCCGAACTGGATCGGCCTGCCCGTCCAGTGGTGCGGCCTGGTCTATGCCGACGCGCTCTGGCGCCTGGCCCGGCACGTGTCTGACGGCCCCTGGCGGCAACTGGCCGAGGGCATCGTGCGCTCGGGCATTCAGCAAACCTATCCGGCCAGCGACCCGAAGTACCTCGGCCTGCTGCCGGACAGTTTCAACCTGCGCACCCAGACCCGGAACCCGGCCAACATTAACCCGGCCACGCTGCTGGCCCCGGCCATCGGCGCGCTGGGCCAACCGCCGCTGTACGAGTTCCGCGCGTTTCACCGGCAGGGCCTGGGCGTGCATGCGCCGGGGGAACTGCGCGACTTCGAGGAACGCGCCGACGGGCTGGCGTTCACGGTCGCCGGCTGGCGCCCGCAGCCGTACTTCGTGTTGATTACCGGCCTGCGCCAGACGCCGCAGGTGCGGTTGAACGGGCGGACGGTCTTGCTCAATGCGCCGCACGAATTCCAGGCCGCGTCCGGGCGGTTGATCCTGCAAGTCAACGGCACGGCGCGGATCGAGTTGGGGCATCCCGCGCTGGCGGCGTTGCAAATCCGGCGCCTGCCCGGCACGGCCGACGTGCAAGTGCGCTGGCCCGCGGCCGCCGGGGCGAGCGATTACGTTCTGGAATCCGCCCCGAGCCTGGCCGGAGACACCATCTGGGAAGAGTGGACGGAGGCGGTACAGGCGGCGGGCGATCAACTGACGGTGCGACTGACGTCGCGAGAGCCGCAGCGGTGGTTCCGGCTGCGGCGCTGAGGCGCACGCCTGCGGCATTCCGCTGGCCTTGCGGCGGGAGCGCCGCCGCTACGGGGTGGATTCCAACCATCCCTGTTGGCGGGCGTATTGGACCATCTCGACGCGTCCGCGCAGGCCGAGCTTTTCGGCGATGCGCTGGCGGTAGGTCTCGACCGTTTTGACGCTGAGGTTCAGCTTGTCGGCTACTTCCTTGTTGGCGTAGCCCCAGGCGAGCAACCGGAGCACCTGGGTTTCCCGCTCGCTCAGTTCGCGCGCGCCGTTCTTCGGGCCGGCCGGCGCCTGGAGTTCGTGCTGGAGGACTTTGGCCGTCAGGGCGGGGTCGAACCAGGTTTGCCCGGCGGCCACCGTCCGGATGGCGTCCAGGAGCAGCTCCGCGGCGGAGCGTTTGAGGATGAAGCCCTGCGCGCCGGCCTGCACCACGCCGGTCAGGTAGCTGGCGTCCTCGTGCATGGTGAGCACGATGACGCGCAGCTTGGGGAACTCGGCCTTCAGGCGCCGGGTGGCTTCCAACCCGCCCATGCCCGGCATGGACAGGTCCACCACCACCAGGTCGGGCTTGCGGGCGCGGACCAGCTCGATCAGTTCGGCGCCGTTGCCGGCTTCGCCCACCACCTGGAGGCCGGGTTGCTTGCTGACCAGCAGGGCGAGCCCCTGGCGCAGGAGGGTGTGGTCGTCGGCCAGGATGATGCGCAGGTCCGGCATGGCTCAGGTGGAAGTTTCCTGGAGGCGCTGGGCGCGCGCGCGGACGGGCACCGGCACGTTGGCGATGACCGTGGTGCCCTCGCCGGGCTGGGACTCGACGGTGAGCGTCCCGCCGATGAGGAGCATCCGTTCCTCCATGCCCAGCAGGCCCAGGTAACTGCGGATGTCGCCCCGGCGGCGGAGCGCCTCGGCGTTGAAGCCCTGGCCGTCATCCTCGACGATGAGCGAGACGGTTTGCTCGTGGCGCTGGAGCAGCACGTTCACCGTGCGGGCGCGGGCGTGGAAGTACACGTTGGCCAGCGCCTCCTGGGCCACGCGGTAGAGCGCGGTTTCCACCCGCAGGGGCAGGCGCTCGATCTCCATGTTCTGGGTCCAAAAGCGCACGGTCAGCCGGCTGCTTTGGGCGAAGTCGTTGCAGTAGCGCTGCAGCGCGACCTGGAGGCCGAAGTCGTCCAGCGCGGGCGGGCGCAGTTCCCAGGCTTTGCGGTGCATGGCCTGCACCAGGTGCGAGGCCAGGCTTTGCAGGCGCTGGACTTCGTCCTGGAGGGTGGCCAGGTCCCGGAAGTGATGATGCAAGAGCGCCAGCCCGATGTTCAGGGCGTTGAGCTCCTGGCCGAGCTGGTCGTGCAACTCGCGCGCGAGCGAGGCGCGCTCGGTTTCCTGCAGGTCCACCAGGCGGCTCAGGGCCTGGAGGTGGGCGGCCTCGGCCTGTTTGCGCTGGGCCACTTCCCGGCGCAAGGCCTCGTTGATGCGGCGCAGCTCGGCGGTGCGCTCGGCCACGCGTTGCTCGAGCTCGGCGTGCGCCGCTTGCAGGGCCGCTTCGGCCATCTTCTGTCGCGTGATGTCCCGGACGTAAGTCATCAGGTGCAGCGGCCGGCCGGCGGCGTCGCGCACCACGGTGGAATCCAGGTGGACCCAGACCACCTGGCCGGAGCGGGTGAGGTAGCGCTTCTCGAGCTCCACGCTGGGCACTTCGCCCCGGAGCAACCGGGCCAGCATGGCCAGGCTCCGGGTGCGATCATCGGGGTGGGTCAGCTCCGCAAAGCTCCGCTGCAGGAGTTCCTCCGCGGAGTACCCGAGCAGTTCGCAGAAGCTCGCGGGCACGCGCTGGAGGCGCCCGTCCAAGCCCACGTGCAACACCATCGTCCGGGCGAACGCTTGGGCCCGCTCCCGCTGGAGTTCGCTCTCGCGCAGGGCTTCCTCGACCCGCCGCAGCGCGGTGATGTCCGTCATCGCCACGAACACTCCCGTCACCTCGCCGGCTTCGTTGCGGCGCGGGTGGAAGTTGGCCAGCCAGCGATGGGATTCCTCGCCCGCGCCCGAGGTGGCGAACTCGAAATCCAGGATCGGCTCGCCGCCGGTCAGCACCCGGCGCAAGGTATCGCCCATCGCCAGCGCCAGGCCGGGGGAAACGGCGGCCAGCGCCTTGCCGGTGTGATCCTCGGCCGGGCGCTGCGTGAGGCGGGAGAGAAAGGCGTTGACCCGCTCGAAGCGCAGCTCCCGGTCCAGCACGCACAGCCCGACCGGCGCGTGCCGGTAAATCTGGTCCAGCTCCGCCCACTGGGCGCGCGCACGGGCCTCGCTGGCCTGGAGCGCGGCTTCCGCCTCCCGGCGGGCGGCATTATCGGCGGCCAACTGTTGCGTGCGCTGGGCCACGCGCCGCTCCAGTTCCAGGTTGGCCAGTTCCAACTCGCGGCGGGCGCGGCGGCGTTGCGCCACGAGGATGGCGGTCGTGAGCCCCGTCAGGCTGGTGGTGGCCAGGTAGGCGGTGCCCGCGAGCAATTCCAATCCGTGGGGTACTTGCCCGAACAGTCCCGAATGGAAGGCGGCGGCGGGCAGGACCAGCGCCGAGAGGGCGGTGGTCAACAGTGCCGTCTCGCGCGGACTGAAGCCGAGCGCGGTCACGATCACCACCGGCGCCGGCAG
>Ga0308411_10003226_pt1 | contig 10907 bp, 9 predicted proteins | sample HotsprottomLayer_2_FD_203530 | JGI IMG/M metagenome (GOLD analysis project Ga0308411, IMG submission 203530) | Hot spring phototrophic mat microbial communities from Octopus Spring, Yellowstone National Park, Wyoming, United States -... | ecosystem: Environmental > Aquatic > Thermal springs >... | reverse complement strand
GCGACCCCTGCGACGCAGATGGACGGCCCGCGCCAGCACACGACCGAGGCCGCGACGGGGCACGTCAGAGCCGGCGAGAAGGCCCATCACCTCCGGCCTGGAGACCGCTGGTCGGTGCTAGGCCACGCCCCGGCCCAGGCCCGCCGACCGACGCCGATGCGCGCTGCACCGTGACGTCCGGCAAGGCCCGGCCGCGCGGGGACGGCCCGCCGCGCGCCGGCGGAGCGGGCGATGCGGTGGCACGGGGCGCGGGCAAACGCCGTCACGTCCGGCGCAGGCGTCGCGCACTCCGACGGCATCGCGCGTGGTCCGCCCGATGACCGTCACGAGCTCGACAGGCTGCCGGTCTGGCATGCCCGACGCAGCAATCCGGGTGCCGCGCATTTTGTGCCGGCCTCGCTCGGCGTTCCCGAGCGCGACGATGGCCCGCGGGCTCGACGCGGCGGCCGCGTGGTCGCCGCCGGATCGCCGATCGGGGCTGGCTCACGATCGCGGCCGCAGCAGGATCTTCGGCGCCGATGCGCGGCCCGAGGCGAGCTCGGCGAAGGCCGCGGCACCCTCGGCGAGCGGCCGCTCCTCCACCCAGGCGAGGTCGCCGAGCGTGCCGTCGGCGAGGGCGGCGAGGGCCGCGACCATGTCGGCCCGCGTGTAGCAGTAGCTGCCGAGCACGGCGATCTCCTGGAGCGTGACGCGGCGCGCGTCGAAGCCGCCGTCATTGTCCTGCAGGCCGATCTCCAGCAGCACCCCGCCCGGGGCCGTGGCGGTGCTTGCGGCACGCCGCGTCGCCGCACTGCCGACCGCGTCGAACACGAGATCGAACGCGCCGCCCTCCGGCGGTGTCGTGCGCGGATCGAAGGCCTCGGCCGCGCCGGCGCGCTCGACCGTCTCTCGACGGCCCGCCCCGGTCTCGGCGAGCCGCACCCTGCGCGCGCCCCAGGCCCTGAGGTAGAGCGCGGCGAGCAGGCCGATCGCGCCGCCGCCGATCACGAGGGCGCGCGCCTCCGCCACCGGCCGGCCGAGCACGCGCGCGGCAAGGTGAAGCGCGTGCAGCACGCAGGCCGCGGGCTCGGTCAGCGCCGCGGCGACGTCCGAGGCATGATCCGGGACCGGGATGAGGTTGGTCTCCGGCACCGCCACGGCCTCGGCGAAGCAGCCAGGGAACTGCATCCCCACCATCGTGCGGTTCGGGCAGAGATGCGTCCGCCCCTCGGCACAGCGCGCGCAGCGCCCGCAAGGGATCAGCGGATTGACGACGACACGGCGTCCGTCGGCGGTGCGCCCGACCGCCTCGTGGCCGAGGATCAGCGGTGGTGCGCGGCGCGGGTCATGGCCGTGATAGGCATGCAGGTCGCTGCCGCAGATCCCGGCCGCGTCCACCCGCACGACCATGTCGCTTTGCGCGCGTGCTGCGGCCTCGGGCTCGTCGCGCAGCGCCACCGTGTCCGCGCCCAGATACACCAATGCCTTCATCGCCCACCCGTCTATTTCGCGGTGAAGCCGCCGTCGACGAACAGCACCTGCCCGGTCACATAGTCCGACGCCGGCGAACAGAGGAACAGGGCCGCACCTTCGAGATCCTCGAGCCGGCCGTTGCGGCCCAGGCACGTCGCCGCGGCGAGGCGCTCGGTGCGCGCGGCATCGGCGAACACCGGACCGGTGAGCCCGGTCGGAAAGAACCCGGGCGCGAGCGCGTTGCAGGTGATGCCGCAGCGGCCCCAGGCTTCGGCCATCGCGCGGGTGAGCTGAGCCACCCCGCCCTTGGCCGCGCCGTAGGGGATGGAGTCCGGCATCGCGCGCACCGACTGGAGCGAGGCGATCGTCAGCACCCGCCCCCAGCCGCGCTGCCGCATCGCCGGCACCAGGCAGCGCGAGAGGGAAAACGGCGCCGCGAGCATCGCCTCGATCTGCGCGTCCCACGCCGCGTCGCTGACATCCTCCCAGGGCTGGCGCGCGTTCAGCCCAGCGGCGTGCACGACGATGTGGGGCAGGCCGAACGGTTCGGCCGCACGCGCGGCGAGCGTTGCGAGTCCGACCCGATCCGTGACGTCGCCGGCAAGTCCGGCGGCGCGGCGGCCGAGCGCGCTCGCGGCCTCCAGCACGCGGGCCTTGCGGCGCCCGACAAGCACCACCGCGGCGCCCGCCGCGTGCAGCGCACCGGCGATCGCGCAGCCGATCCCCGACCCGCCGCCGGTGATCAGTGCGACGCGCTGGTCCAACCGGAACCGGTCCAGCACGGCCACGGGCTGCTCAGACCTCAACCGGCGTGCCGAGCGGCAGGTTGTGGCCGGGGAAGTACTTGGCGAGGCGGAGATCGGCCGTGCGCGCATGCGCCTCCATGCCTTCGAGACGCGAGATGCGCGCGGTGAGCTCGGCGAGGCGCTTCGCGCCCTCGCGCGTCGCCTCCTGCCAAGTGAGGGGCTTGAGGAACTTGTGCACCGACAGCCCCGCCGAGTAGCGCGCGGCCGCCTTGGTCGGCAACACGTGGTTCGGCCCGCTGCACTTGTCGCCGAACGCGACCGTGGTCTCCTCGCCGAGGAACAGGCTGCCGTAGTTCAGCAACCGCCTGCGCCACCAGTCGAGGTCGGCGCAATGCACCTCCAGGTGCTCGCTCGCGTAGCCGTCGGAGACCTGCGCCGCCTCCTCGCGGCTGTCGCACAGCACGACCTCACCGTAGTCGTGCCACGCGGCGGAGGCGGCATCGCGCGCAGTCGGCGGCAGGGCGGCGATCAGCGCGGGCACCCGCGCCATGACCCGTTTGGCGAGCGCGCGATCGAGCGCGATCAGCCACGCGGGGCTTTCGTGACCATGCTCGGCCTGTCCGACCAGATCGGCAGCGACGATCTCGGCATCGGCAGTCGCGTCGGCGATCACCGCGATCTCGGAGGGGCCGGCGAACACGTCGATACCGACGCGGCCGAACAGCATCCGCTTGGCCTCGGCGACGAACTTGTTGCCCGGCCCCACGATCACGTCGGCGCGGCGTCCCGAGAACAGGCCGAAGGCGAGGGACGCGATCGCCTGCGCCCCGCCTAGGGTCAGGATCGTATCGGCACCGGCCCGATGCATCGCGTAGAGTACCAGCGGATGGATCGGCCCCCCCCGATAGGGCGCGGAAGCCGCAACCACGTGCGCGACGCCGGCCGCCTTGGCGGTGGCGATGCCCATGTAGGCGCTCGCGACATGGGCGTAGCGGCCGGTCGGCACATAGGCGCCGACGCAGGAGACGGGCACGAGCCGCTGCCCCGCGCGCACGCCCGGGGCCACCTCGATCGCGAAGTCGCGGATGCTGTCGCGCTGGGCCTCGGCGAAGCGGCGCACATTCGCGATCGCCGCATCGATGTCGGCGCGCGCCGCGGCCGGAACCGAGGAGGCGACGCGCGCCACCTCCTCGGCCGGCACCACGATCGGTCCGTCCCAGGAGTCGAGCCGGCTTGCGTAGTCACGCGCGGCCGCCTCGCCGCCCGCCTCAACCGCCGCGATGATCTCGGCGGCGACCATGCGCGCCGTCTCCTCCGTGCTCGCGGTCGTGTTCGCCGCGCGCTTCAGCCAGGTCACCGCCATGTTCCGGGCCTTCCGGTCGCCTCAGCGGTTCTCGGCGAAGGCACGCAGACGTGCGTCCGCCACGATCCGCCTCAGCACCTCGTCGGTGACGAAGCTTGCGGGCTCGGGCGCCTGCTGCAGTGTGCCGGTGGAGACGAGATAGGCGCCGAGGTCGGTCAACCAGCGATCGGCCGTGGACGGGCCGTCGGCGCGGCTCAGCAGGCGCAACTGCTCCTCGAGCGTGAAAGTCGGACGTGTGTCGATCTCCTGCGCGAGGTAGCGGTCATCGAGCGTCACGCCACCCTGGACGTAGAACCGGCGCATCAAGGCGATCGTCTCGTCGCGATTGGCGCGCTGCCAGGCGATCGAGCGCAGATAGACGGCGAGGAAGCCGGCTGCGCGGTCGGGGTGTTCGCGCACCCAGTCCGCCCGCGCGACGATCGCGCCGGGCACGGTGGCGCCCGCCTGCTTGCCGTCGCAGATCACCTCGCCCTGCGCCCGTTCCTGCAGCGTGTAGATGTTGGGTGCCCAGACGCCGGCGAGCAGGCCGTTGCCTGCCGTGAACGCCGAGATGATCTGGGCCTGGCCGAGATTGACGAGCGTGACGTCGCGCCGCGTCAGCCCCCAGGACTGGAGGCAGGCGAGCGCGGCATACTCGCCGGTGCTGTTGGTGGTGAGCAGGATCTGCTGGCCCTTCAGCACCTGCGGATTGGCGCGGATGCGTGCGACGTCCGGGCGGCGGGCGACCAGCGCGTTGGCGCGGCTCTCGTCGTTGGTGATGCCGATGGTGAGCATGCCGAAGCGCTGGGCGCCGAGCACCGCCGGGGCGGAGCCGGTGCCGCCCGCGTCCCACGCGCGCGCAGCCAGTGCCGCGACCTGCGGCGCGCCGGCGGCGAAGGTCGAGAACTCGGGCGCGAGCCCCACCTCCCGCCACCAGCCCTTCTCGGCGGCGATGAAGAAGGGCACGGCCCAGTAAAGCGCGGGCTGATAGGAGACCTTGATCGGCGCGGTCGCCTGCGCGGCGGCCGGAGCGGCTTGTCCGGCAAGGACGGCTACCGCGGCCGCGGCGAGGAGCCTTCTGTGGATCATGCGCTTCTCTCCCTGTGGATGTTGGCGGTTCAGTCGTCCGGCCGGATCTGGTCGCGCAGAAGACGCCAGACCTGGGTGCGCAGATGGGTGAAGGAGGGGAGGTCCATCACCTCGTCGATCGGCCGCTCGTCCCACTGCTCGGCCTCGCGGACCGGCCGGATCTCGACGATCTCGCGCAGCCGGCCGGGATCGCGCGCGAGCACCACGACGCGATCGGCGAGATAGACAGCCTCGTCCACCGCATGGGTGATGAACAGCACCGTGCGCGGCTCCCTGCGTGTCAGCCGCACGAGTTCCTCCTGCATCACCGTGCGGGTCTGCGCATCGAGCGCGCCGAACGGCTCGTCCATCAGCAGCACGTCGGGCTCGATCGCGTAGGAGCGCGCGATCGCCACGCGCTGCTGCATCCCGCCCGAGAGCTGGTGCGGGAAGCGATCCTCGGTCCCTTCCATCGACATCAGCCGGAGGTAATGCGCGACGATCTCGTCCTGGCGCGCGCGGGCAACGCCCTTGCAGCGGAGCCCGAAGGCGATGTTCTGGCGCACCGTCTTCCACGGGAACAGCGCGAACTGCTGGAACACCACCGCGCGGTCCGGGCCGGGGGCGGTGACCTCGCGCCCACCGACGCGCACCCGCCCCTCGCTCGGGTGGTCAAGCCCCGCAGCCATGCGCATCAGCGTGGTCTTGCCGCTGCCCGAGGGGCCGACGACCGCGACGAACTCGCGCTCGGCGACCGCCAGGCTGACGTCGTGGATCGCGACGAACGGCGTGCCCGACCGGGTGGGGAACGACTTGGTCACGTTCTCGAAGCGGATGTCCTTCATGCGCGCCCCCTCAGGCCTGGCCCCAGCGGGACTTCACGAGCCGCTCGGCGCGGCGCAGCGCGACGTCGATCGCGAGCCCGATCACGCCGACCGAAAGCATGCCCGCCATCACGATCGCCGGGGCGAGGTTGCTCTGCGCCTGCACCATCACGTAGCCGATCCCGGCCGAGGCGACGATCAGCTCGGCGCCGACCAGCGACTGCCAGGCGAGCCCGGCGGAGACGCGCAGCCCGGCGACGATCGACGGGAGCGCGCCGGGCAGCAGCACCTCCGCCATGATGCGCAGCCCCCCCGCCCCGAGCGTCTGCGCCGCCTCGACCAGCCGCACCTCGACCAGCTTGGCGCCGCGATAGGCATTGATCAGGCAGGGCGGGAAGGCGCCGGCGAAGATCACCATCACCGGCCCGCCGATGCCGGTGCCGAACCAGAGGGCCGCGAACGGCACCCAGGCGAGCGGGGCGATGAAGCGCAGCGCCTCGAAGATCGGCGAGACGATGTCGTCGAGCAGCCGGAAGCGGCCCATTGCCAGGCCGAGCGGCACGCCGATCACGGCGGCAAGCCCGAACCCCATGGCGAAGCGGCCGAGGCTCGCGACGATGTGCTCGATCAGGGTGTGGCCGGCGAAGGGCTCGAAGGCAAGCTGCCAGGCGGTGGCGATCACCGCGATCGGCGAGGGCAGGGTCTGGGGCGACACCGCGCCGGAGATCGCGATGAGCTGCCAGCCGCCGAAGAAGAGCGCCGCGCCGACGAGCGAGAGCAGCATGAGCTCGCGCGGGTGCGGTGTGCGGTCGGCGATCGTCATGAACGCCATGGAATCAGCCTCCGTTCCGCGACAGCCACGAGGCGGGTGGTGAGCGCGCCGAGCACGCCGACCGCGAGCATCGCGACCGCGATCATCGGCGGGTTGATGTCGCGGTAGGCGGCATCGAGCACGCGGCCGAGGCCGAAGAACGCGCCGACGAGTTCGGCAGCGACCAGCGTGGTCCAGGAGGCCTGGAGCGAGAGGCGCAACCCGGTGAACATCATCGGCAGGCTACCGGGGATGATCACCTCCCAGAGCAGGCGGAGCTCGCCGGCCCCGTGCACACGTGCGGCCGCGATCAGCGTGCGGTCGACGCCGCGCACGCCGGTCCAGGTGTTGATCACCGAGGGGACGAAGGCGGCGAACCAGATGACCAGGATCTTCGCCGCGTCGCCGAGGCCGAGCCAGACGATCGCGAGCGGGATCCAGGCGAGCGGCGGGATCGGACGCACGAGCAGAAACGCGGGGTTGAGCAGCGCCTCGGCACGGTGGGATACGCCCATCAGCAGGCCGAGCGGCACGCCGGTCGCGATCGCGACCAGGAACCCCATAATGACAAGGCGCGTGCTGTACCAGGCCTGGGTGAGGAGCGTGCCGCCGGCGTAGCCGTCGGTCGCGATCTGCACGAGGGCGGCCCAGAACTCGGCCGGGGCGGGAAAACGGTGTGGCCCGATCGCGCCGGTGACGTCGGTCAGCAGCCACCAGAGCAGGAAGGTGCCGGCGAGGCTCGCGAGCCCGATCCAGACGCGCCGGCTGATCTGCAGCTGAGGTAGCTGAGGTCTCCGCCGCAAGGCGACCGCTGCCGCGTGACCCGCAGGGACGCGGGTCGGGTCTGCCTGGGGCAGGCCGTGCACCGTTCCGTATCCTCCCGTGCCGACGCCGAGCGGCCGGCTGCTTCTGAAAACGCTTTCAGCATCACGCTTCGGCAAGGCTCTGTCAACAGTCAATCGACGCCGAAAACCCGCATTGGAGAGCAGGCGCTCTCGCTCTGTTGCCTGAAATCGTTTACATCCCTCCCATGCGCGATGCCGCCGTGACGATCCGCGATGTTGCCCGGGAGGCCGGGGTTTCGGTGGCCACCGTCAGTCGCGTGTTCAACCGCTCCCACGTCGTCACAGCCGGGCTGCGCGCACGCGTGCTCGCCGCCGCTGAGCGCCTCGGCTACGTCGCCTACGGCGCGGCGCGCGCGCTCGCCTCGGGACGCAGCCGCGCGATCGGCGCGATCGTGCCGACGCTCGACAACCCAGTATTCGCCATCTGTATCGATGCACTTCAGGAACGGCTTGACCAACATGGCTTTGCCCTGCTGGTCGCCTCGGCCGGCTACGACGCCGCACGGGAAACGCGCGAGGTGCGTCTGCTGCTCGAGCGCGGCGTGGACGGGCTGATGCTCGTCGGCGCGGAGCATCCGGACGACGTGTGGGCCCTGCTGCGCCGGCGAGGTCCGGCCGTATCTGCGGTGGCCACCTGGACCAGCGACGCCACCGTCACGCCAGTGCCGTGCATCGGCTTCGACAACGCCGCCGCCGCGCGCCGCCTCGTTGATCACCTCCTCGAACTCGGCCATCGCCGCATCGCCATGGTGGCCGGGCCCACGGCCGGCAACGACCGCGCCGCCGCGCGTGTCGCTGGTGTCCGCGCGGCCCTCGCAGCCGCCGGTGTGACGCTCGCCGAGCCCTATCTGTGCGAGCGGCCCTACACCGTGCCGGACGGCTATGCCGCCGCTCGCGCGATGCTGTCGTTGCCTGATCCGCCGACGGCGATCGTCTGCGGCAACGATCATCTCGCGCTCGGCGCACTCGCCGGCGCGCGGGCGCTTGGGCTGGCGGTGCCGCACGATCTTTCGATCACCGGCTTCGATGACCTCGACTTCGCCGCCTATGCCGAGCCACCGCTCACCACGGTGCGCGTGCCGGCCGCGGAGATGGGGCGGCGCGCCGCGGAGTATCTGATGGCGGCAGCGAGCGGGACGCCTGCGCCGGCCGGAACCGTCCTCGAAGCGCCGGTGATGCTCCGCAGTTCGACAGCATCGCCGCCAACGCAGGGGCGCGCGGCGCGTCGGCAGCCGCACGGCCCTCACCCGGCATCGGGTCCGCGTCAAGCCGCGGCGTCGCCGCGGCGACCGGCGGGATGATGTCCTTTCGGCTCGCGATCCGAATGACCCTCCAAGGGGCTATCGGGTCTCGGAAGGCGCGGCGCCCCCTCCGGATGCGCGCGGAACAAGGGTCGGGTGGTCACGACGGGTCGGGATCGCCGCCGTTCGTGACCTCGGCTCGACGTCAGCTCTCGAAGCCGGCCCGGCCTGTGCGGGCCTCAACCTGTGGACGGCAGCATGTCCGCGCGGGTCTTCGCCGCGCGTGCACCGTGACAGGTGCCGAGCATCCGATGCTGGACGCCCTGATCCCCCGACCCGGCAGCGGCGGCCAACGCCGGGCTCGACGGCTGCGCGAGATCATCATGGCGATCGGACATGTGCTGCGAGTGGGCTGCGCTCGGCCGTCGTTGCCCGCGTGACCGTTCGAGGGGGGCTGCCCGCGTCGCGCCTCGGGGTGATCCAAGCGCGGGATGTGGACCCGGGAGACCCGCGGCCGGACGGCCGAGCCGGGCCTCGGGACGAAGCGCCACCCTTCCGACCGGACGGACGATGAAGGAGCGCGGATCGTGCCGCTGTTGCGGGCGCCGTCGCGGCGGGGCCGCAACGCCACGGCCGATCCGGGCACGGTGCCGGACGCCATCCGCTCCATCGCGCGCGGCATGCGTCAGCGCAGGCCAGCATCGGTAAGCCGGTACCAAGCGACGATCGCTCTGACGTAGAGCTCATGCAGCCGATGCGCCGGCAGCTCGCGGATCGGCGTGATGGGGAACGGGATCGCGGCGCGGTTGCCGGTGGCAACCGCCTCCGCCACGGCCGCTCCCATCGCCGTCTGCAGGGCCACCCCCCGCCCCATGCAGCCGATGAGAGCGATCAGGCCCGGCTCGGGCTCATGCACGTGGGGAAGGAGGTCACGGGTGACGGAGACGCGGCCGCACCAGCGATGGGCGATGCCGATGCCCTGCAGCTGAGGGTAGATCCTGCCGATGATGCGCTCGAGGTGCGCCCAGTCCTCCGGTCCGCGCGGCTCTCGATAGGGGCCGCGGCCGCCGATCAGGAAGCGCCCCTCGTGGTCGAGCCGGAAGTACAGGAGCAGCTTGCGGGTGTCGGATGTCACCTGTCCGTGAGGAAGGACGGACTTCCGCAGATTGTCCGTGAGCGGCTCGGTAGCGACCAGGAACGAGTTCGGGAAGACGGCCGACTGGCGCAGGCCCTTGACCAGCCCGTCGGGGTAGCCGCCGGTCGCCACGACCACCTGAGCGGCGGTGACCTTCGCGCCAACACGGGTCGTCACGGCGAAGCCCGCGCCGTCTCGCACGATCCGCACGGCGGGGCTGGCGGTATGGATGCGCGCCCCGGCGGCGACCGCGGCGTGCGCCAGCCCGCGCGCATAGGCGAGCGGCTGCACCGCGCCGCCGCGCCGATCGATCCAGCCGCCGAAGTAGCGGTCAGTGCCCAGATGCTCTGCCGTCGCCGACCGATCTAGCACCTCGGCGTCAGCGCCGCGCCCCTGCCATTGCCGGCAGCGTTCCGTCACGGTCTTCACCATGGCAGGCGTGTGTGCACCCTGGATCCAGCCGGTGCGCACGTTCGGCACCTGCATGCGGTGCCGCGCGATCAGGCCGAACACGCGGTCGGCGGCGCTGCCGACGAACGCGACGAGCGCTCGGCCGGCCTCGCCTCCGTAGCGGAGCTCCAGTGCATCGGGGTCCTCTTTGAGGCCAGGGATCACCTGGCCGCCATTGCGGCCCGAGCCGCCGAAGCCGATCTCCCGCGCCTCCAGCACGACCGGCCTGAGGCCGCGCTCGGCGAGATGCAGCGCCGCGGAGAGGCCGGCGTACCCGGCACCGACGATGCACACATCCGCCGAGGCGTCCTCGGCCAGGGGATGTGTCGGCGGCGGCGGCGGCGCCGTCGCCGCCCACAGCGACGGCGCGAGTGGGAAGGGTTCAGGCATTTTTGTCTCCATCGATCGACCATCACGCCGTGGAGCGGGCTGACCGCCGCAGCGCGAGCAGCGAGCCGGTGAAGGTGAGCGCAGCCGCGGCAGCGAGCGCAGGGTTGACCGACTCGCCGAGCACGGCCGCGCTGAGCGCGACACCGACCACTGGCGAGAGCAGCAGAACCTGGCTCGCGGTGGTCACGGGCAAGCGCTCGAGCGCCTTTGCCCACGCGCGGAAACCGAGGATGGTCGGGACCAGGGCGTTCCAGGCGAGAACGGCGACGAGTTGCGGCGTCGCCGCCGTGGGGCGCGCCTCGAACGCGAGCGCCAACACGGCCATCACGACGGCCGCCGGCAGGATCTGGCCAGAGACCTGGCTCCACATCTGCGACCGCCAGAGGCGACTGCGGTAGACCAGTGCGCCGGCAGCCCAAGCCCAGGCGGCAGCGAGCGCGAGCAGCGAGCCTTCGATCGCCGCCCGCGTCGCCCAGCAGTCCATCGTCCAGGGAGAGAACAGGAGGGCGAGGCCGGACAGCCCGAACAGCGCCGGCCAGAAGGCGGGCGCTTCGGCGCGCTCGCGCGCCGCCGCGCGGCCGAAGAGCACGCTCCAGACCGGCA
>Ga0308411_10003224_pt1 | contig 10909 bp, 13 predicted proteins | sample HotsprottomLayer_2_FD_203530 | JGI IMG/M metagenome (GOLD analysis project Ga0308411, IMG submission 203530) | Hot spring phototrophic mat microbial communities from Octopus Spring, Yellowstone National Park, Wyoming, United States -... | ecosystem: Environmental > Aquatic > Thermal springs >... | reverse complement strand
GAACTGAAGTCGCGGTTTCAGTGCTCTTCAGCGAGCCGAAAATTCCTCAATGTGGACAGGATGGAACATCGTAATGGGCGAATAGGGAAGTTTCAGTGCTCTTCAGCGAGCCGAAAATTCCTCAATCAAGCGTCAGTCGGTGTGGCTATTCGGGGTGCGGATCGAGTTTCAGTGCTCTTCAGCGAGCCGAAAATTCCTCAATAGATGCAGTGTTGTGACACTACTGATGACCAACCCGCGTTTCAGTGCTCTTCAGCGAGCCGAAAATTCCTCAATCGAAAACGGCGCTGCGGCTGGCCGGCGTCAACGGCGGTTTCAGTGCTCTTCAGCGAGCCGAAAATTCCTCAATCTGGTAACGGTGGGAAGGTGTTCACTGTACGCAATCGTTTCAGTGCTCTTCAGCGAGCCGAAAATTCCTCAATGCATCCAGAAAGAGATCGATAACATCTTGGTCGTATGTTTCAGTGCTCTTCAGCGAGCCGAAAATTCCTCAATAATCGTCGCCCAATTGACCGACTGCACGGCGCATCGGTTTCAGTGCTCTTCAGCGAGCCGAAAATTCCTCAATGGAAAGGGGGAACATCGAAATTGCGCCTGTAAATGAGGTTTCAGTGCTCTTCAGCGAGCCGAAAATTCCTCAATCGAGCGGTAGGGGCAAAACCAGCACGACGATTTCCAGTTTCAGTGCTCTTCAGCGAGCCGAAAATTCCTCAATCATGTTCGCGCAAGCGACGCAGCGCGGGCGCCACCGTTTCAGTGCTCTTCAGCGAGCCGAAAATTCCTCAATTCAACTCCGGTGCGGGCTGCGGCTGTTCGGCGCGCGTTTCAGTGCTCTTCAGCGAGCCGAAAATTCCTCAATCGAAATCTTCGTCACCGGCGAGGAAGCGTATGCTGCGCGTTTCAGTGCTCTTCAGCGAGCCGAAAATTCCTCAATTCGGTGCGCGCGCCACCGCACGCGCCATAGGACGGCGTTTCAGTGCTCTTCAGCGAGCCGAAAATTCCTCAATTCTTTTGGTTTGTGTACGTATTGACCCACCAGTGAGTTTCAGTGCTCTTCAGCGAGCCGAAAATTCCTCAATACTTTTCCGTACACTTTGGAAGCATTGCGCAATTATAAGTTTCAGTGCTCTTCAGCGAGCCGAAAATTCCTCAATTTGATTGAAAACTGTTGCGTGCATTATTTGTAAGCAGGTTTCAGTGCTCTTCAGCGAGCCGAAAATTCCTCAATGCATAAGCGTGGGCGTCGGCGTGCGCGTCAGCGTCGGTTTCAGTGCTCTTCAGCGAGCCGAAAATTCCTCAATACGCCGTAGCCGTCATACACGTACGAGTAGACGCCCGTTTCAGTGCTCTTCAGCGAGCCGAAAATTCCTCAATCCAGCTGCACGAGCGCCGCCGGCAACGCCCAGCGCGTTTCAGTGCTCTTCAGCGAGCCGAAAATTCCTCAATGCGTTGCCCGCCGTCCTGCCCGGCGCTCCCGGCGCGTGTTTCAGTGCTCTTCAGCGAGCCGAAAATTCCTCAATTGGAACACCCGCGCGAACGCCCAGACACACCACGGGGTTTCAGTGCTCTTCAGCGAGCCGAAAATTCCTCAATTGCCGTCCAGAACACAAATCCGACGACCATGAGCGTGACGTTTCAGTGCTCTTCAGCGAGCCGAAAATTCCTCAATACCCTCGTCCAGGAACACACCGTACTCATATGCGGAGTTTCAGTGCTCTTCAGCGAGCCGAAAATTCCTCAATTTTAAAGCGCGTGCGGTGGCGCGCGCACCGCAGGAGTTTCAGTGCTCTTCAGCGAGCCGAAAATTCCTCAATGATGCAGTACGTGATTGCGACGTTGTACGTTTTTGTCGTTTCAGTGCTCTTCAGCGAGCCGAAAATTCCTCAATTAGGCCGACCTCGGGCCATCACTATCGACCATTCTTGTTTCAGTGCTCTTCAGCGAGCCGAAAATTCCTCAATTAGACCGCCGCGCCGCCAGACCTCAACGAGCGCGAGTTTCAGTGCTCTTCAGCGAGCCGAAAATTCCTCAATGCGCGGCTGGCTGTTGCTGTATGACGCCGTCGGCGGCGTTTCAGTGCTCTTCAGCGAGCCGAAAATTCCTCAATCCAATTCGACAGTATCGGATACACCGCTCTGAAATCTGTTTCAGTGCTCTTCAGCGAGCCGAAAATTCCTCAATCTCGAGAATACCACGCGGTCAATCGTTACCTCTGGAGTTTCAGTGCTCTTCAGCGAGCCGAAAATTCCTCAATCCTGGCAGGTGTCTGGAAATCCGTTCCAGCTTGTCAGTTTCAGTGCTCTTCAGCGAGCCGAAAATTCCTCAATTTGTATGCGTGTCCGGATTCTGGATGCGAGTGATTTGTTTCAGTGCTCTTCAGCGAGCCGAAAATTCCTCAATCCGTCTCAAGTTCGCAGCAGTTGCCGTGCGATCCCACCGTTTCAGTGCTCTTCAGCGAGCCGAAAATTCCTCAATTCAAACGATGCTCTGGCAAGTTGAAGATGGTAAAAAAGTTTCAGTGCTCTTCAGCGAGCCGAAAATTCCTCAATCTTAATTTCTTCTTGTGAACCTAATAAGGCATATAAGTTTCAGTGCTCTTCAGCGAGCCGAAAATTCCTCAATCCAATCTACGGCGCTCGTTATTCTGGCGTTCAGAAACGTTTCAGTGCTCTTCAGCGAGCCGAAAATTCCTCAATCCGAACGTCAGGCCGGTCCAGGCGCTGGCGGTTTCCGTTTCAGTGCTCTTCAGCGAGCCGAAAATTCCTCAATCTTTTATCGGTGAAAATTACAATAGAATAATGATTTGTTTCAGTGCTCTTCAGCGAGCCGAAAATTCCTCAATCAAGGTGGTTGCACTATGACACTTGCGGTTATTACTCAGTTTCAGTGCTCTTCAGCGAGCCGAAAATTCCTCAATTCGGCGCTGATCGGTGATGCAATCCACGCGCATCTGGGTTTCAGTGCTCTTCAGCGAGCCGAAAATTCCTCAAGAGGCGCTACTCTACAAAGCGCTGCGGCTGCAGTCGCGTTTCAGTGCTCTTCAGCGAGCCGAAAATTCCTCAATCCAACTCGCACAGCGCGTTGCGAACGTCGGAGAGTACAGTTTCAGTGCTCTTCAGCGAGCCGAAAATTCCTCAATAAAGCCGCCGCCAACTTGCCTGGCGCGTCGCGGGGGTCGGTTTCAGTGCTCTTCAGCGAGCCGAAAATTCCTCAATAACGTGCGCGGCATCGGTCAAGCCGCGGACGCCCAGCGGTTTCAGTGCTCTTCAGCGAGCCGAAAATTCCTCAATTGCGGCGTATCTGCTGCGCGATCCGGCAGCGCCGCTGTTTCAGTGCTCTTCAGCGAGCCGAAAATTCCTCAATATACACTACGTTGTTCAGCAGAACGGTGATACGTTGTTTCAGTGCTCTTCAGCGAGCCGAAAATTCCTCAACGAATACCTCGATCGCCAAATTCGCGGCGTGCACCGTTTCAGTGCTCTTCAGCGAGCCGAAAATTCCTCAATAAGCACCTCCTAAAGCGATGATAGCGCTCCGAACGTTTCAGTGCTCTTCAGCGAGCCGAAAATTCCTCAATATGCTGTGTCCATCGTATCCGTCATATCACCAGAAGTTTCAGTGCTCTTCAGCGAGCCGAAAATTCCTCAATCGACTGTCGGTGATTACGTCACCTACATCAGTTTCGAGTTTCAGTGCTCTTCAGCGAGCCGAAAATTCCTCAAGCGCCTCGATTGCGGCTTGGATAAACTGCGCGGCGGGTTTCAGTGCTCTTCAGCGAGCCGAAAATTCCTCAATTACGCGGGTTGTCTGTCAGCGCGACGTAGTCTTTCGCGTGTTTCAGTGCTCTTCAGCGAGCCGAAAATTCCTCAATCGCGCGGCAGTCGCTTCTGGTCAGCCGCTCGTCAACCAGCGTTTCAGTGCTCTTCAGCGAGCCGAAAATTCCTCAACGACGAGAAAGATAACGTCATTGTCTTCTTCTTAGAGGTTTCAGTGCTCTTCAGCGAGCCGAAAATTCCTCAATCAAAGGGGGGAATGATGATCAAGATTCCGAAGTTCGTTTCAGTGCTCTTCAGCGAGCCGAAAATTCCTCAATTCGGGATGTGATCCGCATGCTCAAGTTCTTTTCAGGTTTCAGTGCTCTTCAGCGAGCCGAAAATTCCTCAAATTGGTATGGCAGACCGTCGCCAGCACGATTTGAAGCGTTTCAGTGCTCTTCAGCGAGCCGAAAATTCCTCAACTGTATGGTCTAATGCTACGGGCTGCCTATGACATCGGTTTCAGTGCTCTTCAGCGAGCCGAAAATTCCTCAATCATTTGTTGCTTCGCTCAACACGATCCGTTCCCAGAGTTTCAGTGCTCTTCAGCGAGCCGAAAATTCCTCAATTAAATTTCGCTCCCTGGTGACGACAAGCCACTCCGACGTTTCAGTGCTCTTCAGCGAGCCGAAAATTCCTCAATCTCGCTTGCGACCTGGTGGGATCGCACGGCAACCAGTTTCAGTGCTCTTCAGCGAGCCGAAAATTCCTCAATTCAATCAGAGAGATGCTGTCCCGCTGGTACTCGAGATTGTTTCAGTGCTCTTCAGCGAGCCGAAAATTCCTCAACCGCGTGGCGCGTGTTCCGCTCGCTGAGCTGATTTGGTTTCAGTGCTCTTCAGCGAGCCGAAAATTCCTCAATTTCCCCGTCAAAAGTATAGTGTTTTACCCTATACTTTGTTTCAGTGCTCTTCAGCGAGCCGAAAATTCCTCAATGATGAGCGCGATTTTGTTCGTGCATTCTCGAATGTTGTTTCAGTGCTCTTCAGCGAGCCGAAAATTCCTCAATTTAAAAACGTCGCTCAAGAACATCTTTGTAGTGAATGTTTCAGTGCTCTTCAGCGAGCCGAAAATTCCTCAATCCGTCGCCAGCGCGATTTGAAACCGGTGGACTGGCGTTTCAGTGCTCTTCAGCGAGCCGAAAATTCCTCAATTCGAGATTTTCGCAGCGAATTTTGCGGCTTGACAATCGTTTCAGTGCTCTTCAGCGAGCCGAAAATTCCTCAAGGAACTCAGGGATATCTCGGTCGAACTGGTGATCCGTGTTTCAGTGCTCTTCAGCGAGCCGAAAATTCCTCAAGCCCGCGCTTTGCTGACGAGCGCAATCAACAGACGCTGTTTCAGTGCTCTTCAGCGAGCCGAAAATTCCTCAATTGATTGCGGAGGCGAACAGCATCGGCGCGCCGAATATCGGTTTCAGTGCTCTTCAGCGAGCCGAAAATTCCTCAACGGATCGGATGACAACGATGTTTGGATATTGATCGTCGTTTCAGTGCTCTTCAGCGAGCCGAAAATTCCTCAACGAACACCTCGATAGCCAGCGAAGCCGCGTGCACCGTTTCAGTGCTCTTCAGCGAGCCGAAAATTCCTCAATTTGCTATGATCGAAAACGGAAAAACCGCAAGTGTGTTAGTTTCAGTGCTCTTCAGCGAGCCGAAAATTCCTCAATTGGAACACCCGCGCGAACGCCCAGACACACCACGGGGTTTCAGTGCTCTTCAGCGAGCCGAAAATTCCTCAATCTCGTATACGCGCGGCGAAATGGTTGAGCTCCCCGCGGTTTCAGTGCTCTTCAGCGAGCCGAAAATTCCTCAATCCGGTTTATCGGCTTCAGTATCGTATCGAACTAAGGTTTCAGTGCTCTTCAGCGAGCCGAAAATTCCTCAAGGTGATAACGGCGTTTTTGTCGGTCAATCAGAAGATGTTTCAGTGCTCTTCAGCGAGCCGAAAATTCCTCAACTTATTTTCAAAATTGTTTCTGTAAATCAAAAACTAGTTTCAGTGCTCTTCAGCGAGCCGAAAATTCCTCAATACCAATGTGAACGAAAAAGGTACAACGCTTTACGTGTTTCAGTGCTCTTCAGCGAGCCGAAAATTCCTCAAGCATCGACAGACGAGCGATAGCGCGCGTAGTCCCAGGTTTCAGTGCTCTTCAGCGAGCCGAAAATTCCTCAATCGAGGTATACCCTCGCGCCCATTACGCCACCGCCGAGGTTTCAGTGCTCTTCAGCGAGCCGAAAATTCCTCAATTGATCTCGCTGTTTGCATAGTTGTGCAGGGCGCAGGTTTCAGTGCTCTTCAGCGAGCCGAAAATTCCTCAACGTGCGGGTCTGGCGGTTCCTTGGAAATCGTCGTGCGTTTCAGTGCTCTTCAGCGAGCCGAAAATTCCTCAATAGGGCGTCGAGCAGCGCGCGCAGATGCGACGCGCGCGTTTCAGTGCTCTTCAGCGAGCCGAAAATTCCTCAAACTACGCCGGCGTGTGGGAATTGTCGAATCCTGCGCCGTTTCAGTGCTCTTCAGCGAGCCGAAAATTCCTCAATGTTGCGGGCAATGTGCCGTCTGCCAGGATACACGTTTGTTTCAGTGCTCTTCAGCGAGCCGAAAATTCCTCAATCGACTTCCTGCGTGTCGTCGGTGTGGTGTTGCCCGGTTTCAGTGCTCTTCAGCGAGCCGAAAATTCCTCAACGAGCATGCGCGCGCCGAGGGTCACGCCAATGGCCAGTTTCAGTGCTCTTCAGCGAGCCGAAAATTCCTCAATTCAGCTGGTGGGATCACGCATCGGCTAACGTCTACAAGTTTCAGTGCTCTTCAGCGAGCCGAAAATTCCTCAATGACAATGCAGTACGTCATTGCGACTCTGTACGTGTGTTTCAGTGCTCTTCAGCGAGCCGAAAATTCCTCAACGTTACTCCTCCCCCCGGTGGCGATGATGTGTCCTGTTTCAGTGCTCTTCAGCGAGCCGAAAATTCCTCAAACTGCAACGCCGCGCATTCGCCGCCGCGCTGCGCGGTTTCAGTGCTCTTCAGCGAGCCGAAAATTCCTCAATCTTCAAACGTGTTCACCACGCGATAACGAGTCCAATGTTTCAGTGCTCTTCAGCGAGCCGAAAATTCCTCAATACGGGGTTCATACGACATTCTACCGGACTCACGACGTTTCAGTGCTCTTCAGCGAGCCGAAAATTCCTCAATCCCGAGCCGTCAGGAGTCGGCGTCGGGGAGGGAGTCGGTTTCAGTGCTCTTCAGCGAGCCGAAAATTCCTCAAACACACAAGCAGTGCGCATTGTTGCGCACACCGGAAGTTTCAGTGCTCTTCAGCGAGCCGAAAATTCCTCAATTGCGCAAACTGCTGCCGCGTTCGGCGCAGATTGAGGGTTTCAGTGCTCTTCAGCGAGCCGAAAATTCCTCAAGCCAATCTATGCGCGCTCTGGGGTTATGACACAGATGTTTCAGTGCTCTTCAGCGAGCCGAAAATTCCTCAATCGTCGAGGATCGTCGAGAACACCGCATCCTACGCGGTTTCAGTGCTCTTCAGCGAGCCGAAAATTCCTCAAGGCGATGGTGCGTGGGTGCAGACGACGCAAACCGAGGTTTCAGTGCTCTTCAGCGAGCCGAAAATTCCTCAATTTGCAGACACGCGCCGTAACGAAGCGGCGGTTGCGCGTTTCAGTGCTCTTCAGCGAGCCGAAAATTCCTCAAAGATCGTCCCGGTTGGGACCGTCTCGAACGGGCGCGAGGTTTCAGTGCTCTTCAGCGAGCCGAAAATTCCTCAACGTAACCAACGCGCCGGACAGTATTTGATATTGTTCGTTTCAGTGCTCTTCAGCGAGCCGAAAATTCCTCAAAATCTCGCTCGCGTACACCCGATCCCGCGCCGCGACGTTTCAGTGCTCTTCAGCGAGCCGAAAATTCCTCAATGCGTCCTCTGCTGTCACAACACCGCATAGAAATAAAGTTTCAGTGCTCTTCAGCGAGCCGAAAATTCCTCAACCACGCGGCGCTCATACGGCAGCAGCGACGTTAGTAGTTTCAGTGCTCTTCAGCGAGCCGAAAATTCCTCAATACCGACTACGGCGAAGCCGCCGCGCTCGTTGAAGTTGTTTCAGTGCTCTTCAGCGAGCCGAAAATTCCTCAATCTTGCGATTGTGGTTCGCCGCGCTGCTGAACGAGAGTTTCAGTGCTCTTCAGCGAGCCGAAAATTCCTCAAACGTCGAGTTTCATTTCCGCCTCCGTTCCACGAAGCGTTTCAGTGCTCTTCAGCGAGCCGAAAATTCCTCAAGCTGGATCGCCAGATCGCGCCGCTGACAGTCGAGTGTTTCAGTGCTCTTCAGCGAGCCGAAAATTCCTCAATCAGCGACGGAACTCATCACCGACGCGCCGCAAGCGCGTTTCAGTGCTCTTCAGCGAGCCGAAAATTCCTCAACGTCGGGATTGTCAAGCGCCTCGCCGCGTCAACGAGTTTCAGTGCTCTTCAGCGAGCCGAAAATTCCTCAAGCAGACGCTTCGCGGCGGAGTGGAGGTCGGAAACGAGTTTCAGTGCTCTTCAGCGAGCCGAAAATTCCTCAATTTACTGATCGCGCTGGTCAGCAAAGCGCGGGCGTTGTTTCAGTGCTCTTCAGCGAGCCGAAAATTCCTCAATCTGGTTGGATCGTGCGATATGACGAACACCGCGTCGTTTCAGTGCTCTTCAGCGAGCCGAAAATTCCTCAAGTCGCCGTAACCGCCCGCCGGTGGGAAAAGCATCTGGTTTCAGTGCTCTTCAGCGAGCCGAAAATTCCTCAATTCGCACCGAAGACGGGCGCGTTGCGGTTCATCAGTTGGTTTCAGTGCTCTTCAGCGAGCCGAAAATTCCTCAATACGCGGCAGTTTGAACTCAAGACCTAGTCTTCTCGCCGTTTCAGTGCTCTTCAGCGAGCCGAAAATTCCTCAATTACTGCCCTCACAACCCCGAAGTCGCCCGCTTGGTCGTTTCAGTGCTCTTCAGCGAGCCGAAAATTCCTCAATCGAGACGGAACGTTTACTGATCGCGCTGGTGAGCAGTTTCAGTGCTCTTCAGCGAGCCGAAAATTCCTCAAGAATGGACGAGCGACGGCTCGCAACGTTGGTACGCAGCGTTTCAGTGCTCTTCAGCGAGCCGAAAATTCCTCAACGCCAGCACACCCCCAGATGCGCTTCAGCCGCCGCGCGTTTCAGTGCTCTTCAGCGAGCCGAAAATTCCTCAATTGGGCTTCGGTTGTTCGGGAAGCACTCATCCTTGATCGTGGTTTCAGTGCTCTTCAGCGAGCCGAAAATTCCTCAAACGACAAGTACCGGCGCGAGAAGATACAACTGATGCTGTTTCAGTGCTCTTCAGCGAGCCGAAAATTCCTCAATTCCAACGCCGCCAGCAGCAGCGCGCGGAAGCGTTGTTTCAGTGCTCTTCAGCGAGCCGAAAATTCCTCAACGCCGCGTATCGGGTGGAGCGGCAACTCGAACAGCGGTTTCAGTGCTCTTCAGCGAGCCGAAAATTCCTCAACAGCCGTTGTCCCTCGTCGCCGTAACCGCCCGCCGGTGTTTCAGTGCTCTTCAGCGAGCCGAAAATTCCTCAATCCATCGGCGCGCGTATCAATCGATTACTATCGCATTGTTTCAGTGCTCTTCAGCGAGCCGAAAATTCCTCAATTCAGGGCGTTGATTATTGCGAGGCGGCGCGGGAAGTTTCAGTGCTCTTCAGCGAGCCGAAAATTCCTCAATCCGTGTGGTATACTGTGCGCGTATTCGATCATCAGAAGTTTCAGTGCTCTTCAGCGAGCCGAAAATTCCTCAACGAGTCGGCGGCCCTCGCGTCGCTGTGGAAGGGCGGGTTTCAGTGCTCTTCAGCGAGCCGAAAATTCCTCAAGACCGTCGCAGTTGCCGCCGCCGCCCGGTGAGCGCGGTTTCAGTGCTCTTCAGCGAGCCGAAAATTCCTCAATTTGCCGCAGACGCGAGAAGATCGGCGACGTTTGCGGGTTTCAGTGCTCTTCAGCGAGCCGAAAATTCCTCAACAGCATCGCTCAGTTGCGGCGCGGGCTGCGGCTGTTGTTTCAGTGCTCTTCAGCGAGCCGAAAATTCCTCAAGCGGGGGATGGGGGAGGAACTGGAGCGCCGGATCAACGGTTTCAGTGCTCTTCAGCGAGCCGAAAATTCCTCAATTCGGCGGTTCAAGCGATTACGCAACGATCACCGTCGTTTCAGTGCTCTTCAGCGAGCCGAAAATTCCTCAACACGCTGCCGAAGCCTGCCGCGTCGAATAAGGAGCAGGTTTCAGTGCTCTTCAGCGAGCCGAAAATTCCTCAACCGCTGCGCTGCTCGATCTCGACGCAGACGACGCGGTTTCAGTGCTCTTCAGCGAGCCGAAAATTCCTCAATATGCCCGCGCCGAACCGACAAGACCGCGCGGCGACCAGGTTTCAGTGCTCTTCAGCGAGCCGAAAATTCCTCAAACGTGTTGTGACAGCGCCCGACCGTCGATCACCCGAAGTTTCAGTGCTCTTCAGCGAGCCGAAAATTCCTCAATCGCTCGCGGTTCGAGCAGTGGTTGCGGCAACTCGTCAGGTTTCAGTGCTCTTCAGCGAGCCGAAAATTCCTCAAACTGTTAAGCCTGCCTTGAAGCGTCGTAACGAAGCCGTTTCAGTGCTCTTCAGCGAGCCGAAAATTCCTCAAGGGCTTGCAGCAGCGCAGTCGTCACCAGACCGACGCCGTTTCAGTGCTCTTCAGCGAGCCGAAAATTCCTCAAGCCGAGATCGCCGCGCGGCTGCGTGACGAGGTGGCGGGTTTCAGTGCTCTTCAGCGAGCCGAAAATTCCTCAACCTTGCGCTTTCGACCTGGTGACATCGGAAGCGTCCGTTTCAGTGCTCTTCAGCGAGCCGAAAATTCCTCAAGAATCGCGGCGAACTCTGGATGCCGGTAACGGTCGCGTTTCAGTGCTCTTCAGCGAGCCGAAAATTCCTCAATCCGACCCTCGCACCTGCGTCCATCCATATTTCCGACCGCGATGATCACGCTTCGTCATTCCTGAGCCTTCCTGGTGCGTCGCCATGACACCCGTATACTAGCATGAACGCGCGCGTTTCGCAAC
>Ga0308411_10003220_pt1 | contig 10917 bp, 5 predicted proteins | sample HotsprottomLayer_2_FD_203530 | JGI IMG/M metagenome (GOLD analysis project Ga0308411, IMG submission 203530) | Hot spring phototrophic mat microbial communities from Octopus Spring, Yellowstone National Park, Wyoming, United States -... | ecosystem: Environmental > Aquatic > Thermal springs >... | reverse complement strand
TCGTAGGCCCGGAAGAACGCCTTGCGTCCCTCCACCGTCAGGGCCACCGCCGGGCCCGCCTGAATGAAATCCTTCTCGGTCACCATGCGCATGTTGATCGCGCTCAGAACCGCCGAGTCGGCAATCAGGGGCCGAAACGGCTCCATCAGGTCCAGGGCCAGCGCCGGCCGGCCGAAGCGCGGCTGATGATAGAAGCCCAGGTACGGATCGAAGCCCACCGCCTGACAGGCGATGACCAGATCTTTGGCAAGGAGGCTGTAGGCAAGCGACAACAGGGCATTCACCGCGTCGCGCGGCGGGCGCCGGTTGCGGCCGTTGAAGTCAAAACGGAACCTGGCGGGCGGCTCACCCTGGTCGTCGACCTTGATCATGCCGGCGAACTCGCCAAAGTACAGGCGCGCCGCGTTGCCTTCGATGCCGAGCAGCTCCTCGAGGTCCCGGGCGCGCTCGGCGCGGCCGACCATTTCTTTGAGCTCCTCCAGCACCCGCACGGGCGGCTCGACGTGGTTGCGCTGCAACAGCGTCCTTTGATTTCGAATCTTGCCCGCCACCAGCCGCCGCGCCAGCTTGAGGGTGAACCACTCCTGCTCGGCCAGCCGAAACTGCGTCCTCCTGAGAAAGACGTTCTTCGAGTTCAGCCCCGTGGTGATGCCGTAGAACCAGCCGCCCTGCGAAAAATAGCAGATCGGCACGCCGGCCTCGCACAGCGCCTGGATCGCCTGCGTGGAGAGCTGTATATTGCCCATCAGGTTCACCTGGCAGATCTCGCCGATGCGCACCTCCTCGACGAGGGTGTCCTTGTCGCGCACCTGAAGCACGGCGCCCGTCTTGCCGACCCGCAGCCCCTGCCGATTCAGGTAAAGCGGCCTCAGCTCGTCGCGCGGGGTCACCAAGGGCCGCACGGCCGCGGGCGCCTTGCGCTCGACCGGCGCATCCTCGAACAGCGACAGTTGGACCGGCGCCGCCGGCGTCCGCTGAGCCAGCAGCGCCGTTTCATCGGGCAGGCAGATGCTCACCAGCGAGCAGCCGGGACATTTGGGCGAGTCGATCAGGGGCGGCGGAATCGAGCTGCTCTCGGCCGTCGCCCGCGCCTGGCGTATGATCTCCTCGACTTCGGCTAACAACGCCTCATCGAAGCGCAGGCGCACCCGCTGGCGCGTCTTGGCATAGAAGATCACGCCCTCCTCGCATCGGTAACCGTTGTCGCGCAGGATAAGGCCTTGCACGGCGAGTTGCGCGCGATCGGCCGGCCAGGCCTCCAGGGCGGAGTCGGTCTGCCGGGGCGCCCCGTGCTTGTAGTCGACCGGCGTGACCTCACCGTCATGGACCTCGACGAGGTCGATGCGCGCGATCACGCCCAGGCGGTCGCTCGCGAGCGTCACCGAGCGGGTCTTCATCTGCTCGCCTTCGATCGCCTCGGCCGGCGGAAGGGCGCCTTCCCGGAGCTGATCCACACGGCGGTGGTCGAACTTTCCCTCGAGGGTGTCGACGCTTTCGCGAAACAGCCCCTCGACCCATTCGTAGTAGAACAGCCGCGGACAGTAGACGAACTCGTTGACCATGCGCGCCGGCAGATACTCCGGCAGCTGGAGGTCGCGGCCTTTCGGTTGAGCGGCGCCCGACATGGTTCAAATCACGATGCAGGAGCGATCGATGCTCGAGTACGGCTTGCCGAGCGCGGTGATGACCCGATCGCCGCGCCCCTCGGCCGGACCCAGGCACACGAACAGCACTTGGTCCTCCTCGTGGTGGATGATCGCGGAAAGCTCGGCGCGGCAGCGCGCCAGGTCCATGGCCGTGAACTGACACTCAAAGACGGAATACTGAAGATGGTCGCCGAAGTTGCGCATGGTCTGGAAGACCTTCCGCAGACGTTTCTCATCGGCGATGTCGTAGCAGACCAGATAGGACTGACGCATGGCGGACACCTCCGAAAACGCTTAGCGGGTGGCGGGTGTTTTCAACTCCTCCAGACCGCCATCGGCGGCGTGAGGTTGTACTTGACTTGACCTCCTTCGCCGACGGCGACACGCCGGGACTCATATACCGCAAAGACACCCATCTGGCGGAGCTCATCACGCGCCCCGGGTGCGTCGCTCCAAAGCGCCGGCAGACCGAGAAGGGATGCCACTACGGCGGCGGTCAGCGGCGGCGTCCACAACGGCCAGCGAACCGCGCAGTCTTCGCGCCAGTTTCCCGAGCGGGCCCGCCAGGCCCGGACCGCCATCCCTTGCCGGGAGGGCATGGCCGGGTAGAGGCGCAGCGCCTCGAACGCCAGCCGGTTTGCCCCCCACAGAGTTCTCGGCTTATTGCCCGATGCAGTCGGATCGCGATCCAGCAATGCGTAACGCCGGTCCTCGGTCACATCCAGTCGAAGCGAGTAGCGCTCGTCCTCGGACACCCACGGTCCGAACAGCGCCTTCTCGAGGTGGGCGGCGGTGCAAAGAACCATCAGTTGCCGAACACTGCCGAGGAAATGCTGATGGCCGCTTCCGCTGACCAGCGCCCACGGGGTGGCGGTCATGCGCTCGTCCGGCGCCTCGGGATCCGCGATGCCGTAGGCGGCCGCCAGGTCGACCCACCGGCGATCGGCGACGCCGGCCTGCTGGGCCGCTGAATCGACATGGGCGGCGAACTCTTTGTTCGGAGCGTTCAGGTTCTCGCCGAGGCGCACGCTCGGGTCCGGGTCCTCGGAGTTGTCTCGCCGCAGAGCAGATTCCAGGGCAGCCAGCAATTGTTGCCGTCGCTCGACCTCGCTTGCCGTCTCCAGTCCAGGCGAGGCATCGACTTCGACGCCTAACTGCGGCCGGAGCCCTTTCCAGGCGAGCCGCGGGCGCCAGCCAACGTCTTCGAGCGTGACCAGCGCGCCGAGGGCGGCAAGAAAACCGAGGGGGTTGTCCCCGCGTGGGCCCGTCAACTCAAACACCGGCATACGAAACCTCTCCAGCTTCCTCTTCTTCTGATCGGCGGTGATCGGCCAGGCGGAGGATGGCTTCCAGCCAGGCCAGCCCCCACCAGCCGTAACGCCTCACCAGCCTCCAGAAACGTTCCGGCAGACCACTGTCAAGCCGGTGAAGGCCGTGGGCGCTGGTTCCAGTCAGGCGCAGGCCGTCGTGTTCCAGCTCCACCGCGACCGGTTCAGGGTCGGTAACGACTGGAGCGAAGGGTCGGGCGAAGCCGTGATGCGCGGCGATCAGGTGCAGGACCAACTCCCAATCGGTAGCTTGTCGGCGGAGCGCCTCGGCATCGGAAACCAGAGCAGCCGATTCGAGCTCGTGCCGGGCGTTCTCCGGATAGCGGGCCAACCGGCGTGCCCGTCGCAAGGCGCGCCAGTCCCGCGCCGGCAGGGGAGACTTGGCGAGCAGCCGATCGGCCAGACTGGCGGCAATCTCGTCGCCGCCGTGCAGCCACGCTTGAAAACGCGGGTCGGCCTTGCCGACATCGTGCAGCCACGCCGCCAGCGCAAGATCCGAGGCGAGGGTCTCCGGAAGCCGGAGCGAGCCGGCGAAGCGCTCCACCCAGCGCCGCACTCCGCGGCAGTGGTCGACCAGATCGACAGCCCCGGCCGCCAGCGAGCTCTCGCCGGCGGTAGAAAAATCCTCGCCGCTGCTCTTGCCGCCCACCAGGGCAAAGGCTCCGCCGGCGTCGACCACCCGGCGCCTTCGGTCGGAGGCCAGGCGCCCCGCCAAGCGCCGGAGCCAATCCGGAAGCCCTTCCAGTTCGGCAAGCTGCTGGAGGGCATGACCGGGGTCGCCAGCCTCCTGCTCGTCGTTGGCAATGAGCCGTCGGAGCTCCTCGACCAAAGGACCGGCTTCGTCGATGCCCTCCAGATGACCGGACAGAGCCTCGAGCCGCAGGACCGGACGCCGTCCAGCCGAGTAGGCCACCGCGTCACCGATATCGAGCACGGGGGCCGTGCTTGCCGGGTGCCAACCGAGCTCGTCGCAGCCGCCATAGACAGCCGGCACGACAACCACGTCACCCGGACGCACTTCGAAAGCTGAGACCACCTCCGACTCGCTCGCGCCGCGCCAGCGAAGCACCCTTGCGCGCGAATCGGCGGGCTCGGCCTCGCCAGCCACAGATTCCAGGTCCCCGCTGTCGAAGGCGTCCAAAGTCGGTGACACCGACAACCAGCGACGGAACTCCCAAATCGGCACGGTACAACCCTCGCCGATCGCCGGCGGCTGGACGGCGACGCGTTCCGACCAGAGCTCCGGTTCGTTGAGAGGCAGATCCGCGCGCCAAATCAGGGTGACGTCGGCACGCGATTCGACGGCGCCATGGAGAAAGGCGCTGATCTCGGGATCGGGTTCCGGTGGAGGACTGGTCTGTGCGAGCAGGTCCAGGTGAGCCGGTAAAAGCCGATAGGCGTCGCGCGCGGGCTGGCACAGGCGGGCAAGCTCCGCCCCTGTCGGAAGCAAGGGCTCCAGGGCTTCGATGCCGAAGTCGATCCGGGGCGGAGCGCCCTCGGCATGTTGCTCGAGCCAATGCCAGGTTTCGCAAAGCGCCTCCCCGTAGATCCTGTCCGGCTCCCGAGCCTTGCCCTGCTTGTCGCGGGCGATTTGGCTGCTCGAGGCAACCACGACGCTGGCGGCCGGCTCGGCGCCGCCCAACAGCTCGAGTCGGTCTCGGCGCCGACCGAGCCGGTCGAGCCGTCCGAAGCGCTGCCGGAGCGCGTCAAGCGGGGCGATCTCGGAGATCAAAATGTCGAAGTCGAAGTTGGCGCCGACCTCGATCGTCTGAGTGGCGACCACGACGACGGGAGCCTCCGGGCGCCTGTCGGAGCCCGCCAGCAGCGAGGGCAACCAGCGCTCGAGCAAGCGATCGCGCTCCCAGGGCCGGACCTTTCCCGTCAGCAGCAGCTTCCGGGCGGCATCGAGCGGAAGGCGCTCGTAGATTGCACGGGCGTCGCTGACGCGATTCGTGACGATCGCCAACACGCCCGAACGCATCGCCTTCAGTGTTATCTCAGCCTGGGCCAGAATCGCCTCGCGCAGGGGCTCCCGACCTTCGTTGCGGCCGTTTTTGACCAGGATCAGTTCAACCGGCTTGGAGGCCCGCAGGCGCCGGCGCAGGACCGGATCGGCCGAGTCCTGCTCGTCGAGCGTGAATTCGGCCTCATCAAACGGGGTGGCCGAAAGGAATACGGCTTGAACGGGGAGTCCCACGGGGATCTCGGCGAAGCGTTGCCACTTTTGGACGATGCTCATCAAGGTTTGGCAAAAGGGGCGCGAGCAGTGTGCTTCATCCACAACGATCAGCGTGTCGCGGCCGAGCAGTCCGGCATGAATCGGCCAGGCGCGCGGCCCGACGTCGCCGTAGGCGCGAAACAGAAGCCGGGAACCTACCTGGTCGACGGTGGACAACAGCACGGTGGGCTGCTCGGGCGAGCGGGCCCAGCGGTCATCGCTGGGAATGCCGCCGCGGAGTGTGGCGACCAGTAACGGCTCGCCGCCTCCCAGTTCTACCAGCGCCGAGGCAACCTCATGCAGCGGGTTTCCGGGATCGCCGAGGGCGGCTCTGAACCGGTCGGCGATCGCGGAGGCGCGCCGCGCCGCCTCGTCGACCACCACCCGGCGATCCACTACGAAGGCGATCCTTCGGCGGGCGCAGGGCGAGCCGGCGGCCAGCGCGAGCACGGCCAAATCGATCAGGGCCGTCTTTCCGCTGGCCGTCGGTAGCTTCACCCAGTGCGGCCAGCGCGCCTGGCCCGGCGGGGCCGGACAGAGCCACTCCCGGAAAAGTCTTCGTTGCCAGGGAAACGGATCCTGGCCGTTCAGCGCGTGAAACCACGCGTCGAAGCCAACCGGGTCAAGCGTCATGGCCGGCCTCCGGAAAGCTGGCGGAAGACGCCGTAACCGAGGTGCCGCCCGGCGCCGACCAGCACCGGACCGGCGACGGGACGGTCGAACTCGAGCAGGGCATGGACGTGGGCGCGCCGCGGTTTGCCCGGCCGGCTCGGAAGCGGGGGAAAGCGAAACGCCGGGGGGACGCCAAGGACCCAGGCAACTGGCGCGAGGGCAACGACGCTCGGCTCGGGCAGTCCGGCGATCTGACAGGCGCCGCGGATCAGCTCGCGGGCTTCATCGCCCCAGAGCTTGTCCGGGTACCTGCCGAGCACCACCGGCGTCACGCTGGACCACAGGCAGGAGGGCCGACTCCATGTCTCTTCGAGCAATGTAGCGCGCCGCTCTGCGGCCCCGCAGCGCTCCAGACGCCACAGGCCCAGCGAACCGAGCGTCAACTCGTCGACCCGGCCGAGGGCGCGGAGACAGGCGCGCCGCTCGGCAGCCGTCAGCTGCGCCGGCAACGCCGCCGCCAGGCCGAGCAGGTGGCCGCGAGCGAACGGATGAGCGACGTCGGCCAGGGGCAGCAGCGCCAAGTGAGGCCTGGGGCTGGGCCGCGGCGCCTCCGGAGTGCTGTCCGCTGCATGGCCGCTGATCGCTTCACTTACCGGATGATCGGCGCGAGCCAGCAACGCTGCTCTCCAGACGGCGATCACCTTCGCGGTCGCCTCCAACGGCAGCGGAGGCCGGTCGCCGGCGAGCCGAAAAACGATGAGATCGCGGTGGTGCCCCTGGGACACGATCGCCGAGGTCTTCGGGGCGCCGTAGGTGGTCCACTCGCCGACCGGCGGGCGGCGGTTCTGCTGGTGCGCCTCGACGAGCTCGCGCAGGCGTCCGGGGACCGGCACCCGCAGCGAGAGGTTCCCATCCGGGCCCGGTAGCCAGTTGGGCGAAAGGTCTTCGGCCTTGGAAAGCAGATCGACGGCGACCAGGCTCGAGGAGTGACCGAGGCAGGCGATCCCGCGGGCCAAATCACCTAGGGTGGAAGCGAGTTCCGGCGTCGGCGCCGCATCCGGCCACCAGAGATGGACAACTTCCTCACTGAGCGTGCCGACGGCGAAGCGCCGCGGCTTGCGGTCGCGTGTGAGCAGGCTCTCCTGAATGAGTGCGAACGGCTTGCCCTTGTTGTTCACCAGGCTCCAGTTGTCGTTCACCGGAACATAGTGCTGCACGCTGTGACTTGAGAGAACGTTGCCGCATCGGAGCAGGGGCGGGCCGAGCCCCTCAAGCCACTCCAGGGCCGTCCGGCCGGCCGCCGGGCAGCCCGCATCGGCCCAGGCTTGAACGAGCGCACAAAACAGGCGGTCCGGATGCGGCGGCCACTCAACCAGGTCCTTTTCCGAGCCGCGGCTGACGTCGGCGGCGGTGACCGAGCCGCGCAGGTAGCGGATCGTGAAACCGAACATCGGAGTGCCTCACTCGCGGCTTTCCGAAGCCAGCTCTCGGCTGCGGGTAACGGCCTTGACCAGCTCGGCGTTCGGACGAAGCGTCAGACAGCCGTCCTTCCAAGGCGGGCTATCGGCTCCGGTGGGCCAGGGAAGACCGGCGGACTTGGCGCGTCCGACCGCAGCGTCGAGCAGCTCCGTGGCAGAGTCGACAGTCAAGCGGAACGTTCGTGCCTCACCTGGGGCCAACAGTTGGAGTGAAAAATCGGTGCGCGGCACTAGGTCGCAGCGGGAGCGCAGGCTGAAGCCGCTCGCCCACTGCCGGGCCAGGGCGGCCAGGGCCAGAGCCGCCAACACGGTGCGGGCGGCGAGATCGGCCTCGGCCTGCTGCTCGGGCGACTGCGAATCCAGGGGGAAACGAAGGCGCCGCAGGGCGGGCAAAGAGAGAACCGCGATCTGCCGGGCAAAGCGCACGGACACGCCACCATGGTTGAACTCGCTTTCGAAATTCCGGCGCTGCTCCGGCGGGACTTTAAGCGATGGCACGACGTTGCCGAGACCGAGCTCCGACAGACGCGCATTGCCCCTTCCTTGGTCCACGACCGTCCAGGTCTTGTCCTCGGCTTTTTGGATCTGAATACTCTCACCGGCAACCACGATGAGAGGATCGATCCGACTGGCGGGGCGGCGGTTGTTTGCGGTCGCGTCGATGCCGATAATCTCCGACACCAGGGCGCGCTGAAACTTTTGCCCCAGCCCGCCGCGGGCGCCGTGCGAATCCCACATGCCGAAGACCAGGGCAGTGGGGCAGAGTCCGAACAGGCCGGTCGCCCGGGCCGGGCTCGCCTCATCCACCAAACGCCCGATCACACTGCCTTTTGCCGGGTGTTTCGGATGGCGGAACGGCTTCCAAGTCTTCCCGCCGTCGACCTCCTCTTGGATTTCGCTGGCCAAAAACACGGCGTCGGCAATGCGGTGCGGTGCTTCGAGCGCACTGAACAGGCCCACTTCGGAAGCGCTGGTTCCGCTGAAGTCGATCTGGACCAAAGGGAACGGCTTTCGTTGCGGTGGAGCGCTGCGATGCCATTCAAGAAGCGCCAGCTCGAGCCGATTGGCCTGCGATTGCACGGAATCGAGCAGAACGCAGGGAACCGGCCGTCCCTCAATGATGCGCTCTTCGCGTGCGTATACGCCACCTTGGTAGGTGGGCGGAAAGAGCTTGTCGCCGTCTCCGCCGGCCGGATCCAGATCGGTGATCGCGCGAAAAGCCATCGCCGGCCCTGCGACGGCCTCTCGAAGAGCGTCGTAGCTCAGAATCGGGTTCATCGCGTGACTCCTTTTGGAGAAATCCCTCGACAGCGGCCATTGAAATGGTGCCGATGGCAAGGCGTCAACGGGGAAGTTTATCACAAGAATCCGAGATTTTTTGGTTGGTCGACAGGGATTTTCCGTCGAGCGTATCGGCCTCAATCGAGGCCTGCAAAGTCGGGACGATCGCCTGGGCCGGTAACAGGAGGGCGGGCTTTAGGCTGGGGGAACGGTTGCGAGGTGATTGGGGGTGTGTTGGGATGGGCGGCGGCGGTGCGGCCTGAGTTGCTTTAGTATGATTTGCTAAGATTATTGCATAGCGATACACTAATACGCTAAACTGTCCCTAGATCGCCAAACGACGGAGGTCTTCCCACTCATGGACCCCAACCGCTTCACCGAAAAGCTCCAAGAGGCGCTTCGCGCCGCACACTCCAAAGCCATCCGCCTGTCGAACCAACAGGTCGATGTCGAGCACCTCGCCGCCGCCCTGCTCGAGCAAGAAGGCGGGCTGGCTCCGGCTATCTTGCTGAAAGCAGAGGCAAATCTCGAGCAGATCCACCGCCGCCTCGACGAGGAGCTCCAGCGCCTGCCTAAGGTCAGCTCCCCAAGCGGAGGCCCAGATCAGATCTACATTACCGGCCGGCTCCAGCGCCTGCTCACCCAAGCCGAGGACGAGGCCAAGCGCTTGAAAGATGAGTACATCTCCGTCGAGCACGTGCTTCTGGCCTTGACGGAAGATGGAGGAGCTACCGGCAGGATTTTCAAGCAGTTCGGCATCACGCGCGAGCGCCTGATGCGTGCCTTGCAGGCCGTGCGCGGCTCCCAGCGCGTCACCTCGCCCACGCCCGAGGGCACCTACCAGGCCCTTGAGCGCTACGGCCGGGACCTCACTCAACTTGCCGCCCAAGGCAAGCTGGATCCGGTCATCGGGCGGGACGAGGAGATCCGCCGCGTAATCCAGGTCCTGTCGCGCCGCACCAAGAACAACCCCGTGCTCATCGGCGAGCCGGGCGTCGGCAAGACGGCGATCGTCGAGGGCCTGGCGCAGCGGATCGTCCGCGGCGACGTGCCGGAAGGCCTGAAAAACAAACGGGTTGTCGCGCTCGATATGGGTGCCTTGATCGCCGGCGCCAAATACCGCGGCGAGTTCGAGGAGCGCCTGAAGGCCGTGCTCAAAGAAGTCCAGGACTCCGGCGGCGAAATCGTCCTCTTCATCGACGAGCTGCACAACGTCGTCGGGGCAGGGAAGGCCGAGGGCGCCATGGATGCGGCCAACCTCTTGAAGCCCATGCTCGCCCGGGGCGAGCTGCACTGCATCGGCGCCACGACGCTCGATGAGTATCGCAAGCACGTCGAAAAGGACGCCGCACTCGAGCGCCGCTTCCAGCCGGTGCTGGTCGATCAGCCCTCGGTCGAAGACACGATCTCGATCCTCAGGGGACTGAAGGAGCGCTACGAGCTGCACCATGGCGTCCGGATCAAGGACTCGGCGCTGGTGGCCGCGGCCGTTCTCTCCAACCGCTACATCTCGGACCGCTTCCTGCCCGATAAGGCGATCGACCTGGTCGATGAGGCGGCGGCCAAGCTGCGCACCGAGATCGACTCGATGCCGGCGGAACTCGACGAGATCCATCGCCGCACGATGCAACTGGAGATCGAGCGCGAGGCGCTCAAAAAGGAGACCGACCAGGCCTCGCGCGAGCGGCTGGAGAAGCTCGAGAGGGAGCTGGCGGAGCTTAAAGCCGAAGGGGCGGCGCTTCAGGCCCGCTGGGAGGCCGAAAAGCAAGGCGTGCAGCGGCTTCGGGCCCTGCGGGAGCAGATCGATCAGACGCGGATCGCCATCGAGCAGGCCGAGCGCGCCTACGACCTGAACCGTGCCGCCGAGCTAAAGTACGGCAAGCTGATCGAGCTGGAGCGCCAACTTAAGGCGGAGGAGGAACGCTTGAGCGGGCAGCAGGGTCCGCGGCTTTTAAAAGAGGAGGTGGATGAGGAGGACATTGCGGAGGTGGTGAGCCGGTGGACGGGGGTGCCGGTCTCGAAACTGCTTGAAGGTGAAATGCAGAAGTTATTGCATCTAGAGGATCAACTCCACAAGCGGGTCGTCGGTCAGGAGGAGGCGGTGCGCAGTGTGGCTCAGGCGGTCATGCGGGCGCGGGCGGGCTTGAAGGACCCGAACCGGCCGATCGGAAGCTTCATCTTTCTGGGGCCGACCGGCGTGGGCAAGACCGAGCTGGCGCGCGCCCTGGCCGAAGCGCTCTTTGACGACGAGCGGGCCATGATCCGCATCGACATGAGCGAGTATCAGGAGAAGCACACCGTCGCCCGCCTGATCGGCGCCCCGCCGGGCTATGTCGGCTATGAAGAGGGCGGCC
>Ga0308411_10003219_pt1 | contig 10918 bp, 6 predicted proteins | sample HotsprottomLayer_2_FD_203530 | JGI IMG/M metagenome (GOLD analysis project Ga0308411, IMG submission 203530) | Hot spring phototrophic mat microbial communities from Octopus Spring, Yellowstone National Park, Wyoming, United States -... | ecosystem: Environmental > Aquatic > Thermal springs >... | reverse complement strand
ACGCCGATGGCTAGGTTGTAGCGCTCGCCGTTGGCGAGCTGGCTCATACGCAACTCCATAACCTTTTTTTGGACTGGCATCCTGAGTCCCGGAGGCGGTCTTGTGGCTACAAGAATCCGACCCGTCCGAGCTCCTCGATCGCTTCCGCAGCGCGAGAATCAGCTTGGCGAGACCTGACCGTTCCTCAGTGATACTTCCTTTGAAGAGGTCAGGTTTCGAGAGCCTGCGGCGATTGCAGCGAGGAGCGCCAGGGGTGCCCGGCCGATCGGAAGGTCACGCCGTTGGCAGGGACTCTTGGGGGATGATTGGGAGCGTCAGGATCTCGGGCCTGCGAAGAATCCGGATGGGCAAGGGGATGCCGACCCTCTCTTCCACCAGGAGCCGGTGCAGATCATCGATTCCGTGAACCGGCTGACCATCGAACCCCAGGATCACGTCCCCTCTCTCCAGTCCCGCGCGGTCTGCAGGTCCACCCGGTTCGACGTCCACGACCAGCACTCCGCCCTTGCGATGGGGCAACTGATCGCCGACAGCTCCGGGCGCCGGAGGCACGGTCTGAACCGAAATCCCGATGCGTCCCCGGCGAACGCGACCGTCGCGAATGAGCCGACCGGCAACGAACTTGGCTGTGTTGATGGCGATCGCGAAGCAAAGACCCTGCGCTGGCAGGATCATGGCGGTGTTGACGCCAATCACAGCGCCGCGGGAGTCCACCAGCGGCCCACCCGAATTCCCAGGATTCAGGGCCGCGTCGGTTTGAAGGACATCGTCGATCAGACGGCCCGAGCCAGCACGGAGCGATCGCCCCAGCGCACTGATCACACCGGCGGTGACCGTACTCTCGAAGCCGTAGGGATGGCCGATGGCGATCGCCAGTTGGCCCACACGCAGCTTCTGCGAATCTCCGAGTTCCACCGGCTTGAATTCGCCACCATGAATTCGCACCACCGCCAGATCCGTCTCCGGATCGTCGCCAATCAACTCGGCCTCATGGCGGGCCCCGTCGGCCAAGGTGACTTCCAGCCGCTTCGCGCGATGGACCACGTGGCTGTTGGTCAGAATGTATCCACGAGTCGTGAAAATGAATCCCGACCCACTGCCGGGGCCAAGTCGACCTCGCCGGCTGTCCGCAAACTGCGCCTCGAGATGGACGACAGAGGGTCCCACGCGTTCGGCCGCGCTCACCACCGCTTTCGAATAAGCATCAAGGAGAGCGAAATCGTCTCCAGGCTCAGCAGATGGCTTGGCGGCTTGGGGCGGGTTGGTCGGGGAACTCGACGGCCCGGTCCAGGAGTGACCGAGATGTGAGGTGCATGAAACCATCGTAGGGCATCCTCAGCCAAAGAAGTGGGCATCAGCAAGTGTATGCGCAATCCGATCGCCAGGGCAAGTTCAGGTATGAGTGCCCGGCTTCAGGCGGCATGCTCAGGCTGGAACAGCGACCGTTTCCCTGTGACCACGTCCTCCGTGATCGTGTAGGTCCGGCCTCGCTCCCGATCAGGAAGTTCATACATGATATCAAGCATAAGATCTTCCATGATCGAGCGTAGCGCGCGGGCTCCGGTTCCCCGCGCCTTGGCGCGACGGGCGATCTCTCGAATGGCCCCCTCGCTAAAGTGGAGCTGTGCGCCGTCGTAATGGAACAAGACCCTGTATTGTTTGGTCAGAGCGTCTCTCGGTTCGGTGAGGATCCGTGCGAGGTCATCCTCGGTGAGTTGCCGAAGGGCGGCAATGACGGGCAAGCGGCCAATCAGTTCGGGGATCATGCCGTATCGTTCAAGATCCTCCGGAGTCACCTGGGCGACCAACTCATCGCGCTCGAATTCGCGTTCAGCAACTGGACCTTCCTCGCGGCCAAAACCAATCATCCTCCGTCCGAGCCGCTTGCCAATGATTTCGTCGAGTCCGACGAAGGTGCCGCCGCAGATGAACAAGATGTTGGTTGTGTTGACCTGGATGTATTGTTGCTCAGGATGTTTACGCCCTCCTTGAGGGGGAACGTTGGCGATGGTTCCCTCGAGCAGCTTGAGGAGGGCTTGTTGAACCCCCTCGCCGGAGACGTCGCGGGTGATCGACACGTTCTGGCTGGTTTTGCCGATCTTATCGATTTCATCGATGTAGATGATGCCCTTTTCGGCCGCGGCGATGTCGTAATCGGCGGCCATGACGAGCTTGAGGATCAGGTTTTCGACGTCCTCGCCGACATAGCCGGCCTCGGTCAACGTGGTGGCGTCGCCAATGGCGAAGGGGACGTGTAGCCGCCGTGCGAGCGACTGAGCCAGCGCCGTCTTTCCGCAGCCTGTCGGACCGATCAGCAGGACGTTGCTCTTGGAAACCTCGACTCCCTTCAACTCCGGATCTTCGATGTCCCGAGCGAGAACTCGTTTGTAGTGATTCACCACAGCAACGGCCAAGGTCTTTTTCACCCGCTCCTGGCCGATGATGTATTCGTCGAGGTGGGCGACCAGTTCGCGTGGGGTGGGGAGTCGTTCCAGTTGCGATCGGCGGCGTTCGTGTTGGGCGAAGAGTCCATTGCAGGCATCAACGCAGTTGGCGCAGATGTGAGCGATTGGCCGACCGCCGGCGGCTGCGGTCAGAGCAGCCCCTTCGATCATTGGCCCGGCCTCGGCGGAGCTACGGCCGCAGAAATCGCACAAAATTGGTGGAGACGTGGCAGAGGAGCTGTTGTGGGTGGTCGTCAAGGCTGACGCTCCCTGGAGAGGATCCGGCAATCTTCTTTAGTATCCTGCCAGATCCCAGATCGTTCCACCAGAGCCGCGGAAGCACCGAAGAACCACCTGGCATCGGGAGGACCCTCTTCAAAATGGGGGCTCATCCCGATGCTGCGCCAGTTGAGGGATTTCGTGCTCAGGAACCCGTTTGATCTCGACCCGGACCTCCATCGAGTGGCGGCCTCCCCCGAGAATCACACCCTTGATCGGACTGACGTCGTCGTAATCCCGGCCCCATGCCAGGACGATGTGTCGGTCGCAGGGGAAAAGGTTGTTGGTGGGGTCAAAGTCGATCCAACCCAGTCTCGGACAGAAGACCGAGACCCACGCGTGCGAAGCCTCCGCCCCGAGTAAGCCGGGGCGGTGCGGAGCGACCTCAGAGAGGAGATATCCGCTCATGTAACGAGCCGCCAAGCCCAACGACCGGAAACATCCAATCTGGAGATGGGCGAAATCCTGGCAGACTCCATGACGCCGTTGCAGGACTTCAAGCGTCGGAGTCGCGATCGTGGTCGCTGTCGGATCGTAGCGGAATTCCGCGTGAATCCTGGCGGTTAGATCGAGAGCGGCGTCGAGCAACGGTCGGCCGGGAGCAAACGAAGGTCGTGCAAACTCAGCAAGCCGGTCCGACCGGGGCACGTAGGGAGAATCGTAGACAAACTGGCTGGCGGCGAGGAGATCAGGGGTCCGGTCGCTGCGCAACCGTTCACCGACCGTTTCCCACGACGGGCTGGAGAGGCTTCGGCAAGCGGGTACCGGGGCCAACTCAACGACGTTGATTGCCATCACGCTCAGGCGGAAGTGAGGCTCTTCGATCGTTGCGAATGTGGCGGTGTTGCCGAAATAGTCATGACGCTCGGTCATGACAGTTGGAGGCGGACTCATCCGTAGTTCACTGGACCACCGCGCCTGCCATGGACCGTTGCGAGCTGTCAGGTGGAAGACGTTGTGGCACAACGAGACCGGCTCCGAGTACTCGTAGAGCGTCGCATGGCTGGTTCGATACAGAATCGTCTTCATGCTCCCACCTCACACCTCCGGCGTGGCTCGGGGAGTGGCGGGGCGGAAGTCACCGCCCCCGAGGTGTCTGGACGTTTCCAGGTGGCTGAAATAGCTGGCAGCAATCAAGTTCGAGAGGACGGGTAGCTCGGATTCGAGGCGCCCAAGGAGTCCTTCGAGACGAATCCGGAAGCCCTCGGAGTCGGGTCGGGCCAGGGACTCGAGATCGGCCAGCCGGATCTCCGTGAGTACCGCCAACGCAAGCCGTTGTTCGGGGGTCCTCGCCGAGACGGCGGGATCCCGAGGGAGCCGATCGATGCTCTCGGCAAGCGCGGCAAGTTGGAATGCCAACGACCGCGGATTGCTCTCGTCGGCCAGAAGGAGATCGAGGACCGGAGCCGTCTGAAGTGTGCTCAGATAGCGCCGGCGATAGGTCATGGAGCTATCACCGATCTCGAGGAGCGTTTCCAGGAGCTGACCCTCGGGACGGAGCTCGACGACCAGGGCGCCCCGGAGCAACCCTGCCATTTGGAGGCTTCGCTCCAGGCGACGTCCCATGTCCAGGAATGTCCAGGAGTGACCGCGGGTCATGTTCTCTGAGACCAGGCCGCTGAAGGCGGCCAATCGGCTGACACCGGCGTCGAGGAGTTCCAGGACGTCGCTCAGCACCCCCCGGGGGTCAGGGAGACTCGCGGATTCGGGCCCGGCGGCCTCATCCTCGAAGCCAGCTGCAGCCGCCAGGTCGGCCAACAAGTCCTCCATGAGATGCCGCAGAGTCCGCCACATGTCGGACGAGATCCGATCTCGAACTCGAAAAGCAACCCGCTGGAGAAGTCCGAGTGTGGCGGCGAGGGTTCCCCCTCGTTTCTGGTCAAAGATCACCCCCAGCAGTTCGCCCTCCGGTTTCTCAAGGAGATCGGGGCGTTCGGGATCGCAGAACCCTGGGTAGGTCTGGGTCTGCCGCGTCACCAGCCGCAAGAGCGCCGGCAGCTCGGGAGAATCGGTCATGCCCGATTTTTCGGTAAGTCGGACGAGGGTTGCGCGGAGCAACCGGACGAGACTCTCGGCCCGCTCGACGTACCGTCCCAGCCAGTAAAAATTGTCGGCACCTCGACTGGTCAGGTCGCCCGCTGTCCGGAAAAGTCGGATCGGCCGCTGCGGCGACCCGAGCAGACTGAATCCAGTCTCCGGCTCGGTCCCCACGACCCAGGTGTCCTTGCTGCCCCCCCCTTGCTGCATCGTGACGACCTTGGATTCGGCCGTCGAGGCGATGCGGGCGAGGCCGCCGGGCATCACCACGTATTCGGTCTCGGTCGCCGCCAGGAACACACGGAGACCCGTATGCCGTGGTTCGAGCCCCTCGCCGGTAAACACCGGCGCGGAGGCAAGAGGGATCTCTTCCTGAGCGATGTAGTCTCCCGGCCGGGACCGAATCCGGTCCGCCAGCCCCCGAAGTTGGGTCGACGTCAATCGGCTGGCAAAAATCGGCTCGAACCGGCGGGCGGAGATCGCCGCTTTGATCACCATCCGCGACAGCCGCCCCAAAACATGCCTCAGGGACTTAGGCTCGCCGCACCACCAAGTTTGAGCCCAGGGGAGCTTGAGGTCCTCCCCCAGCAACTCGCGGCAGAGGGCCGGTAAGTAGGCGAGGAATCCCGGCGTCTCCGCCAGACCACTCCCCAGAGCATTCGCAATCGCCACGTTGCCGGCTCGCAAAGCCTGAAGCAGGCCCGGAACCCCAAGGCAGGAGTCGCCCCGCAGTTCCAACGGATCACAGAAATCATCATCCACCCGGCGCAGGATCACATCCACCGTCTGAAGACCGCCGAGAAGCTTGAGGTACACCCGGTTCCCGCGCACCAACAGATCTCCTCCCTCGACCAGCGCATAACCGAGGTAGCCAGCCAAGAATGCGTGCTCGAAGTAGGTCTCGTTGTAAGGCCCAGGGGTCAAGAGGACGACACGAGGGTGATCGCGATTGTGAGGAGTGATGGCTCGGAGCCCTTCGCGAACGTCCTGGAAGAAACGGGCCAGTCGCTGCACGCGGCAGTCGCGAAAAACTTCCGGGACCATTCGAGCCAGAACCAACCGGTTCTCCAACGCATAGCCCGCCCCCGAGGGAGCCTGCGTCCGATCCCCCAGCGCAACGAAGGAACCATCGGCAGCCCGGCCCAGGTTCACCGCGTGGAAATGAAGGTAACGGTTGCGAGGAACCGCGAGGCCATGGCAAGGATGCAAGAATGACGGGTTTCCGAAGACGAGTTCCCCCGGGAGCGAACCTCGCGCGAGCAGCTTCTGAGCCCCGTAGAGGTCGGCGAGGATCCGATCCAAGAGCTGCGCCCGCTGGATGAGACCTCGCTCCAGCCGCGACCATTCCTCCGGTGCGATCAGAAGGGGGATTGGATCCAGCTGCCAGGGCCGATCCATGCCGCGGGGATCGCCATAGACGTTGTAAGTAATACCGTTCTGGCGAATCAGATCCTGGGCCTCGTCCCACCGCCGCCGAAGCTCGTTCATTCCGAGCTCGGCGAAAGCCCGAGCAAATGGCCTGACATGGGATCGAACGACGCCATCAGGACCGATCAACTCGTCGTACGACCGACCAGGCGAGCGATACCCCTCCCAGAAAACTGGGAGGGGCGAAGAACCAGTTTCCGGATTCGAGACATCCGCTTCGGTCGTCATGGATGAGCATCGAACCCCGTCAAACGATCCCCAGAATCGACCGTTTCGTCAGACCTGCGTGATGCTTTCGAGTCTCGCTGGCCGCATTCCTGGAGGATCTTCGTCGAACGAAGAGACCAGATATTGACATTTTGTGGCACAGGGAGCATGGATTCATGCTCAAGTGCGGCTGAGACCAGCTTGCGAGTCGAAATAGGTACGGTCAATGGCATCCCCGATTTCGTGGATACGGTCGATCACACCAGTGAGCGCATCGTGGAGACCAGCCTCGACACAGTCGGCGATCCGGATGAGATTCAGCCAGCCGACCAGGCTTCCCAGTGCGTGCTCAACCTCGTTTCCCGGCTGCCCAACCGGCCTGCCCGAGATGGAATGGGCCGCTTGCTGGCATTTCTCGAGGCAGAATCGCACCGATCGCGGGAAGCTGGAATCGAAAATGAGGAAATCGGCAACTGCCAGACCCGGGTCGGAGCCGGGGCGCCGTTTGCGGAACGGCTCGTAACCCGAGCAGCTCATGAGGATCGCCACCCAATGGGCGTTGTCGATCGGAGTTCCGACGTGCTCGGGGGTTGGGAGCAACATGTGGTACTTCACATCCAAGATCCGCGCCGTCTGGCAGGCCCGTTCGAGATACTTGCCGAGCTGGATGAAGTCCCAGGCCTCATCGTGCGACATCGTCCCTTCGCTGATTCCCGCGATCAATTGATTGATTCGCTTGATCCGGCTGTAAAACGCACTGCGGTCGACCTGATACAGCTTGCGCGCGTGCGCGCTTTGCATCCAGAGGTAGGAATGATTGATTCGTTCCCAGGCCTCTGCACTGATGACCTCGCGGATGTTGCGGGCGTTTTCACGGGCGGATGCGATCGAGCTGGCGATGCTGACGGGATTGGTGATCTCCCAGGTCAGGTGGTTCTGAACGGTCTCGCCGTCGGGCTCCCACTGCGTGTCGTGGATGCCGCTGATGATGAGCAGGGGTTTCCATTGTTGATTCACCGGCACCGCAAAATCGAGCAGGAGGGTTTGATTCACCTCGAGCATCCGCGCCGTGTTTTCGGCCCGCTCGAGATAGCGGCCGGTCCAGAAGCAATGGTCCGCCACCCGCGAAATCATCGGCCAGGCTCCATCACCCAGGTGTCCTTGCTCCCTCCCCCTTGGCTCGAATTCACAACCAGCGACCCTTTCACCAGAGCAGTCCTGGTCAGCCCACCGGGAAGGACCCAGGTCGCTGTCCCGCTGACGATATAAGGACGCAAGTCCACGTGCCGGGGAGCCAGCCCTTCGTCGGTCCACGAAGGACAGGTCGAGAGGGTCACGATCGGCTGAGCAATGTAGTTCCTCGGATTCTCGCGGATCCTCTCGCAGTACTCCTGCCGCTCGGCCAGGGTTGCCCAGGGACCCATGAGCATCCCATAGCCCCCGGACTCATTGACCGATTTGACCACCAGATCCGCGATGTGGTCCCGAACAAATGCCCGATCCTCCGGTCGAGCGCAAATATATGTTGGAACGTTGCGCAGGACGGGCGATTCCGCAAGGTAAAAACGGATCATTTCCTCGACATAAGGATAAATGGCCTTGTCGTCGGCCACTCCCGTTCCGACGGCGTTGGCCAGCGTGACGTTGCCCGCGCGGTACGCTCGCATCAAGTCGGGCACGCCAAGCAGAGAATCCGGCCGGAATGCACGAGGATCGAGGTAATCGTCATTGATCCGGCGGTAAATGACATCCACCTGTTCCGGACCTCGGGTTGTGCGGAGATAAACCCGTTCTCCGTCGACGTACAAATCGGCACCGAAAACCAGCTCGATCCCCATGTGCCGGGCCAGGAACGAGTGATCAAAGTAGGCTGAGTTGTACGGCCCCGGGGAGAGGAGGACGATGCAAGGGGGATCCTTCGCTCCCGGCGGAGCCACCGCGCTTAACGCTTCCCAGAGGTGCCGCGGGTAGTCTTCCACCCGCCGAACCCGGCATTGCTCGAAGAGCTGGGGAAAAACCTTCTTCATGACCACCCGGTTTTCAATGACGTAGCTCACCCCCGAAGCACTCCGGCCATTGTCCTCAAGGACCAAGAACTCACCACCGGGGTCGCGCACCAGGTCCGTTCCGACGACGTGAAGGTATTGCCCGCCTGGAGGCGTGAACCCAACCATCTCCTCCCGGAATCCCTTCGACTGGAGGACCAGATCCGCCGGGATCAACCCCTCCTTGAGAATGTGCTGTTCATGATAGACGTCATGCAAGAAGAGGTTTAACGCTTGGATTCGTTGCGTCAATCCCCTCTCCAGCCGTTCCCACTCGGCTTCGCAGATCGGCCGCGGGATCAGGTCAAACGGGAAGATCCGCTCCGTCTCACGGCGATCCGAATAAACCGTGAACGTGATTCCGTTGTTCACAAGCACGAGGTCAGCCAGCGCCCGGCGATCGAGAAATTCCCGTTTGCTCATCGATCCCAGGCGATCCACCAAGAGCCGGCAGTAATCCCGGGGCACTGCCGGCTTGACAAAAAGCTCGTCGAAGGCGGTCGGATGAAGTTGATAGTCCGCAAACAACTGCTCGTCTTCTGGGCTCAAAGCGGACTCCACGGGCGGCTGTTGGGATCGGCCGGTGCTCATGTTTGGCTCTCTCCCGAGACAGGTGACCAGACCAGAGTTATCAAGCCCCGCCAGGGCCGGCGCGGACTTCAGGAGTCATCGTTGAATCTTCCCTGCCGTTGCCCATCTCGGGATCGGCTCGCTCGCGACCGGAAAGGAGAGTTTAGCCTCTCGATCCAGTCACTGGATCGACCTCGACTTTCGCTGGCCAACAAGCGCAGCAACTCCGCAACTTGCGCCGAGGGTTCTGCCCAGCTTCGTGCGGCCAATACAGCCAAGGCAAGTTCAGCAGACATCTCGGAACCTCTGCTGCTCCTCGGGAGGAAACCGTCAAAGTCAACAGGGGTCACACCGAATCGGAGTCAGACGGCTCGTACCCCAGCGCGATGGATCACGCAACGCCCTTCTCCCACCGAAGGAGCCGGGCACTGCCAGGCAGGCAACCGCCTCTTGCGAGCCGGATGAATTCCCTGGACTTGGCCAAAAACCGGAACCTGTTCCCGACGCATTCTTGGAGAACCATCATATCCACACACTCAAGCACATCCCATGCCAACATTCGAGACCGGCTCTGAGAGGGTCTCAAAAATTCGACGAAACACGAGAGCGTAGAAATTTTTATGGCGAATTCTTCCATTCCCGCGAAAGCCTCCTTGGGCAACCACGAAGAGTCATCCAGAGGATGAGGCGAGCAAGGTTGATGGATCTCTTGGCGACCGCTGGAGCGGAGCGGCCTTGCGAGCCTCCGCCGGCTTCTGGAGAGCTCACCGGCTGGTTGCGGGGGTCCTGCCTTGTGTGTGGACCTCATGGTACCGCTGATGGCGAACTCAGGACGGGGATCGCCGAGATCCCAGGAACCCTGGTACGATACGGCGAGAATCCCTCAGGGGAGAAGAACAAGGCGAAGCTGGCGTGGCTCGCTGGATTCAGGTGGTGGACAGGAAAGCCTATGAAGTTGATTCTGCTGGGTCTCGACGGTGCCACCTGGGATGTCCTCGAGCCCCTCCTGACCCTCGGAGTCCTCCCGAATCTCGAGCGACTGAGACGCGAGGGGTCCGCAGGCGTTTTGCGGTCGGTGTTCCCGCCCCTAAGCCCGGTCGCCTGGACCAGTGCGATGACCGGAAAGAATCCGGGGAAGCACGGGGTGTTCGAATTCCTCGAACATGGCCACAACCCTCTCCACGGCCGGGTCAATAGCTCACGATCGATTCATTCGGAGTTGCTTTGGGAAATCGCTGGACGACACGGCAAGAAGACGATCGTCGGTGGCGTCCCGATGAGCTATCCCCCCCGCCCCGCTGCTGGCTTCCCCGGATTTTACCTGGGTGATTTTCTCAGTCCCTCGAACGCGGAGGATTTCACAACCGACCCCAAGATCTTCTCCGAGCTCGAGCGCGAGGTGGGACCGTACCGGCCGTGGTCGACAGTCGTCCACGACGGAGGCAACGAGTCGGCCGTGCTCGAGGATCTGATCGCCTTCGCCGACCAGCATCTCAAGGCCGTGGCGTTCCTCATGAAACGATGCGACTGGGACCTGTTGATCTTTGACCTCACCCACCCACGTGCCCGAAACCGGGCCACCGAACTCGAACGGCTCCGTCCTCGGATGCTTGCGTTCTGGAAAACGCTCGATGAGGGAATTGGGGCCATCCTGGACCGCCTGCCCGCGGACGCGTCGCTCTTGATCCTCAGCGATCATGGTTTCGGACCTATCGAGAAATATGTCAATTTGAATACATGGTTGCTTGAACAAGGTTACCTGGTGCTTAAGGATACGTTCTATGTCAGGCAGAAGCACTGGTTTTTCAAGCGGGGGGTCACTCCGGAGTGGGTCTACGGCCTGATGGGACGACTGGGGATGGCGGGTCATCGGGTGAGCCGTTTCCGGGGCAAGCAGCAGAGCGTATT
>Ga0308411_10003218_pt1 | contig 10918 bp, 7 predicted proteins | sample HotsprottomLayer_2_FD_203530 | JGI IMG/M metagenome (GOLD analysis project Ga0308411, IMG submission 203530) | Hot spring phototrophic mat microbial communities from Octopus Spring, Yellowstone National Park, Wyoming, United States -... | ecosystem: Environmental > Aquatic > Thermal springs >... | reverse complement strand
TGGCGGAATCGCTGCGTCCCATTGGCGGCCGACCTAGCATCGGAGCGGTCCTCTCAAAACTCCTTGGCCCCGTTGACCCATCGGTGCCACCCTTTGTGGGGTTGTCGGCGCCGACACAGCATCGGCCTTGGGGCGAGCCGGGCGGGTTCGGATTCCTCGGACCCAGCTACCAGGCGTTTCGACCGGATGGCGAAGGCCTGGCCAATATGCGGTTGCACCAAATCAATCAGGTCCATTTAGCGGATCGCAAAAAGCTCCGAACGCAGTTCGACAAGTTACGGCGAGACATCGACGTCGTTGGCTCCTTGCAAGGTTTTGATGCGGCCACTGAGCGCGCGTTGAATGTGTTGACATCGAGCAAACTGCTCGATGCCCTGGATTTGTCGAAGGAAAGTCCCAGAGTGCGGGCCATGTATGGCGATGGCAAACCGTACCAATATCAATACGACGGTGCACCGACGGCGAACGACCAACTTCTCATTGCTCGCCGTCTAGTCGAGGCCGGTGTTCGCTGCGTCACACTCACGTTTGGTCGTTGGGACAGCCATGGCCAGAACTTCAACCTCGTCCGCGATCATGGCACAAAACTGGACCAGGCTTTCAGTGCTCTGATCCAAGACCTGGACGTGCGTGGGATGCTGCAGGATGTGACGGTCATCGCCTGGGGCGAATTTGGCCGAACCCCGCGCATCAACAAGGACGCAGGCCGCGACCATTGGCCGCAGGTCAGTTGTGCCCTGCTTGCCGGCGGGGGCATGCGGACGGGACAAGTTATCGGGGCGACCAACCGGCTCGGCGAATATGCGATCTCGCGTCCCGTGACGTTTAATGAAGTCGTGGCAACAATCTATCACAATTTAGGTTTGGACCCAATGACCACGACCGTTCCCGATCCAACGGGTCGGCCACAGCACCTCACGGAGCAACCGGCCATCCGGGAACTCATCTGATACTTGTCCAAACCGTTGGCACACGGCCTTGACCAAGGTAATGCGCTCCTTTGGTCAAGGCTTTTGTTTTTCGTATGATCGTGGCATGATCTCTTCGCAACGTCTGGCATCAGCTTATGAATGTGCCCGAACGGCGTTACTGGCTGAGCGTACCGCCGAAGGTTGGTGGATCGGCGAATTGTCAGCCTCCGCCCTCTCGACCGCCACGGCTGTCAGCGCTCTCGCCCTGACCGGACAACACCTCCATCTGGTTCTCGATGGTTTGCATTGGTTGAGCGAGCATCAGAATGATGACGGCGGCTGGGGCGACACGGTGAAGAGCTTCAGCAATATCTCGACCACAATGCTCTGCCGAGCTGCCTTTCGACTGGCCGGCGCAACCGATCATTTAGCTCAAACTGTGGCACGGGCAGAACGCTTCATGGCGGAACGCTGGGGGCGAACGGCAGCGGAACAAGCGGAGGCCATCCGTAAGCGCTATGGCATGGATCGGACCTTCTCCGTGCCGATTCTTATGAATGCGGCCTTGGCGGGTTTGGTGCCGTGGAGCGAAGTCCCTCCGCTGCCGTTCGAGTTGGCCTGTTTACCCCAGTCGTGGTATCGTTTAGCTCAATTGCCGGTCGTCAGTTATGCCCTGCCTGCTCTGATCGCGATCGGGCAGGCAATTCACTATCATCGGCCATTAAAAGGCCCCATCGGTGTGTTGCGAAACCTTGCAATTCCCCGAACTCTCCAGGTTCTCGCACGCATGCAACCGGCGAACGGGGGTTATCTGGAGGCCACCCCCTTAACCAGTTTCGTGGTCATGGCTTTGGTCTGTTGTGGTGCCCATCGCCGACACGAAGCGGCCGGGCAGGTCGTTGCACGCGGTGTGGAATTTCTTGCTCGGTCGGTAAGATCCGATGGGAGCTGGCCGATTGATTCTAACTTGTCTGTCTGGGTCACGACGTTAAGCGTGAATGCCCTAGCAGCCGCGGGAGACCTCCACGCTTTACCACAACGTGAGCAAGTACTCGAATGGATACTGGAACAACAGGAGACGGAACGCCATCCTTTCACAGGGGCTGAGCCAGGGGGGTGGGGCTGGTCGCATCTACCCGGAAGTGTGCCCGACGCGGATGATACTTCGGGTGCGTTGATTGCTTGGTCAGTCCTTTGTGGAAATATTTTCGACGAACGGTGGCAGCGGGGTGCGGACTGGCTGTTTGGCTTGCAAAACCGCGATGGTGGCATGCCGACCTTCTGCCGCGGGTGGGGTAAGCTACCTTTCGACCGCAGTGGTTGCGATTTGACAGCACATGCTTTGCGGAGTTGGACCCTCTTGCCATCCTCGGACCGGCGAAACAGGGCCATCTCCCGCGCTGCGGACTATCTCGCTCGACAGCAAAGGCCCGATGGATCCTGGTTACCTTTGTGGTTCGGCAATCAACACACTCCCGATGACGAGAACCCAACGTATGGTACTTGCCGTGTACTCGCTGCTTTTCGCGACCTCCATCAGACACACTCGGAAACGGCACGTCAAGGGCTACGATGGTTATTGACGAACCAGAATGACGACGGGGGCTGGGGCGGTCGACGGGGAGCGCCTTCCAGTGTCGAAGAAACTGCCTTGGCCGTTGAGATCCTCTGCGATTATGCCCAGAGCGATCGGCAAGCGATGCAACGGGGTCTGCTATGGCTGCTCGATCGTGTGGAGTCGGGAGAATGGCGCCACCCCGTCCCGATCGGTTTTTATTTTGCGAAGCTGTGGTACTTTGAGCGTCTTTATCCTCTGATTTTCACGGTTGCGGCTCTGGGGAAAGCACGCCATTGGATTTCTTCAACGTAACTTGAGCCAATTTTCCCGAATTCGGTGCTTCGTGCTCAGGGCTTCATCAGACGGATCGGCACCAACGTTTTTGACGTTTATGCGTTCCAGGTAGTTGAGATGATCTAAGAGTAACCCGCCGGATCCGGGTGACGTGCACATCGTTTACCTGCATGGAAATCGGTGGCACGGCTTTCGACCGTCGGTTACACTGGAATCCGGAGAGTTCGCGAGGCGCGATGGGGAAATAGGACCATGCTACGAATTCTACTCGTAACAGCATTTTTGACCTTCATCGGATTAGCAAATTCTCGCGCCGACGACTTACTCCAGAAGGCACGTCAGGAGCGCGAGTTGGCCACCCAGCAGGCCGAGGCCGAAGTCCGCAAACTCTTAGCGCGGACCCAGGATCTTAAGTCCGCTGAGATCTTGCAAGAGGTCAAGAAAAAACTGATCGATATTCAGGAAGCAAAAAATCTCGACCCGGAGCGAAAAAACCAGATGGTGCAAGCCCTTCAAAGTCGGGTGCGCTTGCTGGAGTCGGAAGCACGGGTTAAGGGTGATTCCCCCAAGGTGACGGCGACGCCTGACAAACAGGCGATTGAAGCGACGAGGTTAGCGGATTTTGAGCGACAGAAAGTCGAAATCGATCGTTTGAAAGACGGTGTGAATCGCGTCAACAAACTCTTGGGCCAACGTCGAGCTTCCGAGGCTGAAGCTGCGGCGAGGGAACTTACCCGGGAGTTCCCCGATCATCCCGCGGCTAAAGTCCTTGCCGAAAACATCTCCCTTCAGGCTCGCATTCGGGAGGCCAAGGAGATCCTCGCACGGCAAGAAAGGAACATCACGTTGACTTTGCGAGACGTCACCCGCTCGGGCACGCCGATCGTTGGAGACATGGAGATCGATAAGGAACGTTGGTTACAGAATCTCAAAAGCAAATTCCGTGGCGTCGGCGATCCTCTCAGTGAAAAGGAAAAAGCCCTACTCGCCGCGTTGAATAAGACAATGCAGCCGGATTGGCAAAATAAACCACTCCAATTCGTTCTTGACGAGCTGCAAAAGATCCTTGGAACGCCCTTGGCCATCGACCGCAAAGCTCTCGAAGAAGCCGGGACGAGTACCGAGAGCCTTGTCACACTGTCTCTGCCCCGACCGGTCACCCTTCGCACGGTTCTGCGAAAAATTCTGCAGGACCACGGGTTAGGGTACGTTATCAAAGATGAGATGATTGTTGTCACGACGTATCAGAAAACACGGGAGATGATGACTACTCGCACCTACGACATCTCCGATTTGGTGACGTCGAATGCCCTGACAACGCATCCCGTTCTAGCATTCCAGCAGGAGCGAGAGGTCGTGCAACTCATCATCGATTCGATCAAGCGGAGTGTCGATCCGATGAGTTGGGAGGGGGAAGGTGGCAAGGGAACCATTCAGTACCATCCTCTGACGAAGACGCTCATCGTGCGACAAAGTGCCGAAGTGCACATGATGTTGCGGGGCAGCTTAGGTGGGGGCCGTTGATCGGTTTGTTGATGAATTGCTGGGCCACGTTGGATCGTCCCACACGGGATGAAGCCTCGGCGTATACAACATCTCCATGAGTCGCTTTTTTCCTGAACCGCATGATTATGGGCATCACACCGTCTTCGGGAATGTGCCGATTGTGACCTACGCGGGGCAGCAGATTCAGCTTTCGTTTGTTGATTTACCCCCAGACAGTGTGGTCGATTGGCATGCCCACCCGCAGGAGCAGATGGGCATGGTGATAGTCGGTCGGGCACGTTTTCAGATCGACGACGAAGAACGGATTCTCGGCCCGGGCGATATGTACCGCATTCCAGGTGGGGTGAGACATCGGGTCACCCCAATCGAAACCCCCTGCCAAGTCATCGACGTGTTCTCGCCTGTGCGCGACGAATACCGTTGATGCTGCAATTCATTTGCCATTTATAACCTGGAACGAGGCAGGGTTGTTACCCGGTTCCAAGATTTCCAGGCGTATACCCTCCTTGCGGCGCAACCAATCGACCGCGAGCGTGAGCGTATGGGAGCCTGCTGCGACCTCAAGCTCCATCGACTGTTTCACTGGGATGGCAGCGGAGTCGAGCCAAGCGCTGACGCCATCGATCTGGTTCCAACGAAACTGTATGCGACCAGCTTTCTTCACATCGAATTGACACCGCAAGAAGCTGAAAAGCTCGCGGGATCCTTCGAGTCCATGGCGGATTTCTAATTGGGGTAGCCCATCGGGCGGCAGAATTCCTCCCACGGTACTATACGCCGGTTGCCAAACCAACTTAACCCGGTCACTCGCGGCGGCCTGAATCCCTTGGCGAACGATGGCTGTATAAGCGTCCGGGTTAGCCTCCAAAACACGCCAGGTCCGAACGAATCGCGTCGGTCCAATAAAGTAGCGGCCACCCACTTTGCCCAATTCCGACAAGAAACGCACCAGATCCACGAGCTCGGAGCGCGTCAAGGAATCGGTCAACCCCTCGGGCATCAGTGAGCCGCCGATCCGTTCCGTATCGATCTCCGCGCGGTCGATGCGGATTTCTCGATCTTCGGCATCACGCAGGATGAGTTGTGTACCAGTGTCACCGACCTTGATGCCGCTGTATTGTTGGCCCGTTTTCGTTTCCACGTGCACCGAATGGTAGTTTTCTTTGACTTGTTTGTTCGGCTCCAACACCGAATCGAGGATGTAATCCACCGGGGCACTCGCGCCGAGACTGATAAGGTCGGGACCCGCTAAACCGCCTGAGCCACCAATCGCATGGCATTTTTGGCACGCCAACTCCGGACGACGATAGATCATCTCGCCTCGCTCTGCGTCACCAATCCGAGCGACATCGGCTAAAATTTGGGCTTTCTCCTGTGGGGTGAGCAATCGCTTCGCCATGTCGAGCCGGCCAGCGGTTTTCAAGGCGGATACCAACAATTCCGTTTCGGGAGAACCGGGCCGTGCTGAACGAACTGCTATTTTGGCCGTATCGGTAACAATCTGCTTTCCGGCGAGCGCCTTGGCCAAGGCAGCTGCAGCTCCGCGCTGTTGCACAAAGCTCGCCATCAGCTCCGAAGTGTCGCGATCGGGCAAGCCTGCGGCAAGAAGGGCCACGGCGTGAAAGGCCCCCCGCGCGACATCGTGCCGAACGAGAGCCATCACGGCCGATTGCCGAAGTTCGTGCGGTAGATTGGCGCCAGCAAGTTCGTCCAATTTTGCCGTCGCCATCGGGCTAGCAATTTCCGCCAGTCCGGCAATCGCTGCGCGACGCACGGTTATCGGACCATCGGCTTTGACTTGTGCGACCAACTTGTCGATTGCTTCAGGCATTTGCCACAGACCGATGAGTCGCGCAGCGGTAGCCCGGTCGACATCGTTGCCTTTATCCAACAATTGCCAAACGGATGACAAATCACCGCTGGGTTTTACACGACGCTGTCGAGCGGCTTGTTCCAAGGTCGGGAGCAAGCGACTCCGCTGCGGCTCGTGCGAAACGGCATATTGGAATACCAGCCGAAGTTCATCTGGTCCACCCACCGAGGCAAGGAGCTCGTACAGATCAGCTTTCTGACCCGCGTTGGCCGCTTTTCCAGATTTCAGCCAATCGACGATCAAGGGAATCGCCGCGTGGGCGTCCACGGCCCGTAACGCAAAAATGAGGGATTGCCCATCGGGGAACGGCAGTTTATCAGACTTGAGTTGGGGCATCCAGAATGGTTCTAGTTCGCGGAGAGTCAGCCAGAGGGCATAATCGAGCCAGGCGTCCATCGGCCTTTTCAGGACCTCAGTTGCAGCACCTGCAGCGCGTGCTTCCGGCAACGTCGCCAATGTTCGTACCGCTTCCAAACGAACGAGCGGATGCTCATCCTTGGTACCGCGCACACACAATTGGAACCGGATTTCATGGTCGGGATGATCGGCTAAAGCGCGGAGGGCGGCAGCGCGAATTGGGGGGCGCGAGGCCAAAACGAGTTGCTCCGCCACGGTCGGTGTCAAACCGAGGCTTTGTTGCAGCCACATCAATTCGAGTAGCAAGAGTTGATGGCTTTCCTTTTTGCCATCCAAGGAACCGATCCATTTTTGCAAATGAGGCTGCACAGTGGAGGCACCACGCTCGGTCAAGGTGCGCCGAGCAAAATGTCGCGTCCATTGTTCCGGTGCCTCCAGGTGCTGACTGAGAGTTTCGATCGGTACATCATGAAGTCTCGGCCGCGCCACCGTCGGTCGATTCTTGACGGTGACACGCCAGATACGGCCGTGGGTCTTGTCACGCCGGGGATCACGAAAGTCGACTTCGCCATGTTGAATGATCGGATTGTACCAGTCAGCGATATAAAGCGCTCCGTCCGGCCCCATCTTGACATCGACCGGTCGAAAAGCAGGATGAGAACTGCGAATCACGTCGGGCATCGGAATGGCAACAAAGCCCGATCCATCCTCCCGTAATTTGAATCGCACCACTCGGTGACCGCGGAAGTCGTTGGTAATGAGATCCCCTTGCCAATCTTCGGGAAAATGCCGACCCGAAACGATTTCGGCGCCGCAATACTTCGGGTGACCGGGATTCAACCCATGCAGGATTCGTTGGGCATGGGGGCCAATGGCTGTCGGGTAGTACCCTCCAGGAACGCACCAATTGATGCCCTCACCGCCCGCACCGTCCGTCACAAACGATTGACCATACGGATCAAAAACGTGCCCCCAGGAGTTGATCCATCCCCGGGCGAATATTTCGAGCCGATGGGTGGCGGGGCGAAATGCCCAGATACCTCCGGCGTTGAGCCGCCGTGGCCCGTACGGTGTCTCGATATGGCTGTGGATGTAAATGGATTGGTTCATGTACAAACGACCATCAGGCCCCCATCGGAGGCTGTGTAGGATATGGTGCGTGTCTTCCGTGCCAAACCCGGAGAGCAGCACGCGAACGTTCCCGGCTTTACCGTCCGGTTGTTCGGCAACATGAAGCAACTCCGTGCTGTTGGCAATGTAGGCGCCGCCGTCGCCGGGCTCGACACCTGTTGGGATGAGAAGCCCGTCCATGAAAACCGTCGTGCGGTCCGCCCGACCATCACCGTTCGTGTCTTCCAGAATCAAGATTTTGTCGTTGGCTTTCTCGCCAGGCCGAATATGAGGATAAGTCTCGCTGGAGGCAATCCACAATCGGCCACGGGCGTCGAAGTTCATATGGATGGGCTTGGCGAGCATCGGATCGGCGGCGAAGAGATTCACCTCAAGACCTTCGGCCAGTTGAAATGTTTGCCGTTCCAGTTCGGGATTCGGGTCAGGAATTTTGGCATCTCGTTGAGCCCAAAGCGGGACGGTGCCAAGAAGGGCCCAAGCCAAGGTCAATGCACGAGGCATCTCCAACTACTCCTTTGCGGGAAGGCCGATGCAATATAAGTGGGTATACGTTCGCAAATACAAGGCATCACCGAGGGCCGCCGGCGAAGCTCGACAACCGGCATCAAGGCTGTTCGTTGCGAGGAGTTTGAACTGCCGCGATGCCGCAAAGACATAAGTTCGACCATCTTCGTCGGGGCTGTAAATGCGTCCCTCGGCATAGATGGGGGACGCGGAGGTCGCCTTACCCAAGCGTTCTTGCCAAACGGTCTTACCGGTCCGAGCATCCAAGCAGGAAGCGACACCTTGGTCGTTAACCAAGAACAAGGAATCGCCCACGAGCAAAGGCGAGGGGCGGGAGGGAGCACCGCGAGGCGTCTTCCAAACGATGCCCGTCTCCGTGATGTCTCCTGTCAGCCCTTCGCGCACGGCCAACATATGCAGGGTGTGCCCGCTATTGAGGTAAATTAACCCGTGTCCGCGAATCGGCCGCATCGCCTCGTTCATCCCGCCATGGTAAACACGCCAGATTTCCTCACCGGTGAACGGATCGTAGGCGATGGTTGCTGCCGCCGACGGACTGACCAATTGAGGCCGACCATTCACCTCAAAAATGCTGGGAGTAGAGAACGCTTTCTTTAAGTCACCGTCATCCGTGCCGTATTCGATGTTGCGGTCCTTTCTCCACACCGTTTGTCCCGTGCGCTTATCAAGGGCCACGATGTATTGGCGGTCGTACCCGTCAAACGTCAGGAACAATAAGTGCTTGTAAATCACGGGGGATGAAGCAGGACCGCGCCAATGATTGCACGGCAGGTCAGTGCGCTGCCAGAGAATCGCACCGGTGCGTGAATCCAAACACGCGGTGCCGAAAGAACCAAAGTGGATGTACACCCGGCCCTCTTCGATGGCAGGGGTCGGCGAGGCATACGAATTGTACCGGCTAATGTCGTCCGGGCCTTGCGCGGTGAAGAGTTTCAAATCGTGGATGATGCGGCCAGATTTGCGATCAATCGCTATGGCGAAAAACTCGTAGCCCTTCTCGTGAGCAGTGGTCAACCAGACCTGATCGCCCCAGATGACCGGCGAGGACCAACCCTTGTCATGGATCGCGGTCTTCCAGCGGATGTTCTGTTTCTCGCTCCATGTTACCGGCAGGCCCTTCGCCGAGGAGATACCATCACCCGTCGGTCCGCGAAATTCCGGCCAGGAATCACCCGCTGTTGCCGTCCATGCCACCAGAAATCCCAGACAGCCCCAAGAAACTCTCATGGCAAACCCCGATGGAACGAATCGTCGAATCCGATTCCGTTTGATTGACGCGCGAAGCCCCACACCCCCTTGGCTTATTTTGACGCCTTTTTGAGTTTTTCAATCGCCTGTTCCTTGGCCTCCACTAACGGGTCAAACTCAGGGATTTCTTTGGCATTCTGCCCCTGTTCGTGCTTGCGAAACCCAAAGAGATAGGTTACGTTCTGGGGGCGCCAACGGTGAAAATAAAGCTCGTTCTTCGCAACAATTGTCCGACGAAGCAGTTCCCATTGGTCCGTAGAGAGATGCGAAGGCGCAGGTAGGCCGAGCGCAGCTAAAAGTCGCGTTGCGGTGATTTGGTATCCTCGTGGCGTCAAGTGCATCCCATTGACCGTGAGGGCTTCCGATTCGGTGGGCGATCGGGTCCAGTCACGGGCGTCAATGAATACCGCGGAACGCTTTTGAGCGATTTCCCGAATGATCTCTGCGTAGCGATCCACGTTGGTGTTGTAAGTTTCAGGAGACGGCGTTCCCGGGAAGGGCACTTGATAAGTCGGCGACATTAAGATGAGCCGCGCCTTGGTATCGGCGAGATCGTCGAGAAGGCGATTGAACTGCGCACGGAAACGATCCAAACCTTGCGGCCCCTCAAATGCCTCATTCGTTCCATAACCCACAATGATCAGCGTGGGCTTCTCGGCCCGCACATGTTCGATGAGTCGCTGATACCCCTCGGCAGGGCTATCGAAGCCCGCTCGGGACTCGCCCCAAATGGTATCGCCGCTCCAACCCAGATTGCGCGAGACGATGTTTTTGTTAGCCAAAGCAGCCGTCAGGGCGGTTTCCCAATAGCCCTCGCGTTGCTCGCGCTCGAACCATGTGCCGCCGATCCAAACGATGCGTTCCTGGTCCCGGAATTCAAATGCCGCAACCAGCTGAGGCAGCAAAAGCGTCCAAAGGATACACAGTCGTAGAAACACCAGCATTTCCTCGGAAAACAATCCGCCGCGATGCGCCTGCGGCATGGGTGTGAGCTAAGTTTGATTTGAGGATTTGTAGTAATTTTGCCAAGGAGGAGGGGAGGAAATCATGTCGAAAACCTGCGGGGAGAGCGGCAACTCAGCGGGCTGCGTATTTGTTGATGCTCTGTCGGCCGCGATCGTGCCGCTTCCGAATGAATCCGTTCCTGGCCTTTTCAGTTCGCTCACACTCGATTTTTTGCCGATTCACGTCTCGCTCGCAGCGGTCATTGTGATGGCACTTCTCGTGGGTTGGGATACGCGTCGTTCGGCTCGAAAGGGTGAAGGTCTGCAGCGACAACCCTGATTAAACAGGTAAAACGGGGAGGCGCTGACGAGCCATTTTTTTGTCGAACTGCCAACAGGGCGGCGGCGATTCCGTTATATTGCTGGAGAACCGGACTTCGCGAGGACGAATTGCCTGGCTCATGGCATCGGCAGCAGCGACGTCGCCCGGTGGGACGAGGTATTCGCACGACGTGGCGAACGACGGCGACCAACTCCTGGCCGAGGAGTCCCAGCTGATTCGCCAGGCCCA
>Ga0308411_10003215_pt1 | contig 10926 bp, 9 predicted proteins | sample HotsprottomLayer_2_FD_203530 | JGI IMG/M metagenome (GOLD analysis project Ga0308411, IMG submission 203530) | Hot spring phototrophic mat microbial communities from Octopus Spring, Yellowstone National Park, Wyoming, United States -... | ecosystem: Environmental > Aquatic > Thermal springs >... | reverse complement strand
CGTACGACGGCCCGCGCCCCCCGGCAGCCAGCGCTCGAGCAGTGCCTCGTATGCGGCGAGCACCGCTTTCCAGGTGAACGCGGCCGCGTGGCGCGCCCGGCTCGCGCGCCCGAGCGCGGCGAGCGCAGCCGGGTCGCCGAGCAGGCGGTCGAGCGCTTCGGCGCACTGCTGCTCGCCGTCGAAGTAGCACGCGGCTTCGCCGGCGACCCAGCGGTTGAAGCGGTTGTCGTGCGCGAGCACCGGGTTGCCGGCGCCCAGCGCTTCGACGAGCGACGGGTTGGTGCCGCCGACCTGGTGGCCGTGGCAGTAGAGCAGCGAGTGAAAGCGCAGCGCCCGCACCGTGGCGCGGTCGTAGAGCGGGCCGAGGAACCGCACCTCCGGTCCGGCCGCGGCCAGCACGCGGGCGTGATAGGGGTGGGCGGGGTCGTACGCGCCGAGCACCGCGAGCGCGACGCCGCGCGGCCGGCGGCCGAACGCGCGCACGATCTCGAGCACCGAGTTCTCCGGCTCCGGGCGGGCGACGAGCGTCGCATAGCGGCCGGGCGTGAGGCCGAGCGCGCGTACCGGCGCCTCGTCCGCGTCGGTGACCGAGTCGGCGCCGTAGGGAATCGTGGTGATCCGGTGCGGCGCCGTCCGTGTCGCCAGATGCGCGGCGATCGACGGATGGTCGGCGACCAGGTGATCGCCGAGCCAGCAGCCGGCGCGCTCGTTCAGCCACAGCCAGGCGCGCATCGGCGCCGACCACTTGGCGCGGCGCCACTCGATGCCGTCCATGTTGATCAGATTCGGCACGCCGGCCAGCCGGTGGATCGCGCAGAACGCCGCCGTGTTGTAGCCGAGCGTCAGGACGAGGCCCGGGCGCCGCGCCGCGTGCAGGCTCGCGCGCCAGTCGAAGAGGGCGGTGGCGAGCGCGCCGGACAGCGAGACCGGAATGTGCACCAGCTCGACGCCGCGCCAGGACTCGCTGCGCGGCGCGCCGCGACCCGCGGCCTGGCAATAGACGGTCACCTGCCAGTCGCGTGCGGCGAGATGGAGCGCGAGCGCCTCGGCGAAGGTCTCGAAACCGCCGTGCCGGGCAGGGATGCCGCGGGTGCCGAGGATGCGCAGGCGCCGTGCGTTGCTCATCGCGGCGCTCCGGCGCGGGCGAGCGTCGGCGCGCCGCCGCGCGCCGGTCGCGCGGCAGGTCCCTGCCGAACGATCGCGATGTGCGACTTCGTCAGGCCGAGCAGCCGCTCGGTCAGTAGCACCGCGTCCGCGAAGAGCGCGCTCATCTCCGCGCGCCGCAGCAGGTTCGTCTCGCCGTGATACGCGCGGATCGTCTCGGCGCTCGGCCGCGACAGCAGCCGCCACGGCGAGACGAGCACCAGGTAGTACCCGAGCGATTTCGGCAGCCAGTGCACTGCCGGCAGGAGGAAGTGCGGTTCGACGACGAACTCGTAGGCGGGGGTCTGGACGAATAGCGCAGTCGCCACGCGTCTCATCTCGGCCACCAGCGCGGGCCTGAGCTCCGGCCGAACGTGCTCGAGCACCGAGTTGCACACGGCGAGGTCGAACGCCCGGTCGGCGAACGGCATGCGCGCGCCGTCGAACAGGACCAGCGGGCTGCGGCGCGGCGCGCCCCGCGCGGCGCCCTGGGTCTCGGTCGTCGAGACGTTCAGCAGCACGATGCGCTCGCGCGGCAGGTCGAGCCCGAGCTTGTCCCAGAAGTGCTCGGAGCCGCCGACGTCGAGGATGCGCATGCCGCGCAACCCGGGGAACCGCTCGGCGAGCAGCCTGCCGCGGCGGCGCCGAAAGTAGCCGGTCAGCGGGTGGATCACCGCGTGCCACAGCCGCAGGCGCTCGGTCATCGGCCGCTTTCGCCGGCGGCGCTCACCGCAGCTCGCGGTTCTCGGCGAACCGCGCGCGCAGGATGCGCAGCGCCCGGGTGTCGCCGGCGAGCTCGCGCGCCTTGCCGCGCGCGAGCACCGTCGGCATGTCGGCCGGCTCGATCTCGGCGTTCCAGCCCGGATAGCCGCGGAAAGCGTGGTAGGTCCAGGGCCAGCCGTTGGCCTCGAACAGCGCGATCACTCGCTCCAGGTAGCGGTCGGCGGCGTCTCCCGGTGCCCACCTGACCGCGCTGAACTCGCCGACGTAGATCGGCACCTGGTGCCGGCGCGCGAACGCGGCCACCTTGGCGGTGACGCTCGCGACGATGCCGTCCACTTCGGCGGCGCGGTACGGCTCGGACTTCGGGTAGCCCTTCAGCCCTTGGTGGGTGAGCGCCATCGGGTCGTACAGGTGGAAGGTGTAGACCAGGTTCTCGAACGGCAGCGGCGCCATCGACTCGGCGCTGCGCCAGTACACCCCCGGCAGCGCCACGATGATCGGTGCGGCCGGGTCCTCCGCGCGGATCGCGCGCACCAGCTCGATCGCGAGCGCGCTCCAGCGGCGGATCTTGTCGGGATACGACCGGTCGGGCGGATTGGGCTCGTTGACGAGGTCGTAAGCGATTCGGCTCGAGGCGCCCCTGAGGTCGCGCGCGATCGCCCGCCAGTGCCGCACCAGGCTCGCCTGCAGCGCCGGGTCGGTCCAGTACTCCGACTCGGTGTCGGGCGGGAACACCGCGAGCGTCACCACCAGCGCCAGCCGGTGCCGCTGCGCGAGCTCGACCACCTGCGCGAGGTAGTCGGGGCCGAACCGCAGCGCGTACTCGGTGCAGGTCGGGCAGCGATCGAGCGGAAGCATCAGCCGGACCAAGTTCGCGCCGGTCGCCGCGAGCGCCGCGAAATCGGCCGCGCCGAGCCGGTTCAGATCGAGGTTGAAACCGCGCAGCCCCGGTCGCGCGAAGTCGGCCGCGCTGAGCCGCCGGCCCGCCGGTAGCGGCTCGGCGGCGTCCGCGCGCAGCGGCGCGTTCGCTGCCGCCACGGCCAGCGCGACGGCGACGACGACCCGGGCTGCGGCGCCGCGCGCGCTCACGCCGTCGCCTCCAGCGCCGCGGGCGCGGCGAGCGCGGCGAGGTAGCGCTGGCGCACCACGCGCGCCGGCTCGTCCCAGTCGAACCGAGCGGCGCGAGCGAGCGCGCGCCGGCTCAGGTCGGCGCGCAGCGCCCGGTCGGCGATCAGCGCCCCGAGCGCCGCGGCGAGCGCCGCGGCATCGCCGGGCGGGACGTGCAGCGCGCAGCCGCCGGTCACTTCGGGCAGCGCGGTGGTGTCGGAGGTCACCACCGGCACGCCGGAGGCCATCGCCTCGAGCACCGGCATGCCGAATCCCTCCGCGAACGCCGGGTAGGCGAAGACAAGCGAGTGGCGATAGAGCGCGGGCAGCTCGTCGTCGGCGACGTCCTCCAGGATGCGCACGCGCTCGCGGGCGGGCGAGCTCGCGAGCGCCTCGAACAGCGACCGGTAGCCGAAGTCGCGCTGGCCGACCAGCACGAGCGGCGGCGCCTCCGGGCCGAGCCGCGCGTGCGCGCGTACCAGGGTCGCGTGGTTCTTGCGCGGCTCCAGCCGACCGACGCACAGGACGTAGCCGCCCGGTTCGAGCCCGCGGCGCAGCACCGCGCCGCGCCCTGCGTCGCCGGGAAAGAACCGGCTCCGATCGACCCCGTTGCGGATGACCGAGATGCGGTCGGCGGGAACGCGGTAGCGGGCGCAGATGTCGGCGCGCGAGAACTCGCTCACGGTGAAGACGTGCGCCGCGCGGCGCGCCGCGCGGCGCATCAACGCCGCCGAGCGCGCACGGAAGAACCGGCCGAAGTGCTCCGGATGGCTCTCGAACAGGATGTCGTGGATCGTGACCATGCACGGGCAGCGGACCCCTAGCGGCAGGATGTACTGCGTGTGCAGCAGATCGAGGCGGTGCGCGCGTGCGAGCGCCGGCAGCTGCAGCGCCAGCCGCAGCACGGGATTGCGCCGCGGCATCTCGACCAGCTGCACGTTCGGACGCCCGAACGCCGGCTCCGCCGCGAGCGCGGCGGGCCGGGCGAGGAAGAGGAGGAAATCGATCTCCGGCGCGAGCTCGACCACGCGCGCGAACAGCGCGAGGAGGTGCGTGCGAGAGCCCTGGAACTTGTCGTCCACCACGTGGAAGTCCACGCCGACCCGCGGCCGCGCGCTCGAGCGGGACACGGTCAGCGGCTCCCCGCTGGCGCGCGGCCGACCAGCACCCGCGCCGCGTCCAGGTAGGCGCTGCTCTTGTCACGCGCCGTGCCCGCCGGGGCGAGCAGCGTCGCCGCGCGGTACCAGAGCGCACGCGCGCCGAACACCGCGGCGAGCCAGAAACGCACCGCGTACACGGTCGGCGTGGCGAAAAACTTCTCGGCGTAGGCGATGTACGAGCGGGTCGTGCGCAGCAGCGCATCGCGGCCGATCCAGGGTTTGCCGCCGCCTTCCAGGTGCGTCACCCGCGCCGCCGGCGTGTACACGACGCGCAGCCCGCGCTCGCGCAGCCGGCGGCAGAAGTCGACGTCCTCGAGGTACATGAAGTAGCGCTCGTCCAGGCCCTCGAGCGCCTGCCAGAGCGAGCGGCGTGTGGCGAGGCACGCACCGGACACCCAGGCGACGTCGGGCTGCCGGACGGCGTAGCGCGCCGGATCCACCTCGACGCGGCGGAACACGCGCGGCAGCCGCCGCACGCGGTACAGGCCGAGCCACGACAGCACCAGCCGCAGCGGCGTGTGCTCGTAGCCGAACGATGGCTGCAGCCGGCCGTCGCCATACGATAGCCGGCAGCCGGCCGCGCCGACCGCCGGGTCCGCCAGCTCGGCGACGAGGGGCGCGAGGTCCGACTGCAGGACCGTGTCGCTGTTCAGCAGCACCAGGAACTCGCCGCGGGCGTGCGTGGCGGCGAGGTTGTTGCCGCCGGTGAAGCCGCGGTTGGTGCTGCTCGCGACCCGCTTCACCGCGGGGAAGCGCGCGCGCACGAACTCCAGGCTGCCGTCGGTCGAGGCGTTGTCGACCAGCACCACCTCGTGCGGCACGGTGAGGTGGCGCGCGATCGCCTCGAGGCACGGCCCGAGCAGGTGCCGGCCGTTATAGTTAACGATCAGCACCGAGAGCACGGGCGGTGCGTCGCTCATGCTGCGCTCCACGCCTCGCGGCGGGCTGCTGGTGAAGCCGCGCGCCCGGCGCGTGCGGCACGCTCGGCGAAGTTCGCCGCTGCCGCGAGGAGCCCGGCGAACAGCGCGAGCGTGGCCACCCCGGTGTAGGTCATCCACTCCGGCTGGGTGAACGAGGTCAGCATCGGCACCATGAAGGCGGCGAAGCACGCGGCCGCCGCGGCGCGGTCGGCGGGCCGCGGCGCCGCGTTCCAGGCGCGGCGCATGAGCACCGCGCAGGCCAACGCGAGCCACACCGGTACGATCGCAGCGAGCACGCCGAGCTTGAGCAGGAGGTAGAGGTAGCCGTTGTGCAGGTGGCGCGTCTGTTCGGGGCGCAGCGCGTGGTTCAGCACCGGCTTGTAGTCGCCGCCGAGCCCGATGCCGAGCAGCGGGCTCCTGGCGAGCGCCTTGACCGCGTACTCGTTCTCGAGCCGGCGCCACGCGAACGAGGACCCGCGGTCGACCTCGGTCGGCAGGCTGATCGCGCGGTCGACCACCGCGTCGAGCACGGCGGGCTTCGCGAACAGCAGGATCGTGGTGGCGAGCAGGCCGCCGAGCAGCGCGACGAAGCCGAGCTTCAGCCCGCGCAGCGGGCCGAGCCCGACCAGCAGGAGCGCGAGCGCCGCGAGCGCCGCTGCCCAGATCGCACGCCCGAATCCGAACACGATCGCGATCGCCGGCAGCACCATCAGCGCGCCCGCGACCAGCAGGCTGCTCGCGCCGAGGGCGTAGCGGGCGGCGAGCGCGAGCAGCGCGAACACCGCGAGATAGATCCCCGGGGTGATCGTACGGACCACGCCGCCGTAGTACTGGCCGAGCGTCTCGAGCGCCTCCACCCGGCCGCGCATCACCTGTATGCCGAGCACCGACTGCAGCGCGGCGATCGCGGCGATGATCAGGCCGAGCGCGATCAGCGCGAGCACGAACCGGCGCCACGCGACCGCCTCGCGCAGCGCGAGCACGACCATCGGCGCGAGCAGCCAGTAGAGGAAGTGGCGGGCCTCGGCGAGCACGTCGCGCGTGGCGGTGGGCTGGACGACCAGCGCGTGGACGAGCGACACCGCGGCCAGGGCGGCGAGCAGCGCGAGCGGGAGGAGCAGCACGCGCCCGTTGCGACCGAAGAGCGGCTCGGGCGACCGCACCGCCCGCGCGGCGAGCACCGCCGCGAGCCCGAGCAGTGCGAGGTCGCTCGATTGCACCGTGCCGCCGAGGAGCGGCAGCGGTGGCGCTGGGACGACGCTGTACACGAGCGCGAGGAGCAGGACGAGCCCGAATGGCGGCCACCAGACGGCCGCTGCGATCGCGACCGGCGCGAGGCCGATACCGAGCACTAGCGGCGGCACGCCCGCGCCGACGAGCAACCCGAGGAACGCCGCGAGCACGACGCCCGCGGCGATCACCGCCCTGGTCCGGGAGGTGGGGGTCTGGAGCGGCGGCGCGGCGGCCAACATCGGTGACCTGGCGGCTCGGTATCCCGGCGACCGGCTACGGGCTCGTCTGCAGGCGCCGCGGCGACACCCGGCCCGCGACCTCGAGCAGCAGGTCGGCCACCGCGGCTTCGTAGCCTGCCAGCAGCTCGTCCGCGCGCGCCGTGCCCGCGGCGACGCGAGCCGCGAGCGCCTCGCGCTCCTCGAGACCTCGCAGGACGGTCGCGACCAAAGTCGGTGCGTCGGCGCGCGTCGCGTCGGCGAGCACCGGCACGCCGAGCGACGCGAACAGGCCGGTGAACTTGCGGCTGTAGGCGATCGGGACGACCGGTACGCCGGCCGAGAAGGCGGCGATGCACGCGTGCATCCGCGCGCCGGTGAAGAAGTCCAGACCGGCGATCATCGATTTCGCCGCCTCGGCCGAGACGAACGGCGGGACGAGAACGGTTTGCGGAAAGCGGTCGTGCACCGCGCGACACGCGGCGAAGTCGTCCTCGGCGCCGCCGTCGCAGGCAACGTGCGGCACTAGGTACACCTCCACCTGGGGGCGTTGCACCAGCGCGGCCGCGAGATCGAACACGAACGCGCGGTAATCGGCCGCGAGCCCGAGGTCGTTGCGCCCGCGGTAGCCGTTGCGGAACAACAGGCCGGAGACGTTCAACCCGACGCGCAGGCGCCGATTGGGGCCGGCGGCCCGCGGCGGGCGCGTGAATGGCAGCCTGAACGCGACGTCGGTCGCGAGCGCCGCCGCCGGCGCGATCCGCGCTTCGACGCAATAGGCGAGCGACAGCTCGTCGCGCACGAACACGCGCCGTGCGCCCGCGCACAGCCAGCGCGCGGCGAGCCTCGCGCCGCGCGAGCGGAACGGCCCGATCGTCTGCGGCGAGAGCACCAGGGGCACGCCGGCGAGGAGTACCGTCGCCTTGCTCAGGGCTTGGACGCCAAAGCGGCGCCAGCCGTAGAGATCGGTGAAGCTGTCGCCCTCTCCGATGTCGAAGGCGAGCTCGCAGCGCCGGATCGCGGCCCGGAAGCGCGACGCCGGCGAGAGCAGGTCGCGGGTGCTGATCTGGAGAAACGGCTCGCCTGCACCGCCGGGCGCCGCAGCACCGCGCGGCTCCCCCCAGCCGAACCACTCGAGATCGATCGCCACCCCCGCGCGGCGCGCGGCCGCGCGCACGATTTCCGCGTTCGCGACCGAGAGCGCGCGCACCCCGAGGTTTCCCGACGACAGCGCGTGCCACACGAGAGCGATCCGCAGCCGCCTCACCAGAACCACCTCACCCCGAGCACGGCCGCGGTGGCGGCGAGAATCCCGGCGCTCGCCGGCCGCAGCCCAGTCTGGATGCGCCGGCGCGCGAGCACGGCGACGTACACCACGCCCAGCGCCGCGTGCGCGACCAGGGCGGCGGCGAGGACGCCGGCCAGCTCGAAGCGCGGCGCCCACAGCGCGATGCCGGCCGCGAGCAGCGCGGTGGCGAGCACGAGGCCGCCGGCGCGCGCGCGCTGGTAGCCGAGCGCCGCCATCACCGTGCCGAACGCCGCGATCGTACAGCGCAGCAGCAGCAGCGCCCCGAACAGCGGCAGCAGGCGCGCGAGCTCCCCGAACTCCTGGCCGTAGAGCAGGCGCTGGATCGGTCCGGCAAAGAGCGCGAGCGCGAGGCTCGCGACGCTGCCGACCAGCGCGAGCTGCAAGAGCAGCGCGCGCGCGTGCCGGCCGGGCGAATCGCCGCGCTCGGCTGCCGCGGCGATCGCCGGCACGTACACGCTGTTGATCACCGGCACGAGGGCGAAGGCACCCTGCACCAGCCGCAGGCCGGCCTGGTAGACGCCGACCGCCGCCGGTCCGAGGAGCGCCTTCACCAGCACCGTGTCGAGCGCGAGATAGAGGTTCGTGAGCAGATGGTCGGCGCCGTAGCGCAGGCCAGCGGCGAGCGTCGGCCCGACTTCACCCGTGCGCGCGAGCGGGCGCCCGAGCGCACCGGCGGCGGCCTGGAAGCGGTGCGCGAGCGCCGCGAGCTGCGCCGCCCGGCTCGCGACGAACGCGCCGGCGACGAGCTTCAGCCCGCCGCCGGCGGCGAGCACCACCACGACGAGGCCGAAGTGCAACACGCTCGCGCCCACCGAGACCAGCATCTCGTCGCGGAAGCGGCCGAGACCGCGCAGCCCCATCGCGAACAGGTCGCCGAACGAGAACAGCACCGCGGCGACCAGGAGCAGCAGCGCAAGGTCGCGCTCCGGGCCCGGCAGCCGCGCTGCGGCGGCTGCAGCGGCGAACAGCGTGAGCACCATCGCGGCGAGGACCAGCTTCGCGTCGCGCAGCCGCGCCATCAACGGTTGCGCCTGCGAGGGGTCCCGACCGAGCTCGCGCAGTGCTTGTTGCGCGAACCCGTAATCGACCGGCAGGCACGCGATCGTCCCCACCGTGAACCAGAACATGAACAGGCCGAAGTCCTGCGGCCCCCAGGCGCGCGCGAGAAGGACGAACAGCACCACGCCGGTCAGCAGCCGGGCGGCGGTGGACACGGCGCCTTGGGCGAGGCTGCTCAGCACGGCGCGCCGCGCGAGGGGGGGCGGGAGGCGTGGGCGCCGCGCAGGTGGCAGGTCGCCATCGCCCGCCTCAGTCCGTGCCCGCGACACGCCCGACGAGGCGCCAGCGCTCGCTCGCCGGGATCTCCTTGAGCAGCTCGTCGAGGAAGGCGTCCTGGACGCCGTACGCCGCGGACTGGTCGCCGCCGATCGTGGACACGCGGACGAGCAGCCCATCCGGGATCGCGCCGGACAGGCCGTAGCGCAGCCGGGCGAGACCCTGCTCGAGATTTCCGCGCACGATCTGGTCGCCGAGCCGCACCCAGTAGGTGATCGGCTCCTGGCGCGGGCCCTGGGTCGCGAACACGCGCATCACCGGAATGGTGAACTCGGCCACGTCGATCTCGGCCTTGGCGGTGCCGCGGATCTGGAACCCCTGGGCCGAGTAGCACACTTCCGGGCGATGGACCTGTAGATCGCGGCTCTGCGTGCCGCCGTAGGCGATCGACAGCATCACCCGGCGGCCGCGGTCGTCGATGTAGGTGCGGGTCAACGTCTGGCTGTAGATTCGATCGAGCGTCGCCTGCACCTCGGGGCTGACCGAGATCGGCACCACCGTGCGATCCTCGCGCCAGCTGCCGAACGCCGGCGGGATCAGCGCCGCGAGATCGAGCGGCGTGCCGTCGTCGGCGAGCCGCTTGTGGGGCGTCATCGCCCAGGCGAGCGCGGCCGCGGCGACCATCGCGACGCCGAGCGCGAGCAGCGGCAGCCGTGGCCGGCTCATCGGCTCGGCCTCCGGGCCGCAACGAGTCGCGCCGCCAGACCGAGCGCCGAGTCGAGGCAGAACAGCAGCAGCAACGCGACCACGAACAGCACCATGCCGGCGAACCCGTGCACGAAGCCCTGTCCGGCCTCGTCGCCGAAGTGATAGGTCACGAGCACCAGGATCATCACGCGCACGATGTTGGCGACGAAGGCGATCGGCAGGATGCTGGCGAGCAGGATCCCGTTGCGCACCGCGCTGCGGTACTTCATGACGTGCAGGTAGAGCAGGCCGAGCGCGGTGAGACTGAACATCGAGTTGAGTCCCGAGCAGGCGTCGGCGACCAGCAGCTGGTACTGCCCGACGCTCAGCACCACGCCCGTCCGGGCGACCGGGTAGCCAGAGGCGTAGAGCAGCGACTCGGCCACCTGGGACACGCTCTGCTTGAGCGGTCCGGTGAGCGCGTCGAGGACGACCCCCGGGATCGGCACCATGAACACGAGGAAGAGCAGCGGGAACCAGAACGCGCGCAGCGCCGGCCAGCCCCCGGCGACGAGCAGCGTGCCGGCGAGCACCGGCAGCAGCGAGCCGACGTCGAGCACGACGATGTCCTGCGACCGCCCGAGGACGTAACAGAGCAGACCGAACGCGACCAGGACGATTCCGGCGCCGCGCCCGCCGGTGCCGGCGGCGTCGAGCGCGAGCGCGTGGCGCTGCTGCCAGCCGAGCCACAGTGCCACCACCAGGACGATCGGCCCGTGCGCGTGCTCCTCCTGCTGCCAGAGCGTGCCCGCGACGTTGACGAAGGTGGGAACGTAGAGCGCGAGCAGCCCCAAGGCCACCGGCCACCAGGTGCCCGCCAGGCCGCCGCCCAGGCCGGAGCGGGCAGGGGCGTCAGTAATCATTGAGCAGGGCGCCGACCACCGCCGCGCCGGCGTCGTCGAGCACCGCGCTCAGCGCTCGTGCCTCGGCCGACCGCGTCGCGTTGCGGCGTGTGACGAGCAACGCGCCGCCGGCCGCGATGCTCACGCTCTGATAGTCGGCCCCGATCGCGGCCGCTGGCGTGTCGATCAGGATCACTTCGTAGCGCGATCCGAGCTCCTGCAGCAGCATCGCGAACGCGGGCCGGGCAAGGA
>Ga0308411_10003214_pt1 | contig 10928 bp, 11 predicted proteins | sample HotsprottomLayer_2_FD_203530 | JGI IMG/M metagenome (GOLD analysis project Ga0308411, IMG submission 203530) | Hot spring phototrophic mat microbial communities from Octopus Spring, Yellowstone National Park, Wyoming, United States -... | ecosystem: Environmental > Aquatic > Thermal springs >... | reverse complement strand
GCGGTTCGGAGTGGAGACGACGTTCTTCGACCCGCTGGTCGGCCCGGGCATCGCCGCCCTCATGCGCCCCAACACGCGCGCGGTGTACCTCGAATCGCCCGGTTCGCTCACGTTCGAGGTCCAAGACGTTCCGGCGATCGCCGCCGTCGCCCGCCGGCACCGCGCGCTCGTCCTGATGGACAACACCTGGGCCACGCCGCTCTATTTCAAACCGCTCGCGCTCGGCGTCGATCTGTCCATCCAGGCGGGCACCAAGTACCTGGTCGGGCACTCCGACGTGGTGATCGGCACGGTCACCGCGACGGCGGAGGCCTGGCCGCGGCTGAAGGCGGCCCACCAGGAGCTCGGCCTGGCCGTCGGCCCCGACGACGCGAACCTCACCAGCCGCGGGCTGCGTACGCTCGCGGTGCGACTCGCGCGGCACCAGGCGACCGGGCTGCTGCTCGCCGAGTGGTTCGCGCGGCAGCCGGAGGTCGAGCGCGTGCTCTACCCGGTGCTGCCCGACGATCCCGGCCACGCGCTGTGGAAGCGCGACTTCACCGGCGCGAGCGGGCTGTTCGGCGTCGTGCTGAAGGGCGCGAGCGAGCAGGCGTTCGCCGCGTTCGTCGATGGCCTCGAGCTGTTCGGGATCGGCGCCTCATGGGGCGGGTACGAGAGCCTCATCATGCCGACGTCGCCGGCGGAGGTCCGGACCGCGACGCGCTGGCCCCACGCCGGCCCGAGCTTTCGCATCCACGCGGGCCTGGAGGCGGCCGGGGACCTGATCGCCGACCTCGAGCGGGGATTCGCGCGGCTCCGCGCCCACCGATAGCGGCGCGGGGGACCGGATCGGCCGGAGGGGGCGAAGGCCGTCCGCCTCACTCGGCGAGCCGGATGCCCATGAATTGCCATCGATCCGGCGCGTAGAAGAAGTTGCGGTAGGTGAGGCGCAGGTGTGACGCCGGCGTGACGCACGAGCCGCCGCGCAGCACGAGCTGATTGGCCATGAACTTGCCGTTGTACTCGCCGAACGCCCCCTCGAGCGGGCGAAAACCGGGGTAGGGCGAATAGCTGCTCGAGGTCCATTCCCACACGTCGCCGAAAAACTGCGCGTCACCGTCGCACGGGGCCGGATGAAGGCGTCCCGACTCGCGGAAGTTGCCCGCGATCGGCGCGGCCGCCGCCGCCACCTCCCACTCGCTCTCGGTGGGCAGGCGTTTGCCGGCCCAGCGCGCAAAGGCGTCCGCCTCGTAGTAACTGACGTGGCACACCGGCTCGCGCGGGTCCACGCAGCGCATCCCGGCGAGCGTCATCTGCCACCAGTCGCCGTCGACCCGCTCCCAGTAAAGGGGCGCCTCCCAGCCGCGCTCCTTCACCGTGCGCCAGCCGTCGGAGAGCCATAGCGCCGCGCGGGCGTAGCCGCCGTCGGCCATGAAAGCGAGGTACTCGCCGTTGGTGACCGGCCGATCGGCGATCCGAAACGGCTCGAGGAACACGCGATGGCGCGGGCGCTCGTTGTCGAACGCGAAGCCGCTCCCGGCCCAGCCGATCTCGCGCATCCCGGCGTCGAACTCGAGCCAGCCGATGGCGCGGGCGTCTGCCTCGGCGGGGTCGAGCGCCGCGCGGTAGGCGGGGCGCAGCGGGTTGAATGCGTAGATGTGCTTGATGTCGGTGAGGAGCAGCTCCTGGTGCTGCTGCTCATGGTGCAGCCCGAGTTCGACGCGCCGCGCGACCTCGGGCCAGGACGCCTCACCCACGGTGTCGATCAGCTCGGCGATCGACCGATCGACGTGCGCGCGATAGCGATAGACCTCGTCCACCGTCGGGCGCGACAGCAGACCGCGACTCGCGCGCGGGAAGAAGGTGCCCACCGTCTCGTAGTAGGAATTGAACAGGTAGCCGAACTGCGGATGGAAAGGCCGGAAGCCGCGCGCGTGCGGCGCCACGACGAAGTGCTCGAAGAACCACGACACGTGCGCGAGATGCCACTTGGGCGGACTGACGTCGGCCATCGTCTGCACGACGTAGTCCTCGATCGCCAGCGGCGCCGCAAGCCGTTCGGTCTCCTCCCGCACTGCCTGGAACCGTCGCCATAGGGTCTCGCGGGTGGGGGTCTCGCGGGCGGGCGAGGCGGCGAGCTTCGCGGCGAGGGGCATGGCGCGCTCCTTCGGGGGGTGGGTCGATGCAGGCGAGCGAACGGCGCGCGCCCCCCGAGGGGGCCGTTCGCCGCACGTCGCATGAGGCCGCGGCAAGCTTACCCGGGCCTTCCCCCGCTGTCTCGCGCGCGCCCGGTCGCCCGCTGGAGGGAGCGATCCCGGCCGCGCGCCAGGCCTTACCGATCGCCCCGATCCGGCGTTACTTCTTCTTCGCGGGGGTGCGTTTTTTCGCCGCTGCGCGCTTCTTCGCCGCGGCGACCTCGGTCTTGGAGCGCCGTGCGAGGTCCGCGCGATGGGCGCGCGCGTAGGTCTGAATGTCCTTGAAGCGCCCCTTGGCGTCGCGCACTGCGTAGAGCTTTTTGCCGGCGCTGCTCCGGTGGGTGGTGCGGCGTGCCTTCTTCCTTGCCTTCTTCGTCGCCATCTCGCGGTCTCCCTTCTAACTGAACTCGCTCCGCAGGAGCTTCGCAGCCTCGACCATCGCCTTCATCTTGCCGAACGCGACGTCGCGTGGAAGGTACTTCATGCCGCAGTCGGGGGCAAGGATCACGTCTTCCTTGCGCACGTACGGAAGCGCGCGCCGGATGCGCGCGGCGACCGTATCCGGCGTTTCGACCGTCAGGTCGTCGAGGTCGATGCAGCCGACCATGATCTTCTTGCCGGCGAGCGTGGCGAGCACCGAGCAGTCGAGCTTCGACTGCGCGGTCTCGATCGAGACCTGGTCGCAAGCGCAGCCGGCGAGCTCGGGCAGGAACGAATAGCCCGACGGCCGCGCGTGGATGATCGCTGCGTAGCCGAAGCAAATGTGGACCGCGGTCGTCCCGGTGACGCCCTCGAGCGCGCGGTTGAGCGCCCGCAGGCCGTACGCGCGCGCCTTCTCCGGCCGCGCCTGCATGTAGGGCTCGTCGATCTGGACGATGTCGGCGCCGGCCGCGAACAGGTCGTGGATCTCCTCGTTCACCGCCGCCGCGTAGTCCATCGCGGCCGCCTCGTCGCTTGGGTAGAAGTCGTTCTGCGCCTGCTGCGACATGGTGAACGGCCCGGGAACGGTGATCTTCACCATCCGGCTCGTGTGGCGCTTGAGAAAGCGCAGGTCCTCGACCTCGACCGGGTGCCGGCGGCGGATCCTGCCGACGATCCGCGGCACCGGGTTGGGATGGCCCGAGCGGTCGAGCGCGGTGCCGGGGTTGTCGATGTCCACCCCTTCGAGCGCGGTGGCGAATCGGTTGGAGTAGCTCTCGCGCCGGATCTCGCCGTCGGTGACGATGTCGATCCCGGCCTCCTCCTGCGCCTTGATCGCAACGATGGTCGCGTCGTCCTGCGCTTCGGCGAGATGCGGCTCGGGGATGCGCCACAGCTCCTTCGCGCGCACCCGCGGGGGGAAGCGCCCGGCGAGCTTCCTGCGGTCGATCAGCCATTCGGGCTGCGGGTAACTGCCTACGAGCGTGGTGGGGAAAAGCATGCCGGTGTCGCTCCTCGTCGCGTCGGGGCGCCAGTCAGGGCTTCAGGCCTTGGAACAGCTTCTCGCGGCCGACCTTGATCCCGAGCTCGCCGTCGTACATGAAGACGTCCGCGGTCGCGAACGTGTCGCCATAGTTGTCGGGAATGAACGAGCCGGTGCCGATCGCATCCACCGGCGCGCGCGCGTTGCCGAAGATCTTGCACTTGAACAGGTTGAAGCCCGACGAGGCGACCACCTTCGCGCCGTTGAAGCCGGCGGCGTCGAGCCGCTGGCGCATGTGGATGACCGCCGCGAGCGACACGCCGGTGCCGAACAGCACCCGGCGCACCCGGTCCTTCACCACGTTCAGCGTGTCGGCGTCGAACGCCTCCTCGCCCATCACCGTGCGCACCGCCTCGTATTCGTTCAGCACGTGCAGCCAGTTGGCGACGATCTCGACCGACCGGTCGTAGGTGAGCCCTTCGGCGAAGCGGTCGCCGTGGGTGTCCAGCCGCAGCGACAGCGTGCGCGTGCCGTGCGGGTCGCCGGGGAGCACCTCGTTGTACCACCAGCGGCAGACCTCGAGCGCGTCGGTGAACTCGCGGCCGTAGTAGTCGACCAGCACCGTCAGGTTGTCGGCGGGGTGGGTCGCCGCGTACATCTGCGCCGCGCGCAGGGTAGAGCCGGCGTACCCAACGAGCGCGTGCGGCATCGTGCCGATCCCGCGCTCCTGGCCGTAGAAGTGCGCCGTCAGGTCCTGCGAAGTGCCGATGAAGCCGCTCGCGCCGGAGAGCTTCGCCATGCGGCTGCCGACCGACGCGCCATAGGCGGCGAGCTGGGTGAAGTCGTCGCCGCTGCCGTGCCGCGCGTGCATGTCGATGAACAGCGTCTTCGGCAGGTTCAATGCCATCTTGTAGGCGTTGTAGGCCGAGACGCAGGCGACGCCGGTGCGCTGCAGGATCAGCGTCTCGAGCTCGAGCAGCCCGGCGAACGAACCGGTGTAGGTGAACATCGGCTTCTGGTCGGGCACCGACGCGCCCTCCTCGTAGAGCCGGGTGATCCTGAGCGGCGGCGCGTCGGCCGGGTAGTACTCGCGCAGCACCTCGATCGCCGGGTTGATCGCGCAGATCACCCGCCGGCGCATGAACACGCCGTAGGTGACCGTGCGGTCGCCGAACTTCTCGACGATCTCGCGCGATTTGGTGAAGTACTTGTCGGTGCGGGTGCGGACGTACTCGGCCTTCTTGGCCGGGACGATCTCGAGCGGCTTCTGCATGGACCAGCTCCGCCTGGCGGACCGGGCACCGATTCTAGCAAGGGCGGGGGAGATACAATCCGCGCATGCGCGGTCCCGCGATCGTCCTCGCCGGCGCGGCCCTGCTCGGCGGCTGTGCCTCGTCGAACGTGAGCTCGTCGGTGAACGTGGGTGGGCCGCCGATCGTCGCGCCCGTGCCGCATAGCGGGTTCGCGATCGTAGACGGCGGCCTGGTTGCGGGCGCCACGATCGGCATTTCGGCGGCGACTGCCAACGCAATCGCGATCACCGGCATCCTCGGTCTGCTCGTCGTGGCCAACGACTGGCGCCTCCTGCCGCCGCCGAAGATGCGCGAGGATCGGCTGGTGAACGTGCAGGACTGCTCCAAGCCGATCGAGAAGTGGACCGCGAATCTCCGGTGCGCCTCGCCGGAGGCGCTGCGCGCCCTGGCCGACTGATCGGCACTTCTGGGTGCGCCGCGGCCGCACGCGACGGGGGAGGCGGAGCGCCAGGCCGGCCCGATCACCAGGTCGCCTGGCGCAACGCTCGTTCGAGACCATCGGATCGCACGCCCGCCGCGCGGGCGATCCCCGTCACTCGTACTGGGCCGCGGCCTGAGCGCCCCCGCTCACGCCTTGCCGAGATCGCTCGCGTAGGCGTGGTGCGCGGTGTTGACCAGGCTGCGCCGCAGCTCCACCGGCGCGTCGTTGTAGGTCATCGCCACCCGGCTGATCTCGAGCAGCGGGGCGCCCGGCGCGACCGCTAGGATGCGCGCGGCATCGCGGTCGGCGAGCGTCGCCTTGAGGCGCTCGGCCGCGCGCACGATGTTGATGCCGTAGCGCGTCTGGTAGAGCTGGTAGATCGTGCCCTCGCGCGTGCGGAAGACGCGCTCGGTGAGCCCCGGGAAGCGCGCCTGGGCGAGCACGATGTCGTCGAGCACGATCGGTGAGCCGGCGAGCCGGAGGAGGTTACGCACGCGCAGCACCCGGTCGCCCGGCGCGATGCCGAGCCGGCGCGCCTCGTCGGGGTCGGCGCGACCCCGGCCGAAGGACACGAGCGCCGGCTCGGGTAGCTGGCGCACGCCGTCGTCGCGCTCGATGCGGAAGAACTGGAACATCAGCCGCGAGCGGTTGTGCGTCGCGACGAAGGTGCCCCGGCCCTGCTGCCGCACCAACACCCGCTCGGCCACCAGCTCGTCGACCGCCTTGCGCAGCGTCCCGATCGACACATCGAAACGCTCGGCGAGCCGCGCCTCCGCCGGCAGCGCCTCGCCCGGGCGCCAATCTCCGCGCTCGAGCCCGAGCGTGAGCAGCCGCTTCACCTCGCGGTAGAGCGGGGCCGCGGTCGCGACGCCGGCGGCGAGCGGGGCGCTCATGCGGGCATGATAGGCGAAGTCATTCGAGTCATTCAAGTCATATAGTTGACTTCACCCGCTCGCCCGGCGTACGATGCGCGCGTTCCGGCTCCAGGCCGGCAACCGCTGCGCGAAAGGGCCGCATGACCATCCATTTCGTCGTGCACGAAGAGGGCGACTCGGTCGGCACCGTGGTCGTGGAGAACGTCAAGGCAGGCGACACGCTCACCGGCTGGGTGATGGAGCAGGACAGGACGATCAGCCTGAAGGTGCTGAACGACATCCCGATCGGCCACAAGGTGGCGTTGAGGGACCTCGACGAGGGCGACACGGTGATCAAGTACGGCGTGGACATCGGCCGCACGATCGCGCCGATCCGCCGGGGCGAGTACCTGCACGTCCACAACGTCAAGACCAAGCGGTGGTGACCATGGCGATCGATCTCGGCAAGGCGACCTTCTGGGGCTACCGGCGCGACAACGGCCGCGTCGGGGTGCGCAACCACGTGATCATCCTGCCGGTGGACGACATCTCGAACGCCGCCGCCGAGGGCGTCGCCCGCAACGTCATGGGCACGATGGCGCTGCCGCACCCTTACGGACGGCTGCAGTTCGGCGCCGACCTCGAGCTGCACTTCCGCACGCTGATCGGCACCGGCGCGAACCCGAACGTCGCGGCGGTGGTGGTGATCGGCATCGAGCCGGGCTGGACACAGCGGGTCGTCGACGGGATCGCGCAGACCGGCAAGCCGGTGGCTGGCTTCTCGATCGAGCACAACGGCGACAGCGCCACCATAATGCACGCCTCGCGCAAGGCGAAGGAGTTCGTGCACTACGCGACCGCGCTCCACCGGGTCGAGGTGCCCCTGAGAGAGCTCTGGGTGTCCACCAAGTGCGGCGAGTCGGACACCACCTCCGGCGTCGGCGCGAACCCGACGGTTGGCAACGCGTTCGACAAGCTGCACGCTCAGGGCCTGACCCTGTGCTTCGGCGAGACCACCGAGCTCACCGGCGGCGAGCACCTGGTCGCCGCGCGCTGCAGGACGCCGGAGATCCGCGAACGGTTCATGTTCATGTTCAACCGCTACCAGGACGTGATCAACCGGCACAAGACGAGCGACTTGTCCGAGTCGCAGCCGACCAAGGGCAACATCGCCGGCGGCCTGACGACGATCGAAGAGAAGGCGCTCGGCAACATCCAGAAGATCGGCAAGCGCTGCACTGTGGACGGGGTGCTCGACAAGGCCGAGACGCCGACCGGGCCGGGGCTGTGGTTCATGGACTCGTCCTCGGCGGCGGCCGAGATGGTGACGCTGTGCGCCGCCGCGGGCTTCGTGGTGCACTTCTTCCCCACCGGGCAGGGGAACGTGATCGGCAATCCGATCCTGCCCGTGATCAAGCTGTGCGCGAACCCGAAGACGGTGCGCACGATGGCCGAGCACATCGACGTCGACGTGTCGGGCATCACGCGCCGCGAGCTCACCATGGACCAGGCGGGCGACAAGCTCCTCGAGTGCATGTTCGCCACCGCGAACGGGCGCTGGACCGCCGCCGAGGTGCTCGGACATCGCGAGTTCGTGCTGACGCGGCTCTACGAGAGCGCTTGAGCGACCCGTTCTCCGGGCGCGAGCCGCGCGCCCACGTCGAAGGCGACTACTCGCGCGCGGAGCTCGCGCTCGCCTTCAGGAACGCCGGGCTCCCGCTCGAGGCGCTCGCCTACGATCGCACGCCGGCCGGCCTCCACTACACGCTCAGCCACTTCGACATCCCGCGGCTCGAGGCCGCGGACCATCGACTGGTGGTGACCGGGCGCGTCGCGCAGTCGCTCGATCTCTCGCTCGACGACCTGCGCGCGCTGCCCGCGCGCACGCTTCGCGTCACGCTCGAATGCGCGGGGAACGGGCGGGGGCTGATGAGCCCGCGCTACCCGAGCATGCCCTGGTTGCACGAGGGCGTGGGCACGGCGGATTGGACCGGGACGCCGCTGCACCATGTGCTCGAGCGCGCCGCACCGCTCGCCGGCGCCGTCGAGGTCGCGTTTCTCGGCGCCGACCGCGGCTTCGACCGCGGCGTCGAGCACCACTACGGCCGCAGCCTGAAGCTCGCCGATGCGATGGCCGATCAGGTGCTGGTCGCATACGCGATGAACGGCGCCCCGCTCGCCCCTCAGCACGGCTTCCCCTTGCGGCTCGTCGTGCCCGGCTGGTTCGGCATGGCGAGCGTGAAGTGGCTCGCGCGGATCGAGGTGCTCGACCGGCCGTTCGACGGCTTCCAGCAGGTGGTCGGCTACCATTACCGGCGGCACGCGGCCGATCCGGGTGTGCCGATCACCTTCGCGAAGGTCAAGTCGCTGATGGTGCCGCCCGGCATTCCGGACTGGTTCACGCGGCGCCGGCTGGTGGAGCGGGGCAGAGTGTCGCTCTTCGGTCGCGCCTGGTCGGGTGCCGGCAACGCGGTCACCCGGGTCGAAGTCGGTGTGAACGGCATCTGGACCGACGCGCAGCTCGATCCGCAGCGCGAGCGTTTCGCGTGGCAAGGCTGGCGCTGCGAGTGGCACGCCGCGCCCGGCGAGCACGTGCTCGCGTGCCGCGCGACCGACGCGACCGGCGCGATCCAGCCGCTCGAACCGGAGTGGAACACGAACGGGATGGGGAACAACGGCGTGCAGCGCGTCGAGGTGACGGTGCGATGAGGGTCGTCGTCAGCGAGTTCATGGACGCGGCGGCGGTGGCGTCGCTCGCCAGCCGGTTCGAGGTGCTCTATGACCCGGCCCTAGTGGACCGGCGCAGCGATCTGATGGACGAGCTCGCCAGCGCGGACGGCTTGATCGTGCGCAACCGCACCCGCGTGGACCCCGCACTGCTCGAGCGCGCCCCGCGGCTGCGCGTCGTCGGCCGGCTCGGCGTCGGGCTCGACAACATCGACGTCGACGCGTGCGCGGCGCGCGCGATCGAGGTCATCCCGGCCGCCGGCGCGAACGCGCAGGCGGTGGCCGAATACGTCGTCGCCTGCGTGTTGGTGCTGTTGCGCGGTGCGTACTTCTCCACCGGCGCGGTCGCACGCGGCGATTGGCCGCGCGGGCCGCTCGGCGAAGGGCGCGAGAGCGCGGGCAAGACGCTCGGCCTGATCGGCTTCGGCGGGATCGGCCGCCTCACCGCCCGGCTCGCGCAAGGCCTCGGCATGAAGGTAATCGCCGCCGATCCCGGTATTCCCGGGGATGCGCCGGTGTGGCGGGAGACCGGCGTCGCCTACCGCGGCCTGGACGACCTCCTCGCCGAGGCCGATGCGGTGTCGCTGCACGTGCCGCTCACCCGTGACACGCGGCACCTGATCACCCACGGCCGGCTCGCGCGCATGAAGCGCGGCGCGGTGCTCGTGAACAGCGCGCGCGGCGGGGTAGTGGACGAGGTCGCGCTCGCCGAGGCGCTGCGGTCGGGACACCTCGGCGGGGCCGCGCTCGACGTGTTCGAGATCGAGCCGTTGCCGGCCGGCTCGCCGCTCGCCGGCGCGCCCAACCTGATCCTCACGCCGCACATCGCGGGCGTGACGCGCGAGTCGAACCACCGGGTGTCAGCGCTCGTCGCCGAGCGGGTGGCGCAGGCGCTCGCCCGGCACGTGGCTTGAGGGGCGCGCGGCCACCGATGCCCAAGGTCGCGCTCGCCGAGCTCGCCGGGCTGGCCGAGCGCGCCCTCGAGCGCGCCGGCGCGAGCCCGGCGACGGCTGCGATCACTGCGCAGGCGCTGGTCGCCGCCGACGCGCAGGGACTCGCATCGCACGGGGTGTCGCGAGTGCCGCAGTACGCGGCGCACCTTCGCCTCGGGCGCGTGGACGGGCAGGCGGTGCCGCGGGTCGCGCGTGCGCAGGGTGCTGCGGTGCTGGTGGACGCGGGCGACGGTTTTGCCTTCCCGGCGTGCCGGCTCGCGGTGAGCGAGGCGCTCGCGCGCGCCCGGTCGCACGGCGTCGCCTTCGCCGGCGTGACCAACAGCCACCACTTCGGGGCCGCGGCGCTTCACCTGGAGCCGGTCGCGGCGGCCGGCATGGTGGGGCTCGCCTTCGGCAACTCGCCGGCGGCGATGCCCGCCTGGGGCGGCCGGCGCCCGATCTTCGGGACCAACCCGATCGCGGCGGTGTTCCCGCGCGCGGCCGAGCCGCCGCTGGTGGTCGATCTGTCGTTGTCGGAGGTGGCGCGCGGCAAGCTGATGGTTGCCGCGCGCGAGGGCAAACCGATCCCGGCCGGCTGGGCGCTCGACCGAGAGGGCAATCCGACCACCGACCCGGGCGCCGGCCTCGAGGGCATGATGCTGCCGGCGGGCGGCGCGAAGGGCGCGATGCTCGCGCTGGTGGTGGAGTTGCTCTGTTGCGCGCTCACCGGTGCGCGTCTCGGCTTCGAGGCCGACTCGTTCTTCGTCGATGCCGGCAACCGCCCGCGCATCGGTCAGGCGTTCGTCGCGATCGATCCGGCCGCGCTCGCCGGCGCCGAGGTCTATTTCGAGCGTGTCGAGACGCTGGTGCGGGAGATGCTGCAGGACCCGGCGGTGCGGCTCCCCGGCGCTCGCCGCCAGGCGCTCGCCGCGGTCGCGGCGCGGGAGGGCGTGGAGGTGCCGGCGGCGGTGCTCGAGGCGCTGCGCGGGCTCGCCGCATGAGCACGCTGCGGGTGGACGTCTGGCGCGGGCGGGAGGCCGGCCGCTTCGAGCGGTTCGAGGTGCCGCGCGAGGACAGCCAGACCGTGCTCGACGTCGTGAGCTAC
>Ga0308411_10003211_pt1 | contig 10936 bp, 12 predicted proteins | sample HotsprottomLayer_2_FD_203530 | JGI IMG/M metagenome (GOLD analysis project Ga0308411, IMG submission 203530) | Hot spring phototrophic mat microbial communities from Octopus Spring, Yellowstone National Park, Wyoming, United States -... | ecosystem: Environmental > Aquatic > Thermal springs >... | reverse complement strand
GCGCGAATGGCATCCGCCCAGGCCACGTTGAGAGCCATGTCGCTCTCGCGCCAGGTTTCCTGATACGTCGCCAGCGGCAGGTGGGCGAAGGCCGTCACGTGTGCCAGACGTACGGCGAGGGCGAGCACCAGCACGCCGCCCAGGCGGCTTCCGAAAGGCATGTTCGTCAACGTTATCCGAGACCTGTGGGGATGGCCACGGTGGCGGCGACGACCACGCGCGTCGTGGGGGTTGCGCCGGGACGGCCGATCGCCGAGAAGCCCATGATGGCCCTTGGCCGCGTCCTCGCCGTGCTCGCGATCCTCGGGGCGCTTGCCGTGCCCGCGCCGGCCCGTGGGGCCTCGGCCGCGGAGCTGGATCGGCAGGCGACTGCTGCTTTGCGGACGCTTCAGGCGAGCAACCGCACCGCGGCGCTGCTCTCGGAGCGGGCCGAGGCGGTCCTCGTCTTCCCCCGCATGGTGAAGGCTGGCTTCATGTTCGGCGGGCAGATCGGCGAGGGCGTGCTCCGCCGGCGCGGGAAGACGGTCGGCTATTACAACTCGGTGGCCGCGTCGTATGGCTTGCAGGCGGGAATCTAGTCCTTTGGCTATGCGTTGTTTTTCATGAACGCGGCGGCCCTCCGCCAGCTCGACGCCAGCGGCGGATTCGAGATCGGTGTCGGGCCGAGCGTCGTCGTCATCGACGAGGGCATCGCCCGCACGATCACCACCAGCACCCTGACGAGCGACGTGTACGCCCTCGTGTTCGGCCAGAAGGGCCTGATGGCTGGCATTGGGATCCAGGGCTCGAAGATCACGCGCGTCGCGAAGTGAGCCGAGGCAACGGGAGGACTCGACGATGCGGACGGTTCGCAGCCTGATCGCGCTGCTCCTCGTGCTTGCGGGCGGCTCGGTCCCGAGTCGCGCGGGGGACGAGAGCCCGCTCGAGCTGCTGCGCGACACGATTCGCGCGAACAGGCGAGCGCTCGTGGCGGTGAATCTTCGGCTCACACCGCAGGAGGCCGAGCGGTTCTGGCCGGTCTACGATCGCTATCAGGAACGCCTTGCCGGCATTCAGGATCGTCTGATTGCCGTCATCGAGGAGTATACGACGAGCTTCGCGACGCTGAGCGACGCGAGAGCCCAGGCGCTCGTTGCCGACTATCTCGAGGTCGAGAGCGATCGGGTGGCCCTGCGCCGGGCCGTGCTCGAGGAGATCGCCAGGGCGCTGCCCGGGCGCAAGGTCGCGCGCTTCTATCAGATCGAGAACAAGATCGATGCCGTGCTGCGCTACGATCTGGCCGCGCACATCCCGGTCATCGACGAGTGAGCGGCCGCGCGCGTCGCGCGCAGCAGCGTGTCGGCGTGCGGGGCCGGTCGCGCTGGTGCTGGTGCTCGGCCTTGCCGCTGCGGGATGCAGCGGGCCGGTTCGCGCCGTGCGGGTCGACCGCAGCGTGGCCTACCGCGATGTCGCGCGGAGCGCCATCCTCTCGGGCGAGCCGAGCTGGGCGAGTCTCGACGTCCTGCTCGAGCGCGGGCTGTCCGAGGCCTTCGACGACGATCCCGAAGGCGCGCTGGCCGCGTTGCACCGCCAGCTCGTCGCCGAAGGCGGAAGCCCGGATGTGCTCTTCGCGCTGGCCGAGCTCTCGTATCTGTACGGCGAACGGGCGAGGCGCCCCGAGCACAGCATGGCCGCGGTCGTCTACGCCTACGCCTTTCTCTTTCCCGAAGGTCGGGGGGAACGGCCGGGGCCGTTCGATCCCCGCGTCCGGACCGCGGCAGATCTGTACAACTGGGCGCTGACCGCCGCCTTCGCCTCGCCGGACCGGACCTCCGTGCTGCCGCGCGGCGGGACCTTCGCCTTGCCCTTCGGCGCGATGACGGTCGCCTTCGATCCGGCGACGCTGCGTGTCGCTCAGCGCGAGCTCTACGGGTTCGTCCCGGTGGCGGAGCTCGAGGTGCGAGGGCTCGCGATGCGTTACCGCTGGCCGGGGCTCGGCGCCCCGCTGGCTGCGTCCACGCGGATCGTCGGGGGGGCGGCGGCCGACGCTGACCTCGTGGCGCCGCGACTCCGCGTGCCCGTCACCGCGGTGCTGCGTGTCGCGCATGCCCGAGAGGCTCTCGTCCACGGGACGCCGCTCGGCGCCGTGCTGGAGCTGCATCCCGCATGGGAGCGGGATACCATGGCGCTCAGCGACGAGGTCGTCCCCCTCGAGAGCGAGCCCACGGCGGCGCTGGCGCTCACCTTCACCGGGGTGCCGGTCATGGAGGTCGAGCTGTTCGGGTTCCTCGGCCGTCTCTCGACCGCGCTCGAGAAGCGGCCGCCGCTCGTGTCGGCCACGCCCTATCGGCCCGGGCTGGTTCCGGTGGTCTTCGTGCACGGGACGGCGTCGAGCATCGTGCGCTGGGCCGAAATGTACAACCGACTGTACGCCGATCCCGAGCTGCGCCGCCGCTGTCAGTTCTGGTTCTTCCAGTACGACTCGGGGAACCCGATCGCGCTGTCGGCGCTGCAGCTGCGGGAGGCGTTGACGGCAGCCCTCGCGCGACTCGATCCGGCTGGCGCGGACCCGGCGTTGCGCCGGATGGTGCTGATCGGGCACAGCCAGGGGGGGTTGCTCGTGAAGATGCAGGCGGTGCGGACGGAGCACCGCCTCTGGGATGCGGTCAGTCGCCAGCCGCTCGAGGCGCTGCGCGTCTCGGACAGCTCGCGCGATCTGCTGCGGCGCGCGCTGTTCCTCGAGCCGCTCCCCGCGGTGGGCCGAGTGGTGTTCATTGCCACGCCCCATCGCGGAAGTTTCGTGGCCGGCCGCCAGTGGATCGCCAATCTGGTGCGCCGCCTGGCGCGGCTGCCGTTCGCGCTCGGGGGGCTGGCTGCGGAGATCGCTCGCGACCCCGGGGTGTGGCGGTCGCCCATCGTGCCGACGGCGGTCGACAACATGTCGCCCCATCAACCCTTCATCCGGGGGCTGCAGACGATCCCCGTGGACTCGACCATTCCGGCGCATTCGATCATCGCGGTGGACACCGCGGGCCCGGTGGAAACGGGCAACGACGGCGTCGTTGCCTACACGAGCGCCCACATCGACGGGGTGGACTCCGAGCTGATCGTCCGCTCGCCGCACTCCTGTCAGGGGAACCCGCATGCCATGGAGGAGGTGCGGCGCATCCTGCGTCTGCACGTGGGGCTGCCGGTGTCAGGCGCCGAGGCCGGCCAGGGTCGCGGCGCCGAGCGCGAGGAACAGCGCGGCGGCACCCCAGCGCAAGGCTCGCAACGGTAGCCGCTCCGCCAGCGCCTCGCCGAGCAGCACAGCGGGCACGTTCGCCACGAGCATGCCGAGCGTCGTCCCGACTACCACGGCCACGAGCGTCTGATAGCGCGCCGCGAGCGCGATGGTAGCAAGCTGCGTCTTGTCGCCCATCTCGACGAGAAAGAAGGCGACCAGCGTGGTCACGAAGGCTCCGGCTGCGTGCAGCCGCGGCTCGCTCTCGAGGGTGTCGGGGACGAGAGCCCAGACGCCGAAGGCGAGAAACGCTCCTCCGATGATCCAGCGCATGGCGAGTGGGCCGAGCAGGCCGGCGATCCAGACGCCGACAGTGGCCGCGACTGCGTGGTTGGCGAGCGTGGCCACGAGGATCCCGAGCACGATCGCCCACGGGCTGCGCAGCCGTGCCGCCAGCACGAAGGAGAGGAGCTGCGTCTTGTCGCCGATCTCGGCGAGGGCGACGGCCACCACGGAGACGAGGAAGGCGTGCATGGGCGCGCTGACTTGCGCCCGACGAAGCTCCCTACGTCAAGCCGGTGACGACGAAGGTGGAGCGTGACCGGAGCCAGCGCGCGTGCTAGCGAAGCCCGTCATGGCGAAGCGCAAGAGCGGAGGAGGAAAGAAGACGCGGGCCGTGTCGTCCCGCGGCCGGGGCGCCGACACCACGGCGAGAGGCCGTGCGGTCAAACCCGCAAAGAGCACCAAGACGGGGGCGCGGCAGACGACTACCCAGACGGCGAAGAAGCCGCCCACGGCGACCCGCCCGAAGGCAGCGCCCAAGCCGCCATCCCCGGCAGCTCCGCCCGCCAGCGGGATGCCCGTCTCGCGCGCCTGGCCGGGCCTGCCGCCGCGGTACTTCCAGCACTGACCGCGGACCCCCGCGGCTCAGGACTCGCGGCAGCCCTGCACGGCATCCGCGAGCGGCTGCGGCACGGTGCCGCCTGCCGCCTCGCGCTCGAGCCGCTGAAACTCTTCGAGCGAGAACCGCTCCTGGAGGCGGGCCAGTGCGCAGCGGCACTGGGCCTCGCTCGCCTTGCTCTGACAGCCGCGCAGGAAGTTGTCGACGACCTCCGGCGGCCAGCGATCGGCAGGCCGGCGCTCGCAGCCCGTCGTGACCGCGAGCGCGAGGGCGAAGAAGACCAGGATACGGCGGTACACGCGTCGCCCCGGTCGCGGTGAGCGGAGGGGGTCGGCGTACGGGCTCAAGGGCTCGATGGGTGGCTCGGGGGCGCGGGTGGCGGCTACCCGGGGGCGCGCCGGCCCGGAGGCCGTCTCCCTCGACGCCTCGGCGTACGCGCTGTGGCGCGTAGCATCCGCGAGGACCGCGTATGCCTCGGCGATCTCGCGGAACGCCGCGGTGTGCTCCGGCCCAGCCACATCCGGGTGATACCGCTTGGCGAGCTGGCGGTACGCTTCCCGGATCTGCTCGGGGGTGGCGTCCCGCGTCACGCCCAGAATCAAGTAATGATCCTTCATGCCGGCAGATCGCCAGCCAGCGTGCCTTGACGCCGGGCCTGGGGTCAAGCCGGCCTCAGATGCCCACGGCAGCGCGACTCTGTTCGGCGTCCTCGAGAGCGCGGCGGACAAGGCGCAGCAACTGCTCGTCGACCGCTGCCGTGTCGAGCGGTGGAATTGCCCGCAGGCTTGCACGCAGCGCCTCGTCGTCCATGGCCTTGCAGCCGCCCTGATGTCGGACGGTCACGTCGATCCAGTCCGCGATGCGGATCAGGCGAATCCGCTCGGCCAGCTCGGGTGCGCTCTCCGGCGGTGGCGTGTCGTGGTGGTGCTGAATCAGACGGACCACGGTCTCGGGGATGCCCCACTTGGCAGCCACGCTCGCCCCCAGGTTGGCATGGGTGAACCCGCACATCTCCTGTTCCAGCGCGACGAGCGCTGCGGGGGTTTCCCAGTCGCGCTCGTCGATCCGCCGGATCTCGTCAGGCGCTTCGAGGTAGAGCACGAAGCGACCGATATCGTGCAGAAGCCCGCTCATGTACGCCACCTCGGGGTCGACGCGCACGGCGGACACGCCTTGGGCGAGGTGACGCGCAAGGGCCGCCACGTCGAGGGCGTGCCCCCACAGCTCCCGGGCCCAGCCCTGGCGGGGAACGAAGACGCGGGTCGCACTGACCGCCAGGATGAGGTTGACAGCCGTCGCGCAGCCGAGTCGCACGAGCGCGTCGTGTACACGCACGATCGGCTTGGGCGCGGCGAAAGCCGGCGAGTTCGCATAGCGCAACAGACGGGCGGCAAAGGCCGGATCGCTGCGCACGAGCTGCTCGACCTCCTCGAAGTAGTTGTCCGCCGACGGGTCGGCCGTGAGCAGGCCGACGAGCACCGTTGGCAGCACGGGCAGCTCGTCGACATGCCGTTGCAAACTGGCCAGTGGAGAAGAAGCCATTACGCCACTAGTCTTTCAGCGTTGTGGAAAGTTCATAAGTGAGCAGTTGTAGTGTATGCCCGGACCGCAATGGGTTGCAAGTAGCCCTGTGCTGGTGTGAGTGCAGACCAGTTGGCAGGCGCAGCGCCCTTGTATTACTTGCCCCTGGCGGAATGCCCGTGTTCCGCTCCGCCGTGTCCCTGTCGCCCGCATCCGCCATGCCGCCGGCGCGAGAGACGCTTGCCGTCGGGGTCGCGACCGCCATCCTCCTCCTCGCGGCCATACTGCCGAGCGAGCGGCCATGGACGCTGCGGGAGGACAACAGCAGGATGTTTCTCGGCCTCACGGTCGAGGCCGTGCGCCGGTGGTCGCGCGGCACGATCCCGCACTGGACCGATGGCGTCTGGGGCGGTTATCCCCTGATCGGCGATCCCACGGCGGGCGCGTTCTACCTGCCGAACCTGCCGATCGTCTGGGCGGCGGGCGAGCCACCCGTGCGGGCCTTCGATATCGCCTTCGCGCTCCATCTGGGCCTCCTCGTCGCCGGCGCGTATCGCCTGCTCGGTCTTCTCGGGGCCGGACGCCCGGCTTGCCTGGTCGGCGCGCTGCTGACCCTGCTCACGCCCTTTCCGCACTGGACCGGGATGAACTTCGTCCCCGTGACCGCGGCCTATGCCTGGTGGCCCTGGGCGCTCGGAGCGGCCGAGGAGCTCGCGCGTGCGTCGACGCCGCGTTTCGGGCGTGTGCTGGTCGCTGGCTAGATTGCCATCGCGCAGCAGGTCCTGCTCGGGATGCCGGAGCAGATGCTCTACTGTGCGCTCCTGGTGGCGGCATGGCTTCTCACCCGCCGCGGCGGGCTCGGCGTCGGCGAGCGCTGTCTGCGCCTGGGACTCCTCGGCGTGGGAGCTGCCGCCCTCGCTGCCCCGCAGCTCCTGCCGACCGTGCTCTACCTGCCGACGACCGTGCGGAGCCAGCCGCCGCCGATGGCCTCCCTCGTTGCCTTGCACCTGACCCGCCCGGTTCAGCTCGTCGTCCCGGGCCTGGGCCAGTTGAACGGCATCGCATCGTTCTACGGGCTGGCGACGCTGGTCGCGGCCGGCATCGGGGTCGTGCGGCGCGCCCCACGGGCAGGATTCCTCGCCACGGCGGCCGGGGTGGCGTTTCTGCTGGCCCTCGGCGACCAGACCCCTGCCTACCAGTGGCTGCGGAGCATTCCCCCCTTCGGGTACTTCCGCAGCCCGCTCAAGTTCCAGGCGATCGTCGAGCTCGCGCTGGTGTGGTGTGCGGCCCTTGGGGTCGATGCCATCGGCACATGGCGGCGACGCTGTCTCCGGATGGCCGTGGCGGCCGTCGCTGCCCTCGCTGTCGCCGAGCATGCCGCGTACATGGCCGAGGCGGTGTCGACCTTCCACCGCCAGCGCGCACGCGAGGGCGACGACGTCGCCGTCCTCCGGACGCTCGAAGAGAGCCGTGTGCTGCGCCGCCAGGAGGATGTCGGCCCCCCGCCGCTTGTCCTCGATACCTGGGGACGGGATCCGTGGCGTGGCGAGCAGACCTATCCGACGACCTTCGCAGGGGGCCTGAGCACCGTGGCCGGCATGTCATCACTGGTCGGTGGAGGCAACGCGTTGCTCAGCCGGCGACACGAGGAGCTGCTTGGGACACCCCTTAAGCGAGCGGCGATCGAGCTTTTCGGCGCCCGCTACGTGCTGAGCCGCCGGTCCGACTGCATATTCGCTCGCGTTGCACTCGCGTGGCCCGTCGTCGAGTGGACGGCATCGACCTGTGTTCTCGAGAACCCGTCCCGACCACAGCGCTTTGCCCTCCTCGGCGCGGCGCGCGCCGTGGAGGACGAGGCCGCGATGGTGGATCTCGTGCGTCGCGATCCGGCGGGACCCGTGCCCGTCGTGGCTGGCGAGGTGCCGCTTCCGCCGGCCGTCGAGCGCCGTGCCGACACGGTCACCGTGCAGCGCTGGGCTCCGGACGAATCGCTGCTGACGGTTCAGGCGAGCCACGACGGTCTGCTCCTCGTCCGCCAGAGCTGGGTGCCCGGATGGTCGGCCACCGTTGGCGGTGTCCGCGCGCCGGTGCTCCCCGCTGCCGGGATCTTCTTCGTGGTGCCGGTGCCCGCGGGCACCCACGAGGTGCACCTGCGCTATCGGACGCCGGGTCTCGCCCTGGGCACGGGCATCGCCGCACTGTGGACGGCCGCGGTCGTGCTCGTCGCGGCCGCAGCCAGGCGATCGCGGGCCGGGTAGAGCGCTGGGGTCAGCGCCCGGCAGAAAGATCGCGCCGCGTGAGCACACCGATGGATGCGATCCCCGCCTCGCGGCAGTCGTCCATGATCTCGACGACCCGCCCGTAGGGTACGCCGCGGTCGGCCTCGAGAAAGAGCGCCTTGTCGGGGCGTGCGGCGTAGAGGCGTCGGAGCTCGTCGACGAGCTCGTCGCGGAGCACCTCCTGACCGTCGAGGAGGGCGCGCCCGTCGGCCGTCACGGTGAGCGTGAGCTGCTCGGGGTCGGTGACCGCCCGGCTGTGCTCGGCCAGCGGAAGCTCGACGGGGACTTCCTGTTTGAGGAGCGGCGTCACCACCATGAAGATGACGAGGAGGACGAGGACCACGTCCACGAGCGGCGTGACGTTGATCTCGGCCTTGAGGTCGTCGTCGATGCCGGCATCCATCGCCATGCTGTCGAATCTCCGGCAGTCTCAGGCGACGTGCGCCTGCCCCTGTCCGCGGCGCGTCGTGGCATGCCCGGCGCCGAGCGCGGCGATGGCCAGCTCGTCCGCGACCGACTCGAGCTCGGCCGCGAGCCGCCCGATCCGCTGCGTGAAGTAGTTGTAGAGCCACAGCGCGGGGATGGCGACGCCGATGCCGAGCGCGGTCGCGACTAGCGCTTCGGCGATCCCGGCCGAGACCACCGCGAGGCCGCCCTGGCCGGTCTTTCCCATCTGGCCAAAGGCGTTGACGATGCCGACCACCGTGCCGAAGAGGCCGACGAAGGGCGCGGTCGAGCCGACCGTGGCCAGGATGGCGAGCCCGCTGCGGGCCTGGAGCACCGCGGTGCGGACGTGGTGACGGACGGTACGGTCGTAGACCTCGCGCCGATCGCTCGCGTCCAGCGATCCGCTCAGCACGCGCGCGCCGCTGGCAACGAGCTGGGCGGCAGGGCTGTGCGGGTAGGCGGCGGTGTCGCCAACAGCAGCAGCGAGGCCGTGCTCGGCAAGCTCGCGTCGCCAGCTTGCGAGGAAGCGAGCCGAATCGCGCCCCGCGCGGCTCAGGCGCAGCCCCTTCTCGATGGCCACGGCGAGCGAAGTGAGCGACATGGCGACGAGGAGGCCCAGGACGGCCCGGGCCAGCGGCCCCGTGGAAGCCCAGAGCTCGGCAACGGAAACTGGCATGATGGCTCCTCGGTGTTCTGCGCTCAGCGAAGGACGAAGCGGATGGGGACCTCGAGAATGACGGGCACGGCGCGGCCGGTCTCGTCGCGCGCGGGTCGGAAGCGCCAGCGCCGCAGGGCAGCCACGGCGGCCGCGTCGAGGTCGGGAACCGACCGCAGCACGGCGACGTCGTGGGCGACGCGTCCCTCGGCGTCGAGCACGGCCTCGAGCAGGACCAAGCCCTCGATCCCGCGCCGGCGTGCCGCCTCCGGATAGTCGGGAGCCACGCGGCTCACGACCTGCGGCGGTTGAGCGACCTGGCCTGCGGGGAGCGGCGCCGTGCCGCGCCCACCGACGACTCCACCAGGCAGCCCTCCGGGCGTTCCCCCGAGGACGCCGGCTCCACCGCCTTCGTCGAGGTTGTTCGGGCCGCTCGGTGCGACCTGCGCCGGCGCAGCCGCTTGTGGTGGGGCTGGCGCCGGTCGCGGTAGCCGAGCCGGGGCGCGACGGACCGGGGTCGGTGGCCGCGGCGCGGGCACGGCTTTCGGTGGCTCCACGGGCTCGACCGGGGCCGGTCCCTGTGCCTCGACGAGTCCTGGCCCCGGCGGGGGCGGGGGCGGAGGCTCGGCGAAGACGAGGCGCACGAGGGGCGGGGCCGGAGGCTCGGCCACGGGCGCGAGCGCCCACAGCACGGCACCGGCAACGAGCCCGTGCAGGACGACGGCGGCTGCCCAGGCCAGAAGGCGCGGCGTGCCCCGGGCCGGCGCGGCGGTGCTCCAGGCGACGAGGTCGCGCAGCGCGCCGCCCGCCGCGACCGGCTCGGGCAGAGGCCAGGCTGTCGCCGAGGCGCTGCCAGTGCTGAGAATGACAGTCAATTTCAGGACTCTCGTTGCGCAAAGCGATGCCCGTCGTCAAGCGGGGCTCGCTCGGGCGCCTTCAGAAGTAAACCCGCAGCCCGCCGTAGAAGTTGCGGCGATAGGCGGGATCGATGCCGTCGCTGCGGATGCGCGCGTAGTAGTTCTCGTCGAAAAGGTTGTTGATCCCGACGTGGAGGGCTACCAGGTCGCGGTACACCATGCCCTCCATGGTGAGGTCCCAGACGTGGTAGGCGGGGATGCGCCGCTCGGGGTCGTTGCTGTCGTCGGCGAAGTGCCGGTCGACCACCGTGGCCAGCAGGCCGACCTTCAACCGGTCGCGCCAGCGGTAACGCAGCCCGCTGCGGACGAGGTGGCCCGGGGCGTACTGCGGGCGGTTTCCCTCGAAGGGCCCGCGGATGAATTCGGCGTCGAGCAGCATGGCCGTGCCGTAGAGCGAGACGTCGCCGAAGCGCGTGGCGAGATCGCGGCCGGCCCAGGCATCGTAGAGCGTGACGAGGCCGAGCTCGAGGGCGCCCTCCCAGCCCCGATGGCGGGAGCGGCCGACATTGTCGATGACATCGGGTCCGTTCTTGCCCGCGACGACCCCGATCTGATCGGAGAAGTCGAGATAGAAGAGACTCGTATCCCAGTCGATCCCTGCCATGGGCGCGCCGCGGAAGCCGATCTCGTACTGCCAGCTCTGCCCGGGCGCGAGGTCGCCGGCGACGGTCTGCGTCGGGCTGCGGCTCACGGCCTGCGTGAAGACCTTGGGGCGGTAGGCACTCGAGACGTTGCCGTAGACCTCGATCTGCGGCCGGATTGCATAGACCGCGCCGAGGGCGACGAGCGGCTGAAAGTCGTGCTCGGCCTCGTCGGCCAGCGGCACGCCCTTCTCGGTCTTGTCGACGTTCACGCGCTCGCGCACGGACTGCCAGATGTTCTCGAGGCGCACGCCCGGAATCAGCGAGAGGCGACCGAAGACGAAGCGCTGCTCGGCAAAGAGCGCGAGGTAGTTGCTGCGGCGGAGCGCGTCGTTGCGCAGCTCGCCCTCGTCGGCATCGGGCGTGGTCCCGC
>Ga0308411_10003210_pt1 | contig 10936 bp, 10 predicted proteins | sample HotsprottomLayer_2_FD_203530 | JGI IMG/M metagenome (GOLD analysis project Ga0308411, IMG submission 203530) | Hot spring phototrophic mat microbial communities from Octopus Spring, Yellowstone National Park, Wyoming, United States -... | ecosystem: Environmental > Aquatic > Thermal springs >... | reverse complement strand
GCAGGAACTTCAACGACGCCAACGAACCTTTCCCACAGGAGGGCATTATGGCACGAGTTACTTTGCTGATTGGCTTGACGAACGGGCAGGAGATCGACTGCCCCATCAACTCGCGCGAGGAGGCGCAACAAGTCATCGAGCAGCTGCGCCGTTCCGACGAACTTGTGGACTTGCCAGGCATCTGTTATATCCGCACTTCAGGCTCTTCCGAGTTGGGGGCGCGGGGGGTGGTCGCGGTACACCCGCAGCAAGTGGTCTATACGCAGCTGCTCGGCGTTGACGAGTAGCGTCTGGGTCGCTCTTGGCGGCAGTCGCGTGCGCGGCGACGCGAAGCGTCAGCGTCTACGCAACCGCTTCAATACCGCCCACAGGTCTGTTAGGGCGCGTCCGTAGCGCTCTAGTCCGTAGCGGGAACGCCCGTAGGCGCGTGGACAATGCGCTACGACCACCTCCGCTACTCGAAACCCCACCCGATGCGCCATCAGCGCCAAATAGCGGTGGAAGTCGCGCTCCAAGTAGGGCAGTAGCGCGTCCGCCACTTCCCGACGCATGCCCTTAAAACCGCAGTTCGCATCGTGGAGAGGCACTCGCAAGCCCCAGCGCAACAGCGCGTTGAACGCCCGCGACGCCAGCACCCTAAGCAGCGGGTCGCGTCGCGCCTTGCGCCAGCCGACCACCATGTCGGCGTCTGTGCGCAGCCGTTCCAACATCGCGGGGATTGCAGCGGGGTCTTCCTGTAGGTCGGCGTCTATCGTGAACAGATACTGCCCCCGCGCGGCGCGGAAGCCCGTCGCATACGCCTGTGTCTTGCCCAGCCGCTGCGGGTGGCGCAGCCCGCGCACACGGCAGTCAGCCTGCATCGCCTCCTGAATGTGCGCCCAACTGTCGTCATCGCTGCCGTCGTCTATCAGCAGAATCTCCCACGATTCGCCCGTGCCTTCCAGCGCAGCGGTGCACGCTTTTAGCAGGCGCGGTAGGTTCGGTGCTTCGTTATGCAGCGGCACAATCAGGCTCAGCGTGGGGGCATCCATCGGTAGGCGCGATAAATCTCCAGCGGCTCGTCCATCCGTAAGGTGAAGCGGAACGGCGCGTTCGTGCGTATCAGCGCGTAGTACGCCGCGCCGCGAAAGTCCATCGTGCGCAGCGGTACGGTCGGCAAACAGGGCGTCTCGTCCAGCAACACCAGATGCTTGTGCAGGTCGGGAGGCATTTTGCCCTTGTAGACGCGCTCAGGGATGATGATAATGTCGCCGCGCTGTAGCCCCGCGCCGTCGGGCAACAGTTTGCGGAAGCCGTGCCGCTCGGCGTAGAACATCCAGCCCCACGACCCTGCGTACCAGACGCGCTCGCCCGCGAACTGCTCGGCATACACCGCCGCGCCCCGCTGGTAGCGCACGGCGTAGTCGTAGTCCGCCGCGATGACCGCCAAGCACAGCACGCCTTGCGCCAGCAACAGGGGCACGTTCCTGCCCACCCACGGCGTGAGGATTAGGATCAGCGGCGGCAGCGCGTAGAGCAGGTGGCGCATCGCCTGAAACGGCACGCCCCACACTGCCGCCGCCAGTGCAACGAGCAGCCAGATGCGCAGGAAGGGGTAGATGTTCGCGGAACGGTTTTTTGGAACCCCCTCCTTAAGGTTCCCCCTGCGAGCAGGGAGAACCGTGTTCTCGCCTGCTTGTTCGCCCCCACGCAGCGTCGGTGCATCTGCCCCTGCTGGGTTCCCCTCGCGAAGCGGGTGTGAACCTGCTCCCGCTGGGTTCCCCTCGCGAAGCGGGTGTGAACCTGCTCCCGCTGGGTTCCCCTCGCGAAGCGGGTGTGAACCTGCTCCCGCTGGGTTCCCCTCGCGAAGCGGGGGGAACCTTAAGGAGGGGGGCAATTCTTTAAACGAACCCACCAACATCGCCAACCCCAGCACGAGTGCGCTCACCGTGAGCCAGACCAGCGTCTGCAGATACACAGGCTGACCCGCGAACTGCACCAGATGCCACACGACTGCGCCCACGCTCACCGCCGCCAGCAGCGCGCCCTTCCACTGCCAGCCCTGCCCCCGCGCATCGAGGAACCACTGCCTGCCGCCTACCCACAGCAGCGTGCTGGCGCCCAGCCCGACGATGCCTGGCAACAGCTTCGCCGCCCACGGCGCGCTGCCGCGACGCTCCTGCCACAAATACACCACATGCACCATACCGTCCGCCCATAGGTTCAACGCCGACCAACCTGCTATCGGCAGCAGCGCAAGCGTCAGCCAGCCTAGCGCGCCGTATGCCCGCCGTTGCAGCGTATACAGCGCGACCAACGGCAGCCACATCAGCGCAGTGTATTTCGCCAACCCCGCCAGCCCGCCCAACAACGCCCCAATCACCAGTAGGGGCAACCCTTGTGGTTGCCCTGTTCCTTGTGATTGCCTCCGCCGCTCCAGCCCCTCTACCCAACACGCCAGCCCGCCCACAAACAGCGCGAGCGCAGGCACATCGCGCATCAGGTTCATCCCCGGCAGCACGGCAGGCGACAACATCAGCCATCCAACCGCCCACCACGCCCACTCCCTCCCCAGCCAGCGCGTCGCCAACCGATGCATGCCCCACATCAGCAGCGCTATAAACGGCGCGAACGAGAGATGCAATACCCACTCACGGTAGCCCGTTAGCACAATCCACGGCGCCAGCCAATAACTCACCAGCGGCGGGTTCGTGGTGACCTGCGCCAGCGGCTGCGGCGCCTCCAGCCAGAAAAACTCGCCCGCGAACGGGCGCAACGGGTCGCGCAAAATATTCTCCGCCACATGCAGCACAACCGTATCGTCGATATGCACGGGCTTAATCAGCGCGAATAGCCCAATCCCTATCGCCGTGAGCGCGAGAAGGTAACGCAGCATCACCAGCCGTACCGTTCGGGTCCCCAGTCGCGGTAGACCAGCTCCTGCTTCAGCAGCACCAGTTTGCGGCTGGGGATGTCCTCGTAGACCACAATTCCTGCGCCGACGCACGAGTACGCGCCGATTTTGATGCCCGGCATAGTGATGACATTCACGCCTGTGCGCGAGAAGTCGCCGAAGTAGGTTCCGTTCGCGCCGAAGTCGGGTCGCTCGCGTCGCCCGCGCACTGTGTGCATCGTGTCGCCGTCGTCGAAGCGCAGCGTGCCGCATACCGTCGCCGCGCCGATGTCCACCCGTTGCCCCACCACGCCCATAATCTCGCAGTAGTGGAACAGGAAACTGCCGTCAAGCATCACGCCGTCCATCTCCGCGCCGTGCCCGACGATGCAGCCGTTGCCGACCACGGTCGTGCCCGACAGGTGGCAGTAGTCGCGCAGGTAGCTGTGTGCGCCAACTGCCGTTGTGCCCATCAGCATCGCGCCATTCGTCAGGTGCGCCTCCCGCCCGATGAAGCAGTTGCCCCGTATCACCACCCGCTTGCCGATTATCGCGCCATCCTCCACCACTACCTTGCCGTGAATCTCGGCGGAATCGTCGATCTGCGCCGTCTTGCTGATGCGGTCGGTTTCCAAGTGACTGGCTTCGTACTCCAGCCAGCGGGCGTTCGCCTCCCACAAGTGCCACGGCTTGTCCATGTCCACCAGAAAGCCCGCAGGCTCCACGAAGGGGATGTCTTGTCCCTGCTCCAGCAGCGTCTGCAGGGTCTGGGCGAGTTCCGCCTCCAGCGGAGGCATCCCGCCCACAGGCACGCTCACCATCAGCCCTGGGTGGGCGTTCAGCGCGTCGCGAATCTGCGGCTGGAACGCATATAGCCCGCCGAGACGGTAGTTCGTATCCGCGCTGTGCCCTTCGATGCGACGCAGGCGTCCGTGCTGCACGACCACGCCGATCCAGTCGCGCGGGTCATGTTCGGGCAGGTACGGCTGCGCAACCACCGCCGCCAGCGCGCCCGATTGCTGGAACGCCTCGACAAGGCGACGAATGGTCTCAGGCGGGGTCGCAATATCGCCGTAGGCGACCACGAACGGCTCGTCGCCAATCAAGGGCAGCGCGCTCAGCACCGCATCTGCCGTGCCCGTCGGCGGGTTCTGGCGAATGAAGGCAATGGGCAGCTCGAAATCGTGCAGCGCGGCGCGCACCGACGCCTCATGCACGCCGACCACCACAATCAGCCGCTCAATGCCTGCCTGCTGTAGCGAGTCCGCCAGTCGGCGCACATTCGGGCGGTTCATCACGGGCGTCGCTGCCTTGTTGCGCACCTCGTTGTAGGGCCAAAAGCGCGCCCCCTGCCCTGCGCACAGGATAACCGCTGTTTTCATCGGCGTGTGCGTTCGACAACCGCGCGCCAATTCCTACCCTGCGCAGGCGCAGGTATACTTGCAGTATGCAACCTGTTTCGGTTGGCGCGGTCGTAGTGGGTGGCGAGCGACTGTGCCTGATTGCGGGTCCCTGCGTCATCGAGAGCCTCGAGTTATGTCAGCGTGTGGCGGAGGCGATGACGCGCCTATGTGACCGCTTGGGCGTCCCGTACATCTTCAAGGCGTCGTTTGACAAGGCGAATCGCACGGCGCACGACTCGTTTCGGGGGTATGGGCTGGAGGCGGGGCTTGAGGTGCTGGCGCGTATTCGTCGCGAGTTCGGCGTGCCCGTCACGACCGACATTCACGAGTCGTGGCAAGCCGAGCCGACGGCGCAGGTGGTCGACTTATTGCAAATCCCCGCGTTTCTGTGCCGTCAGACTGACCTCTTGGCAGCGGCGGCGCGCACGGGCAAGCCCGTGAATGTGAAAAAGGGGCAGTTCCTCGCGCCGTGGGATGTGGGCAATATTGTGGAGAAGTTGCGGGCGTTTGGCGCATCGGGTGTGCTGATTACCGAGCGGGGCGCCAGTTTCGGCTACAACACGCTGATTGTAGACATGGCGGGCTTGCCAATAATGCGGGCGTTCGGCGCGCCTGTGGTGTTCGACGCCACACACAGCGTGCAGCGTCCAGGCGGGGCAGGCAAGCAGTCGGGGGGCAATCGGGAGGCGGTTGAGCCGCTGGCACGCGCGGCGGTCGCCGTCGGCATCGACGCGCTATTTATGGAGGTACATCCCGACCCAGACCGCGCACTTTCCGACCCCGCAACACAGTACCCGCTGGGGCAGGTGGAGCCGCTTTTGACCCGCCTGCTGCGCATTTGGGAAGCGGCGCGGGCGTCCTGACCCGCGCAAAACCGCTACTGGCAGTAGCGAATCTGGAACGGCGCGTTCATGCCCCACGGCGCCCACGGACCGAAGGGTCGGTCGTCGCCGTCGCCACAACAGGGCGGATAGATCCAGTGGCGCGCCTCGCGCCCATCGCCCCCGCGCAGACTCGGCTTGAGCCACTTCACATGCCCGTCCATCCACAGAATGTTCGTGCCGCCTGCGTGCTGGAACCAGATTTCGTTCGTCTGCCCGCAGTCGATGTCCGTATCCGCAGTGCTGCCTGGGAGGTTGCCGCCGCCGCGCCCGCGTACCTCCAGCAAGAACAGCGACTCAGCAGGTTTCTCCCAAGTGGCAATCGCAGGGTAGTCCAGCACATGCTCGCTCAGGGCGTAGCTCATGTGAAACTCATAGGTGCGGCGCGAGGTCATCCGCAAGCCCCACTCGGGCAGCGGGCGCGAGCGGAAATTAGGCTCCATCACAATCGGGTTGCTCGGACAGCTGAAAAAGTTGTCGCGCGTATCTTGAATGTCGTTCGGCTTCATCTTAATGTACGGAATCAGCAGAAACGGCCACCAGTCTTCCTGCCAGTAGCGGTTGGGTACGGAGTTGTCGCGCGGGCGCACGAAAAACTGCTCGTCGAAGTCCTGTAGGTACATCTGCTGTGCAATCCCCAGCTGTTTCAGGTTGGATGCGCACACGGTCTGACGCGCCTTCTCGCGCGCCTGCGCAAACACAGGGAACAGAATCGCCGCCAGAATCGCGATAATCGCAATCACGACCAGAAGCTCGATAAGAGTAAATCCCTTACGCATGGCTCATCTCCTTGCATCCCCAGAGTACCTTTCAACGCTTTAAGGTTGTGTTAAGAAAACCGCTCCTTAACATGCACTTAAACTCGTTGTGGGTACTCTGGGCGTGGAGGTTACCGAAATGAGAGGCTTCGCGAGCATCATTGTGGCGACAGGCATAGCGCTCGGCGCGACAGCGCAGGTGCGCATTACGGAAGCGATGATTAACCCGCCCGGCTCCCCTGACGCGGGACGCGAGTTTATCGAGATTCAAAGCTGCCAACCGAACTTCTCCCTGCAGGGCTACTGGCTAATCGGCATCGATGGCGAGTGGCTTTTCAACCCTGGCAACATCCACTGGGCGATTGACCTGAGCGCGTACAGCACGGGCAGCAACGGGCTGCTGCTGGTACGCGACAGCGATGCGGTACTCCAACCCCCGCCTGCGGCAGAGACAACGGTTGTCGTGATTCCGAACGCATTCACGGCGGCGGGCATGGGCAACGACAGCTACACGGTTGCCCTTGTGCGCGGCTTCACGGGCGCGCCTGGCAACGACATCGACACGAACGACGACGGCGTTATCGACAATGTGCTATGGAGCGCGGCGCTCCATGCATTCGGCTGGGAAGACGACGAAGAGACCGCCACAGAACCCGACCATGTCTACCCGACGCAGCTGAACGGCATAGACATTCCTGCTAATCTGCGCCGCCGTCCCGACGGCAGCGTCTGGGAGCCTGATGTGATTATCTTCTTCCAGAACGGCTCGATTATCGCTGCGGATGCGGGACGCGCGACGGGCGCAGGCGACTTCGGTCCATTCCAGACCAGTAACACGAATCGCGTCGTGATTGGCACGCTGCCCAGCCAGTTCAACCGCGAGGTGACTCCGGGCAACCTGAATCCGGGCGACCGCCCTGCTGTGGCGGGCGATGCGAACTGCGACCGCTGCGTGGATAGCGCCGACCTGCTGATTGTGCTGTTCAACTTCGGCAACGCGGGCGGCGACGGCGATGTGAACAACGACAACATCGTCGACAGCGCCGACCTGCTGACCGTGCTGTTCAACTTCGGCAACGGCTGTTAATCCGCGCTTTTTGCCTCCTTCTTGGCGCCTTCCCCGTGAAGGGCTAAGCGCGCGATGGTTTCAGTCCCCCAGCCCTCCCCGTCAACGGGGAGGGTGTCGGGTTTTTCCCCTGTCGACGAGGAAGGTCAGGAGGAGGCAAAATTCCGGGCTGTGCCCTTTCGGTACTTAATACGGCGGGTCGGCGGGACCTGTGTAGCCGCACAATCCCACACGGGGCGAATTCACCAACGGCATCGCCCACTCTGGCGCAAACTCCTCATCGCCGCTGCCGTAATATTCGTGTTCGTGGGTGCGCCCGCACGCCTCGCAGAAGCAAAGCATCTCGCCTGTCTCTGCATAGCACTCCCAACACCACCAGACCGCAGGCTGCTCGCACTCGACGCACCTGTAGTCAGGCATTTTATTGCGCGCCATCAAGACAATTGGATGTGGGGTCGTGGGCTTGCCCTCGCGTACGGAGACCGCCTTGACCAGCGTTTCAGAACTGCTGCCGTAATCGTAGATATGAAGTATCTGGTCGCCTTTGCGAAGCGCCTCGTGCGGGGAGTATACCCTGCTACTACTTTGGACGCTGCCACGCGCAGGCAAGGTACAATCGATACGGTGATACGAATGATCGAACTTACCACCCAGGTAGACGAGCGAACTTATCGCGCGTTAGAGCGTCGCGCGCGACATCATCAGCGCGGCGTAAGCGAAGAGGCGGCAGAACTCTTGCGTCAAGCGCTGGGCATGGACAGAGACATGCTGATAGCGCACCTCCAGTCCTTGCACGCCTCTCTGAAATCCCGTGTCTTTACCCCCAGCCCCGAACTCGTTCGTGAGGATCGTGAGCATCGATGATAACGACGCTTGTTGTAGACGCCAGTGTTGCCGCCCAGTGGTTCGTGCCCGACAACCACACAGCGGAGGCGTTGATGGTTCTGCGGCATGTTCCATCCTTAGCGGCGCCTGAGTTGCTGTACGCGGAGGTGGCGAACACGCTCTGGAAGCGGGTGCAGCGCGGCGAGTTGACTCCTACAGAGGCTGACGCGCTTTTTGATGCCCTACTGACAGTGCCCATAGATACCTACCCGTCGAGCCTCTTGTTGCCTGTGGCGTGGGAGACAGCGACGCGGGCAGGAATCACGGTCTACGATGGGTTATATGTCGCGCTGGCGCACCATCTTCGGGCGCCGCTGGCGACCGCTGACAAGCGTCTGTATGCTCAAGAGCCTACTTTGGCGCACTACGCTCAACTCCTCTGGCTCGCTGATATCCGCAAGCCGCTTGGTTTGTGATTGTCCTAATCAGTGTTTCCAAATGTTCGGAAGGTGTACGCAAAAACAAACACCTCTGGTGGTGTGTTTCATGCCGCCAGAGGCAGCGCATTTTAGATGGAGCATATTCAGGCTCTTTCAGGGCTGCTTGCCATCTTTGGAGACGACTGGCTCACTGGGCTTCTCCAGTTCCTTGAGTTCCGCCTCCAGCATGCGCACATCGACGGGTTCGGCGCGTCGCTGAAAGATATAGTAGGTCTTGCGTCGCGCGGGCGGCGCCTGCAGCTCCAGCGTGCAGCCTTGCGCACGAACAAGGTGGATACGACTCGCCCCCTCTTCTTTGAAGTCTTCCAGTAGACGCTCGATTCTCCATCTTTCGCGTTGTCGCTGCCAGTATTCGCGTTCTTCGGGGGCGATTTCTGAGAGAGGAAGGTCATCCTCGCGGGGGATGTAAGTACCACTCGTGCTATATCCCTCTTCCGACACAATGTCATAGCGCAATGGATGCTCAGGGAAAAGCCTCAGCCGAAACGCGGGCGTATCGACGGGCGGCAGACTCGCGAGCGAGACCTCGCCTACATTTCCTAATGCATCTACCCGACGAAAATCGAACCACCTGTAGGGGAAGTCTATTCTCAAGAGTTGTTCAGGCGGCGGGAACCGATCGTCAATTGCCTCCTGAAATCGCTGGCGTTGTGGGAGCGTGAGCGCGCTGGTCGGTGTCCATTCGCCGCTGAGCAGTCGTCTGCGCTGGGCAGTATTTAGGGACGCCAGAAACCGCAGCCCCCGTAGGTTCTCTATCAAGGTTTCCCAAGGGAAACGCACGGTCACCCTAACTGAATACATCGCTTGGTCGCCTGCGCCGTCGCGCTTGTAGTACCTTACCTGCGACTCGGTCATCCGCCCTGCAAGCACGATGTAATCTTCGAGGTCCAGCCAGCGTCGTTGGGCAAAGCGTTGCTCCAGCGGGCGCAGCCAGTCTTCGGGCAGCTCCACCAAGCGCCACCCCCAATACAACTCCAGGCGGCGTAGCACATAACCCGACTCGTCTACCTGAACCCACGCTTGGTTAGACAGCGTGAGAAGCACGCTGCGGGGCGCGTTGAGATCCATATCACGAGTCCAAACCCAATCGGTTCGGAACGCCTCGCTAATCACAGGCAAGCGTGTACTCCAAGCGAACCACTCCAGCAAGTCCGCGCTATTTATGATATAGTTGTTATACGAGTATCTATCAGCCCCATACGAGGGAAACTGCGGCTTCGAGCGGTCGTTGCGCGAAGTCAGGGCGCGTTCGGGAATGCGCGGCTCCCATTCTCTCTGTGGCGTCGCCCACGCGCGCCACTGCGCCAGCCACGGATGGTCGCGCACATACGGCGAGGTGTGGAACACAAACAGCTTGGAGGAGCGATGCAAGCGAGCTTCGGAAGGTCGTCTACTTTCGGGCAGGGATGGGTCTCGCATAAAGCCCACTAACTCGTATTCCAAGTAGTTCCCGCGCTCGGGGAGCCGTATCCAGAAGCCCCAATACTCCGGGTTCTGCGGAGCCGTGCGATACCTGTCTGCATCCTCGTCCCATTCATGCTCACGAATGTCATGAGGTGCTATGATTTCCATAGGCAAAGGGTAGACGCCTGGCGCAGGGCGCGTGCTGAAGCCGACCAGTTGCCCATTCAGCAAGGCTTGCTCCGCCTGCGGCGGCATTTTCGCCAACAATGCCAGCAGCGCTGTATCTGAAGAGAGCCACTCCCAAAGGCTGTCTGCTCTATGACCGTACTCACGCAAGGCGTCCCACGGATGCAGTCGGTAGACCATCCTGCGGTTCCACTCTTCGGGTGGCGCATTTTCACTCAGGTCGGGATACGCATAGAAGGCAGGTTCTCCCGTCTCCGCTTCAGGGGGCGGGTTCTTGACTGCCTCCCGCGCGAAGCGGATCACATCCCGCAACGCCTGCACCCGCGCCTCACGCGCCGCACGCAGCACGCTCTCCTCCTGCTGGCGCGTCTCATCAGGCACATACAGCACATACGCCTCCCCATCCTTGCGCCACGCATAGCGAAACAGCAACGCCAACCGCGTCAGTACCTCCGCCGCAGGGCGGTCTTCTACGAAGATGGAGACCTTGTGGTGCTGAATAGCGTCTTGGCAGCGTAGGGGGACGCCTGTTTGTCGGCTTGCAGTGCGCAACACATCGCGCAGGGGTTCCATTTTGAGCCAGAGGGTGATTCGGGGTTGCAGGCGCGGGTCGTCCGTGAGCGTTGCTTGGGCAAGCGCGTGCTGCCCCGCCAGCATCACACACAGCCACAGACTGAGCCATCGCATCGTGCGCCTCCTGCGGGGAAGTATACTCGAAGACGACCGCCTCTGGCAAGTTGAAACGCTCTGCTGGAGGTGGGAGGGATTAAGGTAGGCGATTAAAGGTTATACCAATCGCACAACCAAAGTTCACAAAAACGAGTACGCTCGATAACCCCCTCCTTAAGGTTCCCCCTGCTCGCAGGGGGAACCAAACGGGCGCGCGACTTCGTTCCCCTCGCGAAGCGGGGGGAAACCAACGGAAGGGGGGTAAATCACGAACTCTACCCACGCGATTGGTATTACACCCGCGCCCAGATGCACTTCAGGTACAGGCTTTCTGGAAACTGAAGCAGGTACGGGTGGTCGGGCGCTTGGAAG
>Ga0308411_10003200_pt1 | contig 10956 bp, 7 predicted proteins | sample HotsprottomLayer_2_FD_203530 | JGI IMG/M metagenome (GOLD analysis project Ga0308411, IMG submission 203530) | Hot spring phototrophic mat microbial communities from Octopus Spring, Yellowstone National Park, Wyoming, United States -... | ecosystem: Environmental > Aquatic > Thermal springs >... | reverse complement strand
TCGAGCGTCCTGATCCGGATCTCGGCAGCCTGGAGGTCCGGCAGGAGCGGGCAGGTGGATTGCATCCGTGCCTTGGTGTAATCGATCTCGATGCGCGCTTGCTTCAGTATGCCGCGCCGGTACGCCCGGTCGTAGGTGGGGTTCGCGGCCCGATTGATGCCGATCAGCCCCGGGCAAAGATGATTCATCCCGGTGCCGCAGAGATCCATCGCGGTCGGCAGGCCCGATTTCCTGCCCGCGGGGGACAGCTGGGCCCAGCAGTAGCGCGGCACCGAGACCAGCTCCGTCTCTTTAGGTTCCCAGTAGCTCGGCAAATTGGGCGTGGTTGCTCGGGCGCAGTCGATCATCGGAACAAGCGTCAAGACGGCCAGGGCGGCCAGAAAGGATCGCTTCATTCGAATCTCCTGGAGGCGTTCGAGTGCGAGCTCGGAGATCATTGGGCTAATTCTCCACCCCGAGCGCGGAGCGGGCCTGCGGCTGGTCGCCTCCCGCCACGCGCGCTTGCGGCCGGTATCCGTCGCCTTGCAGCTCTGCGGCCGGGATCCATCGGAACAGCTCCGCGGCGAGCGTCGCGACGATGCCCGGGTGAACAGCGGCGACGTCGCGAACGCAATCGGGGTCGGCTTGCAGATCGAACAGCAGGAGGCGTGGCCTACCCGACTCCATCGGCATGTAGACGAGCTTCCACCGGTCGCAGCGCACCGCCCGGTCCTTGGCCCGGATGATCAGTTCTCGGTACTCGGGCTTGACGCTCAAGGTTCCCTGCACCTTGTCTGGAATCTCGAGCAAGACGGGTAGCTCGGGATAGTGCAAGTGCTGGTCAGGGAGCCCCGGGATGCGCGTGAACCAGATCCCGGTCTCCTGGAAGGCGAGCAGATCGAGCCGCGCGACGCGCCCGTCGATCCGTTCCTTGAGCGACCGGCCTTCCATGCGCGGCACCGGCGGCAGCCCGAGCAGGTCGAGCAACGTCGGCGCGATGTCGATGCTGCGCGTGACCTCGTCGAGCTCCACCGGCTTCTTGCGCCTTGGATCGCAGATGATGAGCGGGATCCGTGAGCTGCCATCCACGACCACACTGTTGCCCTGACCCCATGAGTCGCGCTCGAAGAACTCGATGCCGTGGTCGCTGTAGATGACGACGATCGTCTCCTCTCGTAGCCCACAGGCGTCCAGGTGCTGGAGCACCCGCTTCACCTCGTCGTCGAAACGGCGCACGCAGCCGTCGTAGAGCGCGTGGATCTGATCGAGATCGAACTCCGCCACCGTGTGCCGCTGCTGCTTGATGATCTCGAACGGGTCGTTCATCAGCCCCATCACGAACTTCGACGGACCAACGTAATCGCGCCCGGCGAACAAGGTGTAGTACGGGTACTCGGACGCGAACGGAGCGTGTGTCGTCGAGAGGAAGGCGTTGATGAAGAACGGCCGCCGGCTCGCCGCGCACGCGCTGATCACCCGGCGCGTCTCGCGGCCGACCTCATCGGTCATCGGCACGCCGGCGAGGTAATACAGCTCGGGCAGGAAGCGCTTGCCGAAACGGCCATGAGTGAACAGCGACAGGAACAGGCGAATGTCTTTCGGACCTTGCCGGATCAGATACTTGATGTTCCACTGGTCGCTCGGCAACAGCCGTCGCTCGAACCCGAACGAGTACTTGCCGAGATCGGCGCCCGCCCAGTCGCTGATCGCGATCGTTTCATAGCCCGCATTGGCGAGCGCCTCCACCAGGCTCGGTGTCCCGGGGGACATCTCCGAGGGTAGAGCGAAGTTGTCGCGGATGCCGTGTGTGTGCGGCCAACTCCCGGTGAGCAGTGATGCGAGGCTCGGGGCGGTGCGGCCGCATGGGATGAAGCACCTCGAAAGGTAGATGCCGGTCCTCGCGGCGGCGTCGATCGCTGGAGTGAGCGCGCGCGGGTAGCCCTCGATCCCGAGGCGGTCCGCCCGGAGCGTATCGGCGCCGATCATCAGCACGTTCAGGGCGCCGCGGTTGCGCGGCTGGGCCCTGCGCGGTCGCGGTTCCGGGGTCTCGCCGCCAGCGAACAGCAGCAGCGCATAGCCCGCCAGGCAACCGAAGAACAGCGCGGCCTCGCCCGTTCGGCCCTCCCGGAGTGCCACGATGATCGCTGCTGTTCCGCCTGCGACCAACGCGACCGCAAGCAGGTTTCCGGCGATGGCGATCCGAGCCGGCGACAAGACTCGCCAGAGCGGATGGAACCGGCTCAGACGGTAGTTGGACGATGCGGCAATGCTTCCGGGAATGTGGAGCAGGTGCCGGCAGAACTGGAAGCTGCTCACGATTCCGATACCGGCCAGGGTCGCGAGCCACTCGGCGAGGGGGCTCGGCCGGACACCGGTGAGCGCGCTCGCGCCCTCAAGCACCAACAAGCCGGCCCCGCCCATCAGCAGGCACAGGACGAACGCCCAGCCAGCAAGCCGCAAGAAGCTGAACGTCGAGTAGGTGAAGTAGTAGCGGAGGATCTCGTCCTTGAGCTGCGGCCCGGTGCGGGTGAAGTCCTTGATCGATTTCAGCCCGAGCGCCGCCGCGATCGCTGCTGCGGGCGCCGCGGCAGACCAGCCCCAGCGCGCCAGCACCATCCACACGAGCGCGGGGATCGTGAGGAGCATCACCGCGCTGGTCCACGCGGGCAACGGGGGCGGCTCCTCGACCGAGTCGGTTCCCATCCACGCGACTTGCGCGCTCACGAAACGCGGCTCGCGCCAGCGGTCCCAGCGGCCGGCGAGAAACCCGGCGAGGCTGGCGAGGCGAACCACCTCCATCACCGCGAGCGTCCGCCAGAACATGGCGGTGCGCCCCGTGGCCTGCCGTGCGTGCAAGGCCTGCTGAGCAAGGTTGGTGCGCGCGTGCTGCGCGAGCACCAGCAGCGCGAGCGGCCAAGCGATCGGCCAGACGAACCCGGTCGCGAGAAGGACCGCGGCGAGCGCGTGGTACTCGAGGTTCACGCGGTAACCGGACCATCCGAGGCCGATGCGGCCGTTGCCACGGCCGTAGTTGAAGTGCTGCCTGCATAGACCCCGCCACGAGGTTCTGGGGCGCCATCTGACGATCGCCTCGCGGCAAAAGACGAATCGGAACCCGAGCTGCCGGAGCCGGATGTTGAACAGCGTGTCCTCGGCGGCGTAGAGCCACTCCGGATAGCCCCTCGCCGCCGCCCAGGCGCTCTTGCGGAAACCGATCGAGCGGCTCGAAGGGTAGTACTTGCCCTTGTCGCTGCTCTCGCGGTCGGCCGGGTCGGTCGCCAGTACGCTGGCGCGCTCGAAGTCGGAGCGCGTGTCGAAGGCGTAGTTCGCCGCGACGACGTCCGGCTTCTCCGGCGACGAGAACGCGGCCGCGATCCGCTCCAGCCAGTCCGGCGCTGCGCGGCAACCCGCGTCGGTGACCGCGATCAGCTCGTTGCGGGCGGCGTGAACACCGAGATTTCGGCCCTCTGCGATGTTGCACGGGCGCGAGATCACCCGGATGCGCCCGGCCGCCTCGTACTCGCGCAGGATCTCGAGCGTGCCGTCGGTGCTCGCGCCGTCGACGATGATCAGCTCATCGGGCGCGACCGACTGTGCGAGCAGTGCCTCGACGAACTCGCGGATCACCTCGCGCTCGTTCCGTACGGTGGCGATGACCGATATCGGCGCGTGCTCGGCGGTCATCGTGGTGGCGGGGTTCCGAAAGCCCCGCGATCGATGGTTCGTGCCACCCCGTTGTGCCGCTGTGGGCGAGCGAATCGCCGACTGCGACAGCCAGACCACGCAAAACCGGCCTCAACGGTGCGCACGCGAGGCTCCTTTCGCTGCCTGCCGCCATCGCGCGTGGCAGCCGGCGATCATTCCGCAGGCGTGCGTGAAGTTCATGGCCTGCCGCAACATGCGCGGATCGCCCGCGAGCAACCGCTCGAGGAACCTTCCGCCCTGCCGTAGCGCTTGGCCGAGCAGGAACGACGGCACCCCGAGCACGCTCTGCGAGCGGGGCCTCATCTCGTACAGCGCGTGTCGGTAGCCCGACCGGAAGTGCAGGCGCAGGAAGTACCGGCGCGTGAGGCGCCAGGCCTCCACGTGATGCTCGACGACCATGTCGGGCGCGTAGCGTAGGCGCGCGCCCGCGGCGAGCAAGGTGCGGAACATCGCGACGTCCTCGCCGCCGCCGATGGCGTTCCCGACCCGGCTGTAGCGCGCGTCGAAGCGCAGGCCGTCGCGGAAGAGACTGGTGCGGTAGGCGACGTTGGCCGTCCACACCGGGTGCGACTCGTCGCGGATCCAGAACGCGGAGTCGCCGTAATCGACCTGCGCCAGGAAGCCGAGCAGGTCGTCTCCTAGCCACGCTGGGCGCTTTCCAGGCTCGAAGCGCACGATCACGCGACCGCCCACGCAGTCGGCGCCGGACTCCCGCATCGCCCTCACCGCCGCCTGGATCCAACCGTCCAGCGGCAGCTCGTCGTCGTCCATGAACAGCATGTATTCGGATGCGAGGCTTTCGCGAACTGCCCGGTTCCGCGCGGGCACGATGCCCTGTTCCGGTTCATGGACGACGTCGAGCCGCGAACCCGGCTCTGCCCGCAAGGCTTGGAGGACCTCGGCGGTGCCATCCGAGCTATTGTTGTCCACGAAGAGGAGCCGAAACGGCGTATCGCAGATCTGCCTGCGCAAGGCGCGCACCAGCGCCGGGAGCCGATCGGCGCGGTTGTAGGTGCAGACCGCAACCGTGACCGGGTATTCGACGCGACGGTTCCCATCGCCAGGCTCGCCGGGCGTAGCCGGCCCCGGCGCTGCGCGGCGCGTCTCCGGCTGGGAGGGTGCGGGTTGCGCGAGATCCATCACACTGGTGTTCCGACCAATCGCCTGCGCAAGCGGCCGACGTAGTAGCGGGCGGCGTGGCTCCACGAGCCGTCGTTGCTGCCGAGGGTGAGCTTGCGCAGGAGCGCCGCGGGCGAGTCGCTGCCGAACACGTCGAGGCGCCGGATGCGGAACGGGTCCGTGCCCGGGCGGTTGAACCCCGGCTGCACCGAAAACGCCGCCCGGTAACCGGCACGGCGCGCCGCGGCGGCCACCCGGTCGTCCAGCTTGCCGAACGGGTACGCGAGGCAGTCCACCGGCGCGTCGAGCAGCGATTCCAGTTCTCGCTTCGAACCGGCGAGCTCTTCTTCGAGCGCGGCGTCGCCGAGACTCGTGAGGTCGGGGTGTGTGCGCGTGTGCGACTGAAACGACACGCCCGAGCGTTGCATCGCCACCATCTCGGGTCGTCCAAGCAGCGGGTGCGCGCGAGCCGTCGGGAATTGCGCCGCGGTCCAGGTATCGGTCTCTCCGACGCGGGCGCTCACCACGAAGACCGCGAAGGGCCAGCCGAGGTCGTGCAGCACCGGAAAGGCGTGCTCGTACACCCCGAGGAAGCCGTCGTCGAACGTGAGGAGGAACTGCCCGCCGGCGGCCGGCGCGCCCGCGAGCAGCCAGGCGAGGAAATCCGCGAGGCGGCAGGGGCGCATGCCCTGTCCCGCGAGCGCGAGCATCTGCGCACGGAACAGGTCGGGCGCGACACAATACTTCTGCTCCGCCGCGCTCGCGACCGCGCCGACCCGGTGGTACATCAGCACCGGTATTCGAGAGTGCGGCGAATCAGGCGCCATTGTGGCCCTCCGTCGTGCTCGACGACCGCGCGAGAGCCACCACGCGGCTGTGCACGCTGAACGGGAGCAGCGACGGCAGCATGTACTTCCAGTCGCGCAGATGCCCGTACCCGCGCAGCATGACCCGGCGGAAGATGCCGCGCGCCGTCGCGAGATCGCCGTGCCAGTACTCTCGATAGCCTGCTTCGAGCAGGCGGCCGAGAGTCAGTGACCGGACCGCGTCTCGGCCGAGTCGGCTCGCCACCTCGGGATGCCGCCGCAGGAAGATCTCTTGCGCGCGGAGCGACTGGATCGACGCACGCAGTCTGTCGCGGGTCGCCTGGGCGCCGCCGTGATGGTGGTAGTAGGCGAGTACTTCACCGACACGCACGATCGGTCGGTCGAAGGCGATTTCAAGCCACAGCAAGAAGTCCTCGCCAACCGAGAGCTCGCTGTCGAACCCACCGGCTCGGTGCACTTCCGGGGTGCGCGTCAGCGCGGCGTGGATCGGCCAAGGACAGCTCGCGAGCAAGGCGCGCGTCTTGTCGCCGTGCTCATAGTCCGGAGGAACGTAGGGCTCGCCGCGCGGGCCCTGGACGCCGACGTTCTGCCAGCCGCAATACGCCAGTGCCGCGTCGGGACGCGCGCGGAGCGCCTCGACCATCCTTTCCAGGAACGACCGGTGCCAAGTGTCGTCGGCGTCCAGGAATGCCACGAACTCGCCTCGCGCCTCGGCGAGCCCGCGGTTGCGCGCGGCGCTGACGCCGGCGTTGGCCTGGCGAAACACCCGGACGCGGCCATCCGGCACCGACGATGCCAGCGCGGCGGATCCGTCCGTCGAGCCGTCGTCCACGAAGACGAGCTCGAAGTCGGCGTACGTTTGGGCGGACACGGAGGCGAGCGCGCTACCCAACCTTTCGGCGCCGTTGTAGCAGGGCATGACGATCGTTACGGTCGGCGTCATGTCAGCGGGCCGGAGCTCGACGCGAAGGCGCTGGCGGCATCGCGATCGAGGCGACCGGCGACGCGCCGACGGCGTCGCTGCCCGCCGCCGGACGGGATGGTCCGGCCGAGCGACCCGCCGCGGACGTCATGGAGCGCCATGGATCGAAGCCTCATCTGGCCAATTTCCCGCGGGCGCGGTCGAGCCAGCTCCGGCTGCCTGCGATCTCGTGCCTTCTGACGCGATCATCGGCCTCGGCCAGCTCCCCCAAGAGCGACTTCAACGGTCGCGCGAGCGTGGTGCGCAGCGGGGGGACGCCGGCCGCAGCAGCCTCGGTGGCGATGCGCAGGAACGCCTTCCCGAAAGCGGGTCGAGAAAAGCGCGAGCCGACGGTGGCGCGCGCCGATTTGCCCAGGCGTTCCGCCAACTCGCGATCCCGCAGCAGCCGGAGCACCGCAGCGGCGCAGGCGTCGACGTCGCCGAGCGGAACGAGCAGCCCATCGACCCCGTCGGTGACGCACTCGCGCAGCCCGGCGCAGGCCATCGCCACCACCGGGCGTGCGAGCGCCATCGCTTCGATCGTGGATATGCCTTGACCCTCGAAAGCCGCCGTCGAGAGCACGACGTTCGCTTCGAGCAGGAGCCGGGGCACGTCGTCACGCGGGCCGAGGAGGTGGACTCGGTCCTCGAGCCGGTTGGCCGCGATCGTTTCGCGGAGCTCGCGGACCGCGGGCGGCTCCTCGAACGGTCCGGCGATCAGGAAATGCGCATCCGATCCGGACCGGGCGACCGCCGCCGCGACACGCGCGAAGGTGGCGAAATCCTTCTGCGCGGAAACTCGGCCCACGCCCAGGATCAACGGAGACGCTGCCGGCAGACCGAGCTCGGTGCGAACCGAGCGTCCCGGCCGCCTTGCCGCGGTTTCGAGCGCCGCCACATCGACGCCGTTGGGCAGCACCGTGATCTGGGCAGGCGGCACGTGCTCGGCGAGCGAGCGATGCATGTCCTCCGAGACGGTCAACACGCGGCTGCTCAGGCCACCGAGGAGCGCGCCGTAGCCGGCGAGATCGAGATGTGGGGCGTAGCGGGCGTGGTCGATCCCGATCGGAGAATGCACGTGCCAGAGCAACGGCACCGGCCGCAATGCTGCCGCGATGGCCGCGTCGACGAGGTGGCCGGTGTTCGCGTGCACGAGATCGATGCCCCAGCGCACGATCAGCTCCTCGATCAGGCCGATCCGGCGCCCCGCATTGGCGAAGAACTTGAGGCGCGCGCGCGGCGCGAGCGATTCGCAGCAGCCGAGCGGCGCGATTTCCGCCGGAATGCTCAGCCGGCCGAGCTCGGCCAGCACTGGCCCGTCCTCGGGCACCAACGCGTGCACTGCCACCCCTTGCGCACGCAGTGCCTCGCAGAGCGTCAACGTCGCGCGATCGACCCCGTTTACCAGGTTCGCGCCATGAAAGACGTGCAGCGTGCGCACTCGATCCCTTTCGCGAGCCCTATCGCATTCCCGACAAACGAGCGAGCTTTCTTTGCGCTCGAAGCAGCGCGCGAACCGGCAGCGCCGCGCGCACGAAGACCTCGTGCCCGCCAGCGCGCCAATCCTGTCGCAGCTCGGCTGCCATGGTGCGCCAGATTTCCCGGCCCAACGCGGTCCGGAGCGCGAGCGACGGCAGGCGTCCGAGAGCAGACCGGAGGCGGTTCGCGTTCGCGTAGTAGAGCCGCAGTCTCCCAGCCCGGTAGCGTGCGTCGGCGGCCAGGATCGCCAGTCGCAGTCGATCCTCGGGAAGCGACGCGATCGCACGCTCGCAGGGCAGCGCGCCGCCGCCATCGAAGTACGCCATCACCAACCGGCGCGAAAAGCGCGCGAAGGACTCGTCACGCAGGCGCACGTCGTCCACCAGGACGTCGTGATGACCAGCGGTCACCACCGCCCGTGAATCGTGGCCGAGGAAGCAAGTCAGCATCTGCTCCAACCCGTCGTCGCACAGGGTCGAAGGGGCTATCGGAAGATCGTCGAGCAGCTCTGCCCGATGCACGAAAGATGTCGCGCAGACGCGCCCCTGGCCGAGAAGCGTGCCGATCTCCTTGGAGCTGGGCGGGATCGGCTCGACGGCGGGCGCGTCGTCGATCATCGCGAACGGATACACCTTCCGGAGCGCGACGCAGGTCACCGGCGCCCGCCCTCTTGTCACCATCCCGACGGCCGCGCGGAACGCGTCGGGCTGGTAGCGGTGCCGCGGCAGGAGATAGCCGAGCACCCCCGATCGCACGCTCGCGAGCGCCGCGGCGAAGCCGCCCGGCACAAATGTGACCGAGACCCCAGCCCGTTCGCCGAGGGCGTGCGTGAGCTCTCGCTCGGACGCAGCGCGCCCTCGCAGCGGGAAGACGATCGCATCGGCCGGGACCTCGCACGCCGCGAGGAGGTCGATGCGAGCCGCCAGGTCCTCCCGGTCGCCGTCGAAGGGCGCGAGCACGCTGACCCGCGGGCTCACTTCGGCGGTCTCTCGCCCTGCCGGAAGCGGGGGATTGGTCCGGCGCGGCGGCGCGCGGCCGTCGTGGAGCGCAAGAAGGTCGGCCTCGACGGCCAGCCCTGCATCGCGCAACGCCGTCTCGAGCGTTTCCGACACCGCGGCCGGATCGTCGAACCACTTGAAGACGAGCTGTTTGGCGGTCTCGCGCGCGTCCCGCGGCGGCGGCAGCGCCGCGAAGAGATACTCTCGGCTCGCACGACCGGTGAGCGAGCGGAACTTGGCGTCGAAATAGGTTCCCTCGGGGAAAGTCTCGAGGATGGCTCGCGCGACGTCCGCAGCGTGCCGAGCGTCTCTGCGCTGGAACTCGGAGAACACGCTGCGGCGGACCCGGTCCGCGATCAGCGTTTGCTCGAGGGCGCGCCCATGCGTGATGCCTGTTGGATTGCGCCGCCACTTCATGACCAGATGCGGGAGGGAGACGATCGAGCCCCCGGCGAGAATGAGCCGCGCATAAAAGCCGGTGTCCGCCGAGATCTGGTCGCGCGGGTCGAAGCCCCCGGCTGCGTCGAGAGCGGTCTTTCTCAAGCAGACGGTCCCGTGATGGACGCTCTGATAGGCGCAGCTCAAGGTGCGGGTCACGTGGGCATCGGTCGAGTGGAAATCGATCTCCAGCGGCCGCAGCTCTTCGTCGCAGAAGAACCATTGCCCGCCCACGGCAGCGATCTCCGGATGGTCGTCCAGGAACGCCACTTGCCGCGCGATCCGGCCGGGCAGCATGACATCGTCGCTGTCCATGATGGCGAGGAGCTCGCCCCGCGCGGCCTGCGTCGCCCGCCGCATGACCGCCCCGTAGCCCTCGTGCTCGACCGTCAGGACCCGCAGGCGCTCATCGCGCGCGGCGAGCTCGCGCAGGATGCTCCCGCTCCCGTCGGTGCTACCGTCGTCCACCGCGACCAGCTCCAGATCCCGGAACGACTGGGCGAGCACGCTCTCGACCGCTTCGCGTAGATACCGTTCGGTGTTGTACACGGCCATGAGCACGCTCACCCGCGGCGTCGCGGTGCGGGGATCGGCGAAGTCGATTCCAGCGACGCTCATCGCGCTAACGAGGTTTGCACCGGCCGCCCGCCCGCGCGCTGGCGTGCGCCATCTTCCGACCAGACCGCGTCCAGCTCCACGAAGCCCTGACGCGCCACGGGGGGCAGCGGGCGCTCGGGTGCGCGGACCCCGAAACGCAGCAGGTGCTCGCCGTAGAACACGCCGTGGTTCGCGGGTGCGATGCCGATGTGCAGGCGGACAGCGTAAACCCCGGGCACCAGCGGCATCTCGCGCAGCTCGCATCGAAAGCGGTGCTCGCCGGGCTCGAGGCGCGGCACGGCGAGGCTGGAGGCCGAGGTGCAGGTCGCGAGCCGCAGCGAGTCGAGGGTGTGCAGGCCGAACTCGATCTCCAGCCCCTGGACCGGCTCCCGCACGAAGATCGTCAGGACGAAGGCGCAGGGCCGGCCGTGGATCGCGGAGTCGGTCGGCTGGTCGGCCTCGTCCCGCAGCTCGATCGCGCGGACTTCGATTTCTCCGCTCGCCTCCACCGGGCGGGCGAGTCGGTCGGTACCGCCTTGCGCCAGGACCTTCGCATGCGTGCGCTCGTAGTACAGGTTGCACACGTTGGACGGCTCGCCCAGAGCCGCGACGCGGCCATTCTCGAGCAGCAGCACCCGATGACTGAGCCGCTCGATCTCCTTGACGTTGTGGGACACCAGCAGGACGGTGCGCCCTTCTCGCTGGATCAGCTGCTGCATGCGGTCGTAGCACTTGCGCTGGAAGGCGATGTCGCCGACCGCGAGCACCTCGTCGACGATCAACACCTCCGCCGCAACGGCGGTGGCGATGGCGAAGCCGAGCCGCACCTGCATTCCGGAGCTGTACCGTTTCA
>Ga0308411_10003199_pt1 | contig 10961 bp, 6 predicted proteins | sample HotsprottomLayer_2_FD_203530 | JGI IMG/M metagenome (GOLD analysis project Ga0308411, IMG submission 203530) | Hot spring phototrophic mat microbial communities from Octopus Spring, Yellowstone National Park, Wyoming, United States -... | ecosystem: Environmental > Aquatic > Thermal springs >... | reverse complement strand
GGCTGAAGAATCGCATCCGTAAGGTGTGTTCGGAATGCCGACTGTGCAACTCCACGATCAACTGCTCGTCCTCAGGTCGAATGGCTCGAATCGTGACCGTGGTGCCATCGGACATGGTGAACGGAGCCGTGTACTGGTTGGGATAGGGATGGATGACCAGAGTCGATCGCTTCGCCTCAGAAACGGGACGGAGAACCACGCGGGCATCCAGAGCGACGAGACCGTCTGGGCCGGCCAGCAGGGGATTCAGATCGACCTCTTGCAAGTCCTCAAAGTCGCAGAGCAACTGACTGAAGCGAACCAGCAAGGTTTCCAGAGCAGCGAGATCGACGGCAGCCTGACCGCGCACTCCTTGCAAGACCTGATAAATCTGCGTTCGCTCCATGAGTCGGCGAGCCAGAGTGCGATTCAGAGGCGGTAGTCCCAGGGAGCGATCCTTGAGGATCTCGACCAGCACGCCGCCGGCTCCGAAGAGGATTACTGGGCCAAACTGCCGATCCAGCGAACTGCCGACGATGAGTTCGTAGCCGCGCTGCCGGATCATCGGCTGCACGGTCACGCCCTCGAAGGCGGTCGCCTCGGCGTGTTGCAGGACGTTGTCGCGAATGCGGCCGAAGGCCGACCGCACGGCGGCAGCATCGGCTAGGTTCAATTGCACTCCGCCGACATCGCTTTTGTGCGTCAAGGTGCTAGACAGCAACTTGACCACCACAGGGTAGCCGATCTGTTCCGCCGCCTGAACCGCCTCCTCGGCAGTGGCGCAAGGGATGCAGGCGGTGACGGGCAAGCCGTAGGCCGCGAGCAGTTGCTTGGCCTCGGCCTCGTTGAGCAAGGTGCGATTTTCGTGTCTAGCTCGAGCGATGATGGCGGCGACCTGCTCGTCGTTGGGCTGATGATCTTGGGGCAAGGCTTCAGGGCGTTCGTAGAGCAGTTCCTGATTGCGGCGATACTGCACCATGTGCAGGAAGGCACCGATGGCCGACTCCGGCGAATCGAAGGTTGGGATGCCGGCTTCGCCAAGCAACTGTCGTCCTTCCTGAACGCCGGGGCCGCCCAGCCAGCAACACAGCAGCGGCTTCTTGGCGGTCTTGCCCAGAGGAGCCAGTTGTCGAGCGGTTTCGGTGGGATCGGTCATGGCCTGGGGAGTGAGCAACACCAGCAACCCCTGTACTCCAGGATCTTTCAGACAGACCTCGACGGCCAGTCGATACCGTTCCGCCGTGGCATCGCCGAGCAGATCAATGGGATTGGCATGACTCCAGAAGGAGGGCAGTGCCTGATTGAGACTGTCCATTGTCTGAGTCGATAGGTTCGCCAGTGTGCCGCCACGGGTCATCAGTTCGTCGGTGGCCATCACGCCCGGCCCGCCGGCGTTGGTGATGATGGCCAACGCCGGCCCTTGTGGCCGGGGTTGCATGCTTAGGATCTCGGACATGTCAAAGAGTTCGGGGATCGTCGTCACGCGTAAGACACCGGCTCGTCGAAACGCGGCATCGAAGACCGCATCGGCTCCCGCTAACGCGCCGGTGTGCGAAGCGGCGGCTCTGGCACCGGCCTCATGCCGACCCGATTTGACGACGATCACCTGTCGCGTTCGACTGGCACTTCGCGCCGCGCTGAGGAACTTGCGGGCATCGCCGATTGATTCCATGTAGAGGATGATACTCCGTGTATCGGGGTCGTCGGCGAAGTAGTCGATCAGATCCGCAAAGTCCACGTCGAGCATCGAACCGACGCTGACGAAACTGCTGAAGCCGACGTGAGTCGTTCTGGCCCAGTCGAGAATCGAGGTGCAGATGGCTCCCGACTGGCTCAACAGGGCAATGTTGCCGCGCCGTGCCATGCTGGCGGCAAAACTGGCGTTGAGATTGCTAGGCGGATGAAGCACTCCCAGACAGTTCGGCCCGATGAGACGCATCTTGCCGCGTGCCAGTTCGCGAATGCGTGCTTCGAGTTGCCGGCCTTCCTCCCCGCGTTCCGAAAACCCTGCGGAGATGATAATGGCCGCTGGCACGCCTCGACTGACGGCCTGAGCGATGACTTCGGGAACCGTAGGGGCCGGTGTGGCGATGATGGCCAGATCCACCACCTCGGGAATGGCTTGCAGATTCGGATAGCACAACACGCCGTGAACCGCCTTGCGGTTGGGATTGACCGGATAGACGACCCCGCCGAACGGGTTGGCCATCAGGTTGCGCATCAGAATGCTGCCGACGCTGCCTGGCGTGGCACTGGCTCCGACCACTGCTATGGAACGCGGATGAAAGATCGGATCGAGCGAATGTCGAAAACCGGCCATGATCGTGGCCTCTGAAGATTAGGGGCTAATTCTTTTTTAATCTATGGCGCGGAGAAGCGACTGTCTTGCTGTAGCAAGCCACCCCGCGTGAGCGGGTGGAGAACGCACACAAACTCCGCCCGCTGACGCAGGGCGGCTCGCTAACCGGCTCCGACGACTACTTTTTCGGGCCGATGCAGTACAGATACTTATCCGACCGCAGATAGATGCAGCCATTGGCAATGGCTGGCGTGGCCTGGATCGTGTCGTCGATATCGTTGCGGGCCAGCACACTGCCTTTCTTGTCGCCCAGTTCGATGACGGTGGTTCGCCCTTTGTTGTTGACGGCATAAAGGCGATTGCCGGCAATCACTGGCGAACCGTCGAACGGCCCGGTGATCCGCTCGCGCCACAGTTCCTTGCCGGTGGCCGCATCGAAGCACAACAGCGCGACCTGCGACAGACGATAGACTCGGCCAGCGTGTAGGACGGGAGAAGCGTAGCCGGCACCTCCAGGGGCACCGCGCCAGAGTTCCTTCGGCTCGCCGCCCTGCAAGTCCGGCTTCAGGGCAATCAACTCACCGGCGGACAGCACCACCAGGCCATCCCCCACGGCTGGCGACTGGATCGCCGACAGATCGGCTTCCAGTTCGCTGGCCGCTTTTTTCCACAGCACCTTGCCCGTTTGCGGTTCGACCAAAGTCGCCTCGGAGCGCGTCTGGAACAGCACAGCGGTCTTGTCGCCCTGGCGAACTACCACCGGCGAACACCACGTCGTCTCGCGAGTACGCTTACTGCGCCAGAAGTTCACGCCCGTCTTCTTGTCGATACCGGCCGTGAAGGAATCGCCAGCGTTCTCCATCGGCACCAGCAGGACATCGCCGGCCAGCGTGGGCGAGGAGGCCATGCCCACCTGATTGGTGATGTCTGGATAATCGCCGACCAGCGAGCGATACCACAGCAACACTCCAGAGCGATCCAGGGCGATCAGATCACCGGTAGCGAACAGGGCATAGACCGCCTCGCCATCGGTGACGGGCGTAGGAGCGGCCATGTTGGTGGTCGGATGACAGGCGGTGTTGCCGGTCGCTTCGAACTGTCGCTCCCAGACTTTTTTGCCAGTCGTCTCGTCGAAGCACAGAACGTGCAGACGACGATGTCGATAGCCCGAGCAGGCCGTCACATAGACACGCCCAGCGGCAATGACCGGATTAGAAAGGCCGCGTCCGGGCAAAGGCACCTTGTAGCGAAGGCCTTCCTCCTTGCCCCACTTGACGGGCAGGTCGGCTTCTGGAGTAATGGCCGAGCCATCTTTGCCCCGGAAGGCAGGCCAGTCAGCCGCTGCACTGACCAGGGCCAACAGGCCGACCAGCGACAAGCTCATCATCAGGCGTTGTGTGTAGGACATCACTTCCCCCCTTTCGGAGCTGGCACCGTCTTGAAGGGCACCGCCGAGCCGACAAAATCGCACAGGCGAGCCTGGAACTTCCACTCCTGAGCCCATTTCTCGGTTTGCTCGTTCTGACACACCTTGAGCAAGAGGGTGTTGACTCCCTGGTTCAGCGTCACGCGGATGGTGTACTGGTCGATGGGCATGCCGTGGTGGTACTCCTCGCGGGCGAAGACCTCCTTGCCGTTGAGGAAGACCTTCAGGCCATTGATGCTGCTGACGCGGAGGTAGGCCACACGCGTTTCGGGGGATTCGATAAAGGCACAGGCATAAGCGATAGTGCCTTTGAGCGGGCCAAAGATCTTGTTGAGATCGACCAGCCCGCGGGGATCGCTGGTCTTGTGGGCAAGCCAACTGGCCTGCTTGCCGTTCTTGCCGACGTAAGTGGCGGTGACATCGACCCGCTGCTCGGGAGGATATGCCTTGTTCCAGCCGATGCCGTCCCGGTGATCGAAGGGAGTGACTAGATACCAGTCGCTGATGACTCCGAAGTGCTTGGCGAGATCGACCTTGTCGCCCAGTTTGCCCAGAGCGTCGGCAATTTTCTCGACCTGCTCCGGATCGGCGGCTCCGGTCAGAGCTTTGCGATACAGTTCCTGAGCCTCCTTCTTGTCGGTGGCCTTGGCTGCCTGATCGATAAAGCGATTGACGGCCTCGCGTCGCAGGTCGGGAGAAGGATCGAGCAACATGCCCGGCAGTAGTCGGCTGGGAGTGCTGTCGTCGAGTTTGACGAGCCATTCGTAAGCCGCTCGCCGCGCGATGCCGGCGTTTTTCGTGTTGGCAACGATCTTTTCCAAGGTCTCGGCCGACAGTTGGTTTTGTTCTAGGGCACTTTCGGCGATGGCCTCGAAGGCCGGCCGAAGCCAGTTGACTACTGTCAAATCGTCATCACGCATAGCCGTGAGAATCGGCTCGATGGCGGTCGGCCCCTGGGCGACCAGTAGTTTCCAGGCTTTCGCGGCCTCGACATTGCCTTTGCCTTCGCGGCCGACTTTCTGAATTCGTTCGATCAAGGAGCGAGTGTCCCCCGCTTCTTGAGCGGTCAGCAGGCTGACTGCAATCACTAGCACGCTTGCAGCGGCCAGGTAGCCTTTCATGACAGATACCTCCTGAACAGCAACAGATCACCTCGGTGGTGATTGTCGGGAAGCGAGCCCCACACGACCAGGGTTGCTTCGGCTGGCTTGATCGCTGACGTGTGGCCATGGAAGTGAGTAGGCAGGCTTACACTAAAAGGAGTGACGATGTTTCGCTGGCATCCCGTCCGACACGGCGGTATGCTGAAGAGAATCTTGCCGCGATGCGACATTCTTCGATTGTGGAGATGGGACTGATGAGAGTGTGCTGTTACTGGTTGCTGGCGGCTGTGTGTCCGCTGCTGGCCTGGGGGGAATCGCAACTGCCGGTGGCCAAGGAGGCCGAGCGACATCGTTCACCGATTGACCTGGCCGTGCTGCCCGGTGGACAGCGCGTGGTCGTGGCCAACCACACGGCAGATTCCGTTTCGCTGGTCGATGTGGTCGCCAACCGAGTCGTCGCCGAGGTCGCCTGCGGCAAGAAACCGGCCGGCATCGCCTGCTCTCGCGATGGGAAACAGGTCGTGGTCAGCAACCTGTGGTCGGACACGGTCACGCTGCTGCATGTGCAAGGCGATCGCCTGAACCGCGTGCGCGAGATCGCCGTGGGGCACATGCCGCGCGGCCTCGTCTTTGCGCCGGACGGTAAGACGTTCTATGTGGCTCTGGCGGGCGATCACGCCGTGGCTCAGGTGGATGGCGAGCGCGGCGTCGTGCTGCAAACTTGGCCCGCCCCTCGTGAGCCGCGTCGCGTGGTTCTCAGTGCGGATGGTCGCTATCTGGTCGCTTCCAGCAGTCGCTCCGCTCAGGTGCGCTGCTGGGACACCCGCAGCCAACGCCTCATCTGGGAACGCACCCTGTACAACGCCTTCAATCTGCTCGGTCTGAGCCTCGATGCCCAAGGCAAGAATGTGCTGACCGCTCAGATCCACCATCGCAACCATCCCATCATCAAGGAGAACATCGAGCAAGGCTGGGCACTGGACAACCGCATCGGTCGGCTCGCTCTGGAGCCGGATCGCGACACTCCGCCCTACTGGCAGATCGCTCTGGACATCCGACGCTTGGCAGTGGCCGATCCCAGTGCCATCGTCGAAAGCCCTCGGAGCGAATGGACGGTCGTGGCGGCACCTGGCACTCAGGAACTGGTGCTGATCCAGTCGCCGGCCATTCCCTGGACGAGCGGTGAGGCGGGCGATTTCCTCGACAGTTCTCTCGATCAGGAAGACGGCAAGTTCCGTCGAGTCGATGTCGGCGGACGCCCGTTGGCCTTGCAGTTCCTCGATGACCACCGCGTGGCGGTGGCCAACTACCTCAGCGACAGCCTGCAAGTGGTCGATGTCAAACAGGGCAAGTTGACGGCGAGCATCCATCTAGGCGGCCCGGCGAAACCGTCGCTGGCTCGACGCGGCGAGGCGATCTTTTACGACGGCAAACGCTCGCATCACCAGTGGTTCAGTTGCCACAGTTGCCACACCGATGGCCACACCAGCGGTCGGCTGTTCGACACGCTCAACGACGAAGCGACCGGCACGCCCAAGATGTCTCCTTCGCTGCGCGGCGTGGTTCACACCGCGCCGTGGACGTGGCACGGCTGGCAGAACAGCTTGGAGGCCTCGGTGGAGAAGTCCCTGACCCAGACTCTGTGGGGGCCGAAGCCTACCGCTGAGGAGGTCAAGGCTGTCGTCGCCTTCCTGGGCACTCTAGAACATCCCCGCAACCCACGAGCCGACAAACTCAGTCCGGCAGCGCAACGCGGCAAAGCACTCTTCGAGGGCCAGGCTCGCTGCATTCGCTGCCATGAGGGCGACTACTTCACCTCGACGCGCAACTTCGATGTGAAACTGCCCCATGACGGCAGCATCTACGACAAGTGGAATCCCCCGTCGTTGCGCGGCGTGGCAGATCGTGGCCCGTATTTGCACGATGGCAGCGTCGAAACCCTCGACGAACTGCTGCGACGGCCCCACGCCCCGGAAAAGCTCGGTGCGAAGCCACTGACTCCAGAACAACGCAAGGATCTGATCGAGTATCTGCGGACGCTGTGAGCCGGGTTTGAAGTGGTGAGCAGGGCAGGGGGGGATCACTTAGCGGCGGGCTGGTGATTCCCTACCGCCGGCAGCAGATAGCTAGGAAAGATCGCCTTCCTGGGCAAGAAGGCGATCTGGAGTGCGGTTCAAGCCTGCTTTTGCGGCTCTTTCCACCAGGGGCTGATACGGTGAATTTTGTTGAGGATCGCTTCGCGATCTCGACCGTCCTTGGCAGCGGCAAGTTTGGCCTTGAGCTTGGCCATCTTCTTCTTGCGGTGATAGCGAGCGTTGAGTTCCTTGCGGCGTTCCACCATGTGTTTGTGTCTCGTGGTAACAGGGATCATTTACCAGTCAGTAAAGTAACATCCTACACGCATGAAGCCGCCCTTCAAGGCGAACCTCGCGGCAGGAGCCATTCTCAGTAGGCTTGCCATTCGAGGCCGACAGCGGTGAGTTTCTCGCGCTTGGCTAGGACTTCCCAAGGAGTCTTGGGGAAGTTCTTGGCGATTTCTTCATAGAGCTTGCGTGCGGCGCGGTCGTATCTCTTGCCCACGGTGTCGCCCACCTTGGTGATGGAGGCCATCCGCCAGCCGTTGTGGATCTCTGGATCGTGCGGCGGGAACTCCTTGCGGATCTGTCCGAGCAGTCCCTGGTAGTCCTCCAGATAGGCCAATTGTGTCTGCAATCGGGCCAGCACAAACTTGTAGTTGGCCTGCCAGCGTTTGGGAGCCGCGTCGATCTCCTCGCCCGCTTTCTGGAGTTCTTCTAACGCATTCTCCAACCGGGCGACAATGCGCGACATGGCCCGACTATCCTCTGCCACAGCGTTCTTGAACACATTTTCGGCATCACCGCCACCGGGCTTGGAGTAGGTCTCCCGCATAATGGACAGGTCGATCTTCAGGCGTTGCCGCACCGCCTGCACCTCGGCCTCGATCGCCTTGGGCGGTTTGGCCGTGGAGATGGCCCAGAGCAGGTTGCGCGAATCGAGAACGGCCTTGCGAATCGGCGAATCGGCCGGCAAGTCGTCCTTCTCGAAGGGCTGCACCGCCTCGGCTGGGAAAGGCGGAAGATTGCTGATGGCGGCATCGGCATCGAACAGATCGCCGCCCTTCAGAGGTGGCACGGCGATTTCGGTTAAAATGGCTCGGATGGTACGAGTATCTCCCGACGAAAGGGTCGGGAAAGTCGGAGCGGCGGCCAACGGTTCGGTACGATTGTAATCGGCTCCCGACTCGGCTACCTTGCCGGCCAGTAGGGCCGTTTGCTTGATCTTGCGCCGCGCCGTCTTGGCATCCATCCGCTTCTGCACGTTGCTATGCAGAGCTTCCAGCGAGATGAGGTCATTTGGTTTCTGAATCCTGCCTTCCAAAGCCCCCTTGACCCCCTTTTCGGGAACCAGGGCCAGGCGGAAACTGTCGAGGAACACGCCCAGAGCACTCTCGGCGAATTCGTGCGACTTCTGCTCTGCGGAACACGAAGCCCAGACCTGCACTCCCGCAGGCGGCGACTTGAGAGCCTCCTCGAACTTGGCCGTCATCGGCCCCGACGACGGCCGTTCTTCCCCCTGGGCGGCGTTGAAGCGGTTGCCATCTAGAATCAGGATCTTCTGACGCGCTGGGCAACTGGCCAGTTGCTCATAGACCCACTTGAGCGGAATCAGCGTCGCAGCCGCATCCAGTTCGCCTTCCAAGGGCACCAGATAAGCCTGTCCGTCGATCTCGCGGGTGTGGCCGACGAAGATCACTAGAATACGATCTTGTTTTCGGCTGGTTTTGAGGAAACTGGTCAGGCTCGCCTCGATCACTGATTTGAGCGGCGGCCGAGGATCTTTTTTGTTGGCATCACTGAGATGAAAGATCTGGCTTTCGGGAATGCGCAGACCTCGATGGAGAGCGTCCATGAGTCGAGCGAGATTGGGCGGTGAACCCTCCGTACTTGCCGGTTCGGGCAAAGGATTGGCGTAGAGGTAGTTGTGAACGCTGATCAGCAAGGCTCGACGGGGAAACGGAGCGGCCGAGGTGATTTCTTCGGCCCCCGGTTTGGTGACGCGAGGGTTGGTCGGCTTGGTGCCCACGGGTTCGGCGGGGCTTGCGGGATTGTTTTCTCCTGGGGATCGCTCGCCAGTCTCGTCGTCTGGCTCCGAGACGGCAACCGGCTTGCCCGTGGCGATAGCGGAGGCCACGGTGCTGATTTCCTTGCGGAACACGAAGGCCAATGAGGCAACGCCGGCCAGTAGTACGACGAGAAACGCTAAGCCAATCCATAGACCACTATCCGACTTTTTGCGACGACGACGGCTCGGCTCGGCCTGGGCCACCTCCATGTCAAAGTTGAAAGGCGACGATTCAGGACGAGTCGTTGCGGGGTTGGGCCAAACCGACTCGTTGACGGAAGCGGTGACATTCAGCGGCGGAGGGCCAGATGCTCGAGCACTTTGATGAGCGGCTGTCGAGGGCTGTTGGGCGACAGCTGTGGAAGCAACTGCGGGCGTGTCCGGTAAGCGAGCTTGCATCACCGTGCTGCAATTCTTACAGCGAATAGGCTGATGCAGCCAATCGAAAGGAATCTGTAGGCGAGCCTTGCATCCGGGGCAAATTGCCTGAACTACCTGGGCCATTGGTCTTCGCCTCCCCTGAATATCGATTCCTTTTCCTCGTGTTGCCAGACACCCTCCAGGCGTTCAAGTTGTGTCCTTGCATTATTGTAGGACATTTCCATCGACGCAGAGAAGCCCGACAAAGTTCCCTAAAGCCGCAACAGATTCAATCGCACCTGATTCAAGGCTAGGCGAGCGGTACGACTGCGGATCTCAGAGCGGGTTCCCAGCCAGCTGAACTGGGTGGAACGAACCCCGCCCTGCCAGGCAAGTCCGACGTAGACCAGTCCAGCAGGTTTATCAGGAGCCAGTGGCCCAGGGCCAGCCACGCCAGTGGTGCTGATGGCCAGATCGGTCTGGAAGTGGCTTCGGCAGCCGATGGCCATAGCCTCGGCCACCTCGGGACTGACTGCCGACTTCTCGGCTAGCAGTTCGGCGGGAACTCCCAGCAGTGCCGTTTTGATTTCGTCGGTATAGGCCACAATACCGCCCCGGAACCAAACACTGGCTCCCGGCACACTGACCAGCCGTTCGCTCACCAGTCCGCCCGTTAGGCTCTCGGCGACAGCCAGCGTCTGGCGTTTCTCGGCGAGCAGTTTCAGCACGGCGTGTTGCAAGTCCTCGTCATCGACTCCGAAGACCAGTTCTCCCAGTCGAGCGCGAATCTGTTGTTCGACCGGAGCGATCTGGGCTTGGGCCTCGGCGACGCTGGCTCCTCGGCCGAAGATGCGTAGGGAAATGATGGCATCGCTGGCGGTGATGCCCACTTCCGGGACGTGGCCGCGACGTGTCAAATCGAAGAGTTTTTCCTCGATGTGCGATTCGCCCAAGCCGAAAGTGTTGATCTTTCGCTGAATCAGTACGCCCTGGGCCAGCCCGAGTTGTTGCAAGCGCGGCAGCACCCAGTTGGTGAACATGGGCTTCATCTCGGAGGGCACTCCGGGCAGAGCGGCGACATAAGCGTTGCCCAATTGCATCCAGATTCCCGGCGCGGTGCCGAAATCATTGGGAATGGGCGTGGCACCGGCAGGGAAGTAGGCCTGTACGCGATTGCGTTCCGGCATGGCGCGGCCGCGGCGGCGGAAGAGTTCAGCAATGTGCTGCAAAGACGGCTCGTGAAAGACGAGTTCAACTCCGGCAGCCTTTGCCAGAGCTTCACGTGTCAGGTCGTCCTGGGTCGGACCTAGTCCGCCTGTGAGCAAGACAACTCGAGCTCGCCGACTGGCGATCGCCAGCACGTCAAGATTGGCCTGCAAATCATCGGCAACCGTGGTGTGCCAGCCGGTGGCCAGTCCATTCTCCGCTAGGCGTTGGCTCAACCATTGAGCGTTGGTGTCCAGATTTTGCCCGCTGGTCAGTTCGCTGCCGATGGACACAATCTCGCAGAGCATAAACAGAATCCGCCAGACTCAGGGGGATCAGTACTGCGAGTATTGTAGTCCGATGTCCGCAGTTTGCGAAGACACCGGCCCCTTACGGAGGCCGGCTCGCTAGGTTCGTCCAGCGAGCCGGCCCCCGTTAGGGGCCG
>Ga0308411_10003195_pt1 | contig 10970 bp, 13 predicted proteins | sample HotsprottomLayer_2_FD_203530 | JGI IMG/M metagenome (GOLD analysis project Ga0308411, IMG submission 203530) | Hot spring phototrophic mat microbial communities from Octopus Spring, Yellowstone National Park, Wyoming, United States -... | ecosystem: Environmental > Aquatic > Thermal springs >... | reverse complement strand
CGCAGGCGGTGCGGATCGTTGCGCACACCGGGACGGTGACCGGCTCCGCGTCGTTGCAAGTGCACGTCAACGACACAAACAACATAAACAACTCGGCGCAGTTGACGGATAAGGCGATTGCAACGCTAGCGACAAACTCGACGTATGAGATTTTCGTAACCGGCGCGGAGGCATACGCAGCGAAAACGCACGCATCGCATATGTTTGTACGCATCGCCGGAACGGGAACGGCGCAGATCGCAATCGAGATTTCGGCGTTCCCCGGGCGCGACATTCCGGCTACGCTGCCGTCCGGCTGGACGCGGGTGCTGTGAGGTGACGGATGTACGCAACGCTGGCGCAGGTCAAAACGTATCTCGGCATCACATCAACTGCTGATGACGCGCTGCTGACGGATTTGCTCACACGCGCAACTGCGGTGATCGACCAGATGACGCGCAAACCGTTCGCTGCGCCAGCGGCGTCGGCGCGGAAGTTCGGACGCGAACTGATGCTGTGGGACGGGCTGCTGAAGCGGGATTATCTGTTGTTGCAGTCGGGCGTCTACATCGCGCAGTTGGTGAGCGCGACCGACGGCGACAGCGTGGCGATCCCGCTGACCGAGATTGCCACGCACCCGCCCGACGCGCCGTACACCGTTCTCGCGCGACGCGATAAGCGTTGGTGCAGCGCGTCACAACAGGCGACGATCACCGCCCGCTGGGGATACAGCATCAACCCGCCAGCGGATATTGTGCACGCGACAATCCGGCTGGCGGCGTGGATGTACCGGCAGCGTGGAACCGCAAACGATCCGGATCGCCCGACCGTCGCCGACGGCGGTCTGGTGCTGCTGCCGTCAGCGCTGCCGGATGACGTTCGCGCAGTATTGGAGCGCTACCGCGATGTCGTATAGTAGCGTCACCGACATCATTGAGTTGCTGGCGGGGCTGGCGGTGCAGTACAACAGCGCCGTCGTTCCCGTCCGGCGACTTGCGACGCAACCGAACTGGTCAGACGCGGCGCAGTTGCCGGTGCGGATTATCCCCGCACTTGGCGGGCTGCGGTTGGTGGAAGGCGGGGTGTACACCCCCACGCGCGCAACGCGGGCAGTGTGGGAAATTGACGATCTGCTGTTGGTGCGCGATGTTGGGATGGGACGCGGGGTGGCGGATACGGCGACGGCGCTGGTGGACTACATCGAGGACTACGTTGCGCAATTACGCTTCGCGTGGCTTGCGCGCGGGGATGTGCAGTTGCTCAACGTGAGCGGAATAATCGACGTTATTCGGTACGGCGAGCGGGCGTATGAGGGCGTTGCGATGACGACGCGATTTGCGCACCTCATCCGCGCGCCGTCGACGTAGGAGGTTATCAGATGGCGCATACGGGCGTTATCGACGGGCTTTTTGCGGGGAACTTCGCAGTCGAGATTTCGACGAACCTCACGACCTGGACGGCGGTTTCCAACGCGACGGTGAAGATAGACGACGTTGAATTGAACCGTCCAAGCGGTGAGGCGTTCGTCGGCGGGTCGAGCGACTACGCAACGATCACCGTCGGGAAGCGCGAGCCGGTCGAACTTACATTGACATTTCTGTACAACGAGGCGACCGGTTCCGCGACGAACACTATCTTTGACCGGTTCCAAAGCGCAACGCCGACCCTCGGCGTGCGCTGGTCGCCGCGTGGGTTGGTCAGCCAGGCGCGCGCGTATGCGACCAGCAACGACGGCGGGTCAAACACGGGGCTTGGAGTGATCACCAACGTCACGCTGAGCGCACTCGATCCGAGCGACGCGGAACCCTACGTTGCTATGGTGACGGTGCGAACGCCGTCACTGCGACAGTACACGCTTGGAAACAGCCCAACCGATCTCTCGTAAGGAGGAGATATGGACAAACCGGCAGAGATTTACGACATCGACGCAATCCGCGTAGACCGCAGCGCACTGACGATCCGCGACGCCGCAAGCGTGCTCAACAACGAACTGACCGCGCCGGTCGTGGCGCGGCTGGTGCGGAAGGCGATTGGGGATCAGGCGGATCGGTTCCCACTGCGGGCGCTGAAGGCGGTGTACGAGCGGGTGCTGCCGCAGATTTTCGAGCCCGACGAAGCGGTACGGTCGCGGGTGGCGGGGCTGACGCCAGCGGTCGGCAACATCACGCTGGGCGAGTATCACGAGTTTCTGGACGCGAGTGAGCGCAAAATCGCGTTTCCGCCGGTCGCGGCGACGCTGCTCATCAAAGCCTACGGTGAAGATATTCTCGGTGAACCGTATGCCGCCGCTGCGTTGCTGCTCAAAAAGATTTTTGACGCAGTGGGCGACGAGGGAAACGGGTAGCGCGGGCGACGGCGTTGGGGCTGCTCGACCTCGCGCCGCTGCCCGCAGCGTATACCGAACTAGTGCTGTGCAGAGACATCTACCACTGCCCGCCCGACGCGCTTGACCGTCTGCCGCTGCAGCGCGTCGCGCAACACCTTGCGGCGCTGCGCGCGGAACGGCGGCATCAGAAGATAATCGCTGCACATCAGCGGAAACGGCGATGAGTGATGTCGTCATCAAACTGAGCGCGGTGGACGCCGCCAGCGGCGTGCTGGAGCGCGTCGCCCAGAACGTTCGCGGCGTCGGTGACGCGGCTAACGCCCAGCGCGGCGCGTTCGGGGCGCTGGAACAGATCGCGGTCGGCGCGCTGCGGCAGATCGGTGCGGTGGCAGTCAATCTGGCGGCGGCGGGGATCGCGGCGCTCGGAAACCAACTGCGCTCCAGTATCGACGTTGCGGCGACGTTTGAGAGCGCGCTCTTCAAGTTCCAGGCAGTGGCGGGCGACTCGCTGACGAAGGCGGGGTTGTCGTTTGACGACGTAAAGGCGAAAGCGCTTGAGTTGGGTTCGTCAACGCAATTCAGCGCACAGCAAGCACTGGACGCGATGACCGAACTGCTGAAGGGCGGCGTCAACGTCAAAGACGTGATGACCGGCGCGACGGATGCGACGCTGGCGCTCGCTGCGGCGGCGCAACTCGATCTCGCGAACGCGGCTACGATAGTAGCCAAACAACTCGGCGTCTGGGGCGAGACGGGAGTAACCGCCGCGAACGTCGCCGATCTCCTCGCGTCTGCCGCGAACTCAAGTACGGTGAGCGTTGAAGAACTCGCGCTCGGTCTGGCGAACGTTGGCGGCAGCGCGAAAGTCGCCGGGTTGTCATTTCAAGAGACGGTGCAGACGATGGCGTTGATTGCGCCGTCCTTCAGCAGCGCCGCCGACGCCGGAACGTCAATGAAAACGTTCCTCCAGCGTCTGATCCCAACAACCAAAGACGCGACGGAAATGATGGTCAAACTGGGACTTGCGACGAAGGATGGGAAATCAAAGTTTTTCGACGCCAAAGGCGAGTTTATCGGGATGGAGAAGGCGGCGGAACTGCTCCACAATGCAACCAAAAACCTAAGCGAGGAACAAAAGTTCTTAGCGCTGAATACGATATTTGGATCAGACGCAATCCGCGCTGCGGCGGCAATCGCTGGCGCGGGCGCGGCGGGCTATAACGAGATGGGGCAAGCAATGAAGGACGCCGGGGGCGCGGCTGCTGCTGCGGCAATAATGCAGCAAGGCTACGGGTTTACCCTCGACCAATTCAACGCCGCCGTCGAGACGCTTCAGATTACCGTCGGCAGCGCGTTGCTGCCGTATCTGACGCAACTCGTCGCGGCTGCGGCGGAAGGCGTCAACACCTTCACCGCGTGGACTTCCGGCATCCTCAACGCCGCCGATCCCGTCGCGGCGCTGGCGGCGCAGATCGGGCTGGTCGGGGTGACGACTGGCAGCGTGCAGCAGATGATTACCGACGCGGCGTCTGCGATCTTCACTGCTTGGAACGCGCTCAGCGCGGCGCTTGCGCCGTCTGCGCAAACTGCGTGGAGCGCAGTGCAATCCACAGTGCAAACCGCGCTCGCAGCAGTGCAGCAGGCGGTGCAGTTCGCGGCGGCGCTGGTGACGCAGATTTGGAACGCTCACGGTGCGGACATCCTCGCGTTTGCGCAACGCGCTTGGGAAGGAATAATGAGCGTCGTCACCGCAGCGGCGCGGTTCGTTCAAGCCGCGATTGAGGCGCTGGTTGCGGCGGCGCAGTGGGTGTGGCGCAACTTCGGCAGCGAGATCACCGCCGTCGCGCGGTTCGCGTGGGATCAGATCAAGGTGTTTACCGAAACCGCGCTGTCGGTATTGCGCGGGTTGTTCGACGCGGGGACGGCGGCGCTGCGTGGCGATTGGGACGCGGCGTGGACGGCAATCAAAGGCGTTGCGGAAACGTTGTGGAACGGGATACGCGCGTCGGCGGAAAATCTGATGAACACGCTCTCGTCGCTGTTCCAGACGCTCTATCCCCGACTGGAGAGCGCCTTCCGCTCGGCGATCTCCGGCGCAGCGTCGCTTGGCGCGGCGCTGATTGACGGCATCACCAGCGGGGTGACGAACGCCGCGCGCGGGCTGGCGCAGGCGGCGGCGGACGCGGCGAAGGCGGCGCTCGACGCGGCGAAGGCGGCGCTGGGCATCCGCTCGCCGTCGCGCGTCGCGGCGAAGGAAGTGGGGATGCCGCTTGCCGAAGGCATCCTACGCGGGCTGACGGAAGGTCTCGCGCCGCTGCCGCTGCTCACGCGCGACGCGGTGACTGCGCAACCCGCGTCGTCAACGGTCAACGTCGGGGGGATCACCGTCAACGCCGCGCCGGGGATGGACGAACGGCGGGTGGCGACGCTGGTGCGCAGCGAGATCGACAACCTTACGCGCTTAGCGCGGTTCGGGAGGGTATGATGCGAGTACGGCAGATCGGGACGCTCGTTTTCGACGCGGATACGAATATCGTTGTGGACGCGAACAACCAGGACGCGCCCGGCATCGGGTATCGCGTGAACAATCTCTACGACCCGCAGCCGTTTTCGGTCGAGATCGCGTTCCGACGCGGCACGCGCCAAGCCGCACTCAACGCAGTGAACGCCCTCGCGCGCGAACTGCACAGTTACACGCAACGGCGGCAAGATTCACGCTTTGCGGTTGCGGGCGGCGCGCCGGTGCTGGTGGAGGACGCAGCCGGGAACGCGATACTGCGCTCGCATCTGCGCGACGGTACGGTTACGCTGCTGGGCGTCGAGACGACGACAACGGGCGTCCTCGCGCGGGTGCGGGTGACGGGGACGCTGGTCGCTCCGTTCCTCGACTACGCGCCGACGCTGAACACGCTATCATCGCTGCTGCCGTATGAGCGCCGGGTTGTCGCGCTGTCGGGCTTGAGCGATGCGTATCTGTACCGACACTGGTTGACGTATAACGTCACGAATATGACCGGACTGTACAACGCGCTGCTGGCGGTCGAGGAACTGGAGAGCGCGACGGGGACAAGCCGCATCACTGCGATCAACCCGGCGTCCGCCACCGGTGGAATTGTACTGCAGAACTGGAACGCGGGCTGGCAGACGCTGACGCGCGCGAATTTCGCAACAGCAACAACCGGAACGATCACGTACACGATCAACCCCGCCGCGCTTCCGTTCGACCTCTTCCGGCTGTTCATCGAAATTTTCTGTCCGACGACGCCCTCGGCGAACGCGCGGTATCTCGTCAGTTGGGACGGACAGCCGCAAATCGCGGAAACGATTACCGGGGATCGCTCGTGGTATACGCCCGCGCTGTTCGCGCGCAACGAAGCGACGTTCCCGCTGACGCTCGACGTTCAGAACGTGCCGACGGGGACGCTGGTGATGCCGCTCGTGCTCATTCCGGTCGACGGCGTATTCGTCTGGAGCGCCATCACACCGCCGACGCTGCAGTTTTTTCATACGCTCGATCTTCAAAGCGCCCTGTTTCGCCCGTTTGTGACCACTCCGCCCGGAACGATCTACGGCGCGCCGGGGCTTATCTCAAGTCGTTATATCGCGGTATTCAACGGGGTGATGACCACAACAATCACCAGCGCTTCCGCAACGCTGGACATCCGTTCGCGTCGAATCGAACCCGCTGCATTCGCGTGAGGAGATAGCAATGCTTGTCGCAATCACCAGATCGCATCAGCAATTCCCCGTCCCGCTCACCGTCGCGGACTACGAGTTCTCAACGTCCGACGACGGCGACGAGCGCGGGCGCGTCACGCTGCCGCCGACGTTTGCGCGTTCTGGGGCTATGACGCAGATCGGCGACGAACTGATCGTCTACTGTACGCAACTCTCGCGCACCGTCTGGCGCGGGCAGATCGAGCGGATCGAAGAAGCGCGCGACGGCAGCATTAGTTGGCACGCGCTGGGGTTCGGCGCGTTCCAGCGCGATGCGCGGATATCGGTGGTGCAGAATATGACCGATATGACGCGCTGGCAACCCGTCGGCGCGGGGTTTATGTCGAGCAGCGGGTACGACTCGCGCGGGGATTTGTGGGAGTATGAGGTTGTTGCGACCGGCGGGTTTCCTCAAGTGAGAATAAGAACAAAGAAAACATTTACAATTTCAAACACGACGCTCTTTTTCCTCGCGTATCTGTACGACCAGCCGGAGCGTTATTTTTCAATCACAACAAACGAGCGCGTATTTGTTTCTTCGATAGTCTCGACCGGGCAAGCAAACGGCGTCTGGGTTGCGCCGGTAACGGCGATTCCGCAACCAAACGCATATACGCTGACGCTGGGAACGTTTACCGCTCTCACTACTACAAATACCGTCACAGCGACAAACTGCTACGGCTGGGTGATCGGGGTGCGCGCGTCCGGCAGCGAGACGACGGCGGGCACGACATCGGTGACGTTTCGCGCGGTGATCAATCTTTCCGATATTTTCGGGATTGATGCTACGTCGCTCGCTGTGGCGCTGATCGGGCGCGGCGGGTGGTGTAATGTGTATTTGCCGCCACAAACAACAGTAGGGATTGAAAAACCGGACGCGAATCTACGTGAGATTATCGAGCAGAGCGGTGATGATTTTGTGCAAGTCAGGTACCATCGCAAGCGTTTTCTGCGCGACCAACCGCGCCCGGCGCTTGACTTCCGCATAGACAGCACACTGGTCTGGCGCTTCCCGGAAACGACGCGCGGCGTTGACATCTCGAAAGCGCCGAATCGCGTCTACGGTCAATATCGCGGCTACTGGACTGATCATCTGACCGCAACAGCAACGGTGTTGACACCCGAATACCGTCGTCAATTCACCTGGCGCGTCGCAAGCGTCGGCGAGTACGGCAGCAAAGCGAATGCGGAAGCGCGGCGTGATGAGGCGGCAATCGCGCTGGATCGCCAGATCGCGCCGATAACGGTCGAACTCGACAATTCGAGATACGAACTGATGACGCGCGAAGGCGTGACGGTTCCGAACTGGGCGGCGGATGTCAGCGATTACGTGATTGTACCAGGCTACTACCGCAATGCGAAGATCACATCGCGGGTGATAACGCACGAGCGAACGACGTACACCGTTTCGTTCAACCCGGATGATTTCGTAACCGTATTGAGGTGAAAAGAATGCGACAACTCTTTCCCTACATCGGCGGGAAGTACACTATTGCACCAGAAATCAACCGGCGGTTCGGCGATATCGATACGCGCATCGATGCGTTTACCGGATCGTCGAGTTGGATCCTCGCGTCGCCGCCGGTCAGATACGAGATCGTCAACGACCTCGACGGCTACGTTGTCAACTATCTACGCGCGGTCAAGTACGCGCCCGAAGAAGTCGCGCGGTATTTGGACTTCCCGCGCGCGGAGTTAGAGTTGATCGCGTATCACCACTACACTAGAGACCGACTGCCGGAACTCGTCGCGCGGCTTGGCGGCGATCCGGACTACTACGATCCGGTTCTCGCAGCGCGCTGGGCGTATGTGATGGCGTATAAAGTAGTGAACTCGTCTCTGCTGAAGTCCGGCGGGTGGTTGGTGCGAGACGGGCGTCTGGTTTACGAGCGCAGCGCGGGGAGGGTACGCGGCAGTGTGACATCATCGCTTCGCGTACTCGACCGACTTGTCAAAGAACTTCGCGTTTCCGAATACGTCACCTCTCTTTCTGAGCGGCTGCGCAGCGTTCAGGTGTACTGGAACGACTTTGAAGTTGTTGCCTGGAAAGCGCACCGTCCCGAACTTGGCGTTGTCGGTATTTTGTTAGACCCGCCCTACCCGCGCCACCTGCACAATTACGACTACGACACCGACAACGTAGACGTTTGGCAACGCGCGGCGCGCTGGGCGGTCGCCAACGGCGACAATCCCCGACTGCGCATCGCGGTCTGCGGCTACAACGACGCCGACAGCGACGCGCTGTTCCCGTCCGGGTGGGCGCGGTTCATTTGGCGACGCAGCGGCGTCGGAAAGAACAAAGACCGCGAGTGTATTTGGTTCAGTCCGCACTGCGGGGGAGGCAGTGATGATCGAGGATAACCCGCTCATCTTTGCGCCGCACAGCATCAGCGCCGCGACGTTCCGGCGCGTGCTGCGCAGCGCGCGCAGTCCGGCGTTCGTCGAGACCGACGCGCTACTGGCGGCGCTGGACGACTGGGGCGCGGATCGCGCCGTCGCGCTGGCGTTCTTTGCGAAGGAGAGCAGTTACGGGCTGCGCGGCGTCGCAGTGCGCACGCGCAACTGGGGCAACCTCCGGCGCGGCAGACGGATGATTGCGCAGACGCCGCATCCGTTCGCGGTCTACGCGCGCTGGACGGACGGGTTGAATGACTGGTGCGAACTGCTCAAAGAGCACTACTGCAAGCGTCGCGGACTGTGCCGCTTGCGTCAGATACTGTTGCGCTACGCGCCGTCGAGCGACGGCAACAACCCGGAGCGCTACGCGGATTTCGTTGTGACGCTCGTCAGACGCTGGCAGACAGAGGAGCAACGGAATGGACATCGTTGAAATCTTTCAACTGTTGGCAGCGGGTCACACTGGATTGACCGCAATCGACTATCTCTGGAACGCGCTTTTCGGCGCGATCGGCGCGGCGACAGCGTACCTCGCGGACAACGAGGGCGAGGTGATTTTGCCGCGCTACGACGCCGAGCAGCACAGCGTCGAGTTGGGCGCGCTGGGGCGCGTGCTCGTCGGCGCGGGGGCGGGAGTGCTGGTGGGCTATTCTGGTTACATCCCGTTTGTTGCGGGCGTCGTCGCGCCGACGCTGCTGCCGATTCTAATCGATAAGATCACTGCGTTTGTGGGGCGAGGGCGGAAATGAAACTCGATATACTGCTGCTGGTCAGCGCGTTCGCGCTTGCCTTCGTCCACCCCGACGCGGCGCAAGTCGCTGCATCCGCAGTGCTGCTGCTGCTGACGGTACGCATCGAGCGGGGGCGGCGGGCGCGGAAAAAGAAAAGCGCCCCAGCGAGTGGCTGAGGCGCGAAGAAGGCGGGACGTCTAGTACTGCTGGATGTCGATTGCGAGAGACGCCAGCGCCTCGACCGGCGTGGCGGCGACGCCCCGGCAGACCACCTTTTGATCGCCGTCGTCAACGAGCGCGTCGGCGACCCAGAGGGGGCCGTTGCGGAACGCCCGAAGTTCAACGAGTAGTACATCCCGCTTCGGATAGTGCATTATCAACGTCACCAATGCACCCGCGCGAAGTTGGTAGTCGGCGGGAAGGCAAGTGCTCTCGAATACGTTGTAGTCGATTGGGCGGATAACATCCTTGTCCGCTTCCGGCGCGTCGGAAGCGCGTGAGCGGACAAAAACCATATCCGTTCCTTCCCAGCGCTCGACGTTGACAGTGAGGGATGCCATAAGAGTGGTTCCTTTCTGAATAGAATTGTCGCACGCACAGTATACCTCACTTTCGCGGGGTTGTCAAGAGGGAAAAGAAAAGCGCCCCGCATTTGGTGCGGGACGCAGAAGGTGGGAGAGGTGCGGGCTAGTAGCGTTGAATGTCGGTAATGAGTTCGATCACCGCGTGCAGCGGGGTGTCGCCCTCGCCCCTTCGCAGCCGCCGACGGTCGCCGAAAGCAACAAGCGCGTCGGCGATCCAATCGCCGTTATCGGCTTGCCATATTTCCACATCGACAACGGCGAAACTGCGGAAGAGGGTAACAATCAGCGCGCCCAAGCGATACCAATCGGGTTCGGGCAAATGAGACCCGATCAACAGTTCGTAGTTGAGTGGAACGATCCGGTCTTTGTTCGTAGCAGGCGCGGATTCGCAGCGCGATATAACACGCATCAGTTCGGAATACTCCTTGAACCGCTCGATCTTGACTGAAACGACCATCACTAACCTCCTTATCTTATAATAGATGAACATCACACACCAACTATACCACACACCCGCCCGTTTGTCAAGAGTCGAATCTCAACCGAAATCCTCGCCGAAAGCCCTTGACAGATAGGAACTTGTGTGCTAGGCTAACACTTGGGTCAACAGACCCCGGCTTAGAAGAGGGAGGAAGGAGTATATGTCTATCTCAATTGCGGATTACCTCGATTTACTGTACGGCGACGACGCCGCTGCCTATACGACCGTTAGCGTCAAGTTGACCGACGGTCGTTTTGTGTGTCAAACGTTCTCGCTGTCACAACGCGCCGAGATCGTCAAACACATCGAGCGTCATCTCGCATACGACATCTATATCAAGCGCGCGTCGCAGTACGTCCGCCCGGATCGCGGCTCGTCGGGAACCGCCGAGATTGCCTACCTCCAGCGCGTCATCACCGCAGACATCGACATCCGTTCCGACGCCCACAAAACGCAAACGCTTCCGGCGTCGAAAGACGACGCGCTCCAACTGCTGGCGGAGAGCGGCTTGCCGGAACCGACGCTGATCGTCCACACCGGCAACGGCTTGATGCCGATGTGGGTGTTGCGCGAACCGCGTTGGATCAACGACGTTGCGCCGGTGCAAGCGGGAGTAGAAGCGCAACTACGCATCGCCGCCGCACGCTACGGTTGGACGCTCGACAATACGAGCGACGCCGCGCGGTCGATCCGGGTGATCGGGAGTTACAACTGGAAGCAGCGCCCGGCGAAGAAACCGGTTACGATTATCCGCA
>Ga0308411_10003194_pt1 | contig 10970 bp, 5 predicted proteins | sample HotsprottomLayer_2_FD_203530 | JGI IMG/M metagenome (GOLD analysis project Ga0308411, IMG submission 203530) | Hot spring phototrophic mat microbial communities from Octopus Spring, Yellowstone National Park, Wyoming, United States -... | ecosystem: Environmental > Aquatic > Thermal springs >... | reverse complement strand
AGCATGAGGCGCGTATCGCCTCGCAGGTCTTTTCGGGGCCAGTAGCGCTGATGCACATGAACTGCCACATACAGCGGTCTATCCCGCCGTTCATCCGCCCGGAAGTACCCAATGCCGCCCTGCGATACACCCAACGAAATATACCCCGGCACAGGCGAAAAGTGAAGGAACGTATGATGATAGCGCACTGCCAGAGCTGGCCGGGCCCACAGGTGCACACCGCCAATGCCGAGGCTTCCACCCCAGTAAAAGGGCTTTGGCGCATCCAGCGGCTGGCTATAGAGCCACAAACCGCCGCCGCTCAAAATCCACCCGATAACGTTTTTGCGCCTTAGCACTTTCAAATCGCAATTCACCGGTTCGGGGGTCGGGAGAAGTGTGATGGGCCTCCTCTTCCAAGGTGATGGTGCCATCAGGGAAGAAGATAAACCGCCCAAAGGAGAGTTGGTGGGTCGTTCCTTTTTGGAGGGCGGCTGTAAAGCGATCGTGGAGGGTGCAGCCTTTATCTATGAGGAGGGCGTAGAGGCTCTGGCGGGAGGCATCAATGGCTTCTATAAGCCAGAGGGTGGTGCCGTCGGGATAGCGGAGCTGGCCTATGGGGGAATAGAGCGGCTCTTTATCCTCGTCGGAAGCGAGTTTTTCTCGGAGCCAAGCTTGGAGGGGAGGGGGAAAAGGCTCGCGGGCCTGGGCAGATTCCGGCGCGGCCCGATAGGGAAAAGACAGGAGCGGGAGCTTTTTATCAATAGCCGCGCAGGGGGAGGCATCCGCCGTGGGGAGGGCAGCATAAGCGGCTGTGTCTGGACTATCCGGATAGGCGGCTGCTTTTGAAGCGGGGGAGTCACATCCCAGGCTCCACAATCCACATACAAGGACCAGAAGCCACCCTCTCATGGGATAAAAGTACGAGTTTTTCAGGAGGGGCTGGGTTTCTGTCTGGTGCTTCTGTCGTAGATTTGAGGCGATGCGCAGATTAGGGCTCATAGCACTTTGGATGGTGGTGGGGGGGTGGGTTTATGCGCAGTTAGTGGAAATTCCGGAGACCCCAGATGAGTTTGGCATAGCGCTAAAGAATGCTCTGGAGCGCTTTAAGCGGCCGGACATCACGGCACGGGCCCAAGCGTTTTTCTCGGCTTGGGAGACAGGCGATCTTTCTCTGCCGGAAAAGAAAGGTATTGCTTCCTTAGCGAGCCGTTTGCATAAAAAGGGCTTTAAGCCTTACCCGGAGCTCCTGCGCTTTGTAGAGGCGGCGCTTCTGCTCAAAAATCCGGAGACCAGAGTTCGGGCCCCCGTCCCGCAGTTTCTCGCCCTTTCTGAAACCCTGGCCCAGAGGAATCCCGCCTACCTGCCCAAATTCTGGGAGATCTTAGCGAACTTCGTTCCGCAGGGCATCGTCAATAAGACTACTATTTTTGAATGGCGTATTGACAAAAGTGAAGCCAGGCTGGGGTTTTATACTTACTATGACTCGTCGGCGTTTGAGGAGCGGCAGGTTCCGGCGTTCTTCTTCAAAAACACCAATCTCATCTGCGCTACCGCGGGCCAGGAGATGATGATTCGGGAGGTGGATGGGGTACTCAATCTGACCAACCGGCAGTTTCTTGGGAAGCGGGGCAAGGCGGACTGGCGGCGGCTGGGGATTGGCTTCACGGAGCTTTACTGCGATCTGGAGGACTTCGTGGTGGATATGAATGTGCGGCGGCTTGTGGCGCCCCGGGCGACACTGTACTATGGGAGCTTTCTGCCCCGGCCCGTGGTGGGGCGCTTTGAGGATGACTTCACTATCTCCCCTGACCCGCTAAAAGCCCAGACGCCTGCCTTCCAGATGACTGAAGGCTCCATCGAGATCAAAGAGTTTATCCCGAATACCATTTATCGGGGCGGCTTTAGCCTGCGGGGCCTAACCAAATATGGGGCAGCTGTGGGCGATACCCTCGCCGAACTGAGCATCTTCGCGAAAGGCAAAGAAGTCATGCGCGTTTACCTGAGCAGCCTGGCCTTTGACCCGAAAAAGCTCACCGCCCGCGAAGTAGCCGTAGAGCTCTACCTCCCCTTCGGCGATACGATTTATTACCCGGTTACAGACCTGATATACGATGTAGCTACCCAGCATATCCTGCTCAACCGCGACCGCAAAAATCCCAATACGCGCAAAGGTTTTTATAGCACCTACCACAAAATGGAAATGCTTTTTGATGCTATTGAGTGGCGCCCGCTCACCGATACTTTCATGCGTTTCACAGCTATTATTGACCCGAAGGGCAAATACGGCATTGTGCAGTCTATTGACTACTTCAATCAGCGCGAGTACGAAAAATACAAGTCTGTCACCCCTATCAATCCACTGGGGGCGATTTACGCCTACATGAAGGACCAGGAGGCCCGCCAAAAGCGCCAGCGCCGAAAAAATATCCGCTATACCATCCGAGATGTGGATGTATTCAAACATCAAAAATTAGACTGGAACGTTTATGGAAAAGCCTTTCAGGAGCGGCTAAGAGAGATTGAGACTTATGGCTTTATCAAATACGAACCCGAGTTGGGGACTATAGAGCCGCTCCCGAAGCTTTTGCGGTGGGCACAAGCCGCCTATGGCGAGAAAGACTATGATGCGATTCGTATCTTCTCCAACACAGCCGACGGCGAAAATGCCCGCTTAGACCTCCAGACAAAAGAACTCACCCTACGCGGCGTAGAAGTAGTAGTCTTTGCTGACTCACACATTGTGGAGATAGCGCCCTACAAGCGAACAGTCTATATTGGTGAGAACCGTTCTATGCGCTTTGCCGGGCGGCTGGCTGCTGGCAAAACCGACCTCTACGTATGGCCACAGCCCCGTATGCAGTTTGACTACGAAAACTTCAAGGTTCTGTTTTTCAATATAGACTCCCTCAAGTTTAAGCCCGAGCGGGATCCGCTTTTTGCGGCGGGCAAATATCCCCGAGTCGGCCGCTCTCTCTCGTCACTCCGCATAGAAAATGTCAGCGGCTGCGTATATATTGACCTTCCTTCCAATAAAAGCGGCCGAAAAGTCATCCCCTATTACAGTATCCTGGACTGCTATACTGAATCCTACAAGTACTGGGATAGCCCCATTACCCAGCAGGGCCATTACAAGCGCGACCGCCTATACTTTGAACTGGACCCCTTCATGCTGGATAGCTTGGAAACGTTTAGCTTAGTGGGGTTGGAATTCCATGGTGTGTTTTACACTGATAGCGTCTTTCCGGCTTTTCGGGATACGCTGAAAATCATGCCAGATGGTAGCTATGGCCTGCAAGAGTTTTTTGCGGACGGCGTGCCAATCTATCGTGGGAAAGGAAAGTTTTATCAGCGGGTGGCAATGGATAACTTTGGTCTGCATGGCCGGGGCGAGATCCACTACCTCACCAGCCGCGTGCAAGCAGATACGTTTGTGTTTTACTTTGACTCCTGCATAGCGGAAAGAGCCCGGCTTATCCTGCCCCAGAGTCAATATGCCCTGACAAAGTACCCCGAAGTCCAAGCAGAAAGTTTGCGATTTCGCTGGTATCCCTATGAAGGGCGGATGGTTTTGGAGACGGGCCGAAAACCAGCGCTTCTGTATGCAGGCCAGGCGCGCTTTCGGGGCGAGCTCGTCTATACCCCCGAGGGCCTCAAAGCCCGGGGACTCTTGGAAACCGGCGAAGCCCAAATAGAAAGCCAATCCTTCGCGCTATCTCCTACCGGCTTCACCACAAAAGATGGTACCTTTCGCCTCATAGACCCGAAGAAACCCACCGAATACCTCTTTGTGGCTGAAAATGTAGAGCTTGACTACCGTGTAGATAAACATCAGGCCGATTTTACCTCCCTGCGCGTGGGCGAGCCTAACATCCAGTTTCCTCGCCAAAACATCGCCACTTCACTCGGCAAGGGCACCTATAACCGCGAAACCGGTGAAGTCTTCCTCTCCTCCCACGTGCCCGACGAAAGTAAAAACTATGTCATTCAGCGCAATCCTAACGGCAAAGAAGTCGTCTTCAATACGCAGGTTATGCTCTATAATCTCAAACAGCAGACGCTGGAGGCGAACCGGGTGGATTCTATTGTCGTGGCGGATGCGGTGGTCTATCCGGAAGGGGGGCGGGTGGCGTTTTACCCGGATGGGCGAATCGCCCCGCTCCACCGGGCCGTCATCAAAGCGCCGAAGGGCCTTAGCTACCACACTATCTTAGATGCCACCGTGAAGGTCCTCTCCGGCGAAAACTACACCGCCAACGGCCGCTACAAATACACCGATGTAGAGGGCAAACCCCAGTTCATCACCCTGGATAGCATCTATGTCAAAGACGGCGTTACGACTGCTCAGGCTAAAATCTCCGACGATAGCGGCTTCCTCCTAACGGACCGCATCCTTTTCCGGGATAACGTCACCCTCAAAGCCAACGAGCGTTTTCTCTACTTTGATGGCGAGGTGCGCATCCAGTCCGAAAACGAGTTTTTGCGCGAATCCTGGTTTAGCTTTGTCGGATATGTCAATCCCGACACCGTCTTCATCCCCATCAAAAATCCGACTAATAAAAAAGGCCAGGAGCTGACGGTAGGCGTGCATTTTATTTCGTTCTACCGGACGTTTTATACAAACTTCCTCCAGCCCCGGCGTAATAAGGACGATATAGATGTCCTAATAGCGGAGGGAGGGCTGTCTGTGGATCGGACAACGAAGGCTTTCCGGATTGGGCCGGAGAAGAAGATCAGTGGGCAGTCCCTCCGAGGGAACTGGGTAGAGTACAATGATGCGGCGCGCATTACGACGGCGTATGGGCGGCTGACCTTCCCGGCGTCGGTGCCGCCGACGGGCGCACAGATGGCCTTTGCGGGTATGTGGCGGGAGGAGCAGCGCTTCCAGAAGCTGGCCACCGACCTCGTGTGGGTCCTGCACTTCCCCAATCTACCGAATAGCCTCACCGAAGCCATCGCTAATCGGATGAATTCCTGGGGCTTAGCACAGGAAGATGTGAGCTATTCCGACCAGCGCCTGGCCGAAGCCCTCGCCGAAATCCTCGACCCCGACACCACCCAGCCCGAAACCAATACGCAGGATCTTCTCCGAGCCGCCCAACGCGCCGCCCTTGCTAAAAATATCCCCCTCGGCAAAAAACTCCCCGCCTCCTTTGTATTTTTACATGTGCCTTTCCGTCGCAGCGACTCTACCGGGGCCCTCTTCGTTACAGCAAACGTCGGCATGGGCGCTATCGGCGGCATCAGCATCAATAAGTACATCCCCGCTAAAATAGAATACTCCTTCGGCGCCTACAACACCGCGGAAAAAACCCGCGCACCCGATATTATCACGATTTATTTGGAGCCTACCGAAGGAAACTGGCTTTTCCTCATCTATTCCGGTCATACTGTGCGAATAATATCCAGTGATGTCGGCCTCAATCGCCAGATACAATCTGCCGCCGAAAAGCAAAAAGACTACAATAAAGACCCCTCTAAGCCTAAACTGCAGCTAATCGCCGCCGACCCCGCCGAAAAAGAAGAGTTTTTGAGCCGGTTTTCTGGCTACCTACTCCGATAACGTTATGACGGCCGCAGTAGCTCTCCCCCTGGAAAAGACGCTATTCATAGACATTGAGACAGCCCCCCTCTGGCGCTCGGTGGGGGAGATGGGAGAAGGGGAAAACATCCTCGTAGAGTACTGGAAGAAACGTTATGACAAATATCGGGAGGCCGACAAGTCGGTGGATGATTACTTCTTGGAGAAGGCCGCTATTCATGCGATATACGGGCGGGTGGTCTGTATCGGCCTGGGCTGGCTCGGCCAGAAAAATGGCGCCTGGACCTGGCGCGAAACAGTCCTTCACGACCTAAATGAAAAACAGCTCCTGCAAAACTTTCTCGATATTTGGACAAAGTACTTTCTCCCGTCGCCGGGCAGACCCGAAGTTACCACGCTTTGCGGACATAATCTCTTGAACTTTGACTATGTTTTCTTAGGACGACGTCTCCTGATTAATGGGTTTCCTCTCCCCGAGCCGTGGCTGACTACGCTGAACGATCCCATCTGGAAATCGCAGAATTTTCGTCTCCGAGACACGATGCAGATGTGGAGCATGCGTGAGAGTGGAGGGGGTAGCTACATCAGCCTGGAAGTGCTGGCGCACATCTTAGGCATCCCCTTCCGGAAAAGTCTCTCCCATCATGAGATTCGAGACCGGTTTTTCCAATGGCAGGACACCGGCGAAGTATCGCATTTTCAACCTGTACTGGACTACTGCCTGGAAGATGTGCGCACCACCGCTAAAACCTACCTGCGCCTGATGAGCCGTCCAGACCTCATCCCGCACATCACGCCACCTACCTCAAACCCGACTGACCCGACTACCTTATGAACTACCTCATACACGAAAAGAGTGCCTACCTGCGCGCCCACGCGCATCAGCCTGTCCTGTGGTACCCATGGGGCGAAGAGGCCTTTCAAAAAGCCTGGAACGAGAATAAACCCCTCGTCATCAGCATTGGCTACCAGGCTTGCCACTGGTGCCATGTCATGGCCCGGGAATGCTTCAACGACCCCGAAGTAGCCCGGGTGATGAACCAACACTTCGTCTGCATCAAAGTCGATCGGGAGGAACGGCCGGATGTAGATCAGCTCTACATGGATGCGATGGTGCTGTCGGGGCGGCCGGGCGGCTGGCCGCTCAACTGCTTCGCGCTACCTGACGGGCGGCCCTTCTACGGCGTGACCTATCTACCCAAGAAGCGCTGGCTGGAGCTTCTGAGCCGTATTGCCCACCTGTACGAGCACCACCCCGACGAGGCGCGAAACATGGCCCAGCAGCTCAGTGACGCCCTCAAAAAGTTAGACGCTGCGCTCTTAGAGACACCCACTGACTTCAGGCCTCTCAATCTACTCTGGGAGGACATCACCAAAGCCCTCCTCAAGGACATTGACTGGGTGTGGGGCGGCGAATGGAGTGCCCAGAAATTTCCCATGGCCCCCCGCTGGATAGCGTCGCTCGACCTGGCCCTCTTGCGTTCGGCGCCCCAGCTCTTGAAAGCCCTCCATCTAACCCTGGAAAAAATGGCTCACGGCGGGATTTTTGACCCGATTGCGGGCGGCTTCATGCGCTATGCCACCGACCGCGCCTGGCGTATCCCCCACTTCGAGAAAATGCTCTACGACAATGGCCTCCTCCTCACGCTTTACAGTCTCGCTTACCGCAATCATCCCAGCCCCCTTTACGAGCGCGTCATCCGCAAAACCGTCCGCTTCCTCCTCTCGGACATGCGCCTTCCCACTGGACTTTTTGCTGCCTCCCTCAGCGCCGAAAGCGAGGACGGCCAAGAAGGCGCCTATTACGCCTGGCGCGCCGAAGAGCTCTCTGCCGCCCTCCCCGACCGCGCAGACCAAGAGCTTTTCTTCATGGCTCATGACATTTCCCTGGAAGGCAACTGGGAGCTGAATCAAAACCTCCTTTATCGGGCCTTAGACGATGAAGCGCTCGCCGATCGACTCGGCCTCCCCACAGAGGAAGTCGTGAACCGACTGGAAAAGATCTACGAACAGCTACGGCCCATCCGGGCCCAGCGCCCACAGCCTTTCCGGGACGAAGCCGCCATCATCTCCTGGAATGCCTACGCTATATGGGGGCTCGTGGAAGCCTATAAAGCCCTGGGCGAAGAAAGTTATCTGTATGCTGCGCAAACAGCCATGCATGCCCTTCTGCCGCAGCAGGGCTCCCTCCAGCGCCTCCACAAAGAAAATCAGTGGTATGGCGAGGCTTTCGCGGAGGATTATGCGGCCCTCGCCCTCGCCCTCATCCACCTCTACACCGCCACCGGAAACGAACTCTACTTAGAAAAAGCCCTCGCCATCACCGAGGAAGGCATCCAGCTCTTTTATGATTCCCGGGAGCAGGTGTTTCTCTTTGCTGCGCAGGATATGCGTGGCATCTCCTTGCGCCGGAAAGATGTCTTTGATACCAGCACACCCTCTTCCAATGCCATGTTCGCCGAAGTGCTGTGGCTCCTCGGGCATTACTTTCAGCGGGAAGACTTTCATGAGAAAGTGCGGGTAATTTTATCCCGTCTTCGGCAGCAGCTTATTCAAAATCCTGCTTTGACGGCGTACTTGCTCCGCACGGCTTTACGGGAGGCGTTTGCCCGGCTCAGTCTCATATATCGGGGGCAGGCCATAGAGCCTTTCTGGAAGCGGTACGAGCCGGTAATCGGCTGGGTGGGCTATGTGCGCTCAGCAGATACTCGGATTCCCGCCACGGTAGGCTACGCCTATCACCCGGAGGGCAAATGGTGCCTCTGCGTCGGAAATGCCTGTAGACCCCCAGCCCCAGACATAGAAACCCTCTGGAAGTACATAGAGGAAGAAAAAAACCGCCCAGCTGAATAAAGCTCAGGACTTTTTCCGCACCTCCCAAGAAAGCCCCAAAAGCTTGCAGGCCTCCGTCAAGACCTCCACCACATCGCTATTATCACTCTGTTCCTGATGCATGATCACGATATGCAGGGGCCACCGCTGCTCGGCAATCTCCCGCAAAAACGCATACAGGGCACGAATAGAGGCGGAGTTAAGAAAGTGAAGGGAAAGCATCAGCTCCGTCCCGGGCTGGATGTGCACGGCATGGTCTTTTAGCCAGGTACTGAGTTTTTCATAAAACAGCGCCGCATCTGTCATTGCACTTACGCCAGCGATGTGGAGAAAGTTCGCCGACAGATCAAAAAATACTATGGGCGAGCTACTGGTACCGCTGAGCAAGAACCGCATCCGGGGCAATTATAGGAGCTTCTGGGCAAACTTTTATGGGGAGGCATTACCCGAGGATTTGTGTATGTTTGCATCATGCGACGATGGCTTATAGGGCTGCTGGGGGTAGTTTGGGCACGGTATCATGGGACCTTCGTGGAGAATAAAGGCCAGACCTACGGGGAGGCCCGTTTTGAGACCCGGTGGGGGGGCCATCATATCTATCTAACGCCCGAAGGGCTGGCGATTCTCTTTGTAGATGGGAAAGCCTTGGAGAAAGCCCACTTTGATCGCTGGCCCGAGCATCCCTGGCCCGTCACGGCTCACTTCATCCGCATCCGCTGGATCGGTGGCAATGCCGTGGAGCCGGAGGGTATAGAGCCTGAAACCACCCGCTACAATTTCTTCTTAGGGCCGTGGCAAGCTACCAATGCGCGGGGATTTCGAGCCGTGCGCTATAGGGGTATTTATGAGGGCGTGGATCTCATTCTGCGTCTGACGCCGCAGGGCCTTAAGTGGGATTGGGAGGTGGCTTCGTCCCGGGCCCTGAGCCGCATCCGCTTGGAATATCAGGGCCTCCCGCTCTCCGTCTCCCCGACTCAGCTTACGCTCCACACAGCCATTGGCGACTTTATGGAGAGACTTCCCCTTGTTTATGTGAAAGAAACCGGTCAGCCCCTCCCAGCCCGCTACCAGTGGCAGGATAACTACATCACTTATCAGGTTACTGCCCCAACAGACGAAAAGATTGTCATTGACCCGGTGGTGGTTTTCTCTACCTTTTCGGGCTCTTATTCAGACAACTGGGGTTTTACAGCCACTTATGACCTGCAAGGCAATGCTTATGCCGGCGGTAACGTCAATGATGGACTCTGGCAATGGAATCCAGGTGGGGTTTACTTTCCGGTGACGCCGGGGGTAGTGCAGGGGTATTTTGGGGGTGGGGTATCGTACCCCAATAGCCAACCTATCTTTTGGAGTACCGACATGGCCCTGTGGAAGGCAAACCCCACTGGAACCGTGCGGCTCTGGGCTACCTACCTCGGCGGCTCTAACAACGAACAGCCCCACAGTCTCGTGACCGACCCCGCCGGGAACCTGTATATCTTGGGCGCCACCCGCTCCACAAACTTCCCTACGACGCCTACCGCTTATCAGGCCACCTCCAGCGGAGGAATAGACATCGTCGTCTCCTGCATCAGCACAAACGGCTCCACCCTCTTAGGAAGCACCTACATCGGCGGCTCCGGCGAAGATGGACTCAATAGCTCAGACCTTCCGCTATACTATTTCTACGCCGATGACGGACGTGGCGAAATTATTCTCGCCGATACGGCCTGTTACATTATTTCCTCTTCGCGCTCCACGAACTTTCCGGTTACATCGGGGGCCATTCAGTCTCAGCGGCGGGGCGGTATGGATGCCGTATTATGCAAGTTTTCGCTGGACCTGTCGCAGCTTTACGCCAGTACCTACCTAGGTGGAAGTAATGCCGATGCAGGCTATTCCATCAAGATTGGTCAAGATGGGTATTTGTATGCCTGTGGGGGGACAAACAGTACAGATTTTCCGACGACGCCGGGAAGTTATCAGTCAGCCTTTCAGGGTGGGCGTGCGGATGGCTGGCTGGCCAAACTCAGCCCCAACTTAGATAGTCTACTCCTGGGCACCTACTGGGGCACCTCGGCTTATGACCAGGTCTTCATGATTGACGTGGACCGCCGGGGAAATATCTGGGGTGCTGGGCATACGGAGGGTACCCTCTCTCCTACCCCAGGCGCTTATGGCGCGGCAGGGCGGAAGCAGTTCGTCTTCTCTATGGGCTCCGACCTCTCCCAAGTAACCAGGCTCAGCGTGTGGGGTAGTCCTGGCCGTACCACTCCGAATATTACCATTAGTGCCTTTGCTGCCGATCGGTGCGGCTATACTTACGTTGCAGGGTGGGGGGGCCTTCTCGGATACGGCTCCACTACCGGACTCCCCACCACCACTAACGCTAACCAGACCACTACGGACGGGGAGGACTTTTATGTAGTCGCTTTTAGCCCAAACCTCTCTGCTCTGGCCTATGCTTCTTTCTGGGGCGGACCTCTCTCTGAAGAGCATGTAGATGGCGGCACCAGCCGATTTGACAATCGGGGGATCATCTATCAGTCCGTCTGCGGTGGCTGCGGCGGCAACTCGGACTTCCCCACTACTCCCGGCTCCATTTCCCGGACCAATAACAGCCCAAACTGCAACA
>Ga0308411_10003189_pt1 | contig 10979 bp, 6 predicted proteins | sample HotsprottomLayer_2_FD_203530 | JGI IMG/M metagenome (GOLD analysis project Ga0308411, IMG submission 203530) | Hot spring phototrophic mat microbial communities from Octopus Spring, Yellowstone National Park, Wyoming, United States -... | ecosystem: Environmental > Aquatic > Thermal springs >... | reverse complement strand
CAGCAGTATGCAGCTAAACTCGCCAAGATGGGAATCGAGTTAGCGGCCAATCGGGTTATCACTTCAGCCCTGGCGACGGCACGCTATCTTCGTGACCATTATCCACCTGGCACCCGTATCTTCGTGGTTGGTATGCAAGGATTACGCGAAGCGCTGTTTGGCGATGGATATTTTGTTGAAGATGAACAATCGCCAGAACTGGTCGTGCAGGGAGCTGATTTTACGCTAACTTACGAGCGACTCAAGCAGGCTACATTGCACATCCGGCGTGGTGCACGGTTTGTTTCGACCAACCCCGACCGCACGTTCCCCAGTGAGGAGGGGTTGATCCCTGGCGCTGGCGCCATTGCCGCAGCGCTGAGTGCTGCTACCGATGTTACACCACTGGTGATTGGAAAACCGGCCCCAACAATGTTTCTGATTGGCGCTGCGTTGCTTGGTGCAGACCCACAGCAGACGCTTGTAATTGGAGATCGCCTTGATACCGATATTGCCGGCGCCAACGCCGCCGGTATGCCATCGGTGCTGGTGTTGACCGGCGTCAGTACCCTCGCCGAAGCCAATACGGGTTCGGTCCGACCTGATTTGGTCGTGACCGATCTTCCAGAACTGTTGACCCGCTGGCAGGAGAGTCTGAAGACGATGTAACGGTGAGAACGTGTCTTGAACATGCGCCTGTAATCTGGGAGCACGATGAGAATGGATCGCCCGGCACGTTAGCACACTGTCACGGGTGGGCAGCTTGACCCGCCCCCATTGCCCCTTTATCGTCAACCGGGAATATTCAGACACACGCTTATGGTTTTACCACCACACGCACGCGATAACTCTCGCCGAAATTGGCCACGCCGATATTCAGGATACGCAGATAATAGGTACCACTACGCGAAGGCCGAAACTCGATCCGTGAATTAGGGGCCGTATTATTATCACTGGCAATGAGTACTCCAGCTCCATCGAGTACATCGACAATGGTCTCAACACCTGGATCGAGATCAAATGTCTCTATCAGATAGGTCTGGTCAGCTTGCATTGTAATGACCAGCCAGTCCTCGTCAAGACCGATAAAGTTATGCTGCTGCGTTTCACCGATTACAATGGGTCGGGCTTGTTGCCTGTTGTCGTCCGGTTCAAATGGATCGGGCTGTGGAGGAGGAATGCGTTCGAGCACTAGCCGGTAGGATAGACCACCCACCGGCAAGTTGAAGGCCTGTATCCGCAAAAAGCGTGAACCGGTTGTTTCTGCCACATAGCGCAGTAAACCCGTCTCAATATTGATCATCCTAATGGTGCGAAGCATAATCTCGACGTCGTCGTCGAACAGACGGAGGAATAGTTCAGCTTCAGCGTTTATGGCAACGGCGCGGAAGAGATAGGCTTCGCCCGCCTGTACCTCTACCAAAGCATGATCGACATCCAGCTCAGAACGGATCGTTCGCTCTTGTTCCTCACCGGGTACTAGCAAAGAAGCCTGGGCAAATTCATCATCCGGCTCAAATTTATCAATGGCAACGGCTGGCGCCGCCTGTAGGAGCACGCGGTAGCCCGTATCGTTACTGGTCATACGGGCGGCTCGAATATTGAGATAGACTGTTGCCTCAACGTCTGCCAGATAATTCAGTTCACGGTTGAGACTATTGAGATATCTACCGGTCGTCAGAATGTTACCGGCAGCATCGCGCAAATCCATTTCCAGATCAACTCCTAGGCCCACGGCGGAGAGGTTGATACGATAAGCAGTCTCAGGGCGTACACTAAATACCAGCCAGTCGCTATCATCTGGATCGCTGATAGTATGTTCCTGCTCTTCATCAACCCTGAGTGGACGAGCGATGTTTGGATTGTCATCTGGCTCGAAGGCATCAGGCGGTGCGGGGGTAAAGAGGGAGACTGCTAACCGATAGCGAAGACCAAGCTGTGGCGCATCATAGGTTGCCAAACGTAGGTACAACGTCTCTGCCCGATCACTCCGATAAACAATCGCCGATGTCCGTCCGCCGTCGGCATCATCGTTGAACGCCAGTTCTCGCCCATCCTCACCGTGGAGGGCCAGCGTTGTGTTAACCTGGTCATCAAGATCAAAAGTACGGAAGAGATATGTCTGACCGGGCTGCGTGCGGAAGCGAACCCAGTCTACATCATCAGCATAGGTAAAGCTCCGATCCTGTACTACGTCGAGCTGCAACAGTTTGGCCTGGTCCATCGTATTATCAGGTTCAAAGGCATCAGGTGGTGGTAAGGTGAGCTTGCGTAACAGCAGCACACAACTGTCAGCAGCAGCCAAACCTGAACGAAATGCCTCCACGCGCACATATAGTGTTGCCGATACATCCGGCACGAAAATGATACGTGAAGCGAAACCGTCTGCATCATCGTTGTATGCTGCCTGCTCACCGGTAGACCAGAAGAGCGTGATGGCCGTATCCAGCGTCTCGGACAGATCAGTAGTAAGCACTTCATACGCCTGTCCGGCCTGTAACTCTACCCGAAACCATGCCACTTCTCCTGCGGTCAGTCGGAGGTTTTGTGGTGTATCAAGCGCAAGCACAGGCGCAGTTGCAATCACTTCTGCGTTAAATTCAAACATACTGGGCAGTTGTACCTGATCGGTATCACCTAGCGGTCGTGGGGTGACAGTCGGAGGCGGTAGTGTCGGAGGTGGCGGTGTGGGGGGAGGTGGTACGGTTGGCGTAGGTGTGGGCCTGCTAACCGGCGTAGCACAACCGGTCAGTAGGAAACAGAGGAGTAAAGAAATTATGAAACGCATACCGCCTCCCTTTGTCTGAATGAGGTTTATACGTAGGTCATTATAGCATGCACAAGAACATAACCGCCTGTTCCGGGGACTACTTCTCTTGCCGACGAAAGACCGAGAAAAGATTACCACGCCAGCACAAATGAGATTGATCACCTGCCAGTTCGACGCGGTGGGCAATCGCGGGCATAACCGTTATCGATTACCTCATCGACAAAATCGCGTCCACACTGACCAATAGCCTCTCACAACCGACACAGTTACAGGCCACTCCACAACAGAGGCCGATATTAACTTTCATGCGACCCATTCCGAGGATGCTTGAGCTATCACGCATTCGTTCACAGAAATGGCAGGGACTGATTCGCCAGCCCCTGCCATTAACAACCCTGCTGCTACTGTGCGCAGGAGAGCGTTGTGGCTCGCTCCACACCACCTGAGAACTACCGGGTCAATTTACGATACACAATCCGGTGGGGATGATCGGCTTCAGCGCCTTTCCGTCGCCGATAATCGGCGGCGTATTCAGAATAGGTACCGGGGAACCAAACGACCTGGCTATTGCCTTCAAAAGCCAGAATATGCGTAGCAACCCGATCGAGAAACCAGCGGTCGTGAGAAATAATTAGCGCACAACCGGCAAAGTTCTCTAGACCCTCTTCGAGTGCGCGCAACGTATGAACATCGAGATCGTTGGTTGGCTCATCGAGCAAAAGCACATTCGCCCCAGACTTGAGAATCCGCGCCAGATGAACCCGGTTTCGCTCACCGCCGGAAAGGTTTCCGACAAGCTTTTGCTGATCGCTACCACTGAAATTAAAGCGTGCACAGTAGGCGCGTGAATTCACCTGCCGACCACCAAGCATAATCTGCTCGTTACCTTCGGAAATGGCTTCCCAGACGGTTTGCTTCGGATCAAGCACTTCCCGGCTCTGATCGACATAACCGAGCTTAACCGAGGCCCCAACCTCTAATGTGCCGCCATCAGGCTTTTCTTGCCCAACAATCATACGGAAGAGCGTTGTTTTACCGGCGCCGTTGGGACCAACAATGCCAACGATTGCGCCCGGTGGCACATCAAAACTCAGATTTTCATAGAGCAACTTGTCGCCGTAAGCCTTCGTCACATTGGTTGCGCGAATAACCAGGTCACCAAGCCGAGGGCCGGGTGGAATGTAGATTTCAAGTTCACGTTCACGCTGATCCTGACCCTCGCTCAGCAACCGTTCGTAAGCTGCGATCCGGGCTTTTGACTTCGCGTGACGCCCCTTCGGCGCCATATTGATCCACTCCAACTCGCGCTGGAGTGCCTTCTGCCGCTGCGACTCGGCCTTCTCGCTCTCGGCCAATTTTTGTCGTTTCTGTTCGAGCCAGCTCGAATAGTTCCCCCGCCAGGGAATCCCATGGCCACGTTCCAGTTCCAGAATCCAACCGGCAACATTATTGAGAAAGTGGCGGTCATGGGTCACGGCGATAACTGTTCCCTTATACTCCTGCAAATGACGTTCAAGCCAGGCAACCGACTCAGCATCGAGATGGTTGGTCGGCTCATCGAGCAAGAGGATGTCGGGCTGCTGCAAGAGCAAACGGCAAAGCGCCACCCGGCGCCGCTCACCACCCGACAATACCGCTATCGGGGTGTCAGCAGGTGGGCAGCGCAACGCATCCATCGCTAATTCCAACCGGCTATCGAGATTCCAGCCATCAACGTGATCGATTTTATCTTGAAGCTCAGCCTGCTCGGCAATCAACGCATCGTAATCTGCGTTTGGATCGTTAAACAGCTCGGTAATCTCATCGTAGCGACGGAGTAACGCTACCGTTTCGGCCACCCCCTCCTCGACAACTTCACGCACCGTCTTGCTGTTATCGAGATATGGCTCCTGTTCGAGCAAACCGACGGTATAGCCGGGTGAACGGGTAATCTCACCAGTGTAGTCCTGATCAACACCGGCCATGATGCGCAACAGTGTGCTTTTGCCCGAACCGTTGACGCCGATCACGCCAATCTTAGCACCGTAAAAAAACGACAGACTGATGTCTTTAAGAATCTCGCGATTGGGTGGCACGACCTTGCCCACCCGGTACATCGAGAAGATAATTTTTTGTGTATCGGTCATAGAGCGACTCCTTGTGCGTTCTTCATTCAGCTTCTAGTGTAGCATATACCCAACGGTCATAAAAATTCGACAACAACATTCGCTATTTGTGGTATAATACTCAGCGAGGTGCCGGGTTGTGTAATGGTAGCACCACGGACTTTGGATCCGTTTGTCCAGGTTCGAATCCTGGCCCGGCAGCCAATTTCTTGCTCTGCCATCAGGCAATGAAACGGTTGAACTCACACAATCTTTCTTCAACCAGGAGCAGTCAGCGATGCTAAGCTGACAAATGAACAGGTGCGCAGTGAGCATGCTCGCTGCGCGTTTCTATTCAAGAAAGAAAGACCGAACTTATGGATGGTCGCCTGCTCATTTTTACCGGTAACGCTAATCCGGCGCTAGCGCAAGAGATTGCCCGCAATCTGCGTATCAATCTGGGGCGGGCATTAGTCGGTACCTTCAAGAACGGCGAGACGAGAGTCAAAATTCACGATAACGTGCGCGGCTGTGATGTGTTTGTGATCCAGCCTACCTGCACACCGGTCGATCACAACTTGATGGAATTGCTCCTTATGATCGACGCCTTCCGTCGGGCATCGGCAGCTCGCGTCACGGCCGTCATTCCCTACTATGGGTATGCCAAGCAAGAGAAAAAGACATCGGGGCGCGAACCCATTTCCGCCAAACTGGTTGCCAACTTGATCCGCACCGCGGGCGCCGACCGGGTGCTGACGATGGATCTGCACGCTCCGGCAATCGAAGGGTTCTTCGACATTCCGGTCGATCATCTACAGGCATCACCCCTCTTGGCCGATTATATTCGCGAGCTTAATTTGCCAAACCCGGTTGTGGTGTCCCCCGATACCGGCGGTGTGAATCGCGCCAACCGCTTCCGTGAGCGGATCGGCGCCGGTCTGGCTATTATCGCCAAGCAACGCCCCGAACCCGATACCGCCGAAGTGATTGAAATGGTCGGTGAAGTAGAAGGTAAGACAGCCATTATCATCGATGATATGATCTCAACCGGCGGAACTTTAATCGAGGCTGCCCAGACCTTGCTGGCCCGTGGCGCCCGTGCAGTGTATGCCTGTGCAACCCACGGCATCTTTGCCGACAATGCCCTGCAACTGATTGCCCAATCCGACCTGATCGAGACAGTGGTTACCAACACAATACCGCAACCTCCCGAAGCAAGCGCAGCACGTGTGCGCACCATCAGTGTCGCACCGCTATTCGCCGAAGCAATCATGCGGATTCACAAAGATTTGTCACTGAGCGCGCTCTTCTCCTGAACATACCGCATTGTTGCGCCCGAAGCCATCTGAACGTCGGGCGCATACCCACAATGATGCGCGCCTCTCTGCTTTGCGGGAAGGAGGATGATTCGCTTGGAAGACCCTAACCCTAGTTCGCTGGTGATTGGGATTGCGCTGTGTCTCATTGCACTCGGTATCATCTCGGCCGCTGATACAGCCTTGATCACCGTGAGTCGACCTCGCCTAAGCACGCTTCTCGCTTCAGCAGGTCTCGGTGGTCGTCGGTTTTCGGCCCATTTCCTCGATGAACCGCACCGGATCAAGTCGGCTATTATCTTCCTCAACGCTGCCCTGACGATAACTGTCACTGCACTGACCATACAGCTCACTGCTGCCCATGGGGTTCTGATTATCAGTAGCAGTCTGGTCGGGCTGCTGTTTGCGATTTTGATCCTGAGCGAAGTTGTGGCAAAGGCGCTGGCACGCCGTAGTCCTGACACAACCATTTTACTGCTGGCGCGACCATTAGTAGCCATTGCGACCCTGTTGTGGCCGCTGATGGCGATCATTAATCTCATCACACGTCCGCTCTTTACTTTCCTCAGCGGACAACCAGCTCCACCCACTCCCCTGGTGACCGAAGAGGAGTTACGACTGATGATGAGTGCCGGTGAAGAGGCAGGATGGATCGAGCACGAAGAGCGCGAGATGATAGAAGGGGTGATGGATTTTGGCGATACGCTCGTGCGCGAGATCATGATCCCGCGCGTTGACGTCGTTGCCCTGGAAGTCAATAGTTCCCTTGATCGGGCACTTGATGTCGCCATCACGTGCGGTCATTCGCGTATTCCGGTGTATGAAGAGACCATTGATAACGTGATCGGTATTCTCTACGCCAAGGACCTCATTCCCGTACTACGTGATGGGAAGCGCGATGCCCCACTACGCGATCTCCTACGCCCGGCACACTTCGTACCGGCGACGATGAAGGTATCTACCCTGTTGGAAGACTTGCAACGCCGACGTGTGCATATGGCAATTGTGGTTGATGAGTATGGTGGCACGGCTGGTATCGTCACCCTCGAAGACTTGATCGAGCAGATTGTGGGCGAAATTCGTGACGAGTATGACACCGAAGAACCATCTATTGTCGAGGTTGGGCCGCACGAATTGATTGTTGATGCCCGCGTAACCATTGATGACGTAGCCGACATGCTGGAAGTCGAATTTCCAGAAACGACCGCTGACCGGATTGGTGGACTGGTGTACGAGCAATTGGGACGCATTCCACGGGTTGGCGATCAAGTTATCTGTGGCGATGTTACCATCACCGTATTATCAATAAAGGGTATTCGTGCTGAACGGTTACACATTGTGCGGCAAATGCCGGCTGAAGTGGCAGCGGCAACACCGGCTGACGCCGAGAAACCTCTGTTGCCGCTCCCCAAGGAAGCGCATGGATCCAGTGGCCCTTGATCGTTTAATTACAGCAGCTTTGCAGGCCCAACAGCGTGCGTATGCCCCATACTCGCAATTTGCCGTTGGTGCAGCCGTACTAACCGCCGACGGCCAGATGTTTACCGGCGCTAATATTGAGAATGCATCCTATCCGCTGACAATATGTGCCGAACGAGTGGCGCTATTCTGTGCCCATATGTCCACAGCAGGACCGGTCATTGCGCTGGCGGTGGTGACTCCAACCCCGACTGTAGCCAGCCCCTGTGGTGCCTGCCGCCAGGTTATCTTAGAGCTGGCGCCACAGGCGCAAATTGTGTTGCTGAACCACAATGGCAGTGAGCGGCGACTGACGACGCCGCAGGAATTGTTGCCCTTCGGGTTCGGGCCAGATCAACTGAGGAACGGTTAGGTTGCACACCAAATCTACTCGCGACGTGGCTTACTACTGTCCGGAGGCGTATCTGGCATTGGTAGCAAGGGGGCAACCGGTGCTACCAACCGATCAACGATAGCGCCGAGTCGAGTGAACTGTGGTCCCAATTCGGTTTCGGCCAGCGGTATGTTCACTGGTACATCCAGCTCAACCGGAATAGAGGTAACTAACTTGACATTCATATTCAGATCAACCGGTAATTCCAGGCCAGCCGGCAACACAATAGACACACTGGCATTGAGATTCCCACCACCACCGGGAAAAGTGATTTGGGCAGGGGCTTGCAGTGCAACCGGCTCGGTCAGCGTTACCACGTTACGCTCGGTCATGATGGTATCACCGTTAATCGGCACATTCAGCTCAATCGGTAGACGGGTGCTTAACGGTACGGTATACACAATCGTCGCCCCTTCGAGTTTATCAACCACATCTTGCAACTCGGCGAGATTGTTGGCTGCAAAGACCGGTAAACTCTCGGAGAGCTGGGCTACCTGGCGTTGATACATCACCAGAATACCAACCACAATGCCGAGCACAACCAGCAGAACCGCATTCATGATGAAAGATGTCCAGATCATCGCCTTATAGAGGGGGGCGATCCGCGCATAGCGCTTGGGGGGACGAGTAGTGGTTTCGCTGCTCATGGAACCTCCTGCAACTACGGTTGTTTGGAATAATACCACGCTTGTTCGTAGATGCAAGAGTTGCACAATGGGAATTTTCGCGTATAATGGAATTGTGCCGCGAACGGCAGATACTTGCGGAACCCCGCCAGGACCGAAAGGTAGCAACGGTACGCGAGTTCCTCTGGGTGTTCGCGGCGCACTTGTTCAGGCTCGATCATCGGCCACCAGTGCAGCAGCCAGATCGGCCAGCAAGGGTGTTCCCCCCATCCGCAGCAGAATCGGTACTGCTATCTCGAGCGAACGGAATATCTCCTCACGACCAATAGCGGCCTGCTGTAACGTGGCTGCGAACTGGGCCAGAGTGCTCGGATCGGCAGGATCTCGCGCTGCGACTATCGCCAGCCCGGCCCGTACTCGTTCGTTGCGACGGCGAATCCGGCGGGTAATGGCATCTGCTACTGTAAGCTGGCCCTGTCCGGCTAATGCCACAACCAGCGCCGCCCGATACCGACTCCGCGCCTCGCCAATCAGCAACTCATCGGTAAGCTGATCGGCCAGGATCGGATCAGCCGTTGCCAGTAACGGCGCCGAGACAATCAAAGCTCGCGCCCGCTCGCCGGCAAGATCAATCTCACGGATCAACCTCACCGCTTCAGATACCTTACCGGCCCGCATCAGTGCAATCGCCAGATCGGCCCTGGTTCGTGCTCGTTGATCGGGGGCAACGATAGCCGCTGCCTGATCGCTAGCTGCCTGCCAATCACCGGCAGCCGCCAGCAGACGCGCAATCTCATCGCGTGCCCAATCACGCTCATCATCGTCGGTGATCTCGGCAAGTACCGCCTGAGCGCCAGTATAATCATGAGCCTGGGCGCACGCAACGGCTACCCGCGACAGGGCCCGTTCCAGTTCTTCGCCGCTTAACTGGCGGGCAATTGTCAATGCCCGTTCTCGACGCCCAATCGCAGCATGCGCTGCGGCCAGTGCAGCCAGGAGAATCGGTCGGTCTTCACCCTGGAGCGCGTCTATCTCTCGCGTTGCCCGTTCGGTTGCTAAGTTTGCAACCAGACCTTGCAGCAAGACTCGCAACTCAAGCAGCGTCGTTACGCGCAATTCGCGGCTGGTAATCCGCTCTGCAGCCGCCAGGGCGTCGCCATCCTTCTCGGCCAGGGCAAAGACCCGCGCCAGCCGGGCCAAACCACGATCGCGCTGATGAGGACTTGGCAGCGCCATAATCCGCTGCAACGCTGCATCTTCGTTATGTGTAGCCAGATCGCAGGCCAACTCGATTTCTGCCCATGCCCGCGCCGTCTCTACCGTTAGCTCTGCAAGTAACATCTGAGCGCGGGGATCGGCGATCCGTGCCAGCGCCACTGCAACCTCAGCTTGCGCCCAGGCTGCACGATGTTCGTGCAGAATAGCCCGTGCCAATCGCCAGGCCCGATCGTACTGACCGTTATCCAGGAAGTAACGCACAACCAGCGTTTCGACATGAGCGCGTCGTTCCAGCAAATCGATCCGCTCGGCGCATAGCAAGGCGCGATCAGGATCGCCCGCCTCGATACACGCCGTTGCCAACGCTTCTATTGCCTGATCACGAACATCACGCCACGCCCGCGAGACCGGTTGCGCCTCGAGATCAAGCGCGCGCGAGAGCAGGCGCATCGCTGCACTCCGCATATTCACGCTGTAACACGCTTCGCCGAGTTGACGCAAAACGGCCGCTTTCGGCACCCCATCCGGCAATTGTTCGACAATAGCGGTCACCCGGCGCAGGCTTCCTTCACGACCGGATGTATTCACCGCTGTGAGGAACGCAGCCGTTACTAACTCGCCGCTCAATTGACGGGCGCGAGTAGCAAGTGTTCCGGTAACCGCAGCCATCCGCGCCAGACTCAGCGGCGACGTGAGTGCCGGGTCATGCAGCATCCATCCGGCATCACGCAGCGCGCCAGCCAATCCTTCACGTAATTCTCGTTCGCGTAGCCAGCTCAACGGTTGTGCGACCGGCAAATCAGGTGTTCGGTGATCGGGCGTACACAGTACCGCATGGCGCGCTAGTTGCCGACCGAGATAGCGATTGGTCGGGTCGAGCGGATTACGCCGCAACCGTTCAGTGCCCCACTGAGCCAACTCGCAATGCGCAGCCTCCACCTCGTGCGGCACATGACGCGCAAGGAAAAGGCGCAGCGCACGATGGGTATAGCGCACGAGCAAGAGAGTATCCTCATCGCTCGCCCGCCACAAATTGATATGCACCAATCCCTGTTCTTCCCAGCGGTCGAGCAGGAGTTGTGGATGCTCAGCGCTGACCTCGGCGAGCGCAACAACCGGTAATGGCTCACCAGC
>Ga0308411_10003187_pt1 | contig 10980 bp, 9 predicted proteins | sample HotsprottomLayer_2_FD_203530 | JGI IMG/M metagenome (GOLD analysis project Ga0308411, IMG submission 203530) | Hot spring phototrophic mat microbial communities from Octopus Spring, Yellowstone National Park, Wyoming, United States -... | ecosystem: Environmental > Aquatic > Thermal springs >... | reverse complement strand
CACCAAGGCTCCAGTGACGTTGGCTCGCAGGGTTTCCAGCCGATGCTCCTCGCACCAGTCGATGTTCGGCGTGCCGGTCTTGCCGGCGCAGTTGATCACGACCTCTGGACGTAGTCGATCCAGTTCGCCGGCCAGTGCCGTCGGGTCTGCCACGTCCACGGTCGAGCCAATGGCCTGTGGATAGCGAGCCAGCAGGTTTTGCCCCATGTATCCCCTGCTGCCCAGAATCATCATGCGCATGGATCTGCCCTCGGATGCCGGCCTGTCAACTCAGACGATTGCCATACTGTCGTTCGTAATAGTGCCGATACTCGCCTGAACGGATCTGCTCGACCCAGGCAGAATTGTTTTGATACCAGGCAATAGTCTGCCGCAAGCCTTCGTCGAAGGCAACGGTCGGCCGCCAGCCCAGTTCGCGTTCGATCTTGCTACAGTCGATGGCGTATCGCCGATCGTGTCCGGGACGGTCGGCGACGAAGCGGATCAACGAGCGAGGTTTGCCCAGCAGATCAAGCAACAGATGCGTCAGTTCCAGGTTGGTCTTCTCGGTACGTCCGCCGATGTTGTACACCTCGCCGACTCGGCCGTGCTTCCAGACGGCGACGATGGCTGCGCAGTGGTCGCGGACGTGCAGCCAGTCGCGGATCTGCTGGCCGTCGCCATAGACCGGAACCGGCTGGTCGGCGAGCAGATTGCTGATGAACAGCGGGATGAGCTTTTCGGGGAACTGATAAGGGCCATAGTTGTTGCTGCACCGCGTTGTCAGAGCGGGCAGACCGAAGGTGTGCGTGTAGCTGCGGACGAGCAGGTCGGCGGCTGCCTTGCTGGCGGCGTAGGGACTGTTGGGAGCCAGCGGCGTTTCTTCGGTGAATGCTCCGGTCGGGCCGAGACTGCCGTAGACCTCGTCGGTGGACACCTGCACGAACCGTTTGATCTGAAACTCGCGAGCGGCATCGAGCAGCACCTGGGTGCCCAGGACGTTGGTACGGACAAACGGCCCACTGTCGAGGATGCTGCGATCGACGTGGCTCTCAGCGGCAAAGTGGATGATGCTGTCGATGCCATCGCTCAGTGCGGCGCGTACCGCAGCGCGATCGGTGATGTCGCCCTTGATGAAGCAATGGCGTGGATGCTCGCGCAGGTCGGCCAGGTTGGCGAGGTTGCCTGCATAGGTCAGGCAGTCGAAGTTGACCACCGACACATCCGGCTCTGTTTCGAGGACGTAGCGGACGAAGTTGCTGCCGATGAAGCCACAACCGCCCGTGACCAGAATCCGACTCATAACACCTCCAGCGAGCCGACCGCGAACGCGACCGACTTCTTCGATTTTAAGAAGGCAATTGCTCGCGATGGTCGGCCAGGACGCGTTCCAGATACTTGCCATAGGGACTGGAGCCGAAGGCTTCCGCCAGTCGAGCGAACTGCTCGGTGGTGATGAAGCCTTTGGTCAGGGCGATTTCTTCTAGACAGGCGATCTTGAGACCTTGCCGTTGTTCGAGGGTCTGTACGAACTGCGAAGCCTCTAGCAACGAATCGTGGGTGCCGGTATCCAGCCAAGCGACTCCTCGCCCCAGAGCGGTCACGTTCAACTGCCCCTTGTGCAAGTAGGCCTTGTTGACATCGGTGATCTCCAGTTCGCCACGAGCCGAGGGCCGCAGATGGCGAGCGATGTCCACTACTTGGGAATCGTAGAAATATAGCCCAGTGACGGCCCAGCGCGAACGGGGCTGTTTGGGCTTTTCCTCGATGGACACGGCCTTGAAGGAGCGATCGAACTCGACCACGCCATAGCGTTCGGGATCTTGCACCTGATAGGCAAAGACCCGTGCGCCCTGGGTAAGGCCGGCCGACTCAATGAGCAACGGCTGGAGATTATGGCCGAAGAACAGATTGTCTCCCAGGATCAGACAGACGGGTTGACCGGCCAGAAAGTCAGCACCGAGAATAAACGCCTGGGCGATGCCCTCCGGCCGAGGTTGCTCGACGTATTGCAACCGCAGTCCGAATTGCTCGCCGTCGCCGAGCAGTTTACGAATGAGCGGCAGATCGTGCGGCGTGCTGATGATGAGAATGTCGCGCAGGCCGGCCAGCATCAGGATAGAAAGCGGATAGTAGATAACCGGCTTGTCGTAGACCGGCAACAACTGCTTGCTGACCACCCGTGTAAGGGGATAGAGACGTGTTCCCGCCCCTCCAGCCAGGACGATGCCCTTCATGATGGATCCTTTCCGTGGATGTCTGCCTTCGTTGTTCAGGTGACATCGGATACCTTACCGTACAGAGTAGCAACGAGCCGAACCTCTGGCCAATGTCAACGGCTGGAGGTTCCAAACTCCGCCCGCTCACGCGAGGCGGCTCGCTACTCCGCCCGCTGACGCGGGGCGGCTCGCCAAGCGAGCGTAGCGAGCTACTCCGCGTCAGCGGGTGGAGTCATCTCACCGTGGGCTTGCCGATTGTAACGGGCTATGGGTCAAGGTTTCAGCAGAGGCGATGTAGGGATACAGATTGCACCTGCCCGCATCACACAGCCCCGCGCTGTTCCACGGGGCGATGTCGTCGGCAACGCCAGCAACGAAGTGCGCCTCAGCGGTCGAGTCAGCCGGGCCAGCGAGCAGCGCAAGCAGTTCGGCATAGCGTCGAGTTACTCGCTCTCGAAACGCGACCTCATGCGCCAGCAAGAACCCCTCAGCCGATCCCGGTCGCTTGCCACGCCGCCGTTCCTCGCTCTCGATGGCCCCCGCGAAGTAGAACATGGCAAAGGCCGTGAACAACCCGAACCGGCCGAACGAGCGGTAGCAACCGTGGATCAGCCGATCGACATGGTCGATCTCCTCCTGCAAGGCCGTCGCATATTGCTTCAGTGCCGCATCCAGCGAGTCGGCTCGCCAGTGCCGCTCTACGATCGCCGCCAGACGCTCCACGGTGGCCAAAGTGTGGGCGATACCAGGACTGAACAGCGGATCGAGAAAGTAGGCGGCATGGGCCAGCATCGCCCAGCCGGAGCCGACAACCTGTCTGGCCCGGCGTTGCAGGCGATCGGTACGGACGAGAGGTCGGACGGCCTGGGCGGCACGGAATTGCTGGGCCACCGAGGGATGGCGAGCCAGCAACTGCTGCCAGAGCAATTCGACAGGCGTGGTCACATCGACCGCTAGTCGCTCGGCGTTGAGAGCGAAGCCGGCACTGGTGATGCCGTTGTTGAACCGCAGCAGCCACATCCAGCCCTCGTCGCAGACGTGATGCAGAGCGGCATCGTCGCAAGCGAAGGGATGTGGCTCCGCCTGCCCGCCGGCCGATGTGTAGATGAATTGCCAAGGTTCGACTCCGGTGAAGTGCGAGTAAATCGACCAGGAGTGCGTTCGCAAGCCCACTGGATCGCAGGGGATGTCCAGCAACCCGGCCAGCACGCCGCCGGGGCCGCTGGCATCGACGAGCAACTCGGCGCGTAGTTCGAGCGATTGGCCCTCGCGTTGAGCGTGCAGGTGCCAGCGATCGGGACGTTCCAGAGCGGTCACTTCGCACAGGTCGAAGTAGCCGATGCCGGCCGACTGCACCTGCTGCACCAGAAAGTGATCGACGTGTTCGCGGAACCAGTGGGTATCGCTGACCTCGTCGGCGGGACTGGCGGCGACCAGCAATTCGTTGCTGCGATCGTCGCGCGGAACGAAAGGCTGGCCGGTTTCCTGACGGAAGTAACTGAAGCCGCGCTTGAGTCCGCAGGCCAGATGAGGATAGTGACGTTGCCAAGTGCCGAACTTCGTCAACGGCAGCAGGGCGGGCAAGTCGTAGCGTAGGGCGAGTTGCTCCAGGGCGAGATTGGCCAACGGCGTGGACGATTCGCCGATGGCAAAGCGCGGATGTCGGCCGCGTTCCAGCACGATCACCGAGCGACCGAGTTTCGCCAGCACCAGAGCCAGGATGGAGCCGGCAAACCCGCCGCCCAGGATGGCCACGTCGCAACTCAGAGCCGGCATGGATTCCCCTCGCACTCACAGGACACGGGCGGGAGCCATTGTTGGCGGTGATTCATGGCTTCCAGCCGTTGTCGACGCAGCGGGCCACAGCGGCCGCAATCGTAGAGTTTGTCGATGTCCCACAAATCGACGAAGGTACGGCCCTTGGCCAGGCTCAGACCGTATGCCAGCACCGCCTCGAGCGAGGCTAGGGTGGGAGGGGCGAACTGGCCGTGCTGCTGTAAGACATCCAGTGCGCCGTTGCCGGCCCGCGTAGGAATGACCACACAGCACTCGACACCAATCGAGAAGGCCCAGTCGAGCGATCGGCAAGCCCAGTGCAAGCCCTCGGCCTCGTCGAGAAAGGGCGGCCGCAACAGCACAAAAGCGCGTGTGCCGATGCCGTGGGCCGTCAACAGCCGCACTGCTCGCTCGAAATCGTCGAGGGTCATTCGCTTGTTGAGCCGGGGCAACACGTCTGGATGGATCGTTTCCAGCCCCATGGCCACCTCTAGCCGACCGGCGAGCCGATCGCGAAACGCCAGGCAACGGTGATCGACCAGACGAGGATGATTTTCAACGATGACGGTCTGGAAAGGACACAGCAACTCTGCTAGCGCGGGCAGATCAGCGGGTGGGATGGCCTGGGCATCGAAGAAGTTGCCGGCGTTGTAGAGCTTGATGTGGCGAGCGGGTCGGCTGCTGGACAGGGCGAAAGCGACCTGTTCGACGATGGCTCCCTCGGGCACGCGCTGGAGTGTGGTATTGCGCCACAGATCGCACATCAGACAGCGAAACGGACACTCGCGATTGCTGAGAAAGACGGTCAGCACGTCTTCGACACAGCCATCGCGCGAGCGTTCAGGTTCGACCAGCACGGCATAGGGGCGGTGCGGATCGACAGAGTGGCGTGGCGGACGCTGGGCGAGAATCCAGTTGTCGTCGAGAACCGAGGGCAACGGCTGGAGGCGGTGCATACAGAACCCATCCTGGGCGATCTGGGCCATGCTGTTATCGTCCTGGGCAGGCAACGTGGCAAGGCGTTCGCTTGAGCGAGCCGCCCCGCGTTAGCGGGCGGAGTGGCATCCTCCAGGTGCTGACGCCACCTGGCTCGCTTGAGCGAGCCGCCCCGCGTTAGCGGGCGGAGACTTCCGCTTGCCTTGTCGAACCATCGCTCGATTTCACTTGCCGACGACGGGTCGCGTGGATAGGTCTGCTCTACGTGAATTCAGGGAGTTTTCCTTCCTCGAGGTGCCGTCATGGGTTTCAAGCAGACCGCCACGCATCGCTTTGGCAAACATTCGTATCATCAAATCGGCCTAGTTCGCGGGCAGTTCGGCAACGTGCCGGAAGCCGACTGGCTGAAGTTCATCGCAGAGACTGGCTTCGACGGCTGGGAAGAAGCAAGCTGGGAACTAGATCTGCGTCGCTGCGATACCGACGAGGGCGCGGCCGCCTATGCCCGCGAGCGGGTAGATCTCGCCAAGAAGTTCGGGCTGGAGATCTTCACCGTGGCCACGCACCTGCAAGGGCAAATGCTCGGTGACGAGCCAAGTGCCAAGACGCTCAACTTTTGCAGCGGCAAGGGCGAGGCCAAGGCCCGCTACAAGGCCTGGCGAGCGGCCGGCAACAATCCGCCACGCACCGATCCGTACTACGTTCCCGACGATGTCGGCCAGGCCATCCATGCCGAGGCCCGACGCGATCTGGAAGCCTGCGTCCGCTACGCTGGACACCTGAGCAAGTTGCAAGATCGCAAGGTCGCTCTGCCGGGCTTCGTCGGCTCGCCGGCCCACTGCTGGAGCCATTGGTTCCTCTTTCCGCCGCTGCCCGACAGCATCGAGGGCTTCAAGATTCCCGATGTCCGACAGGTCAGTCTCGAACTGCTCGTCGAACGCTTTGGCCCGATCTTCCAGTTGTGCAAGCAGTACGGCGTGACCTTCGACCTAGAGTGCCATCCCAGCGAGCGCGCCATGGGCGACATCGAGTCAGCCACCGATTACCTAGAAGCGATGGACAAGGCCGGCTTCGCCGACGTATGCGGCTTCAACCTCGACGGCTCGCACATGGAATGGCAGAACGTCTCAGTCATCGACTTCATCCGCGAGTTCAAGGATCGCATCCACTGTGCCCACGTCAAGGGCGTGTGGGTGGCCCGCGAACACTGCCGAGGCGGCCGACTCGGCGGTCATCGGCCCATGGGGGCGTGGACGAACGGCTGGAATTTCGTGACCGCCGGCACCGCTCGCGATGCCAACAGCCTCGAAGACATCTTCATCGAACTGAACCGGGTCGGCTACGACGGCGCGGTCAACATCGAGTGGGAAGACAACGATGTCGAACAGCACGCCGGTGCCCGCACTGCCCTGGCCAACTGCCACAAGGCCGACAATCCGCCCAGCGGCATGCGACACGATGAAATGCTCAAGGGCTGACAACCCAGTGGCGGCAGGCGAAACGCTTGCCGCCACTCGCCTTTGCCCGATTGGACTCCACGACTTGTCATTCCAGCCGAGTCAAGATACGTACCCGGTTACGCCAGGGAGCCTGATCTAGGAGGCGGACACCGGCTGCGGTCAGCCGATTGCCGAACAGATCCAGCACGCGCAAAGCATGGAGGTGTCGGGCATCCGCCAGTGCCCGAGCGGTACGGATGCTCAGACCGCAGTAGCCCAGCATCAATCGCTCCGTCCGCTCCAGCAGGGCCGACGCGATCAGAGCTTCGGCTCCCTCGTCACCCAGGAAGTTGTTGCCTAGCCACAGCCGCACTGGGCGAAATCCCTGCGCGGTCGCCAATGCCTGCGCGGCTCGCGCAGACAGGCCGTTTTCTCCCAGATGCAAGCTAGTCAGTCCCGCCAGCCAGGCGGAGCGGGCAAGAGCTTCCACGCCCTCATCGCCGGCATTGTTGCGATACAGATGCAAGGCTCGAAGGCGATTCAGGTACTTGCAACCGGCTAGGTGCGTCAGATCGGCCGCCCCTAGCGGAGCGACCCAGTAGTCGCCAAACTGCAAGCTGGTCAGACCAGCCAGCCCGGGGCAGTCGGCCAACTGCTGGCCCAGTCCGCCGGCCCGGCTGAGTTGCAATTCGCTCAGAGGAGTCAGCCGCTGGATTTCTTGCCAGCAATCTAGCCAGCAGGGAGTTTGTATGCTCAGGTAGGTGATGAAGCCGCGGTCGAAGTCCTCTAGAGCGTAGGGATGGAAACCCGCCTGCCACCACACCGGAGAGTAGCGACCCAACAGTCGAGCTAGTGGTACGACCCATTCTTGCCAGTGGCGTTGTAGCAATTGCTCCGCTTTAGCTCGCACCGCCATCGCCTCGGCACACAACGGATCGCTCATGCGGGCTCGTTGGCATTGCAGGCGGATGAATTCCGCTCGGTCTTCCTCACCCTGGTCGTCGAGCCAGTCGGCGAACACCAGTCGCGGGGTATCGTCGGTCGGCTCATCGCGGATGGCCTCGTAGAAGGCCTCGCGTGGAGTCATGGTCGGCCTCGGCTGGGCGAGTTATCCCAGCGGCCCGAAGGGATTCGGGGACATCCGCCGGTATCCTGTCGGTAGAAGTAGGCCCAAGCTACCTCGCCGTTTTCCAGTTCGACCTGGCCCAACTCGAACCAGTCCGGCACCCCCTCGATAGTGTCCAGCCAATCAAGCAAGCGAGCCTCTACCTCGTAGAGTTCTCCCTCGATGACATCACCCGGTTCCGCCTCCACCATAGCGGGGTAGTTTCCCATGTGGTATAGCGCATAGCGTGGTCGAGTTCGACGATTCCCCAGGAACCGCTGCCGCGATAACGGTTGATGACGACTACCGCCCTTTTTGAGCGTGCCATAGACGAACAGCAAGAAAGTGCCTGTCGAAGCGGGTCGAGCGTTCACGGCCAGGTCTCCTCTCAGACAAATCCCGCTACCTCGATCCTACTGGATTGAGAGCGGCTCGGCTATGCCGAGTGCTGCGCGCCACCTCGCGTCAGCCGGGTGGAGTAGCGAGCCACCCTGCGTCAGCGGGTGGAGTCAGCCCCTCCGGCCGCTGACGCGGGCCGGCTCGCCTGCGTGCCACCTCGCGTCAGCCGTTGGAGGTGCCACCTCGCGTCAGCCGTTGGAGTACGAGAGATCGCGCGATACATTGCTAGAGGGGGGAGGGCATGGCGTGCCGTTGATGCAGAGAACTTTCATGAATGCGAATCGTTTCTTGCGTGCCAGTCTGGACGCGCTGGCCAGTGCTATTCCATTCCGCGACATCTTCAGCCTCGACATCCGTTCCCTAGCGTTGTACCGTGTCTGCTTGGGACTGCTGCTGCTGCTCGACTGGATCGACCGTCTTCCCGACCTCCGACCGCTGTACAGCGACGAGGGCATCATCCTACGCAATAGCATCACCGGACTGCAACCGTTCTCGTTGCTGTTGCTGAATGGATCAGTGACCTATGCCCTGATCTTCTGCTTGGTGGCGATCGGGTTTGCCGGCATGCTGATGGTCGGCTATCGCACAGTGTTGGCCACGATAGTTAGCTGGCTGCTGCTCATCTCCATCCACGGTCGAACCCCGCCAGTCATGGATGGCGGCGACCATCTAGTGCGTGCCTTGCTGTTCTGGAGCATCTTCTTGCCGCTGGGAGCGACGTTCTCGGTCGATTCGCTTCGCGGCGATACCCGACCGATCTCGCCCTCGGTGCTGTCGCTGGGGTCGTTCGCCTATGTGTTGCAGATGATTCAGCTTTACTGGTTCGCAGCGGCCTACAAGTGGCTCGGGCCGTGGCGCGAGGAGGGAACGGCGGTTTATCTGTCCCTCCAAGTCGATCATTTCGTCACACACTTCGGCCACTGGATCGGCTCCATGCCGGATGTCTGTCGGCTGCTCACGCATTCGACCATCGCCCTGGAAACGCTCGGCCCCATCTTGCTGTTGCTGCCCTTCGCCGTCGGCCTGCAACGCATGATTGCCATTGCTCTATTCGTGCTGTTTCACGCCGGGCTGGCACTGGCAATGGATCTGGCTCACTTCCCGTTTGTGTGCATGGTCGCCTGGCTGCCGCTGCTGCCGACGACCTTCTGGAATCGCTTGCAGGTGGGATTGCCGCAGGTGCAGCGTGGTCGAGCCGTGGTCAACTGGCTGTCGGCCCGAGTGCAACAGGCGAACTGGCTCCACGCGATCAGCCCTGGAGCGAGCGGTTGGCAGTCTCCCACGGGACTGCTGGCGAATTCCTTGCTCGGCTTCGTCACCCTCTATGTGTTGGTCGGCAACATCCTTCCCTACGTCAGTTCCAAGTTGGAAGGGCAACAGCCCGAAGTTGCTCGTCGTGTGCTGCCGCTAGTGCCTGTGTCGTTCTTTCATTTGGCATTGACCAGTGGACTGGAGCAGAACTGGTCGCTGTTTGCTCCGCAGCCCGGCCGCTATGTGGGCTGGCATGTTCTGGTGGGTGTCCGTAGCGATGGTTCGCAGATCAACCTGTACACAGGTCAGCCGGTGAACTGGGAAAAGCCGGCCTATCTGACCTCGACCTATGCCAATGCCCGCTGGCGACGACTCATCATGAACCTGATCCATCCCGAGCAGTACCCCTACCTGCTGCCAGGCTTTCTGCGATACTTCTACAAGGATTATCAGAAGCGATACTCCGATCAGCTGCTCACTGCAGTCGAGTGCTACTGGATGCTGGAGATCACCGTACCACCGGAGCAAAACCCGGCTCCGCCCACCAAGGTGCTGTTGGGGCGATACATTCCTCAGGAGTACCTGGATACCCAAACGCCCGAGTGGCTGGCCGTGGTTGGCACTCGTACCGATGGCCGACTCATCAATCTGCTCCGTTACGGCTGGCCGGTGGACTGGAACCGGGCACCGCCGGCGGAAGAACGCGGCACCACCAGCACCTGGCAGCCAGTGATACAACGCCTAGCCGACAGCAAGGCCGATTATCTGCTGCAGCCGCTCGCCCGACATCTGCTGGAAGCCTGGAACAAAGAACACGAACCCCCAGAGCAGGTTCGACAGGTCGACATCGTCCGCGTCCGTAGTCGCGCCTTGGCCACGGGAGGTTCTGTGAGCGAAAGCGAACGTGAGGTGCTGGGCCGATACCTCCTCGATAAGGGCAACTGATGCGAAACCCTGCTGCCGTGCCACTGATCCAGGTCGAGCGACTGTGCAAATCGTTCCGCGACCTTCGCCGGGGAATCGTCTACGCGGTCAAGGATGTCTCGTTCGAGGCCGGCCCTGGCGAAATCTTCGGCTTGCTCGGCCCCAACGGAGCTGGCAAGACCACCACCATGCGCATTCTCTGCACAGTGCTGCGACCAACGCGAGGAACCGCCCGGGTAGCGGGGTTCGACGTGGTCGAGCAGGCCAGTGCGGTGCGACAGCATATCGGGTTCATGTCGGCCAACACGGCCATCTACGATCGCATGACGGCCTGGGAACTGGTCAGCTACTTCGGCCGACTCTACGGCATGACCGAGGAACACCTATCGGCCCGGTTGGAGGAAGTCTTCACCCGCCTGCGTATGAACGATTTTCGGGAGATGCTGGGAGCTAAGATGAGTACGGGCATGCGGCAGAAGGTGTCGATTGCCCGAGCCATCATCCACGATCCGCCTGTGCTGATCTTCGATGAGCCGACTTCGGGGCTGGACGTGCTGGTGGCCCGCGCAGTGATGGAGAACATCGAGCAACTACGCGACCTGGGCAAGTGCATCCTCTTTTCGACACACATCATGCGCGAGGTGGAACGCCTGTGCGACCGCGTGGCGGTCATCAGCCGCGGGCAAGTACGGGCGTGTGGCACCCTGGAGAGCCTACGCGAGCAGTACGGCGAGCAGGATGTCGAGGAGTTGTTCTTTCAACTGGTACAGTGAGGCGATCCAAAGCAAAGGGACGATCCGAGAAATCGGATCGTCCCTGGATTGGCCGGCTCGTCGTGTGCGGCAGAGAGAGGATGGGTTAGAAGCCAAGAGCCTCAACACCGGAGGAACCCATGCCTCCCATGCCCATCATCATGCCTTTGCCGCCCATCATCATGCCACCCCACTGCATG
>Ga0308411_10003185_pt1 | contig 10986 bp, 8 predicted proteins | sample HotsprottomLayer_2_FD_203530 | JGI IMG/M metagenome (GOLD analysis project Ga0308411, IMG submission 203530) | Hot spring phototrophic mat microbial communities from Octopus Spring, Yellowstone National Park, Wyoming, United States -... | ecosystem: Environmental > Aquatic > Thermal springs >... | reverse complement strand
GTGCATCAATCCCGGACTCATCCTGTACGGACTGGCCGGGAGCTGCCTGGTGGCGGAAGCCGAAAAGATCGGACTGCGGGCGGTTGGGGAAGCCTTTGCCGACCGGCGCTACACCCTGGAAGGAACGCTTGTGCCGCGCTCCCGGCCGGACGCGCTCATCGCGGACGTGGACGAAGCCGTGGCCCAGGCCCGGCGCATCGTTCATCAGCAGTCCGTCATTGCCGCGCAGAATCACGTCGTGGCACTGCGGGCAGGCACGCTCTGTCTGCACGGTGACGGCCCGCACGCGCTCGATTTTGCGCGGGCCATCCGGCGTGCCCTCGAAGCCGACGGCGTACGCATCGCAGCTCCGACCAACGGGTATCCGGCCAATGGGTAAACATCGTTGCCCAGCCCACTGCCGACCAGGATGCGCCTGTTTCCCATTGCCGACGATGCGCTGACGGTTGAGTTCGGACAGTCCATTTCACCGGCACTGCACGAACAGGTATGCCGGCTCGATCAGGCGCTGGCAGCACAACCCTTTGCCGGACTTCGGGAAACCGTCCCGGCCTATGCTTCGCTCGGCGTGTTTTACGCGCCCGACCGGGTAGCCCGCGCCTACCCGACGTTTCCCAGCGCCCAGGCGGCCGTCATCAGCCACATCGAGGGATTACTCCGTGATCTGCCCCCGGCGGACGGCTTTTCCCGGCGGCGAATCACATTGCCCGTGTGCTATGACCTTCGTTGTGGACCCGATTTGCCTTTCGTGGCACAGCAGCACGGTCTGTGCGTTGAAGAAGTCATCGCCCGCCACACCGCCCCGGTCTATCGTGTTTTTATGCTGGGCTTCCTGCCAGGTTTTGCCTACCTGGGACTCGTGGACGAGCACCTTGCAACGCCGCGCCGCCCGACGCCGCGCCCACATGTGCCGGCCGGCAGCGTTGGCATCGCCGGGCGTCAAACCGGCATTTACCCGACGACATCACCCGGCGGCTGGCAACTCATCGGACGGACGCCGGTACGGATGTTTGACCCTTTTGCGCCGCAGCCAGCGCGCTTGCAACCCGGCGATGAAGTTTGTTTCTACCCGATACCTTACGAGGAGTGGCTGGCGGCATTGGCATCGGAAGCCAAGGGCGAATGGCGCTGACGCCTTCTGCAAAGGCATTCGGCGGCTTCCACACAAGGGACTTGCTAGTTGAGGCTTCCAAAACCACCCCAGTTGCTGAAGTCATCCTCGTCGTCGCCACGCCGACCGCGCCGCCGGTCCGCCGGAGCCGCCTTGCCGTAGCCACGTTCTTCCGAACGGCTGACTTTGCGCTGGGCGTGCAGCCCTTCCAGAATCAGCTCGGCAGCCGAAACCAGGTGCGCCGGCGTGCGGCCTTCGGCGTAGCCGCCCATTTCGGCAACTTCGATAAGTGTCCGAATAGCGCGCATCTTTTCCAGTATCGCCGCTGAAGAATCTGCCTCAGACACCTTCAGGCTATGGCCCTGATTGAACCACTCGACGATGCGCCCGGTTTCGGCCAGCGCCAGGTAGTTATCATAAACCCGTCCGCAGGCAGTTCGGATGAGTTCGCGGGCAATGCGTTCCGCGCCGACCTGTTCGCCTTCGTACTCCAGTTCGATTTTGCCGGTGATCGCCGGCAGTGAAGCGTAGATGTCCGAAATGCGCGGCACGATGATGGTTTCGTGGTGGCGCAACGCCCGGCGCTCGGCGCTGCTGACGACATTTTCGAGCAGCGAGATGGGCAATCGCTGGCTGACGCCCGACCGCCGGTCAATCCGCTGGTCTTCACGGGCAACAAACGCAATGGTTTCCACGATTTCCCGAATGAACTTCGGGATGTGGATCGGCGCGCGGGACGGGCGGTCAGTCCAGGCTTCCTGCGCCGTGATCCGCACGCCTTCCTCAACGGTCTGTGGGTAGTGGGTCAGGATTTCCGAACCAATCCGGTCTTTGAGCGGCGTGATGATTTTGCCGCGCGCCGTGTAGTCTTCAGGGTTGGCCGAAAACACCAGGGCAACATCCAGCTTGAGCCGGACGGGAAAGCCCTTAATCTGCACGTCCCCTTCCTGCATGATGTTGAACAGCCCGACCTGGATTTTACCGGCCAGGTCAGGCAGCTCGTTGATGGCAAAGATGGCGCGGTTGGCCCGGGGCAGAAGACCAAAGTGCATGGTGGTCTCGTCGCTGAGCAGGTTGCCGCTCTTTGCCGCCTTGATGGGGTCAATGTCCCCGATGATGTCGGCGATGGTCACGTCCGGCGTGGCCAGTTTCTCGATGTACCGTTCCGCGCGTGTCCGCCAGGCAATGGGCGTCGCATCCCCCTGTTCGTCCAGGACGCGCTGCGCGTAGGCGCTGATGGGCGCAAAGGGGTTGTCGTTGATCTCCGAGCCGGCCACGATGGGCATGACCTCATCGAGCAGGCTGGTCAGGGAACGCAAAATGCGACTTTTCGCCTGCCCTCGCCGTCCCAGCAGGATCAGATTGTGGCGTGACAGGATGGCGTTGATCAGATGAGGCTCAACAGTATCTTCATACCCTACAATGCCGGGGAAGACTTTTTCGCCACGTTCAAGCTTGGCGATGAGGTTGGCGCGCATTTCGTCCTTGACCGAGCGACGCCACCGGGCGGGATCACCCCACGGGCTGTTTTTGAGTTCACCGAAAGTAGCAGGCAAAGCCATGGCAACAAAACCTGTAAGGGACGGTCAAAATGCCGGGGGGGGGCAGGAAAACAGAGAAGAACGCCGGGGTTCAGCCGATTTTGCGACGCCGGATCAGGTGTTTGACTTCGGCTTCGCCGGACTCGGTCATCACGCTGATGACCACTGCCGCCGTTCCAGCGTGGATGTTGGGCAGGGTCAGGGTCAAAACCGCTGTCCCATCCTGCCCCGTTGACGCTGAGCTGCGGTGCGGACGGTCATGCGTACCGAAGACCTTGACGATGACCGGTGCATTGGGGATGGGAGGACCGTTGACGCCACGGGTGACATGCACCTGGATAACAACCGTCTCTCCAGCATAAAACGCCGGGTTGCCAAGCAGGGTGATGACTGGCTTTTCGGATTGCAGGTTGCTGGCCACGTACTGATTGACCATGCTGTTGAGGTCAATCGAAGCCTTTGGCGTTCCGCCGGTCGTCGAAGGCGACCAATCAGAAGAAGCTCCCGGTTGACCAAGCGGCGGCAGGAGATTGCCGAGCATCGTCGTTACCGCCGGACCGGAGGATGAAGGGGCCGGGTGTGGTGGGGGCGGCGGTGTGGAAGGCGCACGGTGCAGCGGGTCACTTATGCCGGCCAGCACGCTATCGAGCGCCGAAGTGACCCGCGTCAATCCCGGAATCGGTGGTGGCGGGGGCGGCGGCGGGGGAAGGCTGCCGGTGACTGGCGCCGGAGGTCGTTCAGAAAATGATTTGGTCAACGCAGGCGAAAGGGATTCCGTAGCCGAAGGATGGGGTGGAAGGGCCGGCGGTGCCGGCGGCAGCGGCGGCGGTTCTACCGGAGACCGGTTGGCCGCGGTCTCCCGCTTGTTGATCAGCTCTTCCACACGCCCACGCGCAATGAGCGCCAAGATGGCCTTGTGCTGCTTCTCCAGCTTTTTCTGCAACTCGGCCGGCGTGACCCCCTCTTCCAGTTCCTTCACGTAGTAGGTGCGCTTCGACGCCAGAATCTGCCCTCCAACATACACAAGGGACAGAATCAGCGGGTTGGCCGGCCCTTTGTCCTCGGTCTGTACGTGATACACAACACCGTTGTAGGTGATGTCGGTATTGAAGCCGGTCAGCATAAGCAACGGTGGTTCAGCAAAACAGGTGACAGAAAACTGTCGTGGATGAGGCTGTAGCGACTGGAAGAATATGCAGGCAAGTTAACACAGGGTTTTTCGATGCGTCAATGTACCCGCCACGGCGCGTTGCCGCACCCGGTGGCGGTCGCTAAGATGCCCTATCGCCATACCCCCGTCTGGTGCATTTCACACGTTCGACCTGTACTTATGACCAGTGACCCCATTCTCCGCATTGCCGAGAAAGTACAAGCCGGTGAGCGGCTTTCCTTCGACGACGGGGTGGCCTTGTTTGAAACCCGGTCGGTTGCGCTGCTCGGCCACCTGGCCCACACCGTTCGCCGCGCACGACATGGCAATGTGGCCTACTACAACGTCAACCATCACCTCAACCCAACGAACGTCTGCTACTGGGACTGCACGTTTTGTTCGTTTTACCGCAAGCCTGGACAGGAAGGAGCCTACACCTACACCATCGAGCAGGCCATTGCTGAAGTCCGTCCCTACTATGAGGCCGGAATCACGGAAGTCCACATTGTCGGTGGACTGCATCCGACGCTTAAGTTCGACTACTACCTTGACTTGCTGCGCGGGCTGAAAAGCGCCTTCCCCAACGTTCACCTCAAAGCCTTCACCATGGTCGAACTTGACCATTTCAAGCGCATCACGCGGCTGTCGGATGAAGAAGTCATCGAGCGGTTGCGCGAAGCCGGGCTGGATTCCTGCCCAGGCGGTGGGGCGGAGATATTTGCCGAGCACGTACGGGAAAAAATCTGCCGTCACAAGTGCGACAGCCAGCGGTGGCTCGACATGGCACGGACCGTACACCGCAAAGGCATCCGCTCCAACGCCACCATGCTCTACGGCCACATTGAAAGCTACGCCGACCGCGTGGACCACATGCTGCGGCTGCGCGATTTGCAGGATGAAACCGGCGGTTTTCAGTGCTTCATCCCGTTGGCGTTTTATCCTGAACATACGGAACTGGCTCACCTGCCGGGGCCGACCGTCGTGGACAGTCTCAAAACCATTGCCGTCTCCCGGCTGATGCTCGACAACTTTGACCATATCAAAGCGTACTGGGTCATGCTCGGACGCCAGACGGCGCAGATGGCGCTCCATTTCGGAGCGGATGACCTCGACGGCACGGTGTCCGGCGGCGGCCCGCTGGTGGCAACCTACTCAGCCGATGGACGCGACCGCTGCATGACGACCCGTGAAGAAGTCGTTTCCCTTATTCGGGACGCCGGTTTTGAACCGGTCGAACGCGACACGCTCTACCAGCCCGTCATTCGGGAAACCACAGCGGCTCTGGTCTGACCCCACAGCTTTTCCGGTGCGGATTTTCCGGCGCGGACACCTCACGTGGCATCGTGGGGCGGCGCGCCGGTTTCTTCTTCCGGGCAGTCGGCAGGGCGGTCGGGCTGTGCTGCCGCCAGCCGTTGCATCGTGGCGGCAAAACGTTCCAGGTCAGCTTGCAGGGACTCCATGTGCCGACGGCTGGCCTGGTACTGCACCCACTGGTGGGTTTCCACGACGCGCTTGAGAGATGCTTCCCCAAGCAGGGTGGCCAGCAACACGATGAGATCGTTGGCCGCTGTTACCTGCAACAGCAACGCATTGACCAGATGATAGGCATCTTCCGCCGTCGCCCAGTCGAGCGCCGGGGCAGATGCGCTTTCGGACGGGTTGCTCGCCATCGGTGGCACGTCTGAAGGCTGGGTCACGCCGCCGCTCCTTCCCGGATGTGAACCGGACGGCCATCCACCACAAGCGCCGTGGGTTGTGCCAGTACCGCCGAACGGAGATACCCCAGCGCCAGCACTTCCTGAGTCACGGGATGGCGGACGACGCTGGTCAACTGTCCAACTTCCTTTCCATCGGCAAGGATGGGCGTGCCTTTCCCCGGCAGCGCGGTGTCCGTACCGGTGTCGCTGGCGATGCGCAGCGGTGTCAGCCGCCGCGCGGTCTGGTCATGGCCGCGCCAGTGGATTTTGGCCACGGTTTCCTGCCCGACATAGCAGCCCTTGGTGTAGCTGATGGCATGCCCCAGCCCGGCTTCGGGCGCGAGAGTGGTTTCGTCAAAGTCCTGCCCAAAACGGCCGGTGCCGTGCTCGATGCGGCACACTTCCAGAGCATCCCAGCCGACCGGCGTAGCCCCGGCCCCGGTCAGGTGCGTCCAGACCTCCACGGCTGCCTCGTGGAGAACGAACAGATCAAAGGCCGGCTGTCCGTAGCGGGGACGCTGCACAACCAGCACGCCGGCATGGCCAATACACAGCCGCTCGTGCGCAAAAACCGGGAGGGATTCTGTGCCACCGCCGACTTTTTCAACCGTCAGGCTGGTGCGCCAAGTGGCAAGCGGCGCGCCGGTCAACGACTCGATCAGCGCCGGAGCAGCCGGCCCGACGAGACCAAGCAGAGCATGGGTGGCGCGCAGGTCAGTCAAGCGGAAATCACCGGCGCGCACCAGCGGGGACAACTTTTTGTGAACGATGGCAGATGCAGCCGGCTCGGTCGTCAGCCAGAACTCATCGGGCAGGCAGTCCAGCGTGACATCCGCGATGACCCGTCCCTGGGGCGTCAGAAAAAGAGCAGTGACCCCGGTGCCCGGCACGAGCGGCTTGACATGCTGGCTGACCCAGCCGTTGATGAACGTTGTCCGGTCACGGCCTCCAACGGCAAAGCAGCCGCGCGCGCTGAGGTCAACGATCCCGGCGTGCTTGACCAGCGCCGTATATTCGGCCGCCAACCGGCCATAGTGCGCCGGCACGGACCCGTCACCTTCAGGGCGCAGCACGGCACCAAGTGTCGCGTGGTGTGTCGCAAGCGGATACTCCATAACCCTTTATTCAACGACCTTTCCGAAAGGCTGTGCGTCGTTCATGCCGCACGCTGTCCCCTCCAGGCAAACCCATCCGGCGTTGTCCGGTCGTCTTCATCCCTGCCGGGACGGCGCCTGTCGCGGCTCTTGCCTGAAAGGGACTCTCCGACACACGATAGAAGTATGCCAAGTTTTCCACCGGCAGCGCCGCCGCTCGTCCCGACACCTTCACTTTCAGACCCGCACCAAACTACCCGTCCACCCGCGTCCAGCGGAATACCAGCCTGGCTGCCCCAGGCGCTGCACGCCTTTGCCTTCCGCGATTACCGCCTTCAGTGGGCCGGCGCTTTTACTTCCAGCATCGGAAGCTGGGTGCAGCAGGTTGCCCAGGCCTGGCTCATCCTCGATCTTACCGGCAGCCCATTTTATCTCGGTCTCGACGCCTTTCTGGGCATGGCACCAATGCTGGGATTGTCGCTGGTGGGCGGCGCAGTGGCTGACCGATTCGACCGCCGCAAGCTACTCCTGTTTTCCCAGGCGGTGCAAATGTCCAGCGCGCTGACGCTGGCGCTGCTCGTTGGGCTGCACGTTGCCACGGGGCTGCCCCTCGTATATGCGATCCTGGCGCTGTCCTTTTTGACCGGAACGGCGCAGGCGCTGAGCGGGCCGGCCTATCTGGCGCTGCTTCCCAACCTGGTGCCGCAACCGTTTGTCGCGCAGGCCATTGCCGGTAATGCCATCCAGTTCAATCTGGCGCGGGTTGTCGGGCCGATGGTTGCCGGATTGGTCCTGGCGCGCTTTGGCGCGGCGACCTGTTTCGCCCTGAACGCTCTGTCGTTTCTGGCCGTGATGGCTGCCCTTGCCACCATTCGCCCGCCACAACAGATACCGGCGACACCCGGCCCCTCGTGGCGGCAGGAAATTGCGACCGGCATGCGCTATGTCTTCGGCGACAGAGTGCGGCGACGGCTGTGCTTTCTGGCCACCCTGACGACCAGCCTGGGCGTTGCCGTTCCAACCCTGCTTCCGCAATACACCCGGATCATCTGGCACGGGGATGAAGTGCTGTTTTCACGGCTGGCAGCCTGTTCAGGGCTGGGCGCAGTGACGGGCGCCATCGTGGTCGCCACCGTCGCCAAAAAAGCGCAGTCCCTGCCGTTGATTCTGGCGACGCAGGCGGCGCTCGGTCTCTGCATGCTGCTGCTGGCGGCCACGGGCTGGTTCTGGCTGGCCTGTCTGTGGCTGTTCATTGGCGGGGCGCTTCTGGTGGCCACCTACGCGCTGGTGACGACCTGTTTTCAGCAGGTTGTCGCGGATGACATGCGGGGGCGGGCCGTGAGCCTCTACATGGTCTGTTTCCGGGGCGGAATGGCCATTGGGGGACTGCTGGCCGGCAGCCTGGCGCACTGGTGGCGGGTCACTGCCGCGTTCGGTCTGGCCGGGCTGGGACTGGCGCTGGCAAGCGCCTGGGCCTTTCTCAACTGGCGGGTGATGACGTTCCCCTCCGCCAGACCGGATGACGGATAAAAACACACCGGAGTGAAATGCTGCGTATGACGCACTGGATGACGTACGGCTGGACGACCGACCGGACGACCGGATGGTGGCTGCCAGGGATGCTGCTGGGGATACTGCTGGGATTGTCCGCCGCCGCGCCGGGGCGGACGCCGCCGGCCGATGTCCTGTTCATCAACGGCACCGTGCACACCCTCGATGATCGGCAACCCCGGGCCGAGGCCGTTGCCGTCCGGCGCGGGCGTATCGTTTTTGTCGGGTCCACGGCCGAAGCCATGACCTACCGTGGCCCCAGAACGCGCCTTGTGGACCTGGCCGGAGCCGTGATGTACCCCGGCTTCACCGATGCCCACTGCCACCTGTTTGGCATCGGCGAACGCGAACTGACCCTGAATCTGGAAGGAACCAACACCCGCGCCGCCTTTCTGGCCGCCGTTGCCGCCCGCGTTGCCCAGACGCCCAAGGGTGAATGGATCGTCGGGCGCGGCTGGATTGAGACCTTCTGGACGCCGCCCACCTTCCCGACCGCTGCGGAACTCGATGCCATCGCGCCGGAGCATCCGGTGTTTCTGGTACGGGCGGACGGGCATGCCAGCGTGGTCAACACCCTGGCGCTCAGGCAGGCCGGGATTGACGCACAGACGCCCAACCCACCCGGCGGCGACATCCTGCGGGACGCGACAACCGGCCAACCAACCGGGATGCTTATTGATCGCGCCCAGGACCTCGTCCGGCGGCTGCTGCCCCGCCTGTCGCCCGAAGACTACGCGCGCGCGGCCATGGCCGGCGCGCAGCGCGAGCTGTCGCTCGGCTGGTGCACCATTCACAACGCCGGCAGCTCCCTTCTGGAAACGAACCTGCTGCGCCGCCTCTGCCGCACGGGTGCTATCAAGCTGCGGGTGTACAACGCGGCGGCCAACCGTCCGGCGGAAGTTGCCGCTCTGCTCCGGCGCGGCCCGATCATCGGCGAAGCCAACGGACGCTTCACCATGCGGACAATCAAGGCGTACATGGACGGCGCGCTGGGGTCACGTGGCGCGGCCCTGCTGGCCCCCTACGCCGACGCCGACACCACAGGTCTGTTTCTCACTCCACCGGACGAACTGCGCGCCCTGTGCCGGCAGGCGCTGCGCGCCGGCATTCAAATCCAGACGCATGCCATTGGGGATCGGGCCAACCGTCAGGTGCTGGACATTTACGAACAGGTGTTCGCCGAAGTGCCGCCAGCCCAGCGCCGGGTGCGCGATCCGCGCTGGCGCATCGAGCATGCCCAGATTCTGCATCCTTCCGACATCCCACGCTTTGCCCAACTCGGCGTCATTGCGTCCATGCAGCCCTCGCACGCCATCAGTGACCTGCACTTTGCCCCGCGCCGGCTGGGGCTGGAACGCCTCGCCGGAGCCTATGCCTGGCGGGCGCTGCTCGATGGCAAAGCCATCATTGCCGGTGGCTCGGATGCACCTGTTGAACGCGGTGAACCCCTCATCGAGTTTTATGCGGCTGTGACACGGAAAGACCTGACCGGGTTTTCCGGTGCGGGATGGCATCCAGAGCAGGCGGTCAGCCGCCTGGAAGCGTTGAAAATGCTGACCCTCTGGCCAGCTTATGCGGCCTTTGAAGAAGACCTTGCCGGCACGATAGCCGTCGGCAAGCGCGCGGACTTCACCGTTCTTTCCGCTGACCTGCTCACCATCCCGGAAACGGACATCCTCCGGGCACGCTGCCTGATGACCATCATCGGCGGCGAGGTCGTGTTCCGCGCTCAGGAACCCACAACCGGCAACAGCGCCCCGGCCGGGACAGGCTCAGGAAACCAGCCAGATAAGCGCCGTGCGCCCCAACCGCACAACTGGCGCCGGAAGCAGGTTGGCGCGGCTGGGCGGCCGCTGGATGCGGGTGTTGATCATCGGGCGAAACAGTCGCCACCGCAGCCGCCGGCCATCGAGCGTTTCTGAAACGCCATGGGCATCGTCATCCGGGCCCGCTCCGCTGAGAAAGCGGATGTAAAAGGGCCCGGAATCCACCATGTGCTGCTGGCGAATGGTCCAGGTTTCGCCGGTCGCTGGGAGCGTCACGTGCAGGCGATGCGGATACTTCAGCCCCAGCCAGTTGCGCCGCTGGGCCTCGAACGTCACCTCGATGGCGTCGGTGACGAGTTCCGGGCGCTCGCCGTCAAAAACGGCTCCGAAGGAAAATGCGCCGGGCTGTCCGGGCAGCGGTTCGTTGCGGTAGTAAATCAGCATGCGGTCGCCGCGCCAGCAGCGTCCCCAGTGCCAGCGGTTGATGGCGCGCGACATCGGAACGGGATCATAGTTGTGGTCGTGGTAGCCACGCCCAACAAAAGCCACGCGCCGCTCACACCGCCCGTCCGCTCCGGTGATTTCCAGCGCGCCCTGCGTTGCACAGACCGGCGCCACCAGATTCCAGGTGTGTGTTCCCAGCGCCTGCTCCATCAGCCCCCGGCTGGAAGCCACCAACTCGGGGGAAAGCCAGTTCTCGTTCAGATTGCGAAAGCTGAACGTTCCGGTCAGCCGGCGGCCAATGGCGACCGGAATGGGCGTGGTGACTTCAGTCAAATCCACATCCACGTTCAGGTGATAGGTCGCCGTTGCCGGGTCGTAGGTCAACAGGTTGCGCCCGGTGCAGACCATCGGCCGGGTCGTCGAGGCGGTGAAGGTGTCGTACTCGACGAGCGCGTAGGCAATCGGCCGCCCACGGTGATAGAGTGCAAAGGAAAAGGCCGCGTAATCACACGGGTCGGGCGGCAGGGCGCGCCCACGTTCGTAAGCCTCGAAGTGGGCGTTGTAGTCGGGCGAAAAAGGAATGCCACAGAACCAGATGGCCACCAGCCCATACTCGCGGTCCTCAGACAGGG
>Ga0308411_10003183_pt1 | contig 10991 bp, 8 predicted proteins | sample HotsprottomLayer_2_FD_203530 | JGI IMG/M metagenome (GOLD analysis project Ga0308411, IMG submission 203530) | Hot spring phototrophic mat microbial communities from Octopus Spring, Yellowstone National Park, Wyoming, United States -... | ecosystem: Environmental > Aquatic > Thermal springs >... | reverse complement strand
GTCCACCACTGGCATCTCCAGGGCGATCTGCTGGCAAGCCTCGGGGGTCGGCACCAACAAGTTGCGTTCCCCACCGGCGCCGGTGAACACCGAGGTCACGAGCTCCTCGCGGATGGCGTCCAGGGGAGGATTGGTCACCTGGGCAAAGAGCTGCTTGAAGTAATTGAACAACGGCTGCGCGCGGTCCGAGAGGACCGCCAGCGGCGTGTCGTTGCCCATCGAGCCGACCTTCTCCTCGCCATCCTTCCCCATCGGCCCGATGATGTACTTGATGTCTTCGAGGGTGTATCCAAATGCCTGCTGGCGTTGCAGGAGCGTCTGGGGATCGGGGCCGGGGATGTCCGGCGCGGGGGGAAGATCGGCCAGGGGAACCATATACTGGCGGAGCCACTCCCCATAAGGACGGGCCGAGGCAATCTGGTGCTTGAGCTCATCGTCGTCCACGATCCGCTGCTGCTGGAGATCGACCAAGAACATCCGCCCAGGCTCCAGCCGACCCTTGCGGGCCACGTTCTCGGGGGCGATCTCCAACGCCCCCACCTCCGAGGCCATGATCACCCGGTCGTCCTTGGTGACGATGAACCGGCTTGGTCTGAGGCCGTTGCGGTCGAGCACCGCGCCGATGGTCTTGCCGTCGGTAAAGGCCACCGAGGCCGGCCCGTCCCACGGCTCCATGAGGCAGCTGTGGTAGGCGTAAAAATCCTTCTTGACCTGCGACATCGATTCGTGGTTCTCCCACGCCTCGGGAATCAGCATCATCATGGCGTGGGGAAGGCTGTATCCCGATCGCACCAGAAGCTCGACGGCGTTGTCCAGACAGGCGGTGTCGGACAGCCCTTCCCGGATGATCGGCTTGATCTTCTCGAGGTCGCCCGGTTCATAAAGGTCTGACTCGAAAAGCGCCTCGCGGGCCCGCATCCAGTTGATGTTGCCCCGGAGCGTGTTGATCTCGCCGTTGTGCGAGATCATGCGATACGGATGAGCCAGTTCCCAGCTCGGAAACGTGTTGGTCGAGAACCGTGAGTGAAACATGCACAAGGCGCTTTCCAGCAGCGGGTCACTCAGGTCGTCCTGGTAATAGTGGGCAACCTGCATCGGGGTCAGCATCCCCTTGTAGACCAGCGTCCGGCACGACAGGCTCGAAAAGTAGAAAAAGCGGCGGTCGTCGAGCCCCGACTCCTCGATGGCGGTCTCGAACCGTTTCCGGATCACGTACAGCTTCCGCTCGAACGCCTCTTCGTCCCGTATCCGCTCGCCCCGAGCCAAAAGTGCATGGAAGATGCTCGGCTCGACCTCGCGCGCGCTGGGACCCAAGAGGGTATTGTCGGTCTGCAGTTTCCGCCAACCCAGAAACCGCTGCCCCTCTTCCGCAACCAGACTCTCAAAGAGCTCCATCCCATAACGCTGCTGGGCGGGGTCGGGCGAGGCGAAGAGGGCCCCCACCCCGTAGGTTCCCGGCTCACCCAGGGAAATCCCCAACGGGCGGCACCTCTGCAGCAGAAAGGCGTGGGGAATCTGGATCAGGATGCCAGCTCCGTCCCCGGTATCGTCATCACAGCCACAGGCTCCCCGGTGATTCAGATTTACCAGTGCCGTCAGGCCATCGCGCACGATCTGGTGGGATTTTCGCCCTTTGATGTCGACGATGAAGCCCACTCCGCAACCGTCGTGCTCGTGACCGGGGTCGTACAGACCCTGTCGCTCTGGCAAACCGCGTTTCATATCATGCCCTTCCCGGACGTCCAAGGTCGCGAATCGTTCGGACGTTTGATGAGGTCAATCATTCCGATCCTTTGAGGGGGAGTTTTCCACTCATCCAGTCGTTGCCGAGGCCGCCGAACCTGCCCCCCTCCCTCTGGTCGGCCGGCGAAAGCTCCCGGTGTGACCTGCGGGATCCAAACCCCCGGCCCCACCGTCGCCAGCAACCCCGAGGCGTCGCCAAGCCTCACGGGTTGCGCAGGGTGCGGTGGCGTCTGAAGGCCGCCGCGCCCGCCGCCTTGGATTCACAATCGGGAGTGCGACGCGGCCGGCTCACGCCGCGGCCCTCCCGCCGAAGCGAGGCGGGAACTGTCCGCAGCTCCCACCAGCAGCTCCAAGAATCGAGCCGCCGCACCCTCGGGTTTGTCGTGGCGGCGGTGCAGGATCGCCAATGGGCGGTGAAACCGGGGATGGATCGCTTGACCCTCGAGCCGGACCACCGCAAGGCTCCCGACGCTGAGCTCGCGCACCAGGCAGGGCTCGGGAACAATGGCAATCCCCGCTTCGATCTCCACGGCTCGCTTGATGTTCTCGATATTGTCGAATTCGAGCACGATCTCGAGATCGACCCCATGATGCCGGAGGAACCGATCGACGGCTCGCCGGATCGCAAGATCCCCGTCATACGAGACCAATCGTTCCCCCTGCAACTCCCGCACGTCAACCGACGCGCGGCACGCCAATCGGTGGCCCGGCGGAACCGCCAGCACCATCTCCTCGTCACGCCAGGGGATCGCCACCAAATCCGGCCATTTCCTGGGATAGGAGATCAGCCCGAGATCGGCTTCCTCGTTCATCACATGCTCGACGACCTGCGCCGGATGGAGATACTCAAGCCGGACGCTCGCCTCCGGATACCGCTGCTCGAAGGTCTTGACGTACTGGCTCATGTGGTGGAGACCCACCGAATAAATCGAGGCCACGCCGACCGTCCCCGTGACGCTCGATCGCCCCCCAAGCTCCCGGACCCGGTTCTCCAGCTCCTCGTACCGACCCACCAGTTCCTTGCAGCCGTCGTAATACAACTTCCCCTCAGGAGTGAGCACCAGCGGCCGCTTCGAACGATCGATCAGCTTCACCCCCAGCCGGTTCTCCAGTTGCAAGACCGCCTGGCTCGCCGAGGATTGCGAAATCCCATTCTCCGCCGCCCCGCGCGAGAAACTCGCCCACCGCACCACATCACAGAAGATCTTCAACGACTCAAGTTGCATCCATCTCTACCAATTCAATTTCATCGATACTACATCAGAATCGTTATCGGAAAAGATAATACTACTTAGCCACCGGATTTCGCCATCGTCAAGCGAAATTGTGCATGTTCTGCGGCAAATTCTGGGAACTCGCCAAGCGTGTACGCATGCATCACAGACCCAACGGGGCGAGCTGGTTGCGGCCGCTTTGGGGTCTTTGTGGAGCCATGGAGTGGATCGACGACGGCGCTGCCGTGGGTGGGTGCCGACTCTCATCCGTCCCCGCTTGCTTCCGGGGAATCGGGGGAGAGCTGGGGCGTGGGTTGTCGTTTGCGAGGTTGCCCCCCTGGGCGTATGAGCTGTTGGCAAGGTGGCTCAGAATTGAGCGGTTGGGCTAGGGTTCCTTTATGGGTGCGGTCTTGTTGGGGGGGCAACGGGTGTGAGGATGCCTTCGGTTTCGAGAGCGTTGAGGAAGCAGCGGCGGATTTCGGAGGCTCCCCGCAGACTGGGTTCGATCGTCAGGGTGAACCAGGAGGGGTCGCCGGCGAGGAAGTGTTGGTGGAGATCGACCAGGTGGCCGTGCCGGGCAGCGACCCGGCCGATGGCGGCGTTGAGCCGGGCGAGGTTGGAACGGGCTCCGAGGGGTTCGAGGCCGAGGAAATTTCTGGAGTTCTCGCCGAGGGTTGGGTCGTAGACGTTGCCCAGGAAGACGGGGCGGATGGGCAGCTCGGTCACGAAGGCGTCGAGGAGGGCTTCGAAGGTTTCGATGCCGGGGCCCCGATCGACGATCAGGCCGGCGAGGAGGTCGTTGCCCCCGATTGTGATCAGGGCCGCGCCGGGATCTCGGGCGGGGCGAACGGCCAGTTGATCGGGCAGATCGAGCACGGTGGCACCGTCCTGGGCCCGATGGTCCAGCCGGCATGGTCCCTGCGACTTCAGGTCTCGGCCGCGGAATTCAGGGAAGAGCCGGTCATCGTTGCGGATCAGGAGTTGGCCGGGGGTCAGTCCCTCTTGGTTGTAGTGGCCGCAATCGAGGATCGAATCGCCGAAGGTGTAGAGGGTGAACATCGGGCGGTCGGCTGCTGCGAAGGGGGGACCACGGTGCCCGGGATTGAGACGGTGGCCAACGGTGCACGAGGGGATCCCCGCTCATCCCGGGGGCTCCTGGGCGCGGGGATGACCGCTGGGCATGAGCGACTCGCGGAGCTCGGGTTCGAGCTCGGCGGCGGCGCGCTCGGCCCAGGATCGGACGGCCTCGGCGATGGTGGCGACTTCGGCCATGGCCCCAATGCCGATGTCGCCGCAAGCGAGTCGTTTGCTTTGGGGAGGGACCAGAATGATTTGGGGGGCGAGGCGCGCGAAAGCAGCCGCGGCGGTCTCGAGGCCCCAGTCGGGCGGCAGGGTGGCGGATTGTCCGCGATCGAGCAGGAGTTGCCCGAGGTGCCGGGCGGTCACGGGGCTTTGCCACATGAACGTATTCATGGCCGGTGCGAGGACGACCGGCTTCTCGAAGTCCCAGGCCCGGAACAGGCAGCTGAGGAGGTTGTCGCACAGCCCCAGGGCAAACTTGGCGAGGGTGTTGGCGTCGAGCGGGGCGACCAGGAGGAGGTCGGCCCATTTCCGGAACTCGATGTGCAAAACGGGGTCGCCTCGGCGGTAGCGCAGGCCGGGCCATTCGTCGCGGTCCCGGAACAGTGGGCCCGACGAGTCAGCGGCCGACTCGGCTTCAACCAGTTCCGCGGGATCGAAAAAGTAGAGTGCGGGCTCGGTCGCCACCACCCGGACCTCATGGTCGAGGCTGCGCAGGGCTTGGAACAGCGCGGGGACCCGGATCGCCGCGACCGAGCCAGTGACGCCCAGAAGGATTCGCGCCATCGTCGCTCCCCTTGAAAGACCGCCGGATAGACCCCAGCGCTGCCGATCGATCGGGCTTCAGGGAGCTAACGGCATTCCACGGAGAGGGGCTCGACGGCCTTGTTGATTGTCTCGGCCAGGCTGTTCCAGAGTGTCCGCCGGAGCTGCTGGATCTGTCTGGGCGACAGCAGGAGACGTTCCTCCGCACGCTGGCCCAGCGCGGAGACGATCACCTTCAAATCGTTCTGGATCAACCCGGTGAGGTCTTCAAACTCCTGGGGCAGCTCGAGCTCTCGCAGCACGACTTTTGAGGTGCGAGTCGACATGTCAACCCTCCTTGGCCCTCGGCGAGACGGATTCCCGGATTCATTCCGTTGGGAACTCAACCTTAGGTAACCCGTCTGGATGCCGGGGTCAAGCGTGTGATGCCACCTTCTCTGTTCCGCGCGGCTTCGGGAGTCAAGTTGGGGTCGAGCGACTCGACCGCGTTCGTGTCTCTCCGGAAGCCCAGCGCCTCTCTGTTCTCTCTCAACTAGTCTACGACTCCGATCCTCACGAGTGTTGGCCAAGATCCGGGGTTCCGGGAAAAACTTCGAGTTCGGCGTGGCCCTCGATCCGTCCCATCGCCGGCTTGGCCCGACCGCTGCGGGTGGCGTCAGCCGGGGCTGTGCCGAGGTCAGCGGTCCTGCGTGAGACGCCCAGCGATCGCGGGAGATCGGGGTCGCCGGAGCCGGTTTTCGAAAGCCCGCGGCAAGTCGGCCGGGAGTAAACGTCCAGAAACGCGCCAACGCGACTGGAAGGAGTCGCGAGCGGACGCAGGGACGGTCGGTTCAGAACCAACTGGGTTGCGGGTCGCTGCGGGCCGCCGGCCCCAGCGCCTCGTGAACGAGCTCGACCAGGCGGGGGCCGTCGATGAGCTCGATCGGGTTTTCCCGAGCAAACTTCTCGGCAGCAAGCGAGAAGGTGCCGGTGGTCACGAAGAAGCCCTTCCGGCTCCTCGAGTGGTGGATCGACCCCAAGAACCGCTGCAGCTCCGGCGAGCCGACGACGCTCCGCGGCCGATACTTGCATTGCACGATCGCGCGCAGATCCTGCCGCAGGACGACGAGGTCCGCGCCTTCGTCGCCGGTCCCGCCCACGACGGCCACCTCGTATCCCAGCGCCTCAAAGAGCTCGGCGACAAACTCCTCAAAGGTTTCGGGCGAAAGCGAGGCGAGCTGCGCAAGCCGCAGCTCGGCGCGCCGGGCGTGGGTCTTGACGTGTTCGAGTCGTTCCCGCCCCTGGCGGATGGTCTGCCGGAGCGCCTCGACCTCGGGCTCAAGCCGCGCCCGCTCTTCCGCCTCGATGCGGTCGAGGTAACGCGCGATCTTGAAAAGCGCGTTGTTGATGGAGTTGTCCAACCGGGTTCGCTCGGCCCGGGTGAGCTGATTCTGAAACCTCCGAAAGGTGGCGTAATGGAGGTGTTCCATCGCCCCCTCGAATTCCGCCGCCGACCGGATGACGGCGGCCTCTTCCTCGTAAGGGATCGCGGTCCACAAGACCCCCTGGCGACTGCTGGCGGACCGGGCGTCCGGTTCCCCGGACTGCGGTTCGAGCGCCCGAGCCCGAAGCCATTGCAGAAGCATCTCGGCACATTGGGGACCGAGGCATTCCATCGCTCAAAGGTTCCATGGTCGCGGCGGCGCTGCTTGCCAGATCGCCGGCGAATGCCTCCCCTCCTCCACAAGGGGCAAACGCCGCGGCGGCAATCCGGGCCATGGGCCTGAGTGCCGCCATTCACGGACCGAGCCGGCCGCCCAAGCGGCTCGCGAAATCAACCATGCCAGAACCCACGTCCCGACACAAGCCGTCTCCGGCCGCGGGGGGCAAACGGCGTCCCGCTCAGGCGCGGGTCGAGGTGCCCAAGATTCGGCGGCGGGGGGCTCGTAGGCGGGAGGCTCGTTGACTGTTTCCTGGATCGGTACCAGAATCATGGCGGAGGGGACTCCGCCGGGCCTGATTCGAGGGGAGGCTCGCTCATGGGCCAGTTTGCTGTGATTCTCCCCGCTGCCGGTCGCTCCAGCCGATTCGGCGATCCCAAGCAAAAAAAGATCTTCGCCGAGCTCGAGGGTCGCGCGGTCTGGCTGCGGGCCCTCGACCCGTTCCTCACCCACGGCGAGGTCGAACAGATCGTGGTGGCGATCGCTCCCGAAGACCGGGAGTTGTTTGATCGCCGATACGGAGACAAGGTGGCGTTTCTCAACCTCGAGATCGTGGAGGGAGGGGTTGAGCGGTCCGAGTCGGTCGCCCGCGCATTAAGCCGGATCCGCCCTGCCTGCCAGTATGTGGCGATCCACGATGCGGCCCGCCCCTGCCTCACCGAGGCCCTGGTCGATGCCGTCTTCGCGGCAGCCCGCGAACACGGAGCAGCGCTCTTGGCAGTTCCGGTGCCCGAGACCATCAAGCGCGGAGCCCAGGGCTTCACCACGGCAACCATTCCCCGCGAGGGACTGTTCCTGGCTCAGACTCCCCAGGTGTTTCGCCGCGCCTGGATCGAGGAGGCCTTTGCCCGCAGGACCTCCGACCAACGGGGAGCCACCGACGACACCCAGCTCGTCGAGGCGATCGGACACCGCTGCGCCATCGTGACCGGCTCGCCGCTGAACCTCAAAATCACCACCCGCGAGGACCTCCAGCTGGCCGCCGCAATCCTCCGGTTGCAGGACCAGTCCCGCAGGCGCGAGACCGGCCATCCCTTCGCCGACGAGGCTGCTCCCTGGGAGGACCTCCCCCGCATGAGACCCTCCGACCTCTTCGGACCCTAACCACCCCTGAGCGCCTCGCAACGGCGGCCCGTTTCGGTCCAAAACCCGGCGGGAGTGATCCGTGGTCGGCACTCCTCCCCGGTGAGACCCCCCGCAACGGCGGTCGGTTTCGGTCGCAGCTGGGACGGAAACGCCGCTGCCTGGTGCCCGTCAGTCCCGGGGCTCGTCCAGGAGCTTCCAGAGGGTCGGCTCCATCGCCTCGGCCCAGATGCGGTAGCCCCGGCGGCTGAGGTGCAAGAAGTCGGGCATGATCTCGCGCGAAATGGTCCCGTCGGCGTTCAGAAACGCGTCCTTGAGGTCGAGGAAGACGACCGATGAGCCGTCGGCCAGGCTGGCGATCCGCCGGTTGACCTCCTCGAGTCGCTGGCGCACCGCGTCAGGACTGGGACTGCGGGGAAAGACCCCCAACAAGAGGACCTTCGCCTCGGGGAGCCGCCCCCGCAATTCTTGGACGATCGCCGTGATCCCGGCAACGATCTCATCCGCCGAGTTGGACCCGGCGTTGTTGGTGCCGATCATGAGGACCACCACCCGGGGGCGGATCCCCTCGAGCTCGCCGTGCTGGATCCGCCACAGGACGTGCTCGGTCCGATCGCCGCCGATCCCGAAATTGGCCGCCCGCCGCGGGGCATAGAAGCGGTTCCAAACTTCGGGGTGCCAGCCCTGGGTGATCGAATCGCCGAGGAACAGGAGGTCGACATTCCCCTCGGCGGCCCGGGCAACGAAGCTCTGGTGGAGGTCCATCCACCTCCCCTCACGCGGGACCGGCACCGCCGTCGCAGGGGCCTGCGCAAAGACCCAGGGAGCTGTCGCAGCCAGGAAGACCATCACCGTGACCGAAAGAGCCGGCTGCGTGGGCGGCCTGCAAGTCATCTCAAAAGCTCCAAAGCGACCGCCTGGCTGGATCACCCGGTTCAAGTCCGGACGCTCGGCCAACCTGACTCCCCTCAGCCAGCGGGCGGAGGGCCGGTGACTGACCCCTGGCGGCTCGCGAAAAAGGCTTATAAACTCGCTACCACAATGGCTGGCCAGACGCAACGAGCGTGCCCTCCTCCCCGGCCGGACTCGGAGCTCCAAGGGCGACGCCGTCTGATCGTCACCCGGCCTGTCAGGCAACCCCTCGGCCGTCGGCCTCGACCGTTCCCCAACCGCCGGCCAAAGGGGAGAACATTCCCGAAACGCCCAGGAAAACCCGGCGACCGCCGTCTTGCATTCGGACCCGTAACGTGAGGGAACTCTGAACGATGAAAACGCTTCGTCGAGCTTGCTGGTGTGTGATCCTTGTCACCCTCCCGGTCAGCTCCCGGACCGGCCGGGGCGATGAGGGCTGGGTGTCGCTCTTCGACGGCAAGACGATGAGCGGATGGACCATGGTCGAGCTGGGCGAAAAAGGCTCCAGCCGCTGGGAAGTGAAACACGGCGCGCTGGTCGGATCGGGCAAAGCCTCCATGCTCTACAGCCCCTCGGGGCATTACAAGAACTTCCGCTTCCGGGCCGAGATCAAAATCAACGACGGGGGCAACTCCGGCATGTACTTCCGCTGCCCCGCCCCCGAAGCCACCTTCTCGAAAGGTTACGAAGCCCAGATCAACAGCACCCACTCCGACCCCATCAAAACGGGCTCCATCTACACGTTCGTCCACGTGTACCGCCAGCTTGTCGAGCCCGACACCTGGTTCACCCAGGAGGTGGAGGTCGTTGACAAGAATTACCGGGGGACCGTGATGCCCCACATCAAGGTGTCCGTCAACGGCGAGGTCCTCTACGAATTCCTCGACCACACCCGGGCCTTCCGCCAGGGCCATTTCGCATTCCAGCAACACGACCCGGGGAGCGTCGTCGAAATCCGAAAGGTCGAGGTCATGGAACTCCCCTAGACCTCCAACCCACGTCCCGACACGGCGGCAGCAGGACCACGACGCCCCGCGCCGCCACCTCCAGACGCGCTTGATCACGGCAAACCCTCCCCCCCCTCTCCCTGGCCAAACCGACGAGACAACACATCCCGTTGCAGGCCACCATTTGCCTGCTTTGAGCCGCCACAAGAGATCACCAACGATGGCCAACCTCTGGATTCGCAAGTCGATTTCCGCCCTCAAGGCCGAAGCGGCCGAAAGCCATGAAGCGGGGTTGAAGCGGTCGCTTTCCGCCTCGAACCTGGTCATGCTGGGCATCGGCGCAATCATCGGCGCAGGCTTCTTCGTCCTCACCGGACACGCCGCCGCCGAGAACGCCGGACCGGCGATCTCCCTCTCGTTTGTGTTGGGAGGCATCGTCTGTGCCTTCGCCGGACTCTGCTACGCCGAGATGGCCTCAACGGTTCCGATCGCCGGTTCGGCATATACATATGCTTACGCAACGATGGGAGAATTCATCGCCTGGCTGATCGGCTGGGACCTGATCCTGGAATACATGGTGGGGGCGACGACAGTTGCGATCGGCTGGTCGGGTTATGTCACCAGCGTCCTCCATGACTGGGGGATCCGCCTGCCAGCCCAGCTGACCCAGTCGCCAGGGACCCTCTTGATCGAGGTTCCCGACGCCATCGCCGACCGGCTCCACATGCGGCACGGCTGGTCGGCGCTGGCCGCGGTGAAGGGGATCCTGGAGGAGAACCAGATCGATTACTCGTCGTTTCCCCAGGCCACGGCCGTGCTCAACGTCCCGGCGATGATCATCGTGGCCCTGGTGACCGCGCTTCTGGTGGTTGGGATTCAGGAATCGGCCCGGGTGAATAACGTGATCGTGGCGATCAAGGTGTCGATCGTGGTTCTGTTCATCCTGGTCGGGCTGCCGATGATCTCGACGGAAAACTGGGGGGGGAGCTTCATTCCCGAAAGCGAGGGGTGGTTTCGCTACGGCTGGAGCGGAATCTTCCGGGGGGCCGGGTTGGTCTTCTTCGCCTACATTGGCTTCGACGCGGTGTCCACCGCCGCCCAGGAGGCCAAGAACCCCCAGCGCGACATGCCGATTGGGATCATCGGCTCGCTGGTGATCTGCACCCTGCTTTACTGCCTGGCGGCCTTCGTGATGACGGGGGTGGTCAACTACAAGCAGCTCAACGTTCCCGACCCGGTGGCGGTGGCGATCGACGCCATGGGCATGAAATGGCTGTCGGGATTCGTGAAACTGGGAGCCATCGCGGGGCTGAGCTCGGTGATCCTGGTCATGCTGCTCAGCCAGCCCCGGATCTTCTATTCCATGGCCCGGGACGGACTCTTGCCCAAGGTGGTCTCCAAGGTCCATCCCCGGTTCCGGACCCCCTGGATCACCACGATCATCACCGGAATGGTGGTGATGGTGGCGGCCGCGACCGTGCCGATCGGGGTGGCCGGGGAGCTCACCTCCATCGGGACCCTCTTCGCCTTTGCCGTCGTCTCCGCCG
>Ga0308411_10003182_pt1 | contig 10992 bp, 8 predicted proteins | sample HotsprottomLayer_2_FD_203530 | JGI IMG/M metagenome (GOLD analysis project Ga0308411, IMG submission 203530) | Hot spring phototrophic mat microbial communities from Octopus Spring, Yellowstone National Park, Wyoming, United States -... | ecosystem: Environmental > Aquatic > Thermal springs >... | reverse complement strand
TGCCGGTTGTAAACTTCCGAGCATCGGCCATGACAAGCAAACACTCTGCCATCCTGGACAAACTCGGTTTACAAGCAGTGAACTTTGGCGCATGCGGCGAACACTGGATTCACGACCGCGACGGAGCCGAACTGGTGTCGTGCAACCCAACCACCAACCACCCCATTGCAGCGGTCATCCAGGCCACGCCAGCCAGCTACGATGTCGTCGTGCGACACGCGCAGAACGCTTTCATGGATTGGCGCCTGCGGCCGGCTCCAAAGCGCGGCGACCTGATTCGCGATCTGGGCAACGCCCTGCGTGAGCTGAAGGAGCCGCTCGGCGACCTGGTCTCGATGGAGATGGGAAAGATCCGCGCCGAAGGCCATGGCGAAGTGCAGGAGATGATTGACATCTGTGACTTCGCTGTTGGCCTGTCGCGCCAGCTCTACGGCCTGACGATGCACTCCGAGCGGCCCGGCCACCGCATGTATGAGCAATGGCATCCGCTCGGCCCGATCGGCGTGATCACTGCGTTTAATTTCCCGGTTGCGGTCTGGTCGTGGAATGCAGCGATCGCTGCAGTGTGTGGCGACACGGTGGTGTGGAAGCCTTCGCTGCTCACGCCATTGTGCGCGATCGCTGTGCAGCACATCTGCGCGCGGGTGATGCACGATCATCATGCCCCTGGCGTGTTCAACCTGGTGATCGGACCGAACGAGACGGTGGGAGAGGCGATGTTGAACGACTCGCGCCTGCCCCTGGTCTCATTCACCGGCTCCACGCGCGTCGGTCGCCACGTCGCAGAGGCCGTCGCGCGCCGACTAGGGCGAACCATCCTGGAACTGGGCGGGAACAATGCCATCATCGTGGCCGAGGATGCTGACCTCGACCTGGCAGTGCGGGCCATCCTGTTCGGCGCGGTGGGCACAGCCGGCCAGCGCTGTACCACCACCCGCCGGTTGATTGCCCACAGATCCATCATGCCGGAGCTGACGCGCCGGCTACGCGACGCTTACGCCCAGGCCAGCCAGCGTCTGGGCGACCCGTTGGATTCCGGCACGCTGGTTGGCCCGTTGGTCACGCCGCAGGCCGTCCAAGCCTATCTGGTCGCTGTGGAAGAAGCTCGCGCCCAGGGCGGCGAGATCATCGCCGGCGGGCGCGCGCGGCCCGATATTGGCCCCAACTTCGTCGAACCGACGATCATCAAGATGCCCTGGCAAACCCCGGTGGTGCAACGCGAAACGTTCGCACCCATTTTGTATCTGATCGAGTACGAGTCCCTCGACCACGCCATTCACCTAAACAACGAGGTGCCACAGGGTTTGTCGTCGGCCATCTTCACTGGTAGCCTGCGGGCCAGCGAGCAGTTTCTCTCGGCAGTCGGCTCCGATTGTGGCATTGCCAACGTCAACATTGGCACGAGCGGCGCAGAAATTGGCGGCGCGTTCGGCGGCGAGAAAGACACCGGCGGCGGGCGCGAGGCCGGCTCGGATGCCTGGAAGAGCTACATGCGCCGGCAGACGACCACCATCAACTACTCGCGCGAGCTGCCGCTGGCTCAGGGCATCAGGTTCGAGGCGTGATTGCCTGCTTCCCTGCGAAGCCGCACGTTACGCCGCCGCTGCCGGTAATGCCTGCAGCATCTTCGATAATGTCGTCATGGAATACCGCAAACTCGGTCGAACCGGACTCAAGGTCAGCGAGCTATGCCTCGGCACAATGACCTTCCTGTGGACCTCGGACGAAAAGACATCGTTTGACGTGCTCTCTGCCTTTCGCGAAGCCGGGGGGAACTTCCTCGACACAGCCGACGTGTATTCGCGCTGGGCGCCCGGCAACTCTGGCGGCACGGCCGAGATGGTGATCGGCAAATGGATCAAAGCCGGTGGAGCCCCGCGCCACCAGGTCATCATCGCCACCAAAGGCCGCTCCCCGATGGGAGACGCGCCGAACGACCAGGGCGCCTCGCGCGCCCACCTGACCCAGGCGCTGGAGGACAGCCTGCGCCGCTTGCAAACCGACTACGTAGACCTGTACCAGATTCATTGGCCAGACTACGACACGCCGCACGAGGAAACGCTGCGGGCGCTCGACGACTTCGTCTCGGCCGGCAAGGTGCGCTACGTCGGCGCCAGCAACTACCCGGCCTGGTGGTTGATGAAATCGCTGTGGGTGAGCGACGTGCGCAACCTGGTGCGCTTCGAGTCCTTACAGCCTCACTACAACCTGATGCACCGCGCCGAGTTCGAACGCGAGCTGCTGCCGCTGTGCAGAGATCAGCAAATCGGCGTGATTCCTTACAGCCCGCTGGCTGGTGGCTTCCTGACCGGCAAATATCGCCCCAACCAACCGTTCCCTCCCGGCTCGCGCGGCGAAGCCAGCCAGCGCATTCGGAAGTATGCCGAGAGCGACACGGGTCAAAAAGTGATCAACAGGCTGGAGGAAATCGGCCAGGCGCACGGCAAAACCATCGCGCAGACAGCTCTGGCCTGGATGCTGACTCGCCCCGTCATCACTGCGCCCATCATCGGCGCCAACACTGTGCAGCAGCTACAAGACTTGCTCGGCGCGGTGGGCTACCGCCTGGGCGAGGACGAAATGAGAGTGTTGAACGAACTGACTGCCTGGGAGTGACTCATGAGGAACATTAACCTGGACGGCACACTGCCGATCTTGATCTTCGTCATCTTGTTTTTGGTTCTGCCGTTGTCCACGCTGCCTGGGCTATTCAACGCTGTCTTCGTGGTGCTCATGGGGATCGCCCTGGCCCTGGCCGCTGTGCTCGTCGCTATGCTGGTCGCAGGTCGTCGGCCAGGGCAGGGCAGCTAGGCGCAGCGTCAGGTGGCCACCGGCCTAATCAGCGGTGCGCCTGTGTCATATTCAATTGCTGCCTCGATGAGCGCCTTGAACAATGGGTGCGGGCGGTTGGGGCGGCTTTTGAATTCGGGGTGGAACTGGCTGCCCAGCATAAACGGGTGGTCGCGCAGCTCACAAATTTCCACCAGTCGGCCATCGGGCGATAGGCCGCTGAAGACCAGGCCGGCAGCGGCCAGTGACCGGCGAAACTCGTTGTTGAACTCGAAGCGATGGCGGTGGCGCTCTTTTACCGTGACCACGCCGGCTGATGAGTCGTCCTGCGGGGCGTTGGCCACGCCTGCCCCCGACGACTTGTCCAGTCCCAGAGCGCCCATGTAGGCGCGGTAGGCGCGCGTGCCCGGGCCGAGTTGACATGGATAGACGCCCAGGCGCATCGTCCCGCCCATGTCCGCAATGTCGCGCTGGTCGGGCATCAGATCAATCACCGGATAAGGCGTGGTGTGGTTGAACTCGGTGCTGTTTGGCTCGCGGCTGTTCAGCACGAAGCGGGCAAATTCGATGCACATCACCTGCATGCCAAGGCACAGGCCAAGGTAGGGCACGGCGTTTTCGCGAGCGTATTTGGCGGCGATGATCTTGCCTTCGATGCCGCGGTAGCCAAAGCCGCCCGGCACCACGATTCCGGCCACGCGTTCCAACCTTTCCAATCCCTCGCCTCGTTCAAGCCCCTCACTGTTGATCCACGACAGGCGCACATCGCGTCCACATGCCACGCCGGCGTGATACAGCGCCTCGCGCACGCTCATGTAGGCGTCGTGCAGCTCGACGTATTTGCCGACGATGGCGATGTGCAGCGGCGGCTTGGGCCGGCGCATCTCGGCGCACATCGCCCGCCATGCGCTCAGGTCGGCAGCCGGGCAATTCAGTTGCAGCCGCTCGCACAGATAATCGCCGAAGCCCATGTCCTCCAGCATCAGCGGCACTTCGTACAAATAGTTGGTGGTCACCATGGGCAGCACAGCGCGTGGTTCAACATCGCAGAACAGCGCGATCTTCTGGCGCAGCTCGTCGTCCACCGGCTCGTCGCTGCGCGCAATGATGGCATCGGGCTGGATGCCTGCTCCGCGCAAGTCGCGCACGCTGTGCTGAGTGGGCTTGGTCTTCAGTTCGCCGGTGGCGCCAACCTTGGGCAGGAAAGTGACGTGGACGTAGAACGTGCTGTCGCGGCCTACGTCGCGGCGCATCTGACGGATGGCCTCGATGAACGGCATGGCTTCGATATCGCCCACCGTGCCGCCCACCTCGACGATCACCACGTCGGCCATGCTACTCTTGGACACCAGCGAGATGCGCCGCTTGATCTCGTTGGTGACGTGCGGCACAACCTGGATTGTCTTGCCCAGATAGTCGCCGCGACGCTCTTTGCTGATGACCTCGTTGTAGACCTGACCGGTGGTTACGTTGCAGGCACGGGTGAGATTCTCGTCAATGAAGCGCTCGTAGTGACCCAGGTCCAGGTCAGTCTCGGCCCCGTCTTCGGTCACGAACACCTCACCGTGTTGATATGGCGACATAGTGCCCGGATCCACGTTCAGGTAAGGATCGAGCTTCTGGATCATGACGCGCAGCCCGCGCGACTTCAGCACGCGGCCAATGGCGGCGGCAGTTACACCCTTGCCCACCGAGCTGACGACTCCCCCAGTGCAAAAGATGAATCTCGGCATGATGGCTCTACCTCCGGAGTACTGAACGGCAAAAGATAGCGAGAATAGTATGCCCGCGCGCGGCAAACGCCATTTGCGCTGCCGTCCGGGTTGCCTGTGGGCTTCCTCGATGGCGCGCAGCAAAAAAGTAGGGAGCACTGGCCACATGCTCCCTATGGATCAATGCAGGCGATGCGTCTGAAAGTGAATACCAGGCGACGGTATGCCTGGGGCCGATTACGCGACAAGGTTCATCGCGTCACCGTTGTGCGCAGCGATCCGACGAGAGAGGCAATCATCAACTCGCAGCTCCCTCGCGGGCCAGCTCTTCTTCATCTGGGAGCTGTCCAGACAGGCTGACTTCTTCATCCGTCTCGTGCAGCTCACGCTGATGCACCTCTTCGGGCCACAGACCCTCTGGCCGCACCAACATCATCAACACCAGCGCCGCGCCATACAGCAACAGGCGGTAATCTGAAAATTCGCGGAGCAGCTCCGGCAGGCCGACCAGCACGAGCGCACCCAGAATCACGCCAGGGATGCTGCCCATGCCGCCGATGATTACCACGGCCAGCACCAGGATTGAAATCAGCAGGTTGAAGCTGTGCGGATAGATGATGGCCAGTTTGCTGGCAAAGATGGCGCCGGCGATGCCGGCCAGTGAAGCGCCGATCATGAACGCCAGCAACTTGGTGTTCACCAGGTTGATGCCCATCGTCTGCGCTACGTCTTCATCTTCGCGCATGGCCATCCACGCTCGGCCCTGCCGCGAATCTTTCAGGCGCAGCGAGACGAACACAGCGATCAGGCAGCCAGCCAGGATCAGGTAATACAGCTCCTGCGGCCCGACAAACTCAAAAGAGCCGATCATCGGCTTCGGGATCAGCTCTACACCGCGCGAACCACCCAGCACAGGCTTCAGGAAGTCCGACTGAGCCAGCAAGCGGATGATCTCGCCAAAGCCCAGGGTAACGATGGCCAGGTAGTCTCCGCGAATCTTGAGCACAGGAATGCCGAGGACGGCGCCGGCTATGATCGCGACCACAACGGCGAACGGCAGTGCTGCCCAGAACGACCAGCCTCCGGCGAAGATGATTTCCTTCGAGGTCGAGGTGAGCAAGCCGATCATATATGCGCCGATGGCGTAGAAGGCCACGTAGCCCAGGTCGAGCAGGCCAGCAAAGCCAACGACGATGTTCAACCCCAGCGCCATCAGCACGAACAACCCCACGTTGACGAGCACCTCGCTGAAGAACAGCCCAACCATCCATGGCAGCGCCAGCAGGATAAACCCGCCAAAGATGATCAATCCCAGGTTCAAGGCTCGGCGCTGCGCCGGAGGCAGGCTTCGGACGTTGGCGCGCACCTGGTCGCCGCGCTGGCTCCACACCACGCTGAGGACAAGGGCGAGCACAAAGATCGTCGCCGCACCAGCCGGCGCCAGGCCGTTGGAAGTGAAGAAGAAATTGGACACTGGCCGCAGCGCAGGCCAGTTCTGAAACGTCACGCGCAGCAGATCTTGCATCATGCCGACCAGAATGGTCGCTACCACGGCAACGATCAGGCTGCGGCGGAAGACTGGCGGCAGCAGTTGCAGCGAACCGGCCAGCGCGCCCAGCACTGCGCCGACGATCAACAGAAGCAGGTTGCCTGCCGGTACGCCCTGGCCCAGCGTCAAAAGCTCCACCAGCGCCGGCGATGCGTTGATGAACATGGAGCGAATGGTCGGCACAACGTTGACGAACAGGGCAAGCAGCGCCAGAAACAGGCTGGTCATCAGGCTGGCCAGAGCCCCCTGGCCGATCGCCTCGGCCGGACGCAGCGACCGGGACGCATGGTGCGTGGCAAAGTAGCCGCTAAGAAATGCGCTGCCCAGGATGAGTAGCGTTCCCAGGGTGATCACGCCGGAGATGATGTTGCGGTTGGAAAATGCCTCAATCATGCCGATCAGCGCGATCAGGACGGCGCATACCCCACCGATCAGCCCGACCCGCAGTGCGTCTCGCCAGGCCGAGGGCATCGCAGCCAGGGTGGTTGCAGGCTGAGCCAGCGAAGTCGTCGGAGTGGTCATGCTTTCTTCTCCCGAATGCGCTCGCCCAGGATGCCGGTCGGACGGAAGATCAGCACCAGGACGAGCAGGCTAAAAGCGATCGCATCCTTGAGTTGATAAGGCGCGGTGATCCCCAGGCCATCGAGGAACAGCGTCGGTCCGAGCGACTCGATGATGCCCAGGAACAAGCCCCCAAGCATGGCACCGGGGATGTTGCCGATCCCGCCCAACACGGCAGCGGTAAAGGCCTTGATGCCGGGGATGAAGCCCATGAAGAAATGCACCTGAGTGAAGACCAGGGCATATAGCACCCCTGCTGCTCCGGCCAGTGCACCCCCTAGGACGAAGGTGGTCACGATGATGTTATTCACGTTGATGCCCATGAGCGCTGCAGTGCTGCGATCTTCGGCCACTGCCCGCATGGCTTTGCCGGTGCGGGTCTTTTGCACAAACAGGTGCAATCCGAGCATCATGGCCGCGGCGGCGGCGATCACCAGAATTTGAATGTATGAAATGCGGAACGCATCGAGGGCGATTTGTCCCTTTAGCGCCTCGATTTCGGGATAAACCTTGATGTTCGTGCCATACAGGCCGCGGAACATGTATTGCAGGAAGAACGACGCTCCGATGGCTGTGATGAGCGGCACCAGGCGGGGGGCGTTGCGCAGCGGGCGATAGGCGATCCGCTCAATCAATACAGCGATCAGCACCGATGTGCCCATCGAGAGCGCGAAGATCAGGATCAGAGCGATGACCGGGCTTTGGTTAATAAATCCAGACCGGCTGAACGCCTCGGCCAGAAAGTAGGCAGTAAACGGGCCGCTCATGAACACCTCGCTATGCGCGAAGTTGATCATGCGCAGGATGCCGTATACCATGGTGTAGCCCAACGCAATCAACGAATAGATGCTGCCAAGGGTGACGCCGAACACAAACAGATCAACCCAGGCATTGATCGAATACTTCCCCTGGCTCAGGGTGGCGACCGAGCCGATGACGACGACAAAGACGATCAGCGCGCCGATGATATAGATGAAGACATCCGTTGGCTCGAGGCGAATGACGCGCTTTGTGCGAGTAGCAACCATCCCCAGTCCTCTTCTTGCAGTTGCGATCCGGCCGGCCGTGCCGCCTGCCGGATCGCAACAATCAACCACCGTTATGGCTTCCAGATCGGTGTCGTCGGGACTTCCAGGTTCTTGAGGTTTTCCTCGGTCTGCTGATAAACGGCGATCTTCGGATCAGCGCAGTCGCCGCTGGGATCGCAGGTGAGCGTACCGGTCAAGCCCTTGTAGTCCTTGTAGGCAGCGAAGGCGTCGCGCAGCGCCTGCCGACCGATATACAGCGTGCCATCCGGACCTTTGACAGCGACTTTCTCGATGGCTCCCGCCACCATGTTGAACGCATCATAGGCATGGGCATGGAACGCGCTGAGAGGCTTCTCGCCGTACTTCTTCTCGTGCTTGGCCAGGAAGTCGGCGTAGCCGCCGGTGAACGCCGAGAAGTCGGGGCTGGATTGATACATGCCGATCACTGCTTCGCCTGCCGCCTTGATGAAGTCGGGCGAGAACGTGCCGTCGGCTGCCATCAGCACCACCTTGTCTTCCAGGCCGGGCACCTCTTTCACCTGCTTGGTGATCAACGAACCGGCTGCCACGAAAATGGGGTAGAAGATGATCTCCGGCTCGGTCGCCGCGATCTTGGTCAACACCGGCTTAAAGTCGGTATCGTTCGGGCCAACCGCCTCCTTGGTGGTGATGGTGCCGCCCAGCTTCTCGAAGTTCTCGGCGAAGGCGTTGGCCAGACCCTCGGCGTAGGGGCTACCGTCGTGGACGGTGGCTGCCTTCTTCAGCTTCAGTTGCTCGGCGACAAACTGCGCTGCCACTGCGCCCTGCACCTTGTCGTTGTGTGCGGTGCGGAAGTAGCCGGGGAAGCGCTTCGCAGGGTCGGTCAGATCGGGCGCCGTATTCGAGGGGGATACGATCAGGAAGCCGGCCTTGCTCAGGGTAGGCCCGCCAGCGCGCATCTCGCTGGAGCAGGACGAACCGATGACGGCGACGATGGTCGAATCCGCTGCCAGCTTGGCCGCAGCAGCCTGACCACCTTCGGCATTGCATCCAGAGTCTTCACCGCTGAACTTGATGTCGCGCCCGAGCAGCTTGCCGCCCATGTCGTCAATGGCGATCTCAATGCCACGGCGAGAGTCAATGCCGAGCGTGCCATCGGATCCGGACGTGACCAGCATGTAGGCGATGTGAATCGGATCGTTCGGCCCGATCTCCACGACGCCGATCGGATCGGTTGGCGGGGTGAACTCCGGCGCAGCCGGGGCAGCCGGCTGTGCTGGCGCAGCCGGGGTGGCCGGCACCGCGCACCCGGCCGCGATCAAGGTCATCAGCGCTGCAACGCTCAAAACTCGCTTCGATTGATTACCCTTCATGCTTCTATCCTCCGTTTTCATTCTCTGGAATTGGGATGTCGGACTACTCAACTCTGCTTGGTCTATGCATTCGCCCCTTTGCCGTGCGCTGCGCAAGGTTGCTTTCGGGTTAGCCAGCCCGAGCGGCGAATGTCCTGGTGTGCGGGTTCACAGAAAGGCTGATTGTCTGGCTGTCTCACCTCCCGATCTAACTCAAGCGCCCTGATAACCCGAGCGGCCATCAGGTCTCGCCCAGGTAGGCCTTGCGGACGAGATCATTCTGGCGCAAATTGGCAGCATTGTCGCTCAAGACGATATGGCCAGTTTCGATGACGTAGCCGCGATGGGCAATGGCCAGCGCCTTGGCGGCATTTTGCTCCACCAGCAGAATCGTAGTGCCTTCGCGGTTCAGCTCGCGGATGATGCTGAAGATTGTCTCGACGAGCAAAGGCGCCAGCCCCATGGAGGGCTCGTCGAGCAACAAGACGCGTGGCCGCGACATCAGGGCGCGGCCAATGGCCAGCATCTGCTGTTCGCCTCCAGACAGTGTGCCCCCTGGTTGGTTGCGCCGCTCAGCCAGGCGAGGGAAAAGTCCGAATACGTGCTCCAGGTCGCGCCGAATGCCTTCTTTATCGTTACGAGTGTAGGCGCCCATCTCCAGGTTCTCCATCACCGTCAGGCGGGGGAAGATCTGCCGACCCTCTGGCGATTGGCCGACTCCTCTGCGGACGATAATCTCTGGCGGCAGCCCATCCAGCCGCTCGCCCTCCAGCCAGATTGAACCGTGACGCGGGTGAAGCAGCCCGGAGATCGTCCTGAGCGTGGTGGTTTTGCCCGCACCGTTGGCGCCAATCAGGGTGACGATCTCTCCCTTCTCCACGCTCAGCGAAATACCCTTGAGAGCGTGGATGTGTCCGTAGTAACTGTGCACGTCCCTGAGTTCAAGCATCGCCATATGGGTGTCTGGTATGAAGCTGCGTTAAAAGTTTCAGGCCGGTGCTGCTTCCTGGCCGTATTCCTTGCCGAGATAGGCCTCGCGCACGCGTGGATCGCGCTGCACTTCTTGGGGCGTTCCTTCGGCAATTTTAACGCCGAAATCGAGCACCGTCACACGCTCCGAGATGGTCATCACCACCTTCATCTGGTGCTCGATCAGCAGAATGGTGATGCCCAGGTCGTCGCGCAGCTTGCGGATGAAGGTAACCATCGCCGCCATCTCGCCGGGATTCATGCCGGCGGTCGGTTCGTCCAGCAACAGCAGCTTGGGTTCGGTGGCCAACGCTCGGGCAATCTCTAGCCGACGCTGATCGCCATAGGAGAGGTTCTTGGCCAGTTCGTTGTCCTTGCCGCGCAGCCCCACGTATCGCAGCAGCTCGCTTGCCTTCTGCAAGGTCTCACGTTCTTCCTGGCGCGTGCGCGCAGTTCGAAATAACGAACCAAACACGGTGGCATGCATGCGCGCGTGCCGGCCCACCATCACGTTCTCCACCGCCGTCATGTTGTTGAACAGGCGAATGTTCTGAAAGGTGCGACCAATGCCCAGCGCTGTGATCCGGTGGGGCTTTAGGCCCACGAGCGGCACGCCATCCAGGTAAATTTGACCTTCGTCCGGTTGGTAATAGCCGGTGATGCAGTTGAAAAAGGTGGTTTTTCCGGCTCCGTTAGGCCCGATCAGGCTGACGATGGTGCCGCGCTCGATTGTGAAATCAACCGAGTCCACAGCAACCAGACCACCGAAACGTTTGGTGACTTTGATGGCTTCGAGCAGCGGCATATCTCTTTTGTGCTAATCCCAGGCAAGGATGACATATTATAAGCGACGCAGTCGGCAGGCCGGCGTGCCATGCCAGGGACGCTCCTTCCTGGGCCTGCATTGTAGCTGCTGACCTCGACCGAGGCAAAGCAAGAGCAAACGCAGAATGCCGTCCTGCCGGATGCTGCTACGGTTGAGGAATGACCTCGCTCACCGGCACCCGCCGCGTATTGATCATCCAGTCGTTCAGGCTGCGGAAGCGATCGCT
>Ga0308411_10003179_pt1 | contig 10995 bp, 10 predicted proteins | sample HotsprottomLayer_2_FD_203530 | JGI IMG/M metagenome (GOLD analysis project Ga0308411, IMG submission 203530) | Hot spring phototrophic mat microbial communities from Octopus Spring, Yellowstone National Park, Wyoming, United States -... | ecosystem: Environmental > Aquatic > Thermal springs >... | reverse complement strand
CAAAGCGCGCTGGAAAATGAGCGGCTCGCCGCCGCCGAGCGGCAACGCGCCGCCGACGCGGACGCGGCGCGCAAGGCGGACGCGGAACGCGCCCGCGCCGCGGCCGATGCCGCCGCACGCAAGGCCGAAGAGGACCGCCGGCGGCTTGCCGCCGCCGCGAAGTCCCCGGCGAAGCCCCCGCCGGCCGTCGAGGTCAAGCCGGATCCACGGGTGACCGAACCGCCCGCGCGCGTGGAGGCGTCCGTGCCCCAGCCGCCGCCCGCCGGGGCGCGCTCGCCGCTCGTTCCAGTGCCCGGCGACACGTGGAGCTACCGCTATGTCGACGGCTTCCGCCGCGGCGAAGTCGACCGGCTCATCTATCGCGTCGAGGGGGTCGGCGCCGCGGGCATCGACGAGACGCTGCGGGTGCAGAAGCGCCCCGACTATTCGAGCCGCATCACGGTGCCGCGCGAGCCGCGGTTCGTCGGCCACGCCGGGCTCGAGTACGCGCCGCCCGATTTCGCGCCGTATCTTCAGGCCTTCCAGGCGCTCGAGCAGGGCGCGTCGCTGCCGGCCGTCAAGCGCGTGTTCACTTCCGAGCCACGATCCCGATGACCGTTCGGGTCGTCGGACGCGAGCAGGTCACCGTGCCGGCGGGGACGTTCGACGCCATCAAGGTGGTGGCCGAGGGTCGCGGCGAGACCTTCATCAACCGCATCCCGATGCACTCGGTGGTCACCATCTGGTATGCGCCCGAGGCGCGGCGCTTCGTCAAATTCGACGCCCGCACCTACGAGCGCACGCTGCCGCAGGAGCTCGCCACTTTCGAGCTGGTCGAGTACAAGCTCGCGAAGTGAGCCGCCAGCCGCGCTGGCGGCGCGAGGTGCGGCGGCGGTGAGGCGGTGCGTCGGCGCGGCTTGCGCGCCGCTACAGCCGCCCGCTCCGCTTGATATCGATGTACCGGTTCACCAGCGCGATCGGCAGTTCCCCGGGCTCGACGTCGAGGCATATGGCGCCGCCGCGCTCGAGGCGCCGAAAGGCGAGATCGCGCTGCTGCAGGTATTCGGCGGTTGCGGCGTGGGTGAGCGCACGATCGAACGTGTCGACCCGCGTCGCCAGCGCGCGCGACAGGATCTGCTCGCGCAGCGAGGCGAACAGCACCAGGTGTCGCGACTGCAGCAGGCGCAGCGCCGCCGGGAGCGTGTCGTCGTCCTCGTCGCGCAGGTTGGACAGGATCACCACCAGTGCGCGCTTGCGCATCCGCTTCATCAGCGCCACCGCGGCGCCGTAGTAGTCGGTGGTGTGCAGCGTCGGCTGCAGGTCGTACACGCGATTCAGGATCAGGTTGACCGTGGCGCGCGCCTTGCGCGGCGCGAGCCAGCGCTCGACGCCCGACATCGTGAGCATGCCGACCGCGTCGCCCTGCCGCAGCGCGACGTAAGCGAGGAGCAGCGTCGCGTTCAGGACGTGGTCGAAGTGCGCGAGCTCGCCGTCCTGCGCCGCCATGCGCCGGCCGCAGTCGATCAGGAGCACGATGCGCTGGTCGCGCTCGTCCTGGTATTCGCGCGAGATCAGGCGCCGGCTGCGCGCGCTCGCCTTCCAGTCGATCTGGCGCTGCGAATCGCCCTCCCGGTACTCGCGCAGCTGGTGGAAGTCGAGCCCCTCGCCCCGCCGCCGCCGCTGGAGCACGCCGATCTGCGACAGGCGATGGTCGGTGGCGAGCACGGTGAAGCCGGTGAGCGCCGCGAAGTTGGGGTAGACGCGCGCGCGGCTGGGCTCGCCCAGCCACCGCCGCACCCGCCACAGGCCGGCGCGCGACTCGAGCCGCGCTTCCAGCTGCCCGAACTCGATCTCGCCGCGCGCAACCGGCCGCACGCTGTAGCGCAGCTCGGCCCAGCCGTGCGCCGGCACCGCCACGCGCTGCGGCAGGCCGCGGGCTTCGGTGCCCGCAGGATGGTGGTCGTGGACCTCCATTGCCACCGGCGCGGCGGTGGGATTGGCGAGGCGCAATGTCACCTCGTACGGTACGCCGAGTGGCAGCGAGCCCGGCAGCACGCGCCGGGCGAGGGGCGGGGCGATGCGCAGGGCGGCGAGCGCATCGGCGCCGGCGAACGCGGCGGCGAGCGCCACCGCGCCGATCCACGCCGGCGCGAGCGCGGGCACGGCCGACGCGACCAGCGCCACGACGACCAGCGCCGCGAGCGTCCAGATCAGCCGCGCCGACGGGATCAGCATCGAAGCGGGCGATCAGCTGCGCGGGACCTCGACCTTCTCGAGCAGCGCCTTCAGGATCGCGTCGCTCGAGTGGCCCTCGATCTCCAGCTCCGGGGTGGGCGTCACCCGATGGCGCAGCGCCGGCAGCGCCATGCGCTTCACGTCGTCGGGAGTGACGAAGTCGCGGCCGCCGAGCAGCGCCGCGGCGCGCGCGACGCGCGCGAGCGCGATGCCGCCGCGCGGCCCGGCGCCGGCGGCGACGCCGTTCCAGGTGCGCGTGGCGCGGGCGATCCGCACCGCGTAGTCGAGCACGCGGTCGTCGATCCTCACCGCGGCGGTGATCTGCTGCAGGGCGAGCACCGCCGCGGGCTTGACCAGCGTCGCGACCGCGTCGACGTTCAGCTTGTCGCCGACCTGCCCGGCGGTGACGCGCTTCACCATCTCGGTCTCCTCCGCCGCCGGCGGGTAGTCGATCCGCACCTTGAGCAGGAAGCGGTCGAGCTGCGCCTCCGGCAGCGCGTAGGTGCCTTCCTGCTCGATCGGGTTCTGGGTCGCGAGCACCATGAACGGCGGGTCGAGCGGGTGCGCGGTGCCCTCGATCGTCACCTGGCCTTCCTGCATCACTTCGAGCAGCGCAGACTGGGTCTTCGCCGGGGCGCGGTTGATCTCGTCGGCGAGCAGCAGGTTGGTGAAGACCGGCCCGCGCCGCGTGGTGAACTGCCCGGTGGACTGGTCGTAGAGCGTGTGGCCGGTGACGTCGGCCGGCATCAGGTCGGGGGTGAACTGGATGCGCGCGAAGCGGCCGTCGAAGGTCTTGGCGAGCGCGCGCACGAGCAGCGTCTTGCCGAGACCCGGCACGCCCTCGATCAGCACGTGGCCGCCGGCGAGCAGCGCCGCGACCGTCTGCTCGATCACCTCCGTCTGGCCGACCATCGCGCGCGCCATCTGCGCGCGCATCGCGGCGACGACCTTCGCCGCCTGCTCGAGTTGTTCGGCCGGAATCTTCGTGGTCTGGGTCATCTGCTCGGACGCTTCCTCAGGCGCGGCGCGCGAGCCGCTCGTGGATGCGCTGATACACGCCGATCGCGGCGATCAGCTCGGTCGCGTTGCGCGGGCGCGGCGGCGCGACGACGAGCTGCGCCTCCTCGACGCGCAGGCCGATCGCCTGGGCGAGGCGCGCGACCTGCTCGGCGCGCCCGAGGCTCGCGAAATCCGGATGCGCGCGGGCGAACCGGCGCAGCGCCGCGTCGCGTGCCGCCTCGACCAGCTCCGGCGCGCCGCCGCGCGCCCACTGGAAGCGCCCGCTCGCGCGCAGGTGATCGAGCAGCCGCCGGCGCCCGGGCTGCGGGTCGGGCGCGATCGGACCGAAGCGCGGGACGATCCGCCACAGCCATGCCGCGAGGAGCAGCGCCCCGGACACGAGCACCGCCCACGCGTTCGCGAGCAGCCAGTCCCGGAGGGCGAGATGCTGCGGAGCATCGAGCACGAACACCGCGCCGGTGTCGGGCTGGAACCGCACGATCTGCCACAGGAACTCGGCGTGGTCGTTGCGGCCGATCGAGCGGTTGCGCAGGAACTCGAGGTCGTTCAGGACGGTGACGCGGCCGCGGCCGGCCGGGAAGTGGACGAGGTGCGTCGCCTCGGCGCTCGCGACGCGCACCGGCGCGAACGGCGCCTCGAGCGACTGCTCGGCGTGCATCGTAACGCGCAGCGGGCGCGGCGCGTGCGGCAGCGTCGCGACCACCAACCCGCGCGGTGCGGCGCCCGTGCGCCGGGGTTCCGCGCGGCGCACCCCGAAGTGGTCGAGGATCGGATCGGGGAGCCGACGGTGCTCGTCCTCCGCGATCAGGTGGCCCCCGGCCTCGACCCAGGCGAACAGCGCGTCGCGCGCGGCGGGCGTCAGCGCGCCGCGCCGATCGGGCAGGATCAAGGTGCCGTTCGGTGGCAGGCCGCGCAGCTCCGCGATCGTCTTGGCGTGGCGCACCTGCATCCCCATGCGGGCGAGCAGCCGCTCGGCAGCGAGGAAGGGGTTGCGACGCGCCTCGCCCTGCATCCCGACGCGCTCGCGCGTGGTGACGTAGTCGAAGTTGTGGAGGAACAACGCGAGCCCGATCCCGGCGAGCGCGAGCAAAGCGAGCGCGGCGAGCGCCGGACGCTTCATTTCGTTCATTTCGCCGTGCCCGCCGCCGGCCGCGCACCGAAGTGCGGCGTCCACTCCCGGCAGAGCCGCGTCGCGGCGTCCGCGTCGGGCGGCCGGCCGGCGTAGGCCGCATGCGTCCACGCCTGGACGAGCCGCGCGAAGTACGCCGCCGCGGGCTCGGGCAGCGCGCCGCGCGCCGCGCGCACGCAGTCGCCCTCGGTGTCGCCCTCGGCGAGGGGAACGTGGTCGCGATGCACGAGCACCGAGAGCGCGCCGCGGTAGAGCAGCGCGAGCGCCTCGCGCAGGCGGCCGGCGCGGACCAGCTCGGCGGCCGCGCCGGCGACGTCGTCGGGGAGCGACTCCGGCGCGAGCGCGAGCCCAAACAGCGCATCGGGGGGGCGATACTTCGCCGCCGGCGGCGCGAACCAGCGCGGCGCCCGGCGATGCAGCAGGACGGCGAACGCGACGGCTGCGACCACCACCAGCGTCCACAGCAGGTATTGCTGCAAGTCGGCGAGGAGCTGGGCGAGCTTGCCGAGGAAATCCAGGTCGGAGGATTCGGCCGTCGCGTCGCCACGCTCGGCGCGATCGCCCCGATACACCCACCGGCCCCGCTCCCGGTACTCCTGGAACTCGGGCGCGCGCAGGACCTCGCGGATCTCCTCGGCCGCCGAGCGCGCCTCCGCCGAGGCCGGGGAGGGCGCGCCGAGGCCGAGCGCGAACGCGAGCGCGAGCACCGCCACCAGCGCGCTCGCGCGGCCGAGCCGCGCATCGAGGCGGCGCAGCCGCAGCTCGATGTCCCAGCCCTCGAGCGCCGCGCGGCGGTTGAGGTACAGCGCGAATCCGGCCGCGACGTACAGCGGCTCGACGATCGAGACCGCGGCGACGTAGTAGAGGCTGTCGTAGAGGTCCCACCACTGCCCGGGCTCCTCGCCGCGCTCGCGGAAGACCTCGGAGAACTCGAACCCACCACCGGCCCCCGCCGGTTCGAGCAGCGCGCCGACGAGCGCGAGCGAGAAGAAGAACACCGCCTCGAAATGCAGCCCGAGCACCGTGATGCCGAAGCCGCCCGCGAGACGCCGGCCGAGCGTCGCGCGCCGCGCCGCAGCGGCGCGGCCGGTCTGACGCTCGAGCTGCCAGACCGGGAGCAGCGCAGCGCGCGCCGGCTGCAGGCGCAGCCCGGTGAGCGCCGCGCCGAGCCCGGGGGAGAGGATCTCGCGCCAGGCGCCGAGCGTCTCGCGCACCGTCGGCACGGTGCCGAACACCGCGCGGCTGACCACGTGCAGCACGAAGCGGTCGAACACCGGTTTCAGCCACCACAGCAGGAGCGCGGCGACGAGCGGGCTCCAGAAGACGAGCAGGTGGATCGCCGCGGCGGCGGGCAGGTACACCGCGAGCCAAGCACCCCACACCGGCCACCACCAGCGGCGCGCCATCTGGAAGCCGAGGTCGATCGATTCCCAACCGCCGCGCGGCCGCAGCGCGATCGAGAGCCGCTCAAGCTCCACTGGCGCGGCCTCCGAGGGCGAGATAGCCGAGCACCACCGCCCACAGGGCGAGCCCCACGGCGTACTTCGTCGCCGGCGGGAAGCTCGTGAGCGGCGACCAGAACGCCTCGACGAACGCGGCCAGGACGAACATCGCGGCCGCTCCGTACATCAGCCGTACCGCCGGCCGCGCGGCGGCCGCCAGCGCCGCGGTGCGCGATCGCTGCCCGGGCGCCACCAGCGCCGCGCCGAGCCGCAGGCCGGCCGCGCCCGAGATCACGATCGCCACCAGCTCGAGCGCGCTATGGCCGGCGACGAAAGACCAGAAGGGCTCGGCGAAGCCCGCCTGGGTGAGGTAGCCGGCGACCGCGCCGATCAGCACGCCGTTGGTGACCAGATAGAAGATCGAGCCGAGCCCGAAGGCGAGCCCGGTCGCGAACGTCTGGAAGCCGATCTTCACGTTGTTCCAGATGTAGTAGCCGAACATCATCACGTTGCCGTCGGCGGCGCGCCGGCCCAGGCGTTCGTTTCCGGGGTCGTACATCTCCTGGAACCGGGCCAGGCTCTCCGGCGCGAGCAGGTAATGGACGAAGTCGGGGAACCATTGCAGCGCGGCGACCAGCGCGACCAGCGGACCGAAGAAGAGCGCGGCGGCGGCGGCGACCAGCGGCGCCTCGGCGCGCACCAGGCGCGGAAAGCCCTCGGCCAAGAAATCGAGCGCCGTGCTCGCGCGGCCGCTGCGCGCGCCGTAGAGCAGATGATGGCCGCGCAGGGCCAGCCGGTTGAGTCGGTCCACCAGCTCGGGGCTGTACTGCCGGTCGCGAGCGAGGGCGAGCTGCTGGCAGATCCGGCGGTAGGTCCGCGGCACCTCCGCGTCGGGTAGCCGATCCGCGTGCGGGGCGCCGGCAGCACCGCCGCGCCGCTGCTCGTGCTGGTCGAGCCAGGCCTCGAAACGCGACCAGTCGCGCTGGTGCTGCTGCTCGAACGCTGCCTGGCGCATCGCCTACCGCCGCCCCACGAGGAAGTTGGCGATGCGCAGCAGCCGGTCCACCGCGGCGCGGCCCTCGAGCCGTCCCACGAGCGCGCGCGGAATCGTCGCCAGCTCCTCGGCGCGGTCCTCGGTGAGGCCGGCCGCGCGCTCGGCGAAGTCGAGGATCGCGCGCTGCTCGGCGAGCGTGAGCGGCACCGGCGGCGCGAGCGCCGGGGCGGCCGGGATCGCGAGGCCGCGCGGCTGCGGCTCGGCGTGCACGACGATCGTCCCGGCGGCAAGGTCGCCGAGCCGCTTGAAGTCCCGGTTGGCGACCATCGCAGCCAGGCCGATGCAGTAGAGGGCGGGGAGGAAGTCGATCGCGCGCAACAGGTTGCGGGCGAGCGCGGCGGGCCAGTCGACCGGGGTTCCGTCGTCGTGCAGCACGACCAGCCGCAGCGCCTTCTTGCCCGGCGTGGCGCCACCCCAGCGGACCTCGCACCACGCCGGGAACAACCATTCCAGGAAGAACCACGCGAGCAGGAACAGACCGAGCCCGAAGCGGTCGAGTGCCGCGAGCGGGACCGCGGCGGCGGACAGGATCGCAGCGCGCACCGCTAGATCGATCAGCCAGGCGACCGCGCGCGGCGCCGGCCCGGCGAGCCGCAGCGCGAGCTCGATTCCCTCCGGCGTCGCGACGCGGCGCTCGGTGTCGAGGACGCGGCCGGCGCCGGCGTCAAGCGGCGTAGAAGATATCGCGGTAGGCAGTGTAAACGGAGGCCGCGAGCACCGGCCCGAGGACCAGCCAACCCAGGCCGAACGGGATGGTCGCGACGATCGCGGCCGCGAACAGCACGATGCCGTAGAGCAGGAACGGGACGATGTTCCTCAGGCAGGCGAAGAAGCTCGTCTTCAGCGCCGACACGGTGTCGAAGTCGTTGAGCGCGACCAGCGGCGCGGCGAACCAGAGCGCCATGTAGACCGGGACCGCGAGCGCGAACCCGATGAGGAGCGCGAGCGCGATGATGCCCGCGCTCGCCGCCACCCGCGCCGCGCCCGGGTCGCCGCCCATCATCAGCGCGGCGAGGCTCGCGCCGCCGACGACCACGATCACCACCCCGATCACGAACCAGGCGGCGAGATTCAGCACGCCGATCATCACCAGTTTGCCGGTGTTGTGCTTGAAACCGGCGAACAGGTGCGCGATCTCGAGCTCGCCGCCCTCGCGCATCGCTTGGCAGCCGAGGGCGATACCGCCGGCGAACACCGGCGAGAGCAGTGCCAGCGCGAGGCTGCCGATCACCGGGATCATGTTGAGCACGATCGCGATCACCACGAAGATCACCGCGACCGCGATCCAGACGCCGGGCTGCCGCGCGAAATAACCCCACGCGTCGGCGATCCACTGCCAGCCGTTGCCGGCGCCGACCGCCCGGCCCTCGGCGATGAAGCCCCCGTCGGCGGTCGCCGCGGGGAGGTCGGCGACCCGCGCCCTGGGTGCTGCGTACGGATCGGTGGCCATGGCGGTTCCCCCTTGCGCGAGCGTTGGTGTGTTCGGTTTTTCGAGGCGGGCACGTCCGAGGCCGGCATGCGCGCGCCGCGCGGTACGGCACCGCCCGCGGAAAGGGTAGAGGAGCCGCCCAGCGGCCGCAAGCGCGCACCACGGGGCGGCAACCGGTCACGCTCGGCGCCGGAAAGACCGGCCGGGGCGGTTAACTTCGACCTGGCCGGGGGCTAAGATGCCGGCTGCCAGGGCAGGGGAGACGAAGAGGGTGCCAGACAAGCCGAGGGGCGGCACCGGCGATGTCTGGCCGGGCGGCACGCTCGACGCGAAGACGATCTTCACGACGCCGAGCGCGAAGCCGAGCCGCTTTCGCAGCCTCACCATGGTGCGCGCCGCGCCGCCGCGGTTCGAGGAAGGCGAGCCGCGCGGCTCGCTCAAGATCCGGCTCGCCCGGATGTTCGAGGACCGGCGCGCCGAGAGTCTGCGCCCGCGCGCACCCGAATCGCCTCCGAGCGTGCCGGGAGCGCAGCAGGACCCCTACCTCTACACCTTCCTCGCGCACGACGGCGGTCGCCTGGTCGGATCGCTCGGGGTCCGCCTGGACTCGCCGCTGGGGCTCGCCGCAGACGATCTCTACCGCGACGAGCTCGAGGCCCTGCGCGACGCGGGGGCGCGCCTGTGCGAGCTCGTCCGGCTGTCGGTGGACATGAACTCCGCGCCGAAACGCGCGATCGGTTGCCTGTTCCACTCGGCGTACCTGTTCGCCGGCAGCGTGTGCGGTTGCGAGTACGGCGTGATCGAGGCCCGTGCCGAGCATGCCGACTTCTACCGTCTGTCGCTCGGTTTCCAGTCGATCGGCGAGGCGCGGCTGAACCGCCGCGTCGGCCAGACCGAGACGCTGCTCTGTGCGCACCTGCCGGCCGCGCTCGGCGAGCTCGCGCGCGTGGGCGGCCAGCCCGACCGCGCGGCGCAGGAGCGCACGCTCTTCCCTTACGGTTTCTCGCCGCTGGAGGCGGTCGGCGTGGTGCGGCGTCTCGCGGGACTCGCAGCCGCCGCGCTGCCCGGGCGCAGCCGCGAATGAGCGCGGCCGGCAGGCGGGCCGGGCGGCTTAGAATCGTCGTTCCCGCCGCGAACGATCGGCGCGCTTACGCGCCGGCGAGCGCGAGCGCCGTGCCCCACAGATGCCCGACCCCACGACGTTGCGCTCCCCCGCCCGGTTGGGGGCGTTGCTCGTCCTCCTCTGCGGTGCTGCCGGCGCGCAGGCGCCTTCGCCGGTATTCTTCGACGCTGCGTCGAGCGGCGACACCGGCCGTCTCGTGCAGCTGCTCGATGCCGGCGCCGACCCCGGCGCGCGCAGCGCGGACGGCGACACCGCGCTCCACCTCGCCGCCGGCCGCGGGCGCGAAGACGCCGTCGAGCTGCTCCTCGATCGGCGGGCCAACATCGAGGCGCGCGATCGGGACGGCGCCACCCCGTTGCACCATGCGGCGATCGCCGGCGCGGCGGGGACCGTCGCGCGCCTGCTGCGGCGGGGGGCGCGGGTCGACGCGCGCAACGACGCGGGCGAGACGGCGCTCTTCGTCGCCGCGGAGTACGCGCGGCTCGACGTTGCGCGGACGCTCCTCGACGCGCGCGCCGACCCGAACGCGTGCACCGCGCACGGCGAGACGCCGCTGCACGCGGCGGCGATGAGCGGCGGCCCGCGCCTGGTGGCGCTGCTCCTTGAGCGCCGGGCCGAGGTCGACGCGGTGAACCGTGGCGGCGAGGCGCCGCTGTTCTGGGCCGCGGCGACCGGCGCGCTCGACTCGACGCGCGTGTTGGTGCGCGCCGGCGCTCGCCTCGACTGGCAGGACGCGAGCGGCAACACCGCGCTCCACGGCGCGGCCGACGGCGGGCACCTCGATGTGGTGGAGTTCCTGCTCGCCGTTGGTGCGCGGCGCGCGGTACGCAACGCGGCGGGACAGACGCCGGCCGACCTCGCGCGCGCGCGGGGCTACACGGACATCGCGGCGGCGCTCGAGCGCGCGACCGCGCCGGCTCAGGGCAGGTAGATCATCTTTCGCGTGATGCCGCCGTCCACCACGAAGTTCTGGCCGGTGACGAACCCCGCGGCGTCCGAGAGCAGGAAAGCGACCAGCGCGGCGACGTCGTCGGGTGTGCCGACGCGACCGGCCGGGTGCTGGGCGTGATCGGCCGCCGTGAGCGCCTCGGGCCGGCCGCTCACGTCGATCCAGCCCGGGCTCACGCAGTTCACCCGCACCTGCGGTCCGAGGCTCGCCGCGAGGGCGTGCGTCAGCGCGACCAGGCCGCCCTTCGAGGCCGAATAGGGCTCGGTGTGGGGCTCCGACTGCAGCGCGCGGGTCGAGGCGATGTTGACGATCGCGCCGCGGCTCGCGCGCAGGTGCTGGGCGGCGTGCTTCGCGCACAGGAACGCCCCGGTCAGGTTGACCGCGAGCTGGCGGTTCCACGCATCGAGCGTGAGCGCCTCGATCGGCACGCGCGGCGCGCGCGCGATCGCCGCGTTGTTGACGAGCGCGTCGAGCCGGCCGTAGTGCGCGATCGCGGCCGCGACCGCGCGACTCGCGTCGGCTTCCTCGGCGACGTCAGCGGCGACGGCGAGCACCGCCGCGCCGGACCCGAGTTCGGCGGCGGCGCGCGCGGCGGCCTCGGCGTCGATGTCGGCGATCACGACGCGGTAGCCGTC
>Ga0308411_10003178_pt1 | contig 10997 bp, 5 predicted proteins | sample HotsprottomLayer_2_FD_203530 | JGI IMG/M metagenome (GOLD analysis project Ga0308411, IMG submission 203530) | Hot spring phototrophic mat microbial communities from Octopus Spring, Yellowstone National Park, Wyoming, United States -... | ecosystem: Environmental > Aquatic > Thermal springs >... | reverse complement strand
CTAGCTTTTCTGCTCCGCTAAATGTCGGCTTCCGGGGTCGCCTTGACCAGCCGCGGGCGGATAAGGTATGCCGCAGCCTGGATCGGTCGTCCCCCCATCCGAGGACCGCTCATGCGACCCCTATTTAGCTGTCTTGCCCTGTTGACGCTGTTGCCCGGACTGTTCGCCGCTGAGATCCGCCACGTCGAGGATGCTGCGATCCGCGCCATCACCTTCGTCGATGAACGCGAAGGCTGGGCGGTCGGCGATGAGGGCGTGATCTGGCACACCATCGACGGCGGCACTACCTGGGAACGACAGGCTTCCGGTGTGCGAGCCTCGCTTCGCAGTGTTTATTTCCCAACTCCCTACAACGGCATCGGTTGGATCGCCGGTCGGGAAGAACGGCCAGGCGGTGGTTCGATTGGTGTGGTGCTGTTCACTCGTGACGGCGGGGTAGCTTGGCGACGCATCCTCGTCAACTCGCTGCCCGGCCTGCATCTGGTCAAGTTCGTCGATGCCCAGACTGGGTATCTGGCAGGCGAGGGGACGGATGCCTTTCCCAGCGGCGTGTTCGCTACTACCAACGGCGGTCGCTCCTGGCAGCCGGTTCCCGGAGCTAGAGCGACCTGCTGGCGAGCCGGCGACTTTGGGCAAGAGGGCGGGGCCCTGGCGGGTGCCTGGAATCGCCTGGCCACCGTGCGCCGCGGCCAGGTACACGCCCTCGACATGGACACTCTGGGTGGCCGAACCCTGGGCGGCTTGCAGTTGCGCGGTGACGATGCCGTGGCCGTCGGTCAGGGCGGACTGGTGCTGCTGTCGAAAAAGAGTCGCGGCTCCTCCTGGCATTACGCCGAACTGAAACTGCCCCGAGCCGTCGTCGAGGCCCTCGATCTGCACGCTGTGGCTGGCCAAGGGCAACACATCTGGGCGGTCGGCCGACCTGGTTCCGTGGTGTTGCACAGCCCTGACTTCGGACAGACCTGGGAACTGCTTGCGACCGGCCAGAGCCTACCGCTGCACGGCTTGTACTTCCACAACGAGCAACGCGGCTGGGCAGTCGGGGAACTAGGCACCATCCTGACGACTCGCGATGGCGGGAAGACCTGGCAAGTGCAGCGACGCGGTGGACAGCGGTTGGCGGTACTGTGTTTGACGGCTCGACCAGCTGACATGCCGCTCGACACCATCACCGCCCTGGGGGCACGGGACGGCTACCTGACGGCCAGCCTGTGTTTGACGGCCGCCGAACCCGGCTCGGCGGAGCCGGCACGCGTTGGGGAAGATTGTCGATTTGCCGAGGCCGTCCGGCAGGCCGGCGGTGCCATCGGCGAGACGCTTTGGCAATTCCCGATGTCCACACACCTGAGCGGCACCACTGCCGAGACCTTGCTCGCTCATTGGGATCGGCTGCATGGTGGACAGTCGGTCGATCGGCTCCAGGCGGCTCTGATCCTGGCCATTCGTACCTATCGTCCTGACGTGATTCTCACCTCGGGGGGATCGGAAGCTCTGAGCCATTTGCTAGCCGAGGTGGCGGCCCGAGCGTTTCGCCGGGCGGCCGACCCCAGCGAACAGCCCGAACACCTCTCCGGGCTGCACCTGCCCACGCACAAGACCGGCAAGCTCTATCGCGTCGATAAGGCCGGGCCAGACAGCACCGTGCGTTTGGACAACAATGCGGTGGCCGGCCGATTGGGCGGTAGCGTGCGCGAGTTCAGTACGGCTCCACTAGCGTTGCTCGGTCAGGGGCCGGCTCCCGTAGAGCGAACTTATCGGTTGCTGGCCGCCACCCTGACCGGCGCGGAAGCCCACTCCGACCTGATGATGGGCTTGAGCCTAGCCGTCGGCGGAGTGGCGCGACGCGAACAGGCCGAGGAAGAAGAGTTGTCGCAGGAAGCCACCCGAGCGATTCGTCAGCGTGCCCAGATGTGGGCACTGGCCGAAAATCCCGCTCAGGCCGGCCCCGGTAGTTCCGATCAGGTTCTCTCGCAGATCGGCCCGATGCTGGCCGACCTACCGGGCGACACCGGAGCCCGAGTGGCCCACGGGTTGGCCCAGCAGTACGCCCGACGTGGGCAGTGGTTGCTCGCTCGTGAAACCTATTTGCTCTTGCTGGAACGCTATCCGGCGCACCAGTTGGCCATCGACGGCTACCGCTGGCTGTTGCTCCATCAAGCATCCAGCGAAGCGCGGCGACGACACGAACTGGGCCAGTTCCTCGTTGTCGGCCAGACCTTACACGGGCAGATCCGTGAGGAGCCTCGTCCTGTGGCGCAGCCCACTGCCAAGGACAAATCGACCAAGGAAACCACTGGCCGGCGAGTGGGCGACCTGCCCAGCTTCGCGACCAAACAACAGCGGGAGTTGGCCTATCTTAATACTCCGGAAGATGCGCGACGCTGGTATCAGGGCTGCCTGACTCTGGAGAAGAAGCTGGCGGGGTTCGGCCCATTGTATGTCAGTGACCCCACTGTGCAATTCAGCGTGCAGTCGGCGCGGCGACAACTCGGCGAGACGACGGCCGCCTTGCAGTGGTTCCGCGATTTCGTCGCTACGCAGCCGGACGGCCCGTGGAAGACCGCTGCCCAGGCAGAACTCTGGCTGGCCAACCGTGTCGGCCCTGCGCCAAAGCCCGTCCTGATGGCTCGGCCAACAGCAGCTCGGCCGTTCCTCGACGGCCAATTTGACGAGCCGTGCTGGCAGCAAGCTCAATCGGTTCGGCTCCAGAACGCCATCGGTCGGACGCAGACCAGTCATCCCACCGAGGTGCGTCTGACGCACGATCGCGATTTCCTCTATGTGGCGGTACGATGCGGTAGTCCCGAGGCGAGTGTGGCTTCCGCAGCTCAGCCCCGGACGCGTGATCAGGACTTGCGGTCGCAGGATCGCGTGAGCCTGTTACTGGATCTAGATCGCGACTACGGCACCTATTTCCATCTGCAAGTGGACGCTCGCGGTTGCGTGCTGGAGGATTGCTGGGGCGATCGCTCCTGGAATCCGCGTTGGTTCGTGGCCGTGCAGCGTGAGGGCGGAACATGGAGCGTGGAAGCCGCTATTCCCAGAACGGCTCTCACGGGCGATCATCTGACACCGGGCAAGTGTTGGGCTTTCAACGCCATCCGCATTCTGCCCGGCCAGGGCGTGCAGGCGTTCTCCTTGCCGGCGGAGGCTCCCGAAGAGGCAGTACGGCCGGAGGGAATGGGACTGCTCCTCTTTGGTCAAGATCGCGAACACGCAGCCCGTCGCGCCGACGAACCGACAGCGCGTTGAGCGCAGCAAGCCACCCCGCGTGAGCGGGTGGAGTAGCGAGCCACCCCGCGTGAGCGGGTGGAGGTTTGATTTACTCCGCCCGCTGACGCAGGGCGGATCGCTGGCTCACTTGGCGGTCGGTTTCTCGCCGCTTGTCTGCGACTGCTGCTCCTTGCGGCTCAGGCGGAGCATCTCTTTCTTGTGCCGCTTGAGCCGATCTTTGCGAGCCTTGCCCGCTCGATTGTATCCCATGTTGCAAGCTCTCCTCGTATCTGTGCGCGGTCTACGGAAAATTTCAGTGTACCAACCCCGACGAAGTTGAAAAGCCCTGTAGCAACTTTCAGGCATCAGAAAGGTAGTAGTTGCTTGCTCCTGCTGTCTGGCTCGGGTATCATCTACCCAGCGATCCAAAGCATCGAGAGAGGAGCAAGCATTCATGCGGCACTGGGTTCTCGCGCTGGCAGTGATAGCAACAGCGACCATGGCGACAGCAGCAGAGCCGACCGAGCGGCCGCGACTCTTTCAGCCGCCAGTACGCCCGGTGGTGCCCTCGGTCAAGCAGGGACATTGGCCGCGCAATCCGCTGGATCGCTTCGTGCTGGCCAGACTGGAAGCCGTCGGCCTGTCTCCCTCGCCCGAGGCCGATCGCTGGCGATTGCTCCGCCGGGCGCACTTCGTGGTCACCGGCCTGCCGCCGACATTGAGCGAACAACGCGCCTTTCTGGCCGACAACCGGCCCGATGTCTATGAGCGGCTGATCGATCGCCTGCTGGCCTCGCCGCACTTCGGCGAACGCTGGGCACAGCACTGGCTCGATCTGGTTCGCTATGCCGAATCCGATGGTTTCAATCAGGATGCTCTGCGACCCCTGGCCTATCGCTATCGCGACTGGGTCATCGCCGCCCTCAACGCCAACCTCGGCTACGATCGCTTTGTACAGTGGCAACTGGCCGGCGACGAACTGGCTGCCGATGAACCCGATGCTCTGATCGCGGCCGGATTCAATCGGCTGTGGCCCGACGAGTACAATGCCGCCAATCTGGAGCAACGCCGTCAGGAAATCCTCGACGACCTGACCGATACCGCCGGACTAGCCTTTCTGGGCTTGACGGTCGGTTGCGCCCGTTGTCACGATCACAAGTACGATCCCATCTCGCAAAAAGAATACTTCGCTTTGCAGTCCTTCTTCGCGCCGATCCAGCCGCGTGACCTGCCGGCGGCTCGTTCGGCGGAGTGGGCGGTCTATCGCCAACGTCATCAACAGTGGGAGCAAGCCAGCCGGGACATCCGGGCCGAGATCGACCGCCTCATCGGCGAGCGACAGAAGACCGCCAGAGACTACACGCTGACTCGCTTCAACGACGACATCCAGAAAGCCGTCCGCACCCCGCCCGAAAAACGTACTCCGCTGCAATGGCAGATCGCCTTGATGGCTCAGAAGCAACTCGATCGAGCGGCCGCTGAGGTTCCCAACAAACTGCCCGCCGCTGAGAAGAAACGCTATCAGCAGCTGCAAGAACAACTCGCTCGCCTGGGGCCGGAGCCGACTTTGCCCATGGCCATGACCGTCAACGACATCGGGCCGGACGCTCCACCCACCCGACGATTGATCGGTGGCGACTGGCGCAAGCCGGCTGGTCTGGTGCAGCCGGGGTTCCCCGAGGCCCTGGGAGGCGGTCAACCGGATACTCGACTGCCCGCCGGAGTGATCAGCACCGGCCGACGTGCCGCCCTGGCCCGCTGGCTGACGAAAAGCGATCACCCTCTGACGGCGCGGGTGTTCGTCAACCGTGTCTGGCAGCACACCTTCGGCGTGGGACTGGTGGCCACTCCCAACGACTTTGGTGTCCAGGGCACCCCGCCGAGCCATCCCGAATTGCTCGATTGGCTGGCTTGTGAGTTCGTCGCCTCGGGCTGGGACATCAAGCATCTGCTCCGCTTGCTGCTCACCTCCGCCACCTTCCGTCAGGATTCGCGCGTCGATCCCAACAACGACGGGCACAGCAAGGCACTGCTTGCCGACCGTGAGAATACGCTGCTGTGGCGTGCCAATCGTCGTCGCCTTGAGGGAGAGGTGATCCGCGATTCGCTGCTGGCACTCTCGGGCGAACTCAACACGCGGATGTACGGCCCGAGTGCCCGGCCGGAGTTGCCCGCGGCTCTGGGCAAGGCCGCCTGGGCTGCCGACCCTCGACCGGAAGATCGGCAGCGGCGATCGGTGTATGTGCTAGTCAAGCGCAACCTACGCTATCCGTTCTTTGAAGCGTTCGATCAGCCCGATCTGCACAACAGTTGTGGCCGACGGCTCTGCACGACCACGGCCCCGCAAGCCCTGCTGCTGTTCAACAGCGATCTGTCGTTGGGACGAGGGCGTGTCTGGGCCGAATCCTTTGCCGAGTCAAGCGACTCCAGGGCGACCGTGCGACTGGCGATGCAAGCGGCTTGGGGCCGACCGGCCAGTGCCGACGAGATCGCCCTGGGCGAGCGTTTCCTCGAGCGTCAGGCCGTCCTGTATCGCAACCAGGGCAGCACGGCCGAACAGAGCCGACAGCAAGCCCTGGTGGACTTCTGCCATGCGTTGCTGAACACCAACGAGTTCCTCTACATCGATTGAACCCGCCATGCAAGCACATCGCGAGATCGCGTACAGTCGTCGAGACTTCCTGACCCGTGCGGGAGCCGGCCTGGGCTGGCTGGCCCTGGCGGCTCTTCACGAGGAGCAACTCCAGGCTGCGGCTCCTGGGCAGTTACGCACGCATCACGAACCGACGGCGCGCAGCGTGATCTGGCTGTTCATGGACGGCGGGCCGAGTCACATCGATCTGTTCGACCCCAAGCCGGAACTAACGCGATTGCACGGCCAGCCGTTGCCTGCGAGTTTTCCTCGTCCCGTGACGGCGATGGGGCGGACGGCGCACACGCCGCTGCTCGCTTCCAAGCGCAAGTTCGCGCGACACGGCCAGAGTGGCCAGTGGATCAGCGACTGGCTACCGGAAATCGCCACCTGCGCCGACGACCTAGCCATCCTTAAGGCGTGCCATGCCGATGGACTCAATCACGTCGGTAGCGTCTGCCAGATGAACACCGGTAGCATTCTCGGAGGTCGGCCCTGTCTGGGAGCGTGGACGACCTATGGGTTGGGCACGGTGACTCGCGAGTTGCCGGGCTTCGTCGTGCTGACCGACTACCCAGAAGATCCTCCCGGCGGCGGACGCAACTGGGGCACCGGCTTCATGCCCAGCACCTTCCAGGGCACCCGCTTCCGGGCCGGCAAAACGCCCATTCTGTATCTGCAACCCGATGAGCCGACCACCACCGCCATCCAACGCAACAAACTCGATCTGGTGCAGGCCTTAAACCGCCGGCACCAGAGCCAACGCAGCGAAGACAGCGATCTGGAAGCTCGCATCGCCAGCTACGAACTGGCCTATCGCATGCAATCGGCAGCTCCCGAGGCCGTCGATCTGGCTCGCGAGAGCCTGGCCACGCGACGGTTGTATGGAGTCGAGGACAAGGAAACTGAACGCATGGGCCGGGCCTGTCTGCTCGCTCGTCGGCTCGTGGAACGCGGTGTGCGTTTCGTGCAGATCTACTGCGGTTCGGGTAGCAAATGGGATGCCCACGCCAACGTCGAGACCAACCACGGCCGTTACTGCCGAGAGAGCGATCGGCCCATTGCCGGGTTGCTCAAGGATCTCAAGGCACGAGGAATGCTCGACAGCACCTTGGTCATCTGGGGCGGCGAGTTCGGCCGCACGCCCATGAGCGAGAGCGGCTTGGGCCGCGATCACAACCCCTGGGGCTTCACCACCTGGTTGGCCGGCGGCGGCATCAAGGGCGGCGTGTCGCACGGTAGCACCGATGACCTCGGCCTGTACGCCATCGACGGTCGAGTGCATGTCCACGATCTGCACGCGACCATCCTGCACTGCCTGGGACTGGATCATCGCCGACTGACTCTGATGCACGCCGGCCGCGAGGAACGCGCCACCATCAACGGAGGCAAGGTGATCCGCGAAGTGTTGCGTCGCGTCTGACGACGAATCCCTCCGCCCGCTAACGCGGGGCGGCTCGCTGAAGCGAACAGTGGCGAGCCGGCTCCCGTAAGGGGCCGGAGTGCTTCACGCGCGAATCGACTCCGCCCGCTAACGCGGGGCGGCTCGCTGGATCAAGCCGTTCCGCCTGCGCAAAGTTTACCGGCGCGGCGGCCATCTCCAGCGCGCCGATAGCCTTTCTGCAACTTGCCCGTACCTCCCAGCCTCCGTATACTGAGGAGTTATTCTCTCCTCGCCCCAATCCGTCCTCTACCCCGCTGTGCGAGGTTCACCTTCATGAGACGTTCCTGGTTGCAATTACTGCTCGTCGGCGGACTGGCCTTGGTGGTCAGTCACTCCGGCTCGACGGGCGACACGATTTCGCAGGCTCCCGAAAAGAAGTTCCCTGATTTCGAGTCACTGGTCAAGGGGGCTAAACAGTACGAAGGACTGTTCAAGCTCTACCACAAGGACGAGCAACTCTACGCCGAGATCCAGCCCACTCAGTTCGATCAGCCGTTACTGGCTCCTATCGCCATCGCCCGCGGTCTGGGCCAGGGCGGTACGACGCTCAACTTCGATGAGCAGTGGGTGCTACTGTTCCGTAGAGTGGGCGATCGCGTCTTCCTCGTCCGTCGCAATGTCCGCTTCAAAGCTCGCAGTGATGCCCCCGTCGCTCGCGCCGTCGAGACGACCTACACCGACAGCGTGCTGATGTCGCTGCGCATCCAGTCGATCAATCCGATGCGGCAAAGCGTGCTGATCAGCCTCAACGATATCTTCATGACCGACTTCGCGAAATTGCGGCGCGGTCTGTTCGACCCCAGCCGCAGCGCCTGGCACAAGATCAAGGCGTTTCCGCGCAACATCGAGTTGCAGGTCGCGGCCACCTACACGGGCGGCGGTGGTGGCGACTCGGTGATCGACGATCGCGGCAGTACTGTTATCATCCACTATGGCCTGTGTCAGCTGCCCGACAGCGGCTACACGCCGCGTCTGGCTGATGATCGCGTCGGCCACTTCCTCAGTGTCGTCAAGGACTTCACCAACGACACTCGCGATACGCCCTATCTTCGCTACGTCAATCGCTGGCGACTGGAGCGCGTCGATGGTGCCGCGTTCAAGCCCGGCGACAAGCTGGTGCCTCCCAAGAAGAAGATCGTCTTCTGGATCGAGAAGTCCGTGCCCGACGAGTATCGCACCTACGTCCGCGACGGCATCCTGGAATGGAACAAGGCGTTTGCCAAGATCGGCTTCCGCGATGCCATCGAAGTGCGGCAGCAGGAAAACGAGGATTTCGATCCCGAGGACATCAATTACAGCACGTTCCGCTGGATCACCACCGATCAGGGCTTCGCCATGGGGCCGTCGCGAGCCAATCCGCTGACCGGCGAGATCTTCGATGCCGACATCATCTTCGATGCCAGCATGGTGCGCTACTATCGTCGCGAGGCCAACCTGCGTGGTTCGTCTGCGCTGGATGACATCAGCCCGATCCGTGCCCAGCAGCAATTGCCCTATGTGGAAGGCGAAACGAGTTGGGACAGCCGCCCCATGCTGCAACTCGATGCGCTGACCCGCGCTCGCTTGCAAGGCATCCATCGCGGCCGGTGCGAGTGCGGCACGGCTCTGAAACGCGAATTGCATCTGCTGGCGACCTCGCTATTGCTCGCCGATGCCGACGCTGGCCCGCCTTCGGGAACCGGCGGTATCCTCACTGAGGAGTTGATCGGCCAGGCTATCAAGGAAGTGACCATGCACGAGGTCGGCCACACCCTCGGCCTGCGCCACAACTTCAAGGCCAGCACCATGCTCAAGAATGAGGAGTTGCACAACACCGCCATCACTCGCAGCAAAGGACTGGTCGGCAGCGTCATGGACTACACTCCCGTCAACCTGGCGCCCAAGGGCGTCAAGCAGGGCGATTACTTCACCTCGACCATCGGCCCTTACGACTACTGGGCCATCGAGTACGCCTATCGACCGCTCAGTGGCGGCACGGAAGGCGAACGGAGCGAACTGAAGAAGATCGCCAGTCAGATTGCCCAGCCTGGCCACGACTACGCTACCGATGAGGATCTGTACTCAACCAGCGACCCCGAGGTCAATGTTTGGGATCTGGGGGCCGACCCCATGAAGTTCGCTCAAGATCGCATTCTGTTGGCCGAGGATCTGCTCGGTAAACTCGCCGACAAGGGAGCCATCAAGGGCGAAGGCTATCAACGCATCCGTCAGACGTTTGACCTGCTCTTGCAAGAGTACGGCAACGGAGCGTTCCTCATCAGTAAGTTCGTAGGCGGCGTTCACACCTATCGCGACCACGTCGGCGACAAGGAAGGCCGTGAACCCTTCCGCGTGGTCGATCCAGACAAGCAGCGCGCTGCTCTGGCCTTCCTCCGCGAACACATCCTGACCGACCGTCCCTTTCGCTTCCCGCCGCAACTGTTGCGTCGGCTGGCGACCGAGCGATGGCTGCACTGGGGCACCGAGGATTCGCTGGGCAACCCGCCGGAGTATCCGATCCATCAACGCATCCTGGCCATCCACAAGGTGGTCTTGCGAGCCTTGCTCAATCCGCGCACGCTCGTCCGCATCCAGAACAACTCGCTCAAGGAGGATGCCAAGGCCAAGTCGCTGCAACTAGCTGAAGTGTTCCGCACCCTGACGGAGGCCATCTGGCCGACTCCCGTCAACGGCAAGCCGGTCGAACTGACCATCGTGCAGCGCAACTTGCAGCGCGAGTATCTCAAGGATCTGATCACGCTGGTGTTGCGCGGCGGTAGTGCCCCGCCGGATGCCCGCAGTCTGGCTCGTCTGCACCTGCGACAGATCAATCAGACCCTCGCCAAGGCCGTCCAGGCTGCCAACCTCGACGACACCACGCGCGCCCACTACGAGGAGAGCCAGGATCGCATCAACAAGGCGTTGACGGCGGCTCTTCAGGCCAGCGAGTGATGTCCCTTTCGGAGCGGAGCGGCCAGGGGGCTGCTCCGCTGCTGTCTCATCAATACTCCGCCTGGAGGAACTCGTAGCCCGCCAGGATCAGCATCACCACAGCGAACAGCAGAGAACTGACCACAGAAGCTCCCAGCGACAGGCTGTTGAGCCGCTCGACCGCTTGCAACTCGCTGGCGATGGGGAAGTAATCGCTGGCACCGAGCGTCTGAGAAAGCAGATAGCTTAGGTCGAAAGGCTTGGGCAGTATCCAGTAGCCCATTCCCAGTGCCCAAGAGGCACCGACGGCTGCCTCGGCGTGTTCGGTCACCGCGATGACCGCGACGTGGCGACCATAGTTGATGCCCCAGCACAGCACCCAGAAGGCCAGTGATCCGACCACACAGACGATGGTGCTGCGCGTCCAGACCGCCAGTAGACACGAGAAGCTGAAGAAGATGGCAAAGTGCATGACCAGCAGGGGTACACACAGCAGATAACGCGGCTCCCACACGCCGGTTCGCACCGCCAGCATCAGCCAAGTTCCCACAACGAACACGCCGACTTGCAGCAGGACGAACACCAGCACGCCCAGATACTTGCCGGTCAGCAAGCTCCAGCGCGGCACCGGCTTGGCCAGCAGCACGCTGATGGCCGCCGGTTCGAGGAAGCCGGGCAGAAAGGCCGCCGTCCAGATCAGAGCCAACAGCAGTCCGAGAGTGTCGGCCACACCGCCGGCCAGCACCAATTGCAGCCAGCGAATCGCCTCCTCTCGATAGATCGTCGTGTTGATACGCA
>Ga0308411_10003173_pt1 | contig 11007 bp, 5 predicted proteins | sample HotsprottomLayer_2_FD_203530 | JGI IMG/M metagenome (GOLD analysis project Ga0308411, IMG submission 203530) | Hot spring phototrophic mat microbial communities from Octopus Spring, Yellowstone National Park, Wyoming, United States -... | ecosystem: Environmental > Aquatic > Thermal springs >... | reverse complement strand
TTTCGAGCTGGCGCTTGGGGAGACGCCGGGGGCTCCTCGGCAAGGCCCTTGTGGCGCAGCGGCTCGATCAGGTCTGCCGCCCAGGGTTTGTCGCCATACAACACCACCAGGCCCTGCGCGATGCGTGCGGCGGCGTCAGGATCGCGCTGGGCCAGTTCTTCGATCCGCTCCCGCTGCGACTGGATGACACGCCGCTGGCGTGCTACCAGCGCGGCAACGGTCGGCCGTAATCGCTCGATCTCCTGGCGGGCCAGCTCGAGGTATCGCTGATCTTCTTCCCGTGCTGCCGCAGAGGGTACTCCAGCCGGCTGGTCAAACACGGCCACGATCGCCTCCAACTTCTGCAAGGCCGCCGGAGGATCGCTGGAACCCAGCGCCAGCGCTTCCAAAAGCGCACGCTGCACGGCGGACGTGCCCTGTCCCGCCAGCCGACCTCGCCGCGCCTCTTGCAGCATCCGCCGCTGGAAGCGGAAGCCTTCCAGCTCCCCTAGATAGGTCTGGACCTGGGCGGCGCGCGGATCCTGCGGGTACAACTCAAGGAAGCGCCGCAGGTCTTCTTCCACAGGAGCCAGCGCCTCGCCGCCCCCTGCCTCCGCAGCCGCCCGCACACGCGCAAAGAGCTGATCAGCCGAGGGCGGGCGCAGCGCCAGGTACAGCGCCCCGCCGAAGATCGCCCCCCCGGCCGCCAGCACCAACGCCGCAAGCCCCCACGAGCGCCATGGACTTTCCTCGCGCTCCGTCGGCGCATGCAGTTCGGCCAGAGAAACGGCCGTAAATCGACCAGGCCGATCCAGTGCCCGCTGGGCCTGCTCCGCAGCAGCACCCGCTGTCTGTGGCGCTTGGCCAGGCTGCGTGGCTGGCTCCGTCGCCGAGCCGGTGGCTGCCTGCCCCCATCCCGTGGCCGGTTGCGTGCCTTGGGGGTGGCGGAGAGGCACCTGGCTGGCCGCGAGCGTGGCATCTTCCGGGGCCAGACGGTATTCCTCGTCGGCGACGTGTGTCGACGCCGTGCTTCCACCCTCCCGTTCGGCCGTGCTCTGATCGACCGGGATGTCGGGTACGGTGCGGGCGGCGGAAGGCAGACCTTCGTCGGGGATGGTCAGTTGCTTCGGCCCAAGAGCCTCGTCCGGCTCCAGGACGCGGGTCTCCAAGGAGAGGGCATGCTCCATGGCCCGCAGGCGATGGGCGACAGCCAGTGCGGTGGGAATCCGTTTCTGCGGGTCCTTTTCCAGAAGCTGATGGATGATCCGCTCGAACTCTTCGGGCGTCTCCGGGGCCAGCCGCCGGACCGGGACCGGCTGCTCACGCGGCAGCGCCGCCAGCAATTCGACGACCGATCGCCGTCCCAGAGGCGGTCGGCCGGTCAGCAGCGTGTACAGCACGCCGCCCAAGGCATACAAATCGCAGCGGGCGGTGGGCGGTTTACCTTCCGCCTGTTCGGGAGCCATGTAGTCGATGGTGCCGATCACCCCACCTTCCACCGTGACGCCCTGATTCCCATACAGCCGGGCGATCCCGAAGTCGGCCAGCTTCACGTGCTCCTGGGCGTCGATCAGCAGGTTGGCCGGCTTCAGATCACGGTGAACGATCCCGCGGTCATGCGCGTGCTTCAGCGCCTGCGCCACGGCGATGCCGATCCGGGCCGCTTCCCGCCAGGTAAACCGCCGGCCGGCATGGAGCTCGTCTTGCAGGCTCCGCCCCTCGACCAGCTCCATCGCGTAATACAGGTGCCCGTCCTCCTCCCCATAGCCATAGAGCTGGACGATGTTGGGGTGCAAGAGCCGCTTGAGCGTTTCGATCTCGCGCTCGAACCGCTCGCGGAAGGTGGAATCCTGTGCCAGATGGTCCGCGAGCAGTTTGATCGCGACCCGCTGGCCGGTCTGCTCATGCACCCCCACATAGACAGCCCCCATTCCGCCGCGTCCGAGCAACTTCTCCAGCCGATAGGGGCCGAGCTTTTCCAGCGCCATTCCAGCAGGTCTCCCATGTCCACCTGCCTGGTATTGTAACGGACCGGCCCTCCGGGCACTGAACCCTTCGCATGGCCAGCGATGGACCAGCGCAAGCCCAGCCGCCGGGCGGGGCAGGTGGCGCATGGGGTCGCGGGGGAAAGGCCGCGACGCCTGGTGGCGGGTAGGGCGAGCGACCGGGGCCGAGCTTGGCTCCCATCGCGCCGTCCCAGCGGCCAGTGCCGTGGCGCGACGCTAGAGGCCGGGACGGGCTGGGGATCGCCGTTCGATCGCCTCGGTCGCGACGGGCCGCACAGGCAGTGGCCTCTCGCCCGGCGGGTCGACGCGGACCAGCGGTGCGACCGCAAATCCATCGTCGGCGGGGTCCGATGCCCCGTGCACGACCTCGTCCTGCCACATGGCTTCCATCCGCTCCGCCTCGCCCAGACGTCCCAGCCGCCGGTAGGTCGCGGCCAGCTCCCGAGGCAAAAGCCGCGAGGAAGGCGACAGCCGCCAGGCGGCTTCCAGCAGATGGAGTGCCGAGTCGGGCCGGTTCATCGCCAGGTACGTGCTGGCCCCGCAGGCCGCGGCCAGTTCCCGGATTTCCACCAGATGCCACAGCCGCGGCTCGACCTGCCCCTCGCGAAACGCCACGTCGAAGGCGCGGACCGCCGTCGGCAGATAATCCAGCGACCGCAGGTACCCCCCCAAGGCCACCAGAAGCTGCGCATCCAGGGGAAACGTTTCCAGAGCGCTGAGGACGAGCGACAATTGGGCATGCCGGTCTGGCCCGACCGCATCCAGGCACGTCAGCAGCCCGTAGTACGCCTCGAGCTGCTCCGGGGAACCAGCCGCCGCCTGCCGCAGCGCCTGCTGGAAATGGCGTGCTGCCATCCCGACCCGACCCATGTTCAGACAGGCGTCGCCCAATTCATTGTAGAGATCGGCCGACTCCCCCTGCTCCGCCATGGCAAGCTCCGCCAGACGCATGCTCCGTTCCGCACGGGCCTGCAGCGCGTCGCGCTGCCCCATCGCGGGGCTGCGTACGATCGGGTACCCGAGTGTCTCGATGCCCAGACCAACCCCGCCGCCTACCTCCAAGCGTTCGCGCACCCGGCCGACAAATCGTACATCCGCCCGTCGCGGATGCAACCGAAGCTGATAAACCTGCTCTCTCACTCCCGCGTGCACCGAACCTCGCACAGGAAGCTGGTAGGCACGTTGCCAGTCGCGACGGCTCGCGACGACCTGCCACACCGCCTCGGCCGTCGCTGGAGGAACGACCTCCCCCGCTTCCAGCCAAAGGAGCCAGTCGCCTTGGGCCTGCTCCATCGCGGCATTGCGGCATGCCGCAAAATCGTCGGTCCACGGGTGCTGGACGCACTGGATCGCCCGCAGCGGCTTGTCCGAGGCCATCGGGGATGGCCTGGGCTGCAGTGGGCCGCCTGCTGCTGCCACGAGGCACTCTTCCCCCAGCCGGGCCACCGACTGCAAGGTGGCGTCGAGCAACGGGCCGCTCTCGGCAGCCAGAATTACAACCGAAAGTCGTTTGTCGGCGATCTGGAGGCTCACGGTGGCCCTCCCTGGCCTGGGGTGTCCGGGGGCTAGCCGCCGCCCAGCCCCCATCGGTCGTGCGTAGTGTAGCTAAAAACACCCGTCTCGTTGAAGGGCGACCAGCTCCCCGAAAACAGCCGGCATTCCACCAACGGTCTAACCAGCCCCACCCTGGGAGGGTCTGGAACCTCGGCCGCTTTCGCCGGCGGTCCGACGTATGGCGGACCCGGTGGCCGCGCATCGATGCGTCGCCAAGAAGCAGGTGCCCGAGATGCCAGCGAGCCCATCTGCCCCGCCCTTGGGCCAATCGCCGGTAGTCGCCAGAATGGGCTTTGAGTGAGGACAGGGGGCGACTGCGCTGCCCCGCGTCTTTCCAGGTGCGTCGGTTGATGGGTAACAAGGAGAACCAATGCCGCCCCCGCGTGCTGTGGTGTTCGACCTGGATGGCCTGATGTTCAACACCGAGGAGCTGTACCAACAAGTCGGCGCCGAACTTTTGCGGCGGCGGGGTCATGTCCTGACGCAAGCCTTACTTGACCAGATGATGGGGCGTCCTAGCCGGGTGGCTCTCCAGATCATGATCGACACCCATCAGCTCGCGGCCACCGTGGACGAGTTGATCGCGGAAACCGACGCCCTCTTCCCCGAAATCTTGCGCACACAACTCGCTCCGATGCCCGGCCTGGTGGAGCTCTTGGCGGCACTGGAGCAGCGCGGGCTGCCCAAAGCGATCGCCACCAGCAGCCGGCGGTCGTTTGTCGAGCGGGTGCTGGGCATGTTCGACTACCAGCGGCGGTTTTCGCCGATTCTGACTTCCGAAGACATCGTGCAAGGCAAGCCGCACCCCGAAATCTACCTGCGAGCGGCCGCACGCTTGGACCTCTCCCCGAGCGAGATGCTGGTGCTGGAGGACAGCGAGAACGGCTGTCGGGCAGCGGTCGCGGCGGGAGCCGTGACGGTAGCGGTGCCCGGGCCGCACAGTCGGCAGCACAACTTCTCCGGGGCGGTTCTGGTGGCCGACAGCCTGCGCGACCCGCGCCTCTACCAGCTCTTGGAGTTGCCGCCGGCAACGGGCGGCACCGCCGCCTGAGGGAGCTTGCCAAGGCTCGCCGAGCCGGCGCGGACCAGGGAGGCATTGGCACCGACCAGACCGCTGGAGCATACTCGGGACAGCCGGCCGTGACCACCTGCGGCAGGATGCCGGTGGCAGCCTGGCATGGCGTCCGCAAGCGAGGATGAGATGGCAACGACGATGACCAGTACACCGACCCGGCCGCGGCGTGCGGCCGGCACGAAACTGCCGACCTACGTCTTCGAGGCCAGCGAGGACCTGGCCCGGCATGTGGCCCTGATCGTGGCGGGGATCATCCGCGAGCGGAATGCCCTGGGGCAGCAGGCCGTGCTGGGCCTGCCCACGGGGAGCACGCCGGTGGGCGTGTACCGCGAGCTGATCCGGATGCACCGGGAGGAAGGGCTGGACTTTTCGCAGACGGTGGTGTTCGTGCTCAACGAGCTGTACGGCCTGGGTCCGGATCAGATGCAGAGCCACCATCGCTGGATCCGGGAGCATTTGCTGGACCACATCAACCTCCCCGCCGAGCACGTGCACATTCCGCGGGGGGATGTCCCGCTGGGCGAGGTCGAGGCCCACTGCCGCCAGTTCGAGGCCGCCATCGAACGGGCAGGCGGCATCGACCTGCTCTTGCTGGGGATCGGCACCAACGGCCACATCGGCAGCAACGAGCCGTTCCCCGGCGCGGGCGGACGGACGAGGCTGTGCACGCTCGATCCAGTGACCCGTCGGGCGCTGGCCAGCGACTTTTTCGGCGAGTGGAATGTGCCGACTCAGGCCATCACGATGGGGATGGGCACGATCCTCGACGCCCGCAAAGTGCTCTTGCTGGCGCTGGGCGAACACAAAGCCCCGATCATCCGCGAGGTGGCGGAAGGCAGCGTTTCGCCGCGCGTGCCCGCCTCCTACCTCCAGGAGCACCCGGACGCCACGATCCTGGTGGATGCCGCAGCCGGCAGCCAGCTCACCAGCAGCCGCACGCCCTGGGTGCTGGGGCAGGTGGAATGGGACTCGGCGATGATCAAGCGGGCCATCCTCTGGCTGTGCGACCAGACCGGCAAGGCCTTGCTGAAGCTGACCGACGACGACTTCCGCGAGCACAACCTGCACCAGCTTTTGCGGCACCACGGCCCGGCCCCCCGCGTGGCGCACCAGGTGTTCCAGCAGCTTCTGGCCACGATCGAGTATCACCCAGCCGGCAAAGAGCCCAAGCGGATCATCTGTTTCAGCCCGCACCCGGATGACGATGTGATCAGCATGGGGGGCACGCTGATCCGGCTGGTCGAAGACGGCCACGAGGTGCACATCGCCTACCTGACCAGCGGCAACATCGCCGTGTTCGACCATGACGCCGCCCGGATCGCCGACCTGGTGACCGAATACAACCGCCTGTTCGGCATCGACCAGGAGCGGAGCCAGCTTCTGGAAGGCACGGTGCTTCAGGCTCTGGCCCGCAAGCGGCCTGGCGAGCCGGACATCGAGGCGGTCCAGAAGATCAAAGGCCTCATCCGCTGGAGCGAGGCCAAGGCGGGAGCGATCAAAGTCGGCTGCCGGGAAGAGCATCTGCATTTCCTCGACCTGCCGTTCTATCGTACCGGCACGATCGCCAAACGCCCGATCACGCACCAGGACGTGGCGATCATCCGCGAACTGATCGAACGCGTCGCTCCCCATCAGGTGTACGTCGCCGGCGACCTGTCCGATCCGCACGGCACGCACCGCGTTTGTGCCCAAGCGGTGTTCCAGGCCCTGGCCGAATACGAAGCGCAGCATGGCACGCGGCCCGAGGTCCTGCTGTACCGCGGAGCGTGGCAAGAGTACGAGCTGCACGAAATCGAGATTGCCGTGCCGCTCTCGCCGGGCGACTTGCTCCGCAAGCGGCGCGCCATCTTCATGCACCAGAGCCAGAAGGACGAGGCCCTCTTTCCCGGCAACGACCCCCGGGAATTCTGGCAGCGGGCCGAGGCCCGCAATCAGGGCACCGCGGCGGCTTACAACAAGGTGGGCTTGCCCGAGTATTTCGCCATGGAGGCGTTCGTCCGCTGGAACGGCCAGCGCATCTGACGTGGATGCACAAGGCAGGCACCGACCGGCGCCACCCCCGGCGACGCGCGCCCTGTGGCACTAACGCCGCGTGTTCCGCACCGCCAGTTCCATTTCCCAAGGAGCGAGCCGGACCTGCGTCTTGACCGAACGCAGCGCCGGCAAACCGTCCTCATCGACCACCCGCCGCACCACCTCGACCTCGACCTGCTCCCCCACGTCGCGCTGCGCAATCAACTGCGTCAGGCTGCTGAAATTGGTCACCCGCTCCCCTCCAAAACGGACGATCACGTCGTCCCGCAACAGGCCCGCTTGCTCGGCCGGGCTGCCGGAGTGCACCGTCGAAATCAGGCACGTTCCGTCCAGGTCGATCCCCCCCACGCCCAGAAACGCGCCGCGACGATGATCGACCGCAGCCCCCGACGCCTTCTGGAACGCTTCCACGCCCTCCGCCCCGATCCGCGTCCCATACAGCTTCACAAACCCCAGCAGCGGCAGCTTCGTCAGCGGCGCGAGCACTTCGTCGCCGACGGGCGTGTAGTACACTCCCAGTTGCCGCAGGTTCGCACAGCGTGCCAGTGGCGCCAGCCCGCGCGGCGAAATCGCCGCCTCGTACAGGTGCAGCTCTTCTAGCTCAGGTACCTGTGCCGCCGCGGCCACCCAGGCATCGGTCGCCCGCGCTCCCCGCAGCACGACGATCCGCACGTCGGAAAGCCATTTCAGACGGCGCAGGTCGTCCTCGGTCCCGCGGAACGCATCGTCGACCACCAGCGTCAAGGCGGGCTCCTCCAGCCCCAGCCCCGCCGCCCCCAGGACCACTAGCGATTCCCGCCGCGTCAAGCGTGCCCCCAGCGCCTCCAGCTCCGCCAGCGCTTGCGCACTGCGCTGCTGCACCAGCTCGGCCAGCGCCGCCGCCGCACGTCGCGCCAGCACCGGCGCCTCCTGCCGCTGAGCCAGTTCGGATAGCAGGCCGCTCGCCTGATCCTGCACGGCCGGGTCGGGCGACAGTCCGATCTGCCGCACGATGAATAGCGCCCGGCTGATGGCTTCGAGGCTCCCGCCGCTGAGCACCTGGCGGAGGGGTTCCAAAGCGGCCGGCCCAGCCTCGATCAGCCGCAGCGTCGCCGTCTCCCGCGCCAAGAACTCGTCCGCGTCCAGTTCCCGCACCCACGCGGCAATCGCTTGCGGGTTCACCGCAGCCGGCGGCGAGGCTGCCGCGGCATGAGCAGGCGGCGCGGCTGGGACGGCCGGGGCGGCTTCAGTGGACGGGGCGGCTTGAGCACTCACCCGCGCGGACAGGCTCAGGACCAGCCCGGCCGAGACGGCGCAGGCCAATAGCCCCCGCCCAGCCACAGCGCCATAGCGCGGGGCGATCACGCATCCGAGCCGTCCTGGGAGCTGAACGCCGTTCATTGGTTCTAATATACCTCACCCCAGTGGGGAGCGAAGCCGAACTAGGGGCGCAGCCCGTCCTTGCGCCACTCTTTTCCGCCCGAACTTTGCCCGGCCGGCCGGCCGACCGCAGAAGGCATGCTCCCCCCGGAGAAAAACCACCGCCCACGCCCCACTACCGGCCAAACCACACAACGCCGATGGCATTTCTGGGCTTGCAATGGTGAATCGGACTGCTCGCTCCGCTGGCCACACTGGGCCACAACGGCCCACGAAAGCAAACGCACCGACAACCCCGTCCAATAGGTGGTGCCGATGGCCGAAAAAGTGCGTGCAGGCGATCTCCGTGGGCTCACCTCAAATCGGGTGGGAATTAGTAGGAAGGCGCAAAGTCAAAGTACTGCCGGCGTACCTCGTCGATGATCTGGGACTCGACCTGCGGCGACCAGATGGTCGGCAAACCGTAATAGACCATCGCCCCGCCCCCTTCGTATCCCCCTTCGTTCAGCACGCGGCGGGAGGGAATGTAGGCCATGACATCGTTGCTGTACCCCGCCACCCACGTGCGCTCCGCCCCCTGCTCTGCCTTGATCCGCAGGGCGTACTCAACCACCACTTCCCCGCCCAAAAAGTACCACTGTGGCCCGTCCCCAAGCTGCCAGCGCTGGATCGGATAGGGATAGGTGGGACTCAGCGGGCGGCCGGCGTCGATCTCTTCCAAGAGCATCCGCGCCCGCATGGCGATGTACCGGTTCGAGTCGCTCGTCTGAGCCATGAGCTGCTCGCGGGTCGGCAACGTGTCTAGTACCAGCGGGATTTCGGCATAACTGGCCTTTAGAGTACCGCCCAAAGGCCGCATCGGCCGGGCCAGCACTTCTTCGACCGCCGCGGCAAGCTGCCGCCCATATTCCTGAGCCAACGAGACTTCCCGGCGAGGCAACGGGTTCTGATCGGCTCCGCAGCCCGCCCAGAACATCGCCACGGCCCCGGGGTGAGAGGCTTCCAGGGCGATCTGGTAGTAACCCGGATAATCGCCCGACCATTCGTAGCCTGACAGCACGGTGGCGTGGCAGGCGTAGCCGGCACACACGGCCTTGAGATGCCCTTCCCGGTCGCGGACGGCCAGCACCGGCACGTCGTGATCGTGCGGGCCGCGCAAGTCGTTGTTCGCCCGGCGGGCCGGCACATCCGCCTCCCGGTTCTCGCGGCGGTTGACGGCGAAGGTGCATCGGCCAGTGCCCCACGCAATTTGAGCGGGCTGAAGGTTGTCCAGCGCCTGGCCGACCAGGTTGACGAGCGTGGCCTGGAGGAAGTCGGCGTAGCGATGGATCAGCTCCTGCTGCGCCCGCTCCAGGGCATATTCGTGCATCGGACGCAAGTTGCGCGCCACGACCGGGCCGCTGTGCGTATGCGAGCAATTCAGGGCGATCTGTTCGCGTCTGAGGCCATACTTTTCCTGAAGCTGGTGCACAATCGCCTGCGACAGACCGCGGTCGATTCCGACCAGGTCGAGCGTGACCAGCACGACGCGCTCCCCCGCCGGGTCTTGCAGCGCCAGAGCTTTCGCCCACAGGTCGGTCAGCTTCCCTTCGGCCGGACGGGTCCGCGCGGCATAGCCGGCCATCCACATCGGGGTCTGGGGGGTGATCACGGCGGATGCGACGCCGGCCTTCCATGTTCCAGCCGGCGGATCGGCCAGCCCCGGACTCGTCACGCCCACGCCGAGCGCGAACGCTGCAAAAACCGCCATCACCCGCAGCGGGTCAACCGTTTGCCCCGTGATGCTCTGCCTGACGACACTGCCGTGGTGCATCGTGTAAACCTCTTTCCGTGGGTTAGCTGCCCGCGACGCTCTATGTCTTGTGCCGACGGGTGCCCCATCAGTCGCTCGTCGGTCTGCGCAGCTCCGCCAGCGGGTAGAACGTCTCCCGCCAGCGGATGCCCCCATGATAATAATTCAGCAGCATGCTCCGCCACTGAATCCCGACCAGTAGCACCGCCGCGACGGGAAAGCCCAGCCCATGCCAGGCGGACAGTCCCAACCCGCGGGCCGCGCGGGCGGCCGCCCCCGACAGCGTCAGACTGGCCGCCAGGTACAGCCACCGGGCCGGTCCACCGACCAGGGCTGCCGCGACGTACGGCCAAACGTGCAAGCCAAGCACGGCCAGCGAGGCGGCCAGCACCGCCTGTGGCCGGTAATCCATGCCGGCAAACGCATTCTTTTCCAGCCCGCGCGCCATCTCCCCCACGCTTGCATACCATTCCACGCCGATCAGCCCGGTACCATGGGCCAGCCCCTGCCGGAAGCCGCACGCTTTGAGACGCTGGCCGAGCTTCAGATCGTCATCGGGACGCAGCCGGATCGCCCTATGCCCGCCCACCGCTCGATAGGCCGCGGTGCGGACGAGATTGAACGCCCCGATCCCCACGTGGGCCGAACGGTCCGCGCGGCGGATGGCCCACGCCCGAATCCAGAGTGTGAAATAGAGCGAGAACGCCACCACCAGCGCGTTGAGCAGGCCGCCGCGCATCTGCGGCTGCGGCGTCACCGCCAGATGGTCCAGCCCCTCCGCCAGCGCATGCGCCATCGCCCGCTTGAGCGTGCTGGGCTCAAATAGCACGTCCGCATCGGTGAACAGCAGCCACTGGCCGGTGGCCCGATCGGCACCAAGCTGCAAGGCGTGGTTCTTGCCCAACCAGCCGGGCGGCAGCTCCTCGACCGTCAGGACCGCAAGCCGCGACGACTGCGCGGCCAGCGCGTCGAGGATCGCCGCCGTGCCGTCCGTCGAACGGTCGTTGACCACGAGGATCGACAAGGCGGGATAGTCCAGGGCCAGAAGCGACTGCACGGCCGCCGCCAGGTGCCGCTCTTCGTTGCGGGCCGCGACGATCAGCCAGACGCTGGGCCACGGCCCGGGCATCTGCGGCGCGATCTGTGCCAGCCGGCACGTGCTGCGGCCGGCCCGCCACAGCAGCCCACACATCGCCAGCGCGGCGATC
>Ga0308411_10003172_pt1 | contig 11008 bp, 9 predicted proteins | sample HotsprottomLayer_2_FD_203530 | JGI IMG/M metagenome (GOLD analysis project Ga0308411, IMG submission 203530) | Hot spring phototrophic mat microbial communities from Octopus Spring, Yellowstone National Park, Wyoming, United States -... | ecosystem: Environmental > Aquatic > Thermal springs >... | reverse complement strand
AACTCGACGACGTGCCCGGCTCTCCGGCCCGCGTCACGGTCGTGGGTGGCAAGTGACATGTCGGTGTCACTGTTTTCCGTTCACCTCTCCGACGGTGCGATGTCCTGGCCCTGGGTGGTCGGCGGGCTCGTGTGTCTGGCGGCGTTGTTGGCCGTCGCGGTCCGTCACGTCCGGGACGAGGAGGTCCCCCGGATCGCCTTACTTTCCGCGGCATTTTTCGTCGGGTCGAGCATTCACATCAAGCTGGCGGTAGTTCCGACGAGCGTTCACCTCATCCTGAACGGCCTCGTGGGCGTGGTACTGGGCCGGCGGGCCCCGCTCGCCGTCACCATAGGGCTGCTCCTACAGTATGTGCTTCTCAGCCATGGCGGGCTTACGACCCTGGGGCTGAACGGTTGCATCGCCGGGCTTCCGGCGGTCGGGGCGGGGCTGTGTTACCCGGTGCTGCGACGGTGGCTCCCGGCAGTGGCGTGCGGTGTCATCCTGGGGGCCGCCGCCGCCGCCGGTGCCGTGCTGCTGAACTTCTTGGCCTTGTGGCTCGGCGGTGTCGAGGACTGGCAGACGCTGGCCCGCCTCGTGCTCCTGGCCCACATCCCCGTCGTCATCATCGAGAGCGTCTTGTTGGGGGCGATCGTGGCATACCTGGCCAAAGTCCGGCCTGACCTGCTCGTGGGCCACACCCGGGCAGCGGAGTGAGAGCCGCAAAGCGAGAGCAGTAAAGCGAGAACAGCAATTCGGTTCACTTCGGTTCGATCAGGCCGGGAAGATCTCCTCGAAGGGGATTTCCCACTCGCCGATGCCGATGCTGACGTGGACGACTTGCTTTCTGGTGTCGACCCGCACGACCCGGCCGGTCGAGCCGAAGCGGGCGACGGTGACCTTCTCGCCGGGCTTCAGGTTGGCCCGCAACTCGTTCAGGGCGGCCTTCTCGGCGGCCTCGCGTTCTAGCGCGACCTTCTTCCGCTCGAACTCCTCGCGTTGCCGTTCGGCTTCGTGGCGGGCGGCCAGTGCCTCGACCTTGGCCCGTTCGGCCTCCTCCCGCAGGTGTTGGAGACGGGCCAGTTCACCGCTTTTGCCACGACGACGCTTGAGGTATTTGTGGGCGCGCCGGAGGAGTTCCTTCGGGAGGTTCAGTCGGCGGGCGATCTTCAGGGCGTTGCTCATGCCGAACTGGCCGATGTGCAGGCGGTAGGTCGGCCGCATCGTCTCCACGTCGAATTCGACGGCCCCGTTCTCGGCCCGCGGGTTGTTGAAGGCGTAGGTCTTCAGGTCGCCGAGGTGGGTGGTGACGATGGCCCGGCAGCCGATCGTGTCGAGTTGGTCGAGGATGGCCCGGCCGAGTGCCGCCCCTTCCGTCGGGTCGGTCCCGGCCCCCAGTTCGTCGAGCAAGACGAGGCTGTCGGCGGTGGCCTGCTGAAGGATAGAGGCGATGCGGGAGATGTGCGAGCTGAAGGTGCTCAGGGACTGTTCCAGGCTCTGCTCGTCGCCGATGTCGGCCAGGATGTGGCGGAAGACCGGAACCAGGCTTCCCTCCCCGGCGGGGATGTGCATGCCGCACTGGGCCATGAGGCAGAGCAGTCCGGTGGTCTTGAGTGTCACCGTCTTGCCACCGGTATTCGGCCCGGTAACGATCAGGAGGTTGAAACCGATGCCGAGTCGGACATCGACGGGCACCACGGATCGGGGTGCGGGTGTCGGCTGCGGGGCGGAAGGGGCCGCCTCAGGTCGGGCGGTCGAGCCTGGCGGAGCCGAGGTCGCCACTGCTGACGATACCACCGTCGGCGCAACCACCGTCGGCGTGGCCACCGTCGGCAAGCCCGGCGGGGCCGGGGTGGTAGCAACGGTAGGGTCGTTGCGGAACATCGCCTCCAGCAACGGGTGCCGGGCCGACCGGAGCCAGAGCCGTCCCTCGGTGTTCACGTCCGGGGCGTACATGTGGTAGTCGCGGCTGTAGCGGGCCTTGGCGGTGATGAGGTCCAGCCGGGCGATCACGTCCAGGGCATAGCAGAGTGGTTTGGACACCCGGCCGACCTCGCCACTGAGCCGACGTAGCACCCGCTTCACCTCGCGGTCCTCCTCGGCCTTGAGGGCGATGCGGGCCGCACTCAGGTCGGCAACACTGGCCGGCTCGATGAAGACGGTCTCCCCGGTGTTGCTCACCCGGTGGACGACCCCCGGCACCTTGTGCCGGTGGTTGACGGCCACGGGCAAGACGTGGTGGTCGCCGTGGACCGTCGCGTTCGGGTAGCTGAGGACCTTGCGGAGTTCGGGGTCGCGGAGCAGGCGGCGGATTTCCGACTTAACCCTCTCGTCCAGGTCGTAGAGCTTTTGGCGAACGGCGGCCAGGTCGCGACTGGCCATGTCGAGGACGTGACCGCGGGCGTCGATGCAACCGCTGATACTCTTGCCGACGGTGCCCAGGTCTTCGATGCCGGACAACAACTCGATCAGGCCGACGAGGTCCTCGGCGAGCCGCATGCGGTAGCGGTAGATGGCCCCGGTGCAGTTGAGGCTCTCCGCCACCATGATGAGTTGTTCGGCCGAGAGCATGGCACCGATGGCGGCCCGACGGGCGAGCAGGCGGACGTCGTGCAGCCCGGCGAAGGGAGGCGACTGTCCTAGCCCCAGGGCGGTGACCATCTCGCTGGTCAGGGCTAGTTCCCGGCGGACCGTCGCGGCGTCGGTGGACGGTTCGAGACGCAAGGCCAGTTCGCGGCCCAGCGACGAGGCCGTATAGCCGGCCAACAACTCGCGGACCTTATCGAACCCGAGTAACTCCAGGGTGTGCAGGTCCATAGCAGGCGGGTTCGACGGCCGTGGGGTCGGCGGGGGTCGTGTCCGCTCCGACGGAGTCATGTCCACTCCGTCGGAGTCGTGTCCGTACCCGAGATGGGACACGGCCAGCCGGCCGGGGTTCGGGGCAGGGTCATTTTACTGACCCGCGGGCCGTGTCGGTGTCATTTCACCTGGCGGGCCCACGTCTCGAGAAAGTAACCGCTGTCGGGGCCGGCTTTGAACTCGGTGGGCCTGGGCCGGTCGCTCGGGCCGTAGCACAGCTTCAACTGGTTCCCGGCGAGTTCGTAGATCCCGTGTCGCTTCTGGCCCTTGAAGGGACCGTCGGCGAACTCGAAGGTGATCGTCTTGGGGCTGGTGGTCGGGTCGAGGGTGACGTTCGCCCGGGCCAGCCGGTAGACGCGAGGCTTGCCGTCCCGGTCCGGTTCCTTGTCCTTGAAGTAGAGGTGGTACTCGTGCTTGTCAAAGACGACGGTGACCTGGCTCATGACCTCCGAGGGCATCTGCGGCACGCCCTGGTACTCGCAGTGCAAGGGCTTCCAGTAGCCCTGGATGGCGGCGAGGTCATCGGTCGGTTTCGGGTCGGCTCGGACCGTCGCCGGTGGCAGTACCGTACTCGCGACCGTCGTGGCTAGCAGTAACGCGACCCGGAGCATCGCATCGTCTCCCGACAAGGAACGGAACCGCTCGAATTCTCGGACTTTCGACCGGTGCCGATATGCCGGGGGACGGCCGGGCCGTCAACCGCAAACGCCCGAACCCGGCCGGCGGCCCTACAATTGGGACATGGCGAAGCATCCCGATCTGGCCATCGTCGGCGGCGGCATCATCGGTCTGACGACGGCGTACTTCCTGGCCAAGGCCGGCTTCTCGGTCGACGTCATCGAGCAGGGGGAACCGGGACGGGAAGCGTCCTGGGCCGGCGCGGGCATCCTCCCCCCGGGCAACCCGGAGCAAGCCGCAACAGCGGTCGATCGGCTGCGGGGCATCGGTTCGGTCAGCTTCCCGGCCCTCTCGGCCGAACTCCGCGAGGCGACCGGGATCGACAACGGTTATGTCCGCTGCGGTGCGGTCGAGTTCTTCACGGCGGGTAAAGACGCCGCCGTGCTCAGGCTTTGGCAGGCCGAGGGGATCCGCTTCCACCGGGTCACGCGGGCCGAAGCGGCCGCGCTGGGCCTGCCGCCCGCCGGGGTCGAGGAACCCGGCCGTGCCGCTTACCACCTCCCGGATTGTGCGCAGGTACGGAACCCCCGGCACCTGAGGGCACTCGAGGCGGCCTGCCGGCACAGAGGGGTGCGAATCCGCTGCGGCCAGTCGGTAACCGGATGGCTCACCCACGGCCGGCGGGTCGAGGGCGTCCGGCTCGGTTCCGGTGAATGCGTTGTCGCGGGTCGCTGCCTGCTGGCCGGCGGCGCGTGGAGCGAACCGCTGCTGCGTCAACTCGGACACTCGCCCGGCGTCCACCCGGTCCGTGGCCAGATCGTCCTGCTCAACAACCCCCGGCCGGCGATCCATAAAATCCTCCTCTTTGGCAAGCGCTATCTCGTCCCCCGGACCGACGGGCGGGTGCTGGTGGGCGCGACCGAGGAACCGGAGGCCGGCTTCTCGAAGTGGGTGACACCGGCGGGCGTGTCCGAACTGCTCGCGTTCGCCCGATCACTGTTCCCGGACTGGGACGGGGCCGAACTCGAACGGACCTGGGCCGGGTTGCGACCGGGCACGCCGGACGGGTTGCCGTTCATCGGGCCGGTCCCCGGGTGGGGAAACGTCTTCGTGGCAACGGGTCACTTCCGGGCCGGGGTGCAGCTCTCGATCGGGACGGCCCAAGTCCTGACCGAGCTGCTGACCGACCGGCCGACATCGGTTCGACTGGACGCCTTCTCCGTCAACCGATCCCCCCAGACGGATCAACCCCGCGCCTTTCGGTCGTAGGAAGCCCCGGTGGCGGCGGAACGCCGCGACGGGAACCGAGACAAAGGATGTGTCACAAGGAAGGAAAATGACACGAGAGAACCGACACGAGGGAACCGACACGATCCTGAAGATGTTGACCCGCCTCTGTCATCCGCTTGTTTTCTCGCTGTGTGTTGACCGGCATTCGCCGACACGGTATGCGGGCCGCTTATCCGCCAAGTGGTACTATCAGTGGTACTAGCGCGGCAGGCAGTGGACCGGTGCCGTAGTAGGGTGAGGGTAGAGTAAAGACGACCGGGTCGCGGCGGGGCTTGAAATTGAAACGGCTGGCCCGAAACTCGACACTATCATGATGGAGCCGACCGATCTCCGTTCCACAATAGGGCAACTCGCCGACGACCTGCGTTGGCTCGAGGAGCATTGCCGCCGACAGCCGGAACTCGCGGCCCATGCCGGTACTCTCTGCCTGGCCTCGGCCCTGACACGCAACGTGGTCGGCCCGTTCCTCGAGGGGCAACCGGCCCGACCGCTGCACATCGCCGTGGTGGGCGGGGCCGGCACGGGCAAGAGTACGGTCGTGAACTTCCTCGTCGGCTCCGTCGTCGCCGAGGCCAACCCCCAGGCCGGTTACACCCGTCATCCGACCGCCTTCGTCGCCGCCGACCCGACGGTCGCCTGGCCGACCTACATCGGCTTCCTGGGGCCGCTCATCCGCCTCAGCGGCGACAAACCCGCCAACACCGACGAGGACGTTTACCAACTCAAACGGGTCCCCGTCACGACCGGTCAGGACAACCTGCTCGGCAGCTTCGTCGTCTGGGACTGCCCGGACATGACGACCTGGTCCTCGGCCGTCTACGTGAGGCGGTTGCTGGAAGTCGCCGCCTTGGCCGATGTGATCGTCTATGTCGCCTCGGACGAGCGCTACAACGACGAGGTGCCGACGCAGTTCCTGCACACCCTGATCAAGGCCGGCAAGGCGGTCGTCGTCGTACTCACCAAGGTCCGGGAGTCGGACGCGGCGGCCTTGGCCGACCACTTCAAACGCGAGGTCCTCGGCCGTCTGCCGAAGTGGCCGGACGGCACGTCCCCGGCGGTGCCGGTGGTCACCTTCCCGCAGATGTCTCTGGCCGAGCGGACCGACCCCGCCGGTGCAGGCTCCCGTTACCGCGTCCTGCTCCTGGATCACGTCCTTAAGCAGTGCGAGTCGGAAACCGCCCTCCGCCTGCAGACCGTGACCAACGCCACAAAGTACCTCACCACCGCGGCCGACGGACTGCTCGACCTGGCCCGCCGGGACCTCGCCGAACTCGAGAACTGGAGGTCCGCCGTTCTCGCCGGGAAGGCCGAGTTCGAGGAACGCTACCGCCGCGAGTTCCTGTCCGGTGAGCCGTTCCGCCGCTTCGACCGCTTCCGAGACGAAGTCCTCAATCAGCTCGAGTTGCCCGGTGCCGGTCGGCTGATGAGTGGCTTCCTGTGGGTCTGCCGGTTGCCCTACTACTGGCTCCGCGATTCGGTCATTCGATGGGTGTCGCGGCCCCAGTTCTTCAACCTGTCGGAGCATACCGTTTTGACGGCGTCGTTGGTCGGCTGGCTGGACAAACTCCAGGCCGAGGCCCTGCGGCGGAGCGACACACACCCGATCTGGAAGCAGCTCTCCGCTCGATTCGATGCGGAACTCGCGCCGCAGGTACGCGACCGCTTCAACCGGGAGTTGCGGTCGTATGAGCTGAAGGAGTTGAACGAACTGGAGGAGGCCGGGCAGCGGCTCGTGGGACGTCTGACGAAGAACCCGGCCCTGCTCTACACGCTCCGGGCCGGCAAGCTGGCGCTCGACCTCGGCGTGGTGGCCGGGGTAATCTATTACACATGGCCCCCGGGCTGGTCGCTCCTGCTGATCCCGCTGGGGGTGTCGTTGACTCACCAGGCGACGGAACTAGCCGTCAATGCCGTGGTCGAGCGGGTCCGAGGTCGTGTGCGGGACCAGCGCGTTCATCTCGTTTCGGAGACGCTTTCGACCCCGCTTGCGGACTGGCTGGTCGAGTGGCCCACGACCGGAGGCTCCCGCATCGGCCAACTCCGGCAACTGCTACGTCGGGTGCCCGAGACGATCCGTCAACTGGCGGAGCGCGTGCAGACCCGGGCGTCGGAATGGGCCGCGTCCGGCTCGCCCGCCCCGTCTGGCACGTCTGGCCTGTCCGGCTCGCCCGGCTCGTCCGACTCGCCCGGCCCTACCTCGCCATCGGTCGTCACACCTCTGCCGGAGCACACATGACTGTGGAAGGCGTGGCCACCAGCCAACCCGTGCCGGCCTCGGCGGACGGGCAACCCCAACCTCCGCAACCGATCCTCCGTACCCTCGCCCCTCTGCTGAGGGGGCTAGAGCAGCGGGTGTGTGCCTGGCTCGACGGAAGCCGCCGCTTTCCGATCACGATGCAGCAGCGGACCGAACTCGAGGGACTGGTTAACGACCTCCGCCGGCAAGCCGACTCCCTTGACAGGGAACTCCCCCTGCTCGTCATCATGCTCATGGGCGGGACCGGCGTGGGGAAGTCGACCCTCCTGAACGCCCTCGCCGGTGCCCCCATCGCTCAGGCCGCCTTCACCCGGCCGACGACCCGCGACCCCGTCGTCTACTTCCACCACTCCGTCCGCACCGATCGCCTCGACCCGGCGCTCCAACTCTGTCGCTTGGCCCAGCACGACCGCCCCGGACTCGAGCAGAAGGTCATCGTCGACACCCCGGACCTCGACTCCAACGACCTCAGCAACCGCGAGAAGCTCAAGGCCCTTTTGCCCGTTGCCGACATCGTCATCTACGTCGGTTCGCAGGAGAAGTACCACGACCGGCTCGGCTGGGAGTTGTTCAAGGAGCAGCGTCAACGCCGGGCGTTCGCCTTCGTTCTCAACAAGTGGGACCGTTGCCTGACCGGGGAGGGCGGGTTGCGGCCCGACGAGGACCTGCTCAAGGATTTGAAACAAGAGGGGTTCACCAACCCCCTCCTCTTCCGCACCACGGCCCAACTGTGGCTCGACTCGGCGACCCGTTCCGGCCAGTGGCCGCCTCCCAAGCCGCCCGGCCTGCCCGAGGGTGAGCAGTTCCTGCTCCTGCTGCAGTGGCTCGAACTCGGCCTGACGCGACGCGAGATCGAGGCGGTGAAGGCCCGCGGTGTCGAACAACTGCTGGCCAGTTTGGCCCGCGCGATCGACAACGTCCGACCCCCCGACCTGACCCAGACGGCCGAGCAGGTCGTCTCGGCCTGGAGTCGGACCCTGGCCGAGGAGGCTTCCGTGCAGGCCGACGTGCTGGTCGGAACCCTGGATCCGTACCAAACGGAGCTGGAACACCACTACTGCGTCGAGGACCTGCGGCGGTTTCGCGGCCTGATGGCGGGCTACCTCCGCCTCTCCAGCCGCTTGCGCTACACCCGGAGCAGCCTCCGCGATCACATCCCTATCGCCGGACGGGTCATGCGGGGCCTGCGGGTGGAAACCCCGGCGGAGTGGGACCTCGGCCGGTTCGTCCAGGAGTGTGCCCGCGCGGCCGGGGAGCGGGTCCTCGACCAGAGGGCAAGCGCGCTCGTGAACCGACTTCTGGTCGCGGCCGATCAGAAGGGCTTCCCGCTGGCCCTCCTGAGCGAGCCGACCGGGGCGGCGGCCCGCACCGATTGGCGTCAGTGTGCGACCCGGGCGGTCATCGACGCCCTGGCCCAGGTCGAACAGGAGGTCTCTAACCCGACCGGTTGGCGGCGGGTCGTGCGCGGCGTCCTGACGGAACTCGCCAACACCCTGCCGGAGCTTTCGCTGGTGGTGACCGCCGGCATCTTGCTGTACCGCTTCATCGTCGAACAGATCACGCCGGCATTATTCGAAATGCTCCTGATCGTTCTGGTCCCCCTGGTGGTCATGATCTGCCTGCATACCCTGATCTTGCTGCTTCTGCCGATCCGCTGGTCGAACATCCGCGGCCGGTTCCATGCCCACCTGACGGACCGCCTGACTCGGGAACTGCGCCAGATTTACCTGCCGATCCCGGCGGACCTGGCGGCCACGCTGCGAGAGGAACGCGAGCAAGTGGACAGGCTCTTAGCCGACATCCAGAAGGTGACGGATTACCTCAGCGAGCAGCAGAAGGCGTCACAGGTTGCCGAACTCTATGGCAAAGCGGAGGGGTGAACGAGGAGCGGCAGCGGCCGAGCTTGCTGGAATCCGGCCGGCCGCCTGCTGGTCTTGAGCCAGGACCGGGCCGCTGTCGTTTTACACCAGAGCGTATGGCCGACGGAAAATGGTTCACCGGACTGACCCCGGACATGCCCGTCCACGCCGCGGCCCGCCTGATCCTGGGCGAGCGGTTCGCGACGGTGCGACAATATCTGGCCTTGGCGGTCGAGAAGCCGTTTGAGGACCCCGAATACGTCCACCAGCTACGGGTCGGTACGCGGCGGGCCACGGCGGCGTTGCGGGTGTTCTCGGGGTGCCTGCCCCGGAAGTGCCTGAAGAACACGCGGCGCTGCCTGCGCACCATCCGCCGGGCGGCCGGCGACGCCCGCGACTGGGACGTGTTCCTGCTGAACCTGCCCGCTGCCAAGCCCCTCAGTGCCGCGGCGGCCCGGCCGGCCCTCGACTTCCTGACCGGTTACGCCCTGGGCCAACGCAGCGCCGCACAGGGCCGCTTGAACGATGCCGCCGCCTCTGAAGGTGCGGAGTTCAACCGGTATGCCGAGGAGCTCCCCGCCCGGAGCGCCACCCCGGCCGCCGGCCCGCCCGACCTCGGCTCGCTCGCCGCCGTTCAGTTCGGCCAGCTGTTGCGCACCTTCGACGATGCGGTCCGGGCCGACCCGAGCGACGCGGCCCGACTGCACCAACTCCGCATCCTCGGCAAGCGGACCCGTTACGCCCTCGAGATCTTCGCGCCGTGCTTCCCCGTAGCCTTCACGGACACCGTTTACCCGGCCGTCGAACAGGCGCAAGAGCTACTCGGACAGATTCAAGACGCCGTCGTCGGCCGCGAGCGACTGACGGGCATCCGCGACCGCGTTCGAGCTACGACCCCGGCGGAATGGTCGCGGCTGAAGCCCGGCTTCGAGGGACTCATCCGCCAACTGCGGGCCAGACAGAACGCCGCCACCCGCGGCTTCCGAACCTGGCGCGCGAACTGGCTCAAGCTCGTCGACGGACTCAAGATCGAGATCGTCGCCGCGACCGTCAGTTCCCCGGCCTGACCGGGCCGACCGGACCGACCGGGGGCAGCAGGTCGGCGGCAGGACCACGGTTCGGGGCAGGCTCGCTCGGACGGGAATCGGTCGGGCGGGGGTCGAGCGGCTTGCTCGGGAAGAGCACGTCCAGGAACCCGGCCACCGGTGCATTGCTACACCCGGCCGTACATACCGCACAAACCGCGACCAGCAGCACGGCGATCGTCTTCATGGCGACCGCCATATCCCGAGTGCCTGCGGGCCACAAGCTCAGTCCAGCGGTTCAGCCCTGTCGGGCCTGTGTGAACTGCTCGAGGACCGACTCGATGACCAGAACGAGTTGCACGCGCCTCTCGACGCGGTGATCGGCCTCCACACAGTACTCGATCAGTTCGAGCAACCGCTCGACCCCGACCCGGTCGGCAAAGGCCCGTAAGCGGTCTTCCTCGTCGGGGTCCAGGCCGAAAACCGTCGCCCCCAAGGCGAGCCGCAGCGCCGCACGCAGCGCGTCGAGGAGGAAGGCGATCACGGCCGAGGCCCGTGACCGTTGGGCGGACGTGTCCTTGCCGGCGTCGAGAAGGAACTGCTCCCAGGTCTCGGCCAGCCGGGAGAAATTGGGGCGTGGGTCGGTGAGGCCGGTCACGAGTTCCTCACGGAGCTTCCAGACGGCGGGGTCGTCCAGTGCCAAGGCCCGGGCGACGCTACCAGCCGACAGTCGCCCGAGTCGCGCGCGGCGGGCCTCGTCGTCGATGCCGGCGGCGGCCAACACGGCGGTCACGTCAGCGATCGAAAGCGGGGAGAACCGCACCACCTGGCAGCGGGAGAGGATCGTCGGCAACTGTCGGTCGGTACTCGTCGCGATCAGAACGAGCAGGGTTCCGGGCGGCGGCTCTTCCAGAGTCTTCAGGAAGCTATTGGCCGACTCGGGGTTCAGGTCGTCCGCGTCCTCCACGACCCCGACCCGTCGCGTGCCGCGGAGCGGCTTCCGGGCCAGCTGCCGGCAGAAGTCCCGCATCGCCTCGACCGGGAGTTCGTGTTTGCCGGCCGGGGTGCTAAGGGTGAGGAAGTCGGGATGTGTGTCGGCCCGGACCTGAACGCACGACGGA
>Ga0308411_10003171_pt1 | contig 11010 bp, 9 predicted proteins | sample HotsprottomLayer_2_FD_203530 | JGI IMG/M metagenome (GOLD analysis project Ga0308411, IMG submission 203530) | Hot spring phototrophic mat microbial communities from Octopus Spring, Yellowstone National Park, Wyoming, United States -... | ecosystem: Environmental > Aquatic > Thermal springs >... | reverse complement strand
CCGACGGTTTGAGCCTGTTGCAACGGTGGCGTGCCCGAGGAGTGAATACCCATGTGCTTGTGTTGACAGCACGTGGCGCCTTAGAGGATAAAGTGAAAGGCCTCGACTTGGGGGCGGACGACTATCTCACCAAACCGTTCGAGCTCGAGGAATTGCTCGCTCGGCTCCGCGCTTTAGTACGTCGAAGTCACCACGTCAAATCGCCAATTATTCGAGTTTACGATCTGGAAATCGATACGGCCTCGCACACGGTCCGTCGAGCGGGGCGACCCATCCACCTCACCCCGCGGGAATACGGTTTACTCGAATTCCTCGCGTTTCATCGGGGCCGTGTCGTGACACGAACCATGATTTGGGAACACCTTTACGATGAGAACGACGAGAACACGTCCAACGTCGTGGATGTTTACATTCGATATTTGAGGAACAAGATCGACAAAGGGTTCGACCCACCACTCATACTAACCCGCTGGGGAGAAGGCTATATGCTTCGAGGCGAGGAGCCAGCGCCTGCGGAGCCGACGGGGAGCGAAACGTGAAGTCGATTCGCTTGTCAATGGTCGTTTATTCGTTGCTATTGCTCGCAGCCGTGTTGGGCGCGGTTTGGTACCTTGTTCACACAACAATTTGTGAGGCTCTCGAAAATAAGCAACAGACCCACCGCGAACTCTTGCAAACTCAGTACGAGGACCGAAAGCGCGAGCAGATTGATAAATTCGACGAGCGGTTGCTCTTTCATGCCCGTGCGCTTGCGAATATGGCCCAGTCACACATTGTGGTCAGCCGAGCCTACCCGCTTCGATTCGTTTCGCTCGGTGTGCTCACCGCCGCGTCGCACCCAGCAGGACATTTAGCAGTCCCCTTATGGGTTGGCGAACAAGCCGATGACACCTTAGCAGCCTTCTTGGGCATGTCGGTCGCGACGGAAGTACATATTGACGAAAATTTGCAAATACTTGGAGAGAGCTTTTACTCGCAGATTGAGCTGCGGCGAGGACGGGCCTGGCGCTCCCAAGCCATGGGAGATCGATCACTCCCCTCTGAACGCGAGCAATTCGAGCAAATGTCCATGTTCGATTGGCGTTTTGACGACGTGGAAGCGCTTGGAATGAGACTTCGGCGTGTCTTACTCAAGGCACCCGTAATTCGGGTTCGTTTTCAGCCGCCCGGTTTTCGCATTCCGCCATCGCGTCCGCCGGACGGCACCCGCCGCGATCGCATGGAGCGAACAAGTTCGCCTTCGCCGCGAATTAACGAAGCGATTCCGTTTTTTATCCAGTCCGCCGCCGACCGCTCCGAACTTGACCGTGCCTTAGCTGAATTGGATACCGAATTGCAACTTCGGCTTCAGGAGGCCGACAAGCAGAATCGGGCAAGCCTATCTCGGCTGAGTCGCCAACTTGTTTGGATATCGACATTAACGTTCATCGTGGGGGGATTAGGTGTTTTTGCCTTGGTGAGCTTGGGGCTGACACCATTGCGGAAATTAACCGATGCTGTGAGCCAAATCTCGGAAACCGATTTCCGTTTGCGATACGCTGGTCCGAATCCACCACGGGAGCTGGTGCCGATCGTCGATCGGCTGACTCACAGTCTTGCGTTATTGCAACAGGCTTTCGATCGGGAGAAGCAGGCAACCGCCGACATCTCGCACGAACTCCGAACTCCGCTCGCCGGGCTGATGACCACTGTCGAGGTCGCTCTTCGCAAAAACCGTTCGTCTGAGGAATACCGCAAAACGTTGGTCGCTTGCCTCGACATTTGCCGGCAGCTCAACCAACTGGTCGAGCGTTTGTTGGCTTTGTCGCGGTTAGATTCGCGGACGGACCAACTTAAGGACGAAACCGTTGATGTTGGAGCCTTGGCCGACCAATGCGCCTCTTTGATTCGACCGTTAGCGGAAGCCCATGGGTTGAGTTTACGCGTCGATAAAGAAACCCCCGTGCAGGTGCGTTCCGATCCCGACAAATTGCGCGAAGTTATGGTGAACCTCTTGCACAATGCCGTCGAGTACAATCGGCCCAATGGCCGTATCGACTTGATGGTGCGCACCAACGAACAGCGGATTCAAATTGAAGTGCGCGATACAGGGATCGGCATTGCCCCGGAACATCGCGAACGGATCTTCGAGAGATTTTACCGGGTTGACAGTTCCCGGCATGCAGTCGGCACGCATGCCGGTTTGGGCCTTTCCATTGTCCGAGGTTGTGTCGAGCGGCTGAGGGGCACGATCAGCGTCGAGAGCGAAGTAGGAAGAGGTAGTACGTTTCGCGTGACCATTCCTTCCGTGATGAAAACGGACAACAGGCGATGATTTCACCAAGGGGCAAACGTGTGGTGTCTCGATGGCAGAACGAGCCGGACGTTCAACTGATGTTGCGGGTTCAAAGTGACGATCCCGGCGCGTTCAGTGAATTAATACGGAGCTATTGGCCTCGTGTCTTCGGCCAATTCGTCCGGCAATTTGGCGATCGACAAGAAGCCGAGGACCTGGCTCAGGACGTTTTTTTACGTGTCTATCGAAACCGACGACGTTACATTCCCAAAGCAAGTTTTTCGACTTGGCTTTTTCACATTGCCCGTAACGTCGCACGCAACGCCATTCGAACACGACGACGACGTCCGGCCGTTTCGCTCAGTCAAGTGTCTGTTGGCCAATTTGATACTGGCGCGGAGGAACGATTGCTCGTTAACCGCGATGAACCGCCGACAGTCCCCATGGAACGGGAGGAGGCGGCCCGCATGGTGCGCCAGGCGATGGGTCGGTTGGCCGAACGCCAACGGGCGGCTCTTGAGCTTCAGTTCCGTGACCGAAGTTATTCCGAAATCGCCGACGAGTTGGATATGACCCCAAAAGCGGCGAAGAGTCTCCTCTATCGAGCACGTCTCCAGTTACGGGACTCGTTGCATCCTTACATGACATCCGAAACAACGTAGCCCTCAGAGTGCCCCTGCGGTAGAATGCTCGACGATGGATCGCATCACTCGTGGACGGAGGGTTGCCGTCTTGTCACGCACTGCACTCTATCCGCCAAGATCGTATTGGCTCTGCCTGAGTATTGTCTACAGCCTTTGCGGTTGTTCGGATTCCGCCCCCCCTCCTATCCAAACATTGCCGGGGCAAGTGCGGCGAGACGCACCGCCCAAAGACGAAGTCAAAGACATGCCAACGGCCGACGAGACGGCGGAAGCTAAGCTGCGCTTGGACCGGGCGATAGCGGCACATGGAGGTCCAGTTCGGCTCGCAAAACTGCGACGGCAGATCCAGCAACAAAAAGGCACCCTGATGACGGGCCGATTCGGGCTCGTTTCCTCCGACATGGAATTGAAACTCGATTTGCCCGATCGGCTGCGTTTCCATGTGAAAGCGCAAACCCCCGAGGGGCTTTATCCCATCAGTATTGGATTCGACCGGGGGCAAGCGTGGATGACCGAAAACTCAGTGACACGCGATGTGCCACCCGAGGTCACGCAGAGCTTGAAAGCCGAGTTGAACTATCGTAGGCTTCTGACGCTCATGCCCCTAGCCGAGGGGGAATTGCCGATCCGCCCCATTGAAGGCCACCCCTTCGATCAAAAACCGACGCGGGGAATTCGCGTTCTCGTCAAAGGTGGACCACCGCTGGACCTGTTTTTTGATGTCGAGAGCCACCTGCTCGTGCGAACGCTCGGCTGGTTTCTCGAAGGTGGCGTCCTCCAACTGCGTGAAGTGCAATTCCGCGATTTTCAAGATGTGGACGGCTTGCGTTTGCCCAAGCATGTCGTGGATATCCGAGACGGATCGCCCTGGGTCGATTGCACCGTGAGTTACACACTACCAAACACCATTGAGGACAGCGAATTCAAACGGCCGCCGTGAGATCATCTTGGTCCAATGAGAATGGGAGGGGTGCTCGTCGGCGCGCTGGAAGGCATTCGGGTCGGCGCGAAGGGCGAGCCTTTCAAACCGGGATTCTGGCGGTCGAAAATCAACTGATTTGGATGCCGAGCAATCTTGTCTGAGAAGTCTTTGAGATCCTCTAAAATCAATTCCAACTGCGGGAGCAATCGTTGGAACGAACTCACCGCATTGGTGGTCTGGTAATACAAATTGGGATCCGTCAGCAATTTCTGCACAGTGCCATCGCTAGTTGCAAACCCACGAACAAGATCGCGCAGATCGCGTGCTAACAGCCCGAACTGAGCCGTTGCATAGTTGAGATTCTGCTGAAAATCTCCCGACTTATCCGCGAATGGTTCCGTGATACGCCGCAAATTTTCCAATGTGGAATCGGCTTTTTGCAATGTGTCGTTGAGCCGGCGTGCCGTGGCGGGGGCATCGCGTAGAAACAGGTCGAGGTTTTCACTCGCCGATTGCAGATTCTTGAGAATGCCCCCCACGTGATGAACATTCTCGTCACTCAATAGCGTGTTCGCTTGCTTCAGGATGTTGTTGACCGATTTGCGATTCTCGGGGCCGAGCAAATCCGCGGCGCCCTGCAAAACACCTTGGGCAAGCCGCTGGTTGTCGTCGTTTAACAATTGGCGAAGGGATGCCAAAGTCAAACTGAGATTCTCAACGATGCGGGCAAATTCTTTCTCGTTCGTTAACAACAGGACATTCAGCCTCTCTCCCGCTTTATTCCAGTTGTCCAAGGCCGTCTTGAGACGCTCGTTCGTCTCCAAAAAGTTAGGGACATTAGTTCGCGCGAGATCCGACAAGCGGCGGATGCTGTCATTTGTTTGGCGGATCTCCGGAATAGCCTCACGAACGGTTTGCGATAACAGTTCATATTCCTTGAGAGTCCGATCGACTTGTGGCGCTACCGCCGTGAATTTCTCGATCGACTCGCGAATGCGATCCAAGGTCTCCTGGGCCGAACGACCAAGATCTTGAACGTTGGTGACAGCTTGCCGAGTATCCAACGGTCCTCGACCCGCTAACGGCCGTCCCCCACGATTCGGATAGGTTTCATCCGGTGCAATCGGTTCGCGGTTGGGCTCCTTGGGGTCCGTCACGAGATCGATCGAGGCGTCACCCGTCAGAATCGATTGCGCGATCGCAGGGAATTCATTCCGTCGCGGCGGATAACGTCGATCGATGTCCATCTCGACGATGACGGTCCCATCGGCTGTCAACTCGACACGGCTGACCTCGCCAATTTTGACCCCACTACGCCGAACCGGTGTTCCTGGTTGCAAATTCGGAGCGTTGGTGAACGATGCCACAAATCGGTCACGATTGGTCAACAGGTCGGATCGTTTGGAGAAAAGGACAATCAACGTGCCCAAAGTGATCATTGAGGCGAGGACAAACAGGCCCACCCGGATCCGCTGACCGCGTTCGTTCATCGTCTCACCTCCCGGCTTAGCGCCTCTTAATCTCCTACTCGTCGTTCGTTGGGACTGCGGTACTGGGACATTTCACGGACGGCTGATGGCATTTCGGTAGGGGACTCCTCGCTACCCGAAGCCTCCAAAGCCCACTCGCCGTGGCCTCGCGCATCACCCTCGACAAACGATCGGACACGTGGATCCGAGCAACGAGCCAACTCTTGGGGCGTTCCCTGAAAAATGATCTGCTGTTCGTTACCACGCAAGCGAGCCAGCGGATACAACATAATCACGCGATCCGCCACTCGGCGTACGGTGTGCATGTCATGCGTGACAACCACACTCGTCATCGGTGAACGGGCCCGAGCCTGGATGATTAATTCGTTGATGACATCGCTCATGACTGGGTCAAGACCCGTTGTCGGTTCGTCGTAAAGCATCAATTCGGGCTGAAGCGCTAACGCGCGTGCCAAGCCGACGCGCTTTCGCATGCCACCCGAAAGTTCGGCTGGCATCTTCGGTTCGACAGCGTCGGAAAGCCCCACTTCGCGAAGATGTTGACGCACCCGATGGGCGATGAGATTTTCCGCAAGCCCGATCGCTCTCATACCGAACGCCACGTTGTCGAAAACGGTTAGGGAGTCGAAGAGAGCGGCCCCCTGAAACAGAAAGCCAATCCGAAGTCGTTCACGTGCCAACTCGTGTTCGCGTAAATCCGTAAGGACTCGTCCGTCAAAAGTAACGCGCCCAGCAGTTGGCCTCAACAAGCCCACAATCAACTTCAGCGTGACCGTCTTGCCGCAACCGCTCTCGCCAATGATGACGACAGTTTCACCCCGACGAATCTGGAGCGAGATGTTGCGGAGCACCTCCTGACGGCCGAAACGGACGCTGACTTCCTCAAATGTCACCAGGGCATCGGCTGCTGTACTCATGTCCTCGATTAGCGCCCAATTTGAGCCCAAACGTCCCCGAGTTTATTGAGGATCAGGGCAAGAAAGAAATCCGCGACAAGAATAGCTACGAATGCCAACACAAACGCCTCCGTCGCCGCCCGACCCACCCCTTCGGCGCCTGCTTTGCTCCGAAATCCGCGGTGACAGGCAATCAGTGCAATCAAGCCACCGAACACCACGGGTTTGATCATCCCGGCAAAAAGATCAAACATCCGAACGAAATCCCGGCTGTGCCGCCAGTAATCGTGAGCCTCGACACCGTAGACCTCCACACAGATCAGAGCGGCTCCAAAAACGCCTCCCAAATCCGCCATGAGTGTTAGCAATGGGATCATTAAAATACAGGCCAGCAGTCGTGGGACCACCAGATAATGGATGGGATTGGCACCTAAACAGGCCAAAGCGTCGATCTGCTCACTGACCCGCATCGTTGCCATTTCCGCCGCCATCGAACTCCCCACACGACCGGCTAACATTGTTGCGGCTAGCACTGGCCCGAGTTCGCGAATGACAGACGCGTTAATCAGCGACCCCGACCATGTCACAAAACCGAATTTCTTGAATTGGCTGTAACTATGAACAGCGAGGACCATCCCAATGAAGAAGCCGGTGATGATGACTACCCCAGCACTCTGATAACCGACCGTGACCATGACGGGAGCCACAGTCCGCGCATAAGGGCGCCGCAAGAGCAGCCAGCGAAAGGTACTCATCGAAAAGAGCGCCCAGTCCCCCAGGCCGCCCAGAGCATTACCGAAGAACGCCTCGGAAGCCCGAAATGCCGCCTTGACCCACGAGTCGATCATGATCCTACCGCACCTCCTGGCGGTTGCTAGTCATCTCTGATGTGATCGGAATATCGGGCAAACACTGACGATCCGGAATCGCCGGTTACGCTTGGCGCCGATTCAAGGAGGGACTTATAGTCGCTACGGAGAGAACATCCGGCAAATCCGGACGGGGAAACCATCGCGCCATTCGACCCACGCCACACACTCGGAGTTCCAAGAATACCCAGTAAAACCCGTTTCGGGGGGTTGCAGTCCGACAAAATACGAGGGTTGCCAACGGGCCGACGCCCCGCGAAGACTCCGACGAAGAGCGGCTTGGCGCCGCACCAACCACAGTTCCATTTGCCCAATCGTGGCGAACAGCAATGCGATGAACGGAAGTTGAATCGCGCGGTTCACAACACCCAACATTCCAATCAAAATGGCAACAAACAGACCGGCATACACCGCCACTTGGGTCGCCGTCACACGATCAAGAAAAAGGGAAAGGAACGCGCGGAAAACTCGACCACCATCGGATGGGAATGCAGGCAACAGGTTGAAGCATGCCATGGCAACATTTGCGATCGTCAAAGCCCAGGCGTAATCAGTCCAGCTAGTAAACAGCGGAGGGTTACCCCGTGCCGTCGCGAAAGGAACTGCACCTAAGGATATTAGCAGAAAGGCCACTGGAATCGCGAACAGGAAATTGGTTGCCGGACCGGCGAGAGCAATGACAATTTCTTGGAGTGGCTTTTCGGGTAACGACTCCATGCGCGCGATTCCGCCGATCGGGGTGAGAATGATGTCGCGCGTCCGAACCCCATAAAGCCGAGCGGCCCAAGCGTGGCCGTACTCATGAATCAAGACACCTTGAAGATAGAAGAGCAGTACCAACACCACGGCTTGAACCGCTAACGGCCAGCCGTGCGGCATGCTGGCCACCGCAAGCCCCACCGGAAGCGCCCAGAAGCTCCAGTGAATCCTCACTTCAATGCCGAAAATTCGACCGACATTAACACAATGAAAGAGCTTTTGACTTAACCAACGCAGGAGATTCACTCACGAGCCTCCGGGCAAGGATGGACGATTACAATCATTCTACACAATAGGACTTTCAATTACTGCCTGTAAAATTTGACACTTCGGAATAATCATCGCAGAATTGTGCGAACTGGATCGAAGCCATAGATGCCGAACCTCGCTGGACGACCAGAGACGTGGGCAACAGTAACAATGTGGCCAGAACGGACCGAAGAATCACGGCGCTAGGAGCCGTTTTTCTGAAGCAGTATCGAGCCATAAGTTTGCTGGGCCGCGGAGCAATCGGTGAAGTTTTCCTTGCCCGCCACGTAGCCAAACCCGAAGTTGTTGTCGTCAAAGTCATTAATAAAGACATCGCCCAAGACCCGGCTTTTCGCCCGTTCTTCGACCGAGAGACCCAGTCGCTCGCAACGTTGAAACACCCCAACATCGTGTCCTTTTTTGGGTCGGATTTTAATGACCCCAATGGCCCGTGCCTGGTCATGGAATTTATCCCAGGTATCACATTAGAGAAACTTCTCGAACGGCGGAAACGATTCTCGATCGAACAGGTCTATCGGCTGTTGCTACCCTTGTGCCGAGCACTAAGTTATGGCCATTCTCGCCAAATCACTCATTGCGATTTGAAACCCGCAAATTTAATGGTCACAGATCCCGACACAGAAAACGAATCTCTGAAGGTCATGGACTTCGGCCTCGCTCAACTGAACTCAAAGCCACACCTTTCCTTAGATCAGCTCCGCGGCATCCACCGAGTCACCGCTTGCGGCACGCCAACGTATGTGGCGCCCGAAGTATTACGCGGTGACCCGATTGATCACCGGTCGGATTTTTATTCTGTCGGCGTGATGTTATTTGAACTTCTTACCGGCGCGCCACCGTTTCAGAACGATGACGTTGACGAACTTTTCGAGGCTCATTTGCATAATAACCCGCCCCGCTTGGTGGACGTTTGTCCTATGATCAATGTGCCCTCGCGCGTCGAATTGCTGATCCGCCAATGCTTAGAGAAATATCCAGCGGAACGTCCGCAGGGCGCTGGGGAGATTGCTATCGAATTTGCACGCGCCACGGGTTTACCAGTACCACCCATGGAGGAGTTCGAGCATGAGGACGATCAAGAATTATTGAAGACCATTCCCGGCACTTCTCCCTTGTTACCTCCGGAACTGGCGGCGAATCCCAAACATGCTTTGATCAAGTCGTTCGACGCCTGGATGCCCGAACCGATCGCGGTAACAAAGCTTCGCGGATTCATCGAGGATTTTGACGGCGAAATCGTGGAAAGTGAACCCGGACGAATCCGCGCTTATTTTGGAGCATCGTCCTCACCACCAACATCCGGAACCAAAGGAGTCTTTGGCTGGCTGACAACAAAGTTTCGTTCATTACCCACCCTCGTTGGCAATCAACCCGACCCGATCGAAATGGTCTTATACTTAGACCGAAAATCTCGCTCAAGCTCTTTAGAATTGACCGTCATTCTCAAACCTTTCGATGGCCACCGACTCGTCCACCCCCATGAATGGCAGCCCCGGTGCCAGGCCCTCCTCTCAGAAATGAAGGCCTACTTTATGGCCAGATAATAGTCTTGAAGCCCATAATGACATAAGTCAAGCGGCGCTCAACAATCTCGCCCTCAGGGATCAGCATGCGCGATTCGCTTCCCGTCGTTCGCCTAAAGATTGAGCGGCGATCCGAACATCCCTGGATCTTCCAGAAAATGATTGAGCGTCCCGTGGACCGCATTGCGCCCGGGAGCATTGTGGACGTGGTCGACCGCTCCGGCACGTTTGTCGGACGCGGCTTCTTCAACGGACATTCTCGGATCGCACTACGGATTTTGACCAACCGTTCCGAGCAATCCATCGATGAATCGTTTTTTCGGACACGCATCGCAGCAGCTATCAACTTTCGCACCGACACACTCAAGCTGCCTTCGGTAACGAACGCATTCCGACTCATCCACTCCGAAGCGGACCATCTGTCGGGACTCGTGGCCGACCGCTTCGGCGACGTCATCGTTTTGGAATTCTTTTCTGCCGGCATGGCCAGGCAACGTGACTGTATCATTCGGTGCCTGCAAGAGTTTTACCCGAGCAGCCAATTTTATTGGTTCGCCGAAGAACATGTGCAAAAGCAGGAATCTTTTGACATCAGGGCCCCCGATGCCCCACGACCGACCATCATTGAGGAGCATGGCGTTCGTTTCAAAGTCGCTCCCGGAAGCAAGCACAAAACGGGCTTCTTTCTGGATCAGCGCGATAATCGACGGTTCCTGGCAACCTTGTGCCAGGGTCAACGCGTGCTCGACCTGTGTTGTAACTCCGGTGGCTTTGCCATCTATGCGGCGAAACTGGGCGATGCCGCCGAAGTCATTGGCGTCGATTTGGACGAGCAGGCACTGACACTGGCACGGCAGAATGCCCAGCTCAACCAACGGCAAATTCGTTTTGTCCAAGCTGACTTGTTTACCTGGTTACGTGACATTTTGCCTTCAGGTCAACGCTTCGATGTGGTCGTTCTGGACCCGAGTAAACAGACGCGCGACCGAGATTCCGTGCCCATGGCTTTGAAACGGTATTACGATATGAATCGCCTCGCGTTGCAAGCCGTCGTGCCAGGTGGCATCCTCTTGTCATGCTCCTGTACGGGCTTGGTAAGTGAAACGATGTTCCTTGAAACGCTGCGTCGAGCCGCTTGGCAAGCCGGTCGCAAATTACAAGTGTTTCGTATCTTCGGCGCAGCAGCCGATCACCCCTTCTTGCTGCACGTACCGGAGGGACGCTACCTGAAAGCCGTCTTCGCACGGGTTGACTGACAGCTATTCGAGCGGATAACCCATTCGCTGGATAATTGGGCCCCAGCGCCGCGTGATTTCCGCTTTAAGTTCCGGCGCGACGTCGTATTTGTTGGTCTCGTATCCC
>Ga0308411_10003166_pt1 | contig 11013 bp, 11 predicted proteins | sample HotsprottomLayer_2_FD_203530 | JGI IMG/M metagenome (GOLD analysis project Ga0308411, IMG submission 203530) | Hot spring phototrophic mat microbial communities from Octopus Spring, Yellowstone National Park, Wyoming, United States -... | ecosystem: Environmental > Aquatic > Thermal springs >... | reverse complement strand
TAATGATACTCTTACATTTTCATCTGTTGTGCTTCTGTATACAATTACATAACTTGAATCACTTGAAACCGTTGTAACAGCTGAAAGAGTTTCTACTGCCAATCCAATGGTTGGATTGCCAGCAACATCGTTATCAAATAGTACTTCTATACCAGTTCTGTCAGCTGATGTATTGCAACAAGTGATCTACTGGTCCATTCACCTGCTGATACCTGAACAGTTATACCCAGAATAGTAACATTGTGTGGTACGCTTAGGTCATTGAATATACTTTTAAATGTTCTGTGCTCTGGTTTATAAGAATTTGATGCATCAAATAGTACCACCTTGTCATCAAATGCAAAAGGTTGTAATACGGTCCATTACCAGAAGTACCAGCAGCAATTGTTAAATAATTTACTAATCCAGGAGAAGGAATAGTATCTAATACTAAATTTCCACTAACATCATATAAAGTTTGTGTCCATTGCCATCCAACAGAAGACCCTATAACATGTAATGTTTGATTTAAATCACCTACGGGTAAAATAGAACCATTATCAAGGGAATTACCTATTATTAGATCTCCCTGTCATTTAAACGTATCTGTTTTGCTCTTATTTGTGACATTTTTTACCTTTTTTATTTTTTGAAAATTATGTGTATTTTATAATATACTTATGAAATAATCATATTTTATTTATCCTGAATAAATGAAAAACAGCGATTTTCAAAAACATCATTTCAAAATCAAAAAAATACAGAAAAAAATTAATCATTCGAGTTCATTTTATTATTTTTTGAATAAAAGAAATAAAAATCATCTATTTTTTTGAAAAAATCTTCTTTAGTACCATCATTTTTAATGATATAATCATATTTAATTTTCGTTATTTGTGCTTCACTTTCATGAATATTATATTTTTGTATAATTTCTTTTTCTCTTTTGTTTTTTTCTTTATTTTCTATTTTATTTTCATATACAGAGTTTATTTTCATTAATTCCTCATACCAAACAGGTAATGGTGGTCTTTCAATGAGAACAAAAAAACAATTAATTTCTTTTAAAAAATTGTATTCACTTAAAAATCTACAATCTGTTATAACATATTTAGAATTATTGGTATTTGTTTTTTCTATTTTTTTAATAAGAGAAAAAATCCAAATCTGTTGATTAAAATTTTTTCTGAACAATTCTGTACCCAATAATTGCATTGCTTTTCTTGGTGTAAAATTTTCTATTTTTAATTTTTCTGACCACCATTCATCAACAGTTTCTCTGAAATTTCTAGATTCTTCTGTTTTTCCTTCCAACAAATATCTATCCCATCCAAATAAAATAGAAATAATATCTTTTAGATTACCAGCAAAAGAAAATTGTTCAAAACCATATTTTTTATTTAAATATTCCCCCATTAAATCTTTACCTGATCCTATTAAACCAGATAAAGATATTATGTTTTTCATATTTTTCATTGCTCAAGTATCCTTTTCAAATATGTGAAAAAATCATTTATTATTTTAAATATAAAATCAATCTGATATTTTCTTTATTATTTTCATCATCTCTGTTTAAATCAATTAAAGATTTGTTTGAGGATTTTATATAAAATTCATTATCTAATAATTCAACATCAAATTTTTCGTTTGTTTTCAAATTTATCACTTTAACATCAAAAATATTTGATTTATAAAAACTAATCCACAACTTTTTTCCTTCTCTTGTTAATTTACTGTCACTGATAATTGGTGAAGTAATATATTTTAAAAAATAATAATACATCTTTTGTGCTAATTTCTTTCCTCTGTACCTTTCATCAACTAATACCACTTCAACAGTATATCCTTCTTTTTCTTTTAATTTTACTAATGTTAAATTTGAAATTAAATTAAAATTTTTATTAAAATATTGTTTTCTTATCTCCTGACCTTTTACAAAATTTTTTCCATCTTCATTTTTTTCAAACCAACCAATATTATAACTTTTCCATTTGTTGCTATAAGAATAAATTAAATATAAATCATTTTCTTTTAGTAAAAATATTGGTTTTTCATAATACATTTTAAAATTTTGAATATATTTCTCTGTAACAGGGAAATCTGTATATTCAAAAGAATCAATATAATATAATTCATTTATTTTCATTTTTTATTTTAATTTTCTTGATTGAAATTCACATCATATTTATGGACTACCACGCCCTAAATGAGCGTGGCTTCCTTTCCGGTTGAAAGGAATTTTTCACGATTCATCGATACATAACTAGATGTGGCACATGCCACATCCCCGCCAGAGGTATCTCCCCGTGCTTGAATTCGGACCGTCCCAGTCCTACTAAGAACGTTGATTGCTTCACGTTGAATATTCAGGGCTGCATTAACATCCCTGTCACAAACAAAACCACAATCACATTCATATGTTCTCACGTGTAAAGGCATTGGTTTTATTTGCCCACAATGAGAACAAATTTTTGAACTTGGATAGAAGCGGTTGATCTTCACCAGATAACCACCTTTTTCTCTCATCTTGTATTCCAAACACTGGATAAAGAACCCCCAGCCACTATCAAATATTGATTTTGATAAATGGCGGTTCTTTCCGATACCTTTAATATTCAGGTCTTCAATACCCACTACATCCCAGGACTTGGCTATCGTCCTGCTTAACTTGTGTAGGAAGTCTTTTCGGAAATTCGCTATTTTTTGATGTAATTTTGTTACTCGTAACCTTTGTTTGTTTCGTCTGTTACTTCCCTTCATACAACGGCTAAGTTTTCTTTGCCTTTTCTTCAATTCCTTTAGCTTCTTTAGATAAATTTTAGGGCTTTCGATCCGGTTACCATTTGAATCTGTCACAAAAGAACGCAAACCAAAATCCAAACCAATTACTGAATTTACTTCGTTCATCAATACGTCGTCTTCTTGTTCACACAACACCGAAACATACCAATGTTGTCCGTTTTGTTTGATGGTTATTGATTTAATCTTTCCTTTTAGTGGTCGGTGTTTAATCCATTTCACCCAACCCAGTTTTGGAATATAAATCGATTTTCTTGTGCATTTAATAAGCTTCGTTTCGCCACCGGATTGCGGGATACGGAAACTATCTGACCTGTGTTTTTTTGCTTTGAACTTAGGAAAACCAAACTTGTTCCTATAGCAGTTTTTGATTGCTTTTTCTAAATCCATAAGTTTTTGCTGTAGTGCTTGACTTGGGACTTCTTTTAACCAAGTATATTCTTTTTTGAGTTTTGGTAATAGGTTCAACATCTCGTTCCGGAACACAAACTTTTTATTCGCTTCATATTCTTTTTTATTTAATTCCAGGAAATGGTTCCAAACCCAACGCGTAGCTGAGCCATAAAACTCTAAGGTCTTGCGTTGTTCTTCTGTTGGTTTAAGCCTGTATTGAAAATATCTGTATTTCATATTATTATTTATGCAACGAAGTGGGGTAATGTGTAAATATTTTTTTAAAAACCGAAAAAATATTTTCCGGTAATTTAAATATTATCATCCTCTGATTGCTGTTTTAGGACAACAGGTTAAGAGCAAGATATTGTAATTTACCTGCTCTGTTGGATTGATTACACAAGAAGTGGTTCAAAAATACACGGGAGAATAAGGCTTGAGCCTGCCTGTATACAAACACCTAAAAGAACTTGGTTTTAAGTAAGCAAAGGAACACAAAAAATGAAAAACAATATTAAAAATAATGTTAGAAATTGTAATTTTTGTGAAAAGATGAGAAAAAATATACAAAATTATTCAAACGAATATATGGAAAAAATGAAAAAAATAAGAGAAATTTTTGATTTATCAAGAAAAATCAAAAACATGAAAAATAAAAAATAGTATTATTCCTGTGAATATAATTTTTTAGATATTAAAATTCATGATGAAAAAATATAAATAGTAAATGGCATATTTATTTAAAAATATATCTTTAAAAATTTAAAAGGAATTGATTTATGCTTAATGATTTTTGTAATATTAAATTTTTTATTGTAATGACAATTACTGGAATAGTTTTTTTATTTTTTAATGTTTTGCCTTCTTTTTCAAATTCAAATAATTTTATTTTATACAAAAATCTTATCAATAATTTAAATCAAATTAATCAAAACATACTGGATGAATCTAATGTAAATGAAAAAAAAATATCTGAATATACCGAAAATTATTCCGGTTTATATTATTCTGAAATTTTAGCTAATCATAATTTTCAATTAGACACAAATGAAATAATAAAGAAATTAATTATCCATTATTCAATGATGTTAATTTCAGATTTATATTCTTTTGGAATAAATAAAACTAATATATGTATATTTGATAAAAATAAAAATAACAAAATAGTTAAAAATATATTAGATATTCCAGATAGAGAAAAAACATTAACATTTTCATTATTTCTAGATGTGAAAAAAGATGAATTGATTTTCTATGATAGTGTTAAAAATGAAATAAAAAAAATCAATATTGAAAAGTTTGACCTTTTAGAAAACAGAAAAAAAAATATTGATATAAAAGATAAAAAAGAATTATTATGCAATAATATAAATAATATAAACAATGTAAAAAAAATTTTACATAATTCATTATTATATGTAAAGAATTATGAAGATGATTTTTCTGCAATTGTTTATGTGGAATTAACTGAAAATGAAAATCAAGATTATCTGTATGAGAAAATAACTACTATAAATAGTTTAATAAACGAATATTTAACCAAAATTTCTTTTACTAAAATTTATGAAAAATTAAAATGACAATATCACTGATACAAGATATTACTAGACCGTCAAATAATTTACAAAATTTAAATCAAACAATTGTTGATAAAAGGGTTAGATTGAGATCAAAAATAGGTCAAGAGAACAGAATTTATGGTAATCCAAGAGATACAACTAATCCTTTAAAAATTTTTTATGAAACAAATGGTTTAATATTTCCTTATACACCTTCAATAGATATCAGTCAGAAAATAGGCTGGAGTTCTCAAGCATTGGTTCATTCTCTTCAAGATTTCTATTATTTTAAATCAATTCCAAGTATAGAAATATCAATTTCGGGGAAATTCACAGCACAAAATATATATCAAGGGCAATATTTATTTGCTGTTTTACACTTTTTGAGATCATATTCAAAAATGAATTTTGGTTTACAAGAGGATCCATTAACAAGAGGATTGCCTCCTCCAGTATTGTTACTGGACATGTATGGTGTTTTTTCTGAATCAATTCCAGTAATTATACATGATTGGAGATTTTCACTACCTTCAGAAGTAAGTTATGTAAAAATAATACTAGGTGATAACTCACGAAATACAAGAGGTGGAAACAACACAACCAATTTAAATTTGGGAAATTTATCTAAATCATTTACAAATAATTTACCTATAAGATATTCACCCAAATCAAACTATGTATATCTACCTGCTGTTACAGAAATATCAGTAAACTTATTTGTACAACATCCTCCTACGAAATTAAAGAGAGAATTTAATCTACAACATTTTAGAGAAGGAAAATATTTAGGAGCTAAAAAAGGCTTTATTTAATTTAATATTTAAAAATATTTGATTTTGATTTTACATATTATAAAATAAAATAAAAATATAAAAAAGAAAATCATGCCCATAAAAAAACCCAATCAAAATTTAGATGTAAATTTAGAATCACTTGAAAATTTTAAAAAATTTATTTCAAATAAAAATGATGAGGTTCAAAAAAATAATATTCCAAAAATAAAAAATAAAATATTTTTTGATGAACTGAATGAAACCGAAATCAATAATGAAATAAACAACCTGGAATCAGAAAATTTAAATTTTGATCCTTTTGAAGAAAAAAGAAATGAGATAAAACCAGATAGTGTTGAAAATAATGAAATTGATACAGAACAAAAAATAAATGAATATTCAATAAAGGAAAAAAATAATAAAAATCTTTACAATGAAGAACCAAATTTGAGAGATTTACTGAAAGAAAAACATACTAATTCAAATCAAAAAACACATACTTTAAATCCATTATTGAGATTTAAAGATCCAGGCATTTCTATAAAATTACCAAGTTTAGGATTCTTTTATGATGATACAACAGTTTCATTGGAGACTGGTAAAGAAATAAACGTTTATCCTATGACTGCAAAGGATGAGATATTAATAAGAACTCCTGATTTTCTCCTAAACGGTTCAGCAATAGAATCAATTATTAAAAATTGTTGTCCTTCTGTTCATGAACCAAAAAAACTGTTAACAAATGATATAATGGCAATTTTGCTGGCAATAAGATGGGCATCATATTCTGAAAATTTAAATATGGAAACAACATGCCCGGAATGTAAAAAAGAAAACACAATATCAATAAGCATTCCTTTTATTTTTGATAATATGAGATATCTAAAAAAAGAATATGTTTATGAATTAAATAAAAAATTAAAAATATATTTAAAACCTTTTACATATGATCTGGTATTAAAAACTGCATTTGTATCTTTTGAAGAATCAAAAATATTTCAATTGATTGAAAAAGAAGACATGAAAGATGAAGAGAAAATACAACTGGCAAAAAAAGCATTAGATAAAATACAAGAAACAACCATTTTTTGTTTATCCAGATCTATACAAAAAATAGTAATTGAAGACGGAGAAACAGTGAATGATCCAGATATGATTGAAGAATGGATTAGAACTATAAAAATAAAAGATTTTGATGATTTGAGAAATTATATATCAGAATTGAACATGATTGGTCTTCCCACAAAAATAATGACAAAATGTGCATATTGCAATCATGAATATGAATTAGATATTAGATATGATCCAGCAAGTTTTTTCGAATGAAATTATTACAGGCTAGCCATGAGGAAATCAATGAAATATTAAATGAGATGAGAAAAGAGCGAGAAATAATATTAAACAATATAGTTGAAATATGCTTTTTTATGAGAGGCAGTATTTCGTGGAATGATGCTTGGGATTTATCTTTTAATTCCATGAAAGCTATAAAGAGAAGAATAGAACAAAATATAGAGATAACCAAAAATTCTGGAATAGCAGTAATCTAACAACTAAAAATTGTGTATTTTTCTTGATTTTGCAACCGTACCATAAATAATTAAAAAAATATAATAAATTGTTAATATTCTTTACGTACAGAAATGAAAAAGAATAAAAACAAAAGCAAATCTAAAGGAAAAAATGGTGAAAGGGAATTGTGTTCTATTTTTAAAAAACATTTTGGTGAAAATTACAATTTCATGAGAGTACCAAACTCAGGATCATATCTGGGAGGTTTAAATTCAACTAATATAAACAAAATGGATTCATCTCACATAAATCTTCTTCAAGGTGATTTAATAATGCCTGATGATCTTAAAAATATATTGATAGAAGTAAAATATTACAGAGATTTTTCTTTTCATTCCCTTATAAATTCAAACAAAAATTTTTTACTTGATTCCTGGATAGAACAAATACTGAAAACAAACAACAATAAAATTTGGTTTCTCTGTATAAAAATAAACAGAAAAGGTTGGTTTATATCTTTTGATAATTCATTAAGAGATAAATTTATTCTCAATAATTATATCAAATATAAATCTTCTGTAAACAATGTTGAATGCATAATAACTGATCTAGAAAATTTTATTTCAAATAATAAGGACAGAATTATAAATTTATCAAGAGAAAAAATAACACACTTTTACTCCCCTTTAAGGGTTTAAATTTTACAATATTCTGGTAAATCCGTTTTCTTTAACAACATGTATCACATTATCTATTCTTGACATCAAATCTTCCCTGTGAGATATAATATATATATTCTTTTTACTATCCCCTGTAAACTTCTTCAATACATCCAATGATAAATCTATACCAACATTATCTAATCCATTGTCTATTAATTCATCAATAAACATTAAATTTATTGATTCATTCAAACTTTCATACAGATCTCTGAATGACCAATTCAATGCAAGTGTTAATCTTGTCTTCTCACCTCTGCTTAAATTTTCAAAATCATAATCAAAATCAAATTGTTTTATATCAACCGATAGATCACTTCTGAAATTAATATCATATTGCATATTCAACATTTTTGTATAAATTTTTAATCTTTTATTTAAGAATGTTAAATTTTGTTCTATCAATCTAGTCCTTATAAAAGAATCCTTGTTTGTTAAAAATTTTAACAATTGTTTTTGTATATCATATACATTTTTTAAAGAATTTAAATATTCATAGGATATATCTTTAAAAATCATTTCATTCATATTTTTTATTTGTTCATCATAAGGATTTTGTCTTTTCTCTATTTCCTGTAATTTTACTTCATACTCTTTAATGATTGATTTGATTTTTGATATTTCCTCCATAGAACTACATTTAAATACATAATTATCCAATGCCTGTTTTATTTCTTCAAATATTATTTGATTTTTAGAAATTTTATTTTTTATTATATCATTTTTTTCTTCTTTTAATTTTTCTGTTTCATTCATCAATAAATGAATTGTTTTTTCATTATTTTCTAAAATATTCTCCAATTCTTTTTTAAGATCATTCACATGTTCATCATCCTCTAGAGGTTTAGAACAAATTGGACAAATGTTTTTTTCTATTTTTTCAATTTTTTCCAGTATATCTTTCTCGTTTTTCATCAATTCTTTAATCTTTTTTTCATTAAATTTTATTTTTTCATTCAATAATTCCACACTTTCATTATAATTTTTTAATTCTTTCTCTATACTAAAATAATGATCTCGTAATTCAAACATCATTAATTCTTTATCTGAATCAAAATATTTATATTTTTGTAAATCATTTTTTATTTTATTTAATTCTCTATTGTTTTCTTTAATCCATTGATTTCTCTTGATTTCAAGTTCTTTTATTTTATTTTCTATCTTTTTGTTTTGTTCAATTTTTAAATATATTTCTCTTTCCTCTTCTCTGATCAATTCTTCAGTAATTTTTATTTTTTCTTTTAATAAATCAGCTTTCTGAGAAATTTCTTTTATTCCCAACAAATCTTCTATTAGATCTCTCTGAAAATTAAAAGGTAATGACAGAAATGATTCTGTATTTGTATTTAAAATAACAATATATTTGAATAAATTGGGAGAAATTTTAATTACTTTGTTGATTTCTTTTTGTGTATTTCTACTATTATCCTCCGCTTCATTTCTTGAACTATTATTAATAACATTCTCATCATCAGAAACAATTTTGTTGTTCACATACCAATTTAAAATATTTGGTTTTCTTCCTCTCTCTATTCTGTACAAAACATTGTTTTTTTCAAATTCTAGAGAAACCTTCATATTCTTTTTATTAATTTTATTAATCAGATTATCTTTTTTAATATTATTGTTTATGGATATACCATAAATTGCGTAATACAAGGCTTGAAGTAGGGTTGTTTTTCCTACACCATTTCTGGAAATACCTGAACTAATATCATCCAAGTTTTCTCCTATTATCAGATGTAAATTACCTTCATTTTCAAAATTTATAATTTGCTTTACATTTCCTATAGATAAAAAATTTTCTATTTCTAATTTTTTAAATTTTAGCATTTCCTTTTTCCAATTTTATATCAATCAAACTAATCAATCATTATATGAATCAATATCTAAATCATTAAATATTTCAATCATTAACTGTTTATTTTCTTCACTCATTTCAGATATTGATTTTATTGAATCAATTATTATCTCAGAAACAGTTTTTAAATTTGTATTAATACTACCTGTATCAACATTATAGTCGGATAATTTTCTCAGATCATATAAAATTGATATTTCTTTTACTTTAAATTTTTCATACAAGGTATCTTTTTTCTTTTTTATTTCTTCAAAGGAATATTCATCATTTATTATTAATTTAATATAACATTTATCATTTATCAATCCGTAATAATTCTCCAATTCATCCAATCTTATCTGGAAAAAAACAGGTTGATCAGGCCATGTGTAATATTCCAGATCGCCACCCCATTCAAGTATCACCATACCTCTTTCCAGATCACCACTATCTGAAAAATTTTGTGGAAAAGCATTCCCTATGTAATATACATTATCCTTTTGCTGTCTTTTATGAAAATGACCTGTTAAAACCATATCATTGTTTTTCAAATCTTCCAGCCTTAACTTACCATTATCTTCCATTAATCTGTTATTATTCAGAATAAAAAAAGGTAATTCTAGATGTGAAAAAACATATTTTTTAGATATTTTTTTAACTTGATCAATCTCATAATCCATTAACCATGGTAGGAAACAACAATCATCTATAATGGTTATTTCATTTATTATTTTCACGTTTTTTATATTTCTAGAAAAATTTATTGAATTTAAATCTCTTTTTTCTCTGTAATAGAGATCATGATTTCCAACGATCATAAATATTTGATCAAAATTCTTACTCAATTTTTCAATATTTTCTAATGAAAAATTTAGAGTTGAAATATTTATTGTTCTCCTGTTATCATGCCAGTCACCTAAAAAAATACAAACATCACATCCTTTGGATCTAGAAATATCTATAAACCAATCAATAAATTTATCGCAATATTCATTATATTCTCTGTTATTATTCTTTTTTCCAAAATGTATATCCGTGAATAAGGCTGCTTTATTAAATAATTTTGCCATTTTTCTTTTTTTCATTCATGTGTAAAAAAAGTATAATTGAAAAAATAAAAAAATCAAATGAATACAAGAACTATATGTGAACTATTCTACTTTGCAGAAGGTGAAGACTTCTTACGTAGACAGGTTAAATCACAAAAAATAAATAAGAACTTGTTATGAGAAAAAAAATATATTATATTAATCAGGAGACCAAGATATCACTAAAATATCTATATGGGAAAAAAGTATGCAAAATAATATTGTTATCAAACAAATTTTATCAGAAATTTTAACATTTACAATGGTTTCAGATATAGAAATGATAGGAGTATATGTTGAAGAAAAAAATAAAAGAAATGTAGTAAAAACAATAGATAAATCAAAATCAGT
>Ga0308411_10003165_pt1 | contig 11016 bp, 6 predicted proteins | sample HotsprottomLayer_2_FD_203530 | JGI IMG/M metagenome (GOLD analysis project Ga0308411, IMG submission 203530) | Hot spring phototrophic mat microbial communities from Octopus Spring, Yellowstone National Park, Wyoming, United States -... | ecosystem: Environmental > Aquatic > Thermal springs >... | reverse complement strand
GGACGGCCGCTCTATTTTCAGTTGGGGCCACGCTGGGCCGCGGCCAGCGTGGCGGACCGCCGCACCTGCGCCCTAACTGGTGGCCCGTTGTTTTCCCTTGGTAGGGTCGCGCTGCGGCGCGGCCGGCTTGGGGAGCCCGCGCGCGGGGCCCGGATTTCACGGCTTGTGCAGCCGGTAAAACTTGGTGGGCAGCGTGGCCGGAACGGTCACCGGATTGGTCGCCCCGCTGGGCGAATTGGTCCAGTTGGCCGGCACGAGGCTGACGGTCTCCTGCAACACAAAACCCGGGGTGGCGGGTGCCCAAGACAGGGTGGCAAAGCCCGGGCTGGCCGGCGTGACGGTGAGCGTGGGCGCGCCTTCGGTTTGCACGACCTGGGGCAGGGCCCAGAAGCCGCCGGTGACGGAGAACTGGCCGTTGGTCATCGTTGGCCCGGCATCCGGCTGGCCGAGGGTGCCGCTGACCGAAAAGACGCCGCCGGTGCTGACGCCGCCCCCGCCGTCCACGGTGTGCCAAGGGATGGCGAATTGGGCCAGGGCCGCCCAACAGAGGCCGGCGCTCAGCAAGCAGACGGTGAGGAGCACCCGCCAGGTTTTGGACCGCGGCAGTCCTCGGGCGCTTGGGGTCGCGGGCTGGCCCGGAGCGGCGGACAAAAGCGGCGGCAAGCCGCCGCACTCCAAAACGCTGCGCGCCGTCCGGGAACGCGATTCGCAATTCGCGCCTCGCGTTTCGTGCGTCATGCGGGTTTGCAGTTTCGGGCTTTTCATTGGGCACCTCCAGCCAGTCGGGTTTCGAGCAACCGTTCCAGTCGCTCCAAGCGCGCCTTCAACGCGGCGTTCTCGGCTTTCAACTCCCGAATGCCTGCTTCGGACTTCGCACTTCGGACTTCGACCTTCTCATTCAGCCCCTGGATGGCCGCCAGCGCCACGCCGTCGGCGTCCACGGTGGCGATGGTGGTGTCGTTGGCCCCCAGCCCAAAGGCGGCGTGGAAGTCCTGGGCCGTCGGGCCCAGGTGCCACGCGCCGGAATTGTCCTCCTTGAATTGCCAGCGGCTCAGCGGCAGCCGGGCCACTTTTTCCAGCACCGCCGTCGCGTCCACCGGCTCAAAGCCCCGTTTGGCGTTCCGGTCGCTGGTGGGGGTGAAGCTGGTGGCGGTGACGGCCCCGTTCTGGTCCACCGTCATGAGGGTCGCGTAGGTGCCGTCGGTGTGGTATTTCGCCACACTGAAGACACGGCCGGGAACGTCATCGCCGGGGATGCCAAGGACCAGCCGGGACGGTTCCATGAACAGGCCCCAGCGCCCGTGGCCCTCTTTGCTGGCGGGCGCGTTCGTGCCGAAGGGGTCCCCGCCGCGGGTGATGAGCGGGGTGTCGGCCGCGTTGAGGCTGATGCCGGGGCCGGAGCCGGTGTCCACGCGCACCCCGCCGCTGGCGCGGAGGTTGAACTGGTTGGAGCGTGTCGAGGCGAAGTCGGCGTCGTGGGAATCGGCCCAGACGAACGCACCCTGATGATTGGCTTTGGCGCGGCGACCAGCGGCCAGCGAGTAGTGGCCGCTGGCGGCGTTGGCCCGGCCGCCCGACACGGTGGCATAGTTGCCGCTGGCGGTGTTGGTAATGCCGCCTGACACGGTGGCAACCAGACCACTGGCGGTGTTGCTATAGCCGCCCGACACAGTGGCATAGTCACCGTTGGCGGTGTTGAGCTCGCCGCCCGACACGGTGGCAAACCGACCGCTGGCGGTGTTGGCCCGGCCGCCCGACACGGTGGCAACCAGACCACTGGCGGTGTTGAGCTCGCCGCCCGACACGGTGGCAGCCCAAGCCTTGGCGGTGTTGGCCACGCCGCCCGACACGGTGGCAGCCCAAGCCTTGGCGGTGTTGGCCACGCCGCCCGACACGGTGGCAGCCCAAGCGCTGGCGGTGTTGCCCCCGCCGCCCGACACGGTGGCGAAATCCCCGCCCACCCGGTTGGGATACCCACTGCTGCCGCCCCCGGCAATGACCGCGCCGAAGAAGCCGTTGGTGATGACGTTGACGGGCGAACCGCCCAGCACATTCGGGCTGGTGGGAACGGGCTCCAGCCGCAGCGCCCGTTGCCCGTTGACCTTGAACTCCACCGGCTGGTTGTCGGTGGTGCCCAGGAAGTGCGTGCCGGGTGTGGTGCCGGGATTGCCGCCGGTCTGCCAGAACTGCGCGGCGGTGCGCCCGCCCAAGGTGGCGGCGTTGACGTTGCTCAGCCCGGCGCCGTTGCCCGAGAAACTGTTCGCGGGATTGTTGAAGTTGACGGGGTTCGAGTAAAGCCCGTTGAGGCCGGAGGCCGGCACCGTGCCACTGATCGTCACGGCCTGGCTGGCATTGGCGGCCCAGAAGGAGTACGGCGAGGGTAAGACCGCCTGGCGCGGCGCCAGCGGGGTAAAGGCGGAGGCGGTGCCGTTGGACCGCACGCCAATCTCCAGCCAGCGCGCCGCGCCGGTGAAGATGCCCGCGCCGAAGTCGAGCGTGACGGTGAACAAGCCGTTGCTGACAGCAACGGGGCCGGCGGTCAGCACCGGACCCCATTGATTGCCCCCGCTGGCGGCGTCATGGACCGTAAAGCGCAGGTCGTACAGCCCGTTGGCCGGTGCGCCCCCGGCGTCGAGCCGCCCCTGGTAGGTGAAGGCCGTGCCTTGGGCGAGCAGGGTTGAGGGTTGCAGAAACATGGCTGTCCAGAGAACAGCCCCGAGGGTCAGTTTGAGGGAGGGTTTCATGGGTGGTGGGGTGGTTTGTTGGTTGTTCTTGGTTCTTGGTTGGTTGTTTGTGGTTTGTGGTGGCAGAGGCCGCCTGCGGTTTCACGGCTTGAACAGGCGGGAAAACGGGGTGGGCAGCGAGGCCGGGAGACGTCGGTGTCGGTCTCGGGGCCGGGCCAGCGGGGTCGCACGTGCTCCCGCGCGCCGGGCTTGGGGAGTGGTGGCACAACCGAGAGCCGCGCCGTCGGGAAGTGGGTAAACGCGGAGGGCCTGTCCGGCGGCCGTCCGTGGAAGCCGTCCCAGGGCGGGGGTCAGCTCCCCAGACCAAGGCGTGATCGCGCCCATAAGACTTGGAGCAAGCTACGCGCCCTCGCCCCGGACGCAAGCAATGTTGCCGCAGTCCGGGCCGGCGCCGGATTTGCGGCCAGCGCCGACGCGTCCGCAGCCCCTTTGGCCGGAAGGACGCCGATCTGCTGCCGGGGGGACGGGCCACAGGTCCAAGGAAGCACGCCGGGATGGATCAGTGGACCCGCGCCACGGCGCGGGCAAGTTGGGCGGCTCCGGCGCAGCGTCGCCCTACCCTCCCCGGAAGGCGCGGAGCACCTAGCATTGAGTGCGGCGCTTTGCCGGCGCTTTGGGGGAGGCCGGATGCCAGATACCAGATACCGGATAACGGAGCCGGTTGGCGGATGCCGGATGCCAAATGCCGACGCGCCGGCGCTGTCGGGGCGGGATGCAGGATACGTGCGCCACTTCTGGCGGCTCAAGACCCGGTGCGGACACCGGCGCTGCGGACCCGCTTTGAGTTTTCGGCGCCGCGGGTTAAGCTTGCCCTCCCGATGCTGGCGTTGATCGAAATTCAGTGGTGGCACTACGCGACCTTTGTGCTGGCGGTGTTGGTGTTTCTGGCGTTTGACCTGGGAGTGCTGCACCGCACGGCGCGGGCGGTGCGTTTCCGTGAGGCGCTGGGCTGGACGATTTTCCTGTTTGTGATGGCGATGGTCTTTGCCCGGACCCTGGTGCCGGTGCGGGGCCGGGAGGAGGCGCTGGAGTTTGTGACCGGTTACCTCATCGAGCTGTCGCTCTCGATGGACAACGTGTTCGTCATCGCCGTCATCTTCAATTACTTCCGGGTGCCGCTGGAGTACCAACACCGGGTGTTGTTTTGGGGCATCCTGGGGGCGCTTATCATGCGCGGCCTGATGATCTGGCTGGGCACCGAGTTGATTGCCGCCTACCACTGGACGTTGTATCTGTTCGGCGTCTTCCTGGTCCTGACCGGCATCAAGATGATCGTCAGCGCCGACGAGGAGGTGGACCCGGCCCAAAACCCGGTCTTGCGTCTGGCCCGGCGCTTTTTCCGCTTCAGCGCCGGTTACGACGGCCAGCGTTTTGTGACCTGGGAAAACGGCCGCCGCGTGGCCACACCGCTGGTGCTGGTGCTGTTGATGGTGGAAACTACCGACCTGATTTTCGCCCTGGACTCGATCCCGGCCATCTTTGCGGTGACCCAAAAGCCGTTCATCGTTTTCACCTCGAACGTGTTTGCCGTGCTGGGTCTGCGCTCGCTGTACTTCGTGCTGGCCGGGGCCATGGCCTACTGTTGCTACCTCAAGTACGGCCTGGCGGTGGTGCTGGTCTTCATCGGCTTCAAAATGCTGGTGGTGGACTGGGTCAAAATCCCGATCGGCTTTTCGCTGACCGTCGTGGCCACGCTCATCGGCCTCTCGGTCGTCGCTTCCCTCATCGCCGCCCGACGCCGGCGCGCCTGCCGCCCGCTGCCCGAGGTGCTGCCGCCCCCGCCGGTGCTTTGATGCCGGAGTATCAGGTCGGCAGTTCATCCCGCCAGTGCCGCGCCTTTCGCCCGACTGCGTCTCCCGAACCACTTGCCGGGCCGGCACGGCCACGGACTCGCCACGCCGCGCGCCCCGACTTAAACTGTCCGTTCAAACGCCGGACGCCCCGCGGCCCCGGCGCGCGCCCAACACATGAAATACCGCTGGCAGGTGGCTCCCGCCCAGCCGTTGATAGCCTCGCGACTCGAGGCCGACCTGCGGATTTCGCCCCTCCTGGCGCAGTGCCTGATCAACCGTGGCGTGCGTACCCCGGACCAGGCCGCCGCCTTCCTCACTCCCCGGCTCAAGGACCTGGCCGACCCGGACCGCCTCCCCAACCTGCCCGCCGCCGTGGACCGCCTCTGGCGGGCGCGCGACGCGGGCGAGCCGGTGGCCATCTTCGGCGATTACGACGTGGACGGCGTGTCCGCCACGGCACTGTTGCTCGAGATCATGCGCCCGCTGGGCTGGCGCATCGAGCCGTACCTGCCGCATCGCCTGGATGAAGGTTACGGCCTGACCCGCGACGCGGTGGCCAACTGCCTGCAACGCTTCCCGGTGCGGCTGTTGCTGGCCGTGGACTGCGGCTCGACCGCGGTCGAAACCATCGCCTGGCTCCGCCAGCAGGGTGTCGAGGTGATCGTGCTGGACCATCACCAAGTGGCTGATCCCCCGCCCGCTGCCTGCGCGCTGGTCAACCCCCAGCTCGGTCCCGCCGGCGCGGAAGGTTTCCGGGAGCTTTGCTCGGTCGGCCTGGCCTTCAAACTCGCCCACGGCCTCCTTAAGCACGGCCGCGCCCGGGGCCGGCCCGAGACGGCCCGTTTCGACCTCAAACCGCTGCTGGACCTGGTGGCCCTGGGCACCATTGCGGACCTGGTGCCGCTCTGCGGCGAGAACCGTCGCCTGGTCGCGGCGGGCCTGCGCCGGATCAACCAGCACAACACCCGCCCCGGCCTTCAGGCACTTTGCGAAGTGGCCGGCATCCGCGGCCCCATCCGGCCGTACGAGGTGGGTTTTTTGCTCGCCCCCCGGCTCAACGCCGCCGGCCGGCTCGAAGACGCCAGCGAAGCCCTCGAGCTGTTGCTGGCCCGGGACCCCGAGCGCGCCCGGGCCCTGGCGGTATCCCTGGACGCCCGCAACACCGAGCGCCAAAACCTCGAACGCGGCATCGCCGAGGAGGTCATCGGCGCGGTGCGCGCCCGGTTCAACCCGGCCACGGACTACGTGATCGTGGAGGGCCAACTGCTCTGGCACGTGGGCGTGGTGGGCATCGTAGCCTCGCGGGTGCTCCAAGAATTTTACCGGCCCACCATCATCCTGGGCGGCGACGGCCACGAATGGCGCGGCAGCGGCCGGAGCATCGAAGGTTTTGACCTGGCGGCCGCGTTGCGGCAATGCGACGACCTGCTGGTGCGCCACGGCGGCCACGCCATGGCCGCGGGGCTGACCGTGCACCCGGAGAACGTCGGCGCCCTGCGCGCCCGCCTCAACGAACTGGCCCGCCGCACGCTCCGCCCCGCCCAACTTCAACCCGTGTTGCGCCTGGACGCGACAGTGTCCCTGGACGCGCTCACCGAGGCCGGGCTGGCCGAGATCGAACGCCTGCAGCCCTTCGGCCAGGAAAACCCGCCGGTGCAGTTGCTGGTGGCCGGGTTGACTCACCGCCGTCCACCGCAAAAGCTGGGCCAGGAAGGGCTGCACGCCAAGTTCTGGGTCGGCCAGGGTGGGCGCACGTTCGAGGCGGTGTGGTGGGGCGGGGGCAACAAACCCTGGCCGGAGGGGCGGTTCGACCTCGCGGTCACTCCCCAAGTGCGCGTGTACCGGGGCAAACCGCACATCCAGCTCCGGGTGTTGGACTGGCGGCCGGCAGAGTAAACCCGGGACACCGCGGAGTATGCCCGGTTTGGAGCGGGAGATTGGGGGAAACCCAGACGCGGCCGGATGGTGCGCGCTGCAGGATTTGAACCTACGACCCCTTCCGTGTGAAGGAAGTGCTCTTCCGCTGAGCTAAGCGCGCCCGGGCAGCCGAGGCGGCAGGGCTGGAGCGAGCCCCCCGGCCAACACGCCCGGCAGCTTAGGCAACGCGCCTGCCGCCGGCAACCCCGTTTTGGGGGAACCACGCCCGGCTGGAATTCTCCGGAGCGAGATGTCCGGGCGCTTGAGCCGACAGCTTTTCCTGCTCCAAGCGGCGCGAGGGGCGGCCAGCCATTGGGCGCTGTTGCGTACCTTCGGCGGGAGGCTCGTCAGGAAGGCCCGCCACTTCGGAGGCCTGCTTGCTGCTCCGGGGGCGGCTTCAGCGCAGGTCCAGCACCTGGGTCAGATGTGGGGTGTAAAGGCGGGGTTCGAGGAGGAATGAGTCGTGGCCCTTGTCGGAGTGGACGGTGATCCACATGACGGGCACGCGGGCCTTTTTGAGCAGGCTGACCAGCTTGGCCTGCTCGGCGGGCGGGTACATGCCGTCGGAGTCAATGCTGAAGACCAGGAACTCCTGGTCGCGACAGCGCTCGAAGAGGCTGTGCAGGTCCCGGCCGCCGGCCTCGGCCACCAGGTCAAACCACTGCCAGGCATCGAGGATGCGCAGGTAGGTGTTGGCGTCGAAGCGCCGGACGAACTTCAGGCCTTGGTGGAGCATGTAGGACTCGACCGGGTGGTTCATCTCGTACCAACCGTGGGGCGGTTTCTGGCTGACCACCTCGCCCCGGGCGCGCTCCCGCAGGGTGTCCAGCGAGACGAAGGTCTTGTGGGCGATGCGCCGGGCCAGGGCCAGGCCCAGCTCGGGAAACGGGCCGTCGTAGTAATCGCCCCCGCGGAAGTTGGGGTCGCCCTCGATGGCAGTGATCTGCTCGAAATTGAGGATGCGCTGGTAGATGGTGGTCTCGACGCCGGTGCCGATGGGCACCACGATGCGCACCCGCTCCGGGTAGCGCGTGGCGGTGAGCAGCGCCAGGTAACCGCCGATCGAGGCGCCGATGACCGCGTGGAGGCACTCGACTCCCAGCGCATCGAGCAATTTCACCTGCGAGTCCACGATGTCGCTCATGCGCAGCACCGGGAAGCTCGGACCCCAGCGTTTGCCGGTAGCGGGGTTGAGCGAGGCCGGGCCGGTCGAGCCGTAACAGCCGCCCAGGTAATTCACGCACAGCACGCAGAAGCGCCGGGTGTCCAGCGCCTTGCCTGGACCGATAAAGCCGTCCCACCAGCCGCGGTGCATCTCCTCGGTCCAGCGGTGGTCCAGGCCGGGCACGCGGGGGTTGTAGCCGGCGGCGTGCTGGCTGCCGGTCATGGCGTGGAAGAGCAGGATGACGTTCGAGCGCTCCTCGTTCATCCGGCCGTACATTTCATAGGCGAGGGTGAACCGGGCCAGCTTGCCGCCCACCCGCAGCCGCAGGGGCTGGCGGGGGTTGTCGTACTCGAAGAACTGGGTGCGAACCCGGCCGATGGAGCGCGTCATAAGGAAAAGCGCGGCGGCGCCAGTTTACCGGCCCCGCCGCCCGCCGAACAAGCCGCCGTTCAGGCCGTGGCCGCGCGCAGCGCCTGGTCGAGGTCGGCCAGGATGTCCTCGAGGTTTTCCAGGCCGATGCTCAGGCGCACCAGGTCCGGGGTGATGCCGGCGGCGCGTTGTTGCTCCTCGTTCAGTTGCGAGTGGGTGGTGGTGGCGCTGTGAATGGCCAGGGATTTGGCATCGCCCACGTTGGCCAGGTGGGAAAAGAGCTTGAGGTGGTCAATGAACCGGGCGCCGGCTTCCTTGCCGCCCTTGATGCCGAAGACCACCATCGCGCCGCCCAGGCCGCGGAGGTACTTCTGGTTGCGGGCGAACTCGCGGTCCTCGGGCAGGCCCGGGTAGCGCACCCAGGTCACACCGGGATGTTTTTGGAGGTGGCGCGCCACGGCCAGGGCGTTTTCGCAGTGCCGTTCCATGCGCAAGGGCAGGGTTTCGATGCCCTGGAGGAACATCCAAGAGTTGTCCGGGGAGATGCAGGCGCCCAAGTTGCGCAGCGGCACGGTGCGCATCCGCAGGATGTAGGCCAGCGGCCGGAGCGGGTCGGGCAGGTCCAGCCCCCAGCGCAGGCCGTGGTAAGAGGCGTCGTGGGTGGTGTACAGCGGATGCTTCCCGGCGGCCCAGTTGAACCGACCGCCGTCCACCACCACGCCGCCGATGCCGGTGCCGTGGCCGCCCAGCCACTTGGTGAGTGAATGGACCACGATGTCCGCCCCGAACTCGAGCGGCCGGGTCAGGTACGGCGTCGAGAAGGTCGAGTCCACGATCAGCGGCAGGCCGGCGGCGTGGGCGAGGCGGGCCACGGCCTCGAGGTCGGTGATTTCCAGGGCGGGGTTCGAGACCGATTCGCAGAACAGCGCGCGGGTGCGTTCATCAATGGCGCGGGCGAAGTTTTCCGGGTCGTTCGAGTCCACGAACTTCACGGTGATTCCCAGGGTGGGGAGGATGGTGTCGAACATCGTGTAGGTGCCGCCGTAAAGGTTGCGGGCGGAGACGATGTTGTCGCCGGCCTGGGCGAGGTTGATGATCGAGTAAAAGACCGCGCTGGTGCCGGAGGCGATGCCTAGGCCGCCCAGTTCGGGCGCGCCTTCGAGCAGAGCGACGCGCTTTTCGAGCACGTCGGTGGTGGGGTTCATCAGGCGGGAGTAGATGTTGCCCAGCTCCTTGAGGGCAAACAGGTTGGCGGCGTGTTCGGTGCTCTTGAACACGTAGGAGCTGGTGCGGTACACCGGCACGGCCCGGGCCAGCGTGGTGGGGTCGGGTTGCGTGCCGCCGTGGAGGCAGAGGGTCTCGAATTTCATGGACCGCGAAGCTTAATGAGGCGCGCCGCCAAGGCAAGCCGCGCCTCCGGCGCCCGGCCGGGCCGCACCGGCCGGGCCGTTTCCCAAGGGCCGGACGCGGCGCGGGACCGGCTCAGGCGGCGTGTTGTTCTTCCTTCGCCTTCTTGGCCTCGGCGATGACCTTGGCCTCGAGTTCCTTGGGCATTTCCTCGTAGTGGTCGAATTCTTCCTTGTGCACGCCGCGGCCGCCGGTGAGCGAGCGCAACACGGTCGAGTACTGGTACAGCTCCATGGCCGGCACGTGGGCCTTGACGATCTGGAAATTGCCGTCGGCGTCCATGTCCAGGATCTTGCCGCGGCGGCTGGAGAGGTCGCCCAGCACCGCGCCCATGGCGTCGGAGGGCACCTTGATTTCTACGCGGTGGATGGGCTCCAGCAGGCAGGGGCGGGCGGCCAGGAAGGCCTCGCGAAAGGCCTCCTTACCGGCGATCTGGAAGGCAATGTCCTTCGAGTCCACCGGGTGCATCTTGCCGTCGTAGAAATCAATCTTCACGTCCATGACCCGGTAGCCGGCCAGGATGCCCTCGGCGCAGGCGGCGTTGACGCCCTTTTCGACCGAGGGCACGAAGACGCGGTCCACGTTTTGGCCGACCAGGCTTTCGGTGAAGACCACGCCGGAGCCGCGGGGCAGGGGCTCGATGCGCATCCACACTTCGGCGAACTGGCCGGCGCCGCCGGTCTGCTTTTTGTGGCGGTACTTGGATTCGCCGCGGGTCTTGATGGTCTCGCGGTAGCGGATGCGCGGGGCCACCAGGTCGAAGTCCACCTTGTAGCGGGAGCGGAGTTTCTCGGAGATGACCTGGAGGTGCAGCTCGCCCTGGCCGGAGAGGACGGTTTGATGGAGCTCGGCGTCCACGGTGTAGTGGAAGGTGGGGTCTTCGTTGGCCAGGGCGGCCAGGCCCTGGGCCACCTTGTCTTCCTCGCCCTTGGACTTGAGCCGCAGGGCGGCGTGGATGTTGGGCTTGGGGAACTCGATCCGCGGCAGGCGCACGGTCAGCCCCGGCGCGCAGAGAGTGTCGCCGGTGTGCGTGTTTTTGAGTTTCACGGTCACGCCGATGTCGCCCGGCCCCAGGGCGTTGACCGCGACGCGGGTTTTGCCGTTGAGCCACGCGAGCTGGCCGATGCGCTCGGTGATGCCCCGGGCGGGGTTGTAGAGGTCCATGCCGAAGCGCACCGTGCCGGCGTACACGCGCAGGAAGGAGACCTCGCCGATGTGCGCCTCGTTCATGGTCTTGAAGACGAAGGCCACGGGGTTGGGGTCGGTGAGTTTGACCTCCACGGGCTGGCCCTGGGCGTCCTCGCCGGTGACGGCCGGCCGGTCCAGCGGTGAGGAACCGTACTTGGCGATGAAATCCAGGAGCCGGGCCACGCCGATGTTGTGCTCGGCCGAGGTGCAGAAGACCGGGATGATCTCGCCCTTCTGAAAGGCGGCGTGCACGCCGGCCCGCAACTGCTCCTCGGTCAGGCCGCCCTGCTCGAAGAACTTCTCCATGAGCTGGTCATCGGCCTCGGCGGTGTGCTCGATCAGCTCCTGGTGCAGCGCCCGGGCCTTCTCCGCCCACTCCCCGGTGGCGGGCGCCTCGCCGTACTTGCCGGAGGCGTCCGGGGCATAGGTGATG